>Ga0209157_1002094_pt1 | contig 16066 bp, 17 predicted proteins | sample GraSoiAngelo_135_FD_185892 | JGI IMG/M metagenome (GOLD analysis project Ga0209157, IMG submission 185892) | Grasslands soil microbial communities from the Angelo Coastal Reserve, California, USA - 14_0929_05_40cm (SPAdes) (version 2) | ecosystem: Environmental > Terrestrial > Soil > Grasslands ...
ACTTGACCGGAGGTTTATCGGTTATGAGCAAGAAGGCGAGTTAGCGGACGTTATACGACTGAAACTAGGTCAATTGGCAGACCAAGTAGTCTTCTTGAAGCAAGCCAGTTAGCTGGCAATCGGTTGAACCGGGCCGAACCCAGAAGAAGCAAAAGCACGATTCTGGTATCTGGGGATACTACCCGTCTATGCCCTTGAATATTCTGAGAAGTTGGCTTAGGGATTTTATGACGAGCGTGGGACGCTCCGCTTTCGACCTGCGCCGCTTCACTAGTATAGTTTGCATTCGCACGGCCTTGGCACCTTTAACATCAGCCTTGGGATTGTCACCGACATAGACGCAGTTCTTAGGAGATAGTCTCAATCTCCTGGCGACGAGAGTGAAAGGCATCTTGCTAGGCTTGATCTTGGGTGTGTCTTCCCCTGCAACCACCACTGTCTCGAACAGGTCGTAGAATGGAAGTTCTCTGACTCGCTTCCTCTTCATCCCGGGTGTCCCATCTGTATCAGTGACTAGTGCAAGTCGGTAACCTCGTTTTCTCAGAGTTCGCAGAGTGTTCTCAGCATCGGGGTAAGGAGGACTTGCGGCAATGTATGCTCTCCAATAGAGCATGGTTACCTCGGGAACCCATTTGCCGCTCAGGTGGGACAGTCCCAGCTTTCGCAAGAGAATGATCCACCACTCGTCCCGGTTATAGAGACCGTGGCTCTCGAATAATTTCGCTATTGAACGTAAGGTAGCATAGATTTTCGCTCGGGATATGATGTGACCTTGCCGTTTGAAATATTGTGTAAGAAAGTTGGCAACCTCACTCAGCGCCTTATCAAAGCCTCTGTGGGATTTGATCAGGGTCCGGTCAAGATCGAAGATTATTGCTCGAACATCTTCCTTACGAATAGCCAAAGTCGGCAGATTCCTTACGATAGGTTCCCGTACGCTCTCGGTTGCCTGTCGGAGAATCTCTCTCTTCTCAGCCGTCTATGATAGGCTAAATCCAAATCCTGGAAAACTAGCCCGGTTCTTTGTCCGTTGTGTAATGTTGTGACGCGAGAGTAGGAGATCTTTGTCTTCGGGTCTTCATGTAGATCAACAATTACACTAGCTCCTGGGAACCATGGCGGAGAATACACGTTGGGGGCAACGATTGGAATTCTATTCTCCAGTGATCTAACTGTAACGTATTGGTGCCATGGCTCAATGCCGTACTTGACTATTCTTGAGGGGCAGAATAGCAGATCAGCGCCTTGAAGTGCAAGAGACCGGGAAGATTCTGGAAAGTCTATGTCATAGCACACTAGGATTCCAAGCTTGTATCCGTTCACCTGGAACATTCTGTGTGATTTTCCCGGTTTTGCGATTTTTTTCTCGCGGCGGAACAGATGGACTTTGAACTGGCGGCCCTTCAATTCTCCATCCCTGCCTATCAGGGGGCTGCTGAGATAGAGCCGGCCGTCAATCCGTTCGTAGAATGCGCCGCCGACGATCAGAACGCCGTACTCTTCCGCTAATGATTGGAGTGCTGGCAGTGGGTCCATTTTCGCTGGAATGTTCTTCTCTGGCAGCCAATGCTCAGGGAAACAAATTACATCCGCTTCTTTCTCAGCCGCGCTCTTGCCGAGTCTCAAAGCTTCGAAGATAGTATCCTTGACAGAGTCCCGGCTGGGTCTCAATTGTACCCCGGCTGCATTAATTGTCTTAGGCACTCGATGAAAGCCTCGGATTCTGCTACCGTTTCAGCTTCTTGACAGCGATATCAACCAGTTGCCTTGCGACTTCTCGCTTGTCGGCCAGAGGGATGTGTACGACCTTCTTGGCCCCATCCACTACAAAGAGTTCGTTCGTGTCTGCCTGAAAGCCTACCCCATGCCGGTTCACATCATTCGCCGCAACAAGATCAGCATTCTTCTCGCCGATCGCAGTGAATGCTTGGTCGACCAATTCCTCGTCAGTGACACCGTGTTCCGTCTTGAAAGCGATCAGAAGGGTCTTCGGACTTGTCCGTCGTGCCTCTGCAATGATCTTTGGCGTCGACTGTAGTTCAACGTTAAGCTTATTGTGCTGTCTAGTTTTCACTTTCGACGGGAATGGCGAGCTCAATCTGTAATCACTTGGAGCGGCGGCGGCGAACAGCATGTCATAATCCGCTTTCTTCAACTCGTTGACCGTGGCTTGAAGCATCTCCTCAGTGCTTTCAATCCTCACTGTTCGGATCGCATTTGGTGGATCCGTTTGACTTGGGCCTAGGATCAAGGTTGTCTCTGCCCCCCTTGAGGCGACTTCCTCAGCAATCGCGATGCCCATCTTTCCTGAGCTCTTATTAGTGATGAGTCGGACAGGGTCGATGTGTTCTACTGTTGGACCTGCAGTGATGAGTATCTTGCGTCCTTCTAGATCCAGTTTGTGTCCGGACAATCGATCGATGACAGTTCTGAGAATCGTTTCTATCGGAGCAAGTTTCGCCTTACCCTCTGACAGTTCGGGCTCGACAAACCATACCCCGATGCCCTTGAGGCGTTCTATGTTCTCCCGAACAATGGGATGATCATACATTGGCTCGTGCATAGCAGGGGCTATGATAACTGGGATCTTTGAACCGATCGCGACAGTTGCTACGGTTGTAACCGGAGTGTCATCGATTCCACATGCTATTTTTCCGATCGTGTTCGCAGTTGCAGGGGCGATGAGGACTAGGTCAACTCTATCGGGAGTGTTGCCTGCTAGCTCGATATGTTCTAGCTTCCCCGTGAGTTCACTGACTACCTTGTTGCCTGTCGCCCATTCCAAAAGCTCGATACCTACCATCTTCTCAGTGGCCGGCGTTACGACAGCGTACACCTCAGCTCCATGCCGCATCAACTCCCTTGCAATGTCCGGGCTCTTGTAAGCGGCGACACTGCTAGTGATGAGAAGCGCGATCTTCTTCGATGAAAGCTCTTGGCCTCCTGTCCCGATTATCTCCTTGGAGGGATGGCTCAAGGGTCTTCTCCGATGAACCTGCCGGTCGAGGCTACTACCTCTTGAGGAGACCGTTCTCGTAGGCGTAATCGAGGAGTTCTATGATCTCTCGAAGAGTGTATTTTTGAGCGCTCGCAGGAATTCTTCTCAACACATCTGGAAGGTTTGGAAGCATCGGCCGGAAAAGTGCCGGTATTCGATCGTACATCTCCTGGACTCCACCAATGATCTCTTCTGCGTCCTTCTCGCTGATGTTTGTCCCCTTCAAACCCGTCTTGAGAGTCCTGACCAAGGATTGTTAACCTTGTTACAGGGGCACTTGTTGGCAGGTATAACAGCCTCACGGTGTTCATCCACAATATCCCTGCTAGTGGCAGTTTCATGAATTCGGCCTACCTTCTGTTCACACGACACCAAAGAATAGGTAGGAAGATACCAGAGGTGTCTTACATGGGCTTGTTGAAAATATTGTCAGCTTAACTTGATCGATGATCGTTCGGAAGTAGCCAGCCTACGGCTAGTCCTTGCTTGATGATCCGTTTCCATTTGCTGCTGTTATAGAAAATGTCCTGTTCGTCGGCTATGGGTTTGACAAGCAGATCCGCTCCGATTTCCTTGGCAAGCTTTTCTAGTGCAGGAACAATTTCTATTGGCGGGTTGAGTGAGTAGATGAGAGAGGCACCTTGGTACACGTGTAGGCTCGGTGAGAATACATCATCGATAATTGCTCGTACTCCGCTTCCATTGTAGGACCTGATCACAGATTCTTGAGTATCTGTCACGAGGACCTCGGTAGTCGGCATTGTCTCTTTAATTTTCTCAGCTACATTCATCCTCTGGCCTACGCCCACCTCGACTATCTTCCTGTTGTAATTGTCCCTCACGAATTCTACGATTGCTCCATATTGCATCTGCGAAACCGGCTGTGAGATCTTCATAACGAAGCACCGCTTAGTTCTCTCATATGTACGGAGAATAAACTAGTCGAAGCATTGATTCTACTCCTGATTGCGATCAAGGCCTAAGACCATTTGAACTGAAAAGTCACAGATTCAACGTTCATCGTCCCCGTTCCACAGATAATCCTGCCAAGAATTGTGATTACATGAGTTGCAACAGTGCCGAGTTGGTAGGTCACTGAGCAAAGTATCATACCTTGCCCGTTCGGCTGCGAGTAAAAATTGAAAGTTACGTTTGTCAAGCGAGCAACGGTAAGACCTGTGTTAACGTAAACTCCATCAAGTATTGAGTAGTAAGACATATTGTTCCCGTAAAAAAATGAGCCTACGAGGCTTGCATCTTGTGATTGCCCGATCATTGCCTGCAATCGCAAATGCTCACCTTCCAATTGAGCTGTCTGAGCTGACGGTGTCAGGGCCGCGAGTTGAGCCTGAACCACTTGGGATTCCAAATGTCGCGAGTCTGAGTTAATGGCCCGCAGTTGAGAGATCTGAGTGTCGAGGTTGAGGATCATCGTGTTGAAGCTCGTTATCTCAGTCTTGTAGTCTACGACTACATTGGATCCGCCGGAGACCGCTTCTTGGACGCCGAGATGCTTCTGGAAAGAGTAGAAGGCGAGCCCGAGAGAACTCACGGCAAGGATGAGAAAGATATGCATGAGGGCAGTGTAAGTCCGAGCACTTGACACGGGACCATTGAATTGTACAATCGGACTAATTTAGCTAGGTTATCCAAGTCAATCCATCTATTGCCGATTATCACTGCAAGTGGGCTAACTCATCCATTTTGATACTTCATACTCGGCCTTCCTGGATTGCCATAACCCCCTCCACCAGGTGTTCGGATGCTAACAACATCGCCATATCTCGTTCGGACCACACACTTCGACCTTAGGGTCGCGGGCTTCGTGTTTCCTCGAATAAGTCTGTATTGTCCTCTTTGTCCATCCAAACCTCCCTTCAGCCCCCACGGATTGTTCGTCTGGCGATCCCCGAAGAGAGTCACTATCGAATTGTCGTTCAAAAGCTCGATATCTCGGATCACTCCCATGCCGCCTCTAAGCCTGCCATTCCCACCCGTTCCCTCGGCCAGCATGTAACTCCTTACACGGAATGGATACGCCGCTTCGAGCGCTTCGATCGGGGTGTTCATTGTGTTTGTCATGTGGCTATGTATGCCATCAATTCCGTCCTTGTTCTGTCGAGCACCGAAACCGCCTGCAATCGTCTCGTAATACGCGAAGTATTGCCCTGTCCTAGGATGAATGCCTCCAATCGTGAGGTTGTTCATCGTCCCTTGGCACGCCGCACAAACTCTTTCCGGCGCGACTTGCGAGAATGCTTTCAGAGCAACATCAACGATCCTCTGTGAGGTTTCAACGTTCCCACCGGCTACGGCTGAAGGAGGTTGAGCGTTTACAATCGTCCCTTTCGGCGCAACCACTGTCACCGGTCTGAAGCAGCCCTCGTTGGCTGGGATCGAGGGATCGGTTACGCATCTGACGACATAGTACGCGGCTGACATAGTGATGCTGTAGACAGCGTTGACGGCTCCATGGACCTGTTTTGACGATCCTGTGAAATCAAAGTCCAGTCCGGCATTGGTTATGGTCAGCTTGACTTTGATTGGTATGTTGCGTGTTTCGTAGCCGTCATCGTCCAAATAATCCACAGCGGAGAACGAGCCGCGAGGAAGCCTGCGAATTTCATTGAGCATGAGGCGTCGAGAGTACTCTAGTAGTCTGTCAAGACATAGAGTGATGGTCTTGATCCCATACTTCTGGCAAAGATCAACCATACGTCTCATTCCGACCGTATTTGCGGCTTCCTGAGCACGCAAGTCTCCGAGTCTCTCTTTCGGCGTCCGAACATTCGACAATAAGAATGTGAGGAACGGCTTGTTGAGCCTACCTTGGTCCACGAGCTTTGTCGGAGGAATTAGCACACCTTCTTGGTGAACGTCTGTCGATAATGGAGACATGCTTCCCGGAGTGGAGCCTCCGATGTCCGAGTGATGGGCACGATTGACAGCAAAGGCCACAAGCTTATGATTGTAGAAGATTGGCTGAGCAATCGTTATGTCAGGCAGGTGCGTCCCGCCATGAAACGGATCGTTTAGTATGAAAACATCGCCTTCGTGTATGTCATCCTTGAATTCGCGAAGTAATGTTCTGACAGAATGTGGCATCGCTCCAAGGTGCACAGGTATATGCTCGGCTTGAGCCACGAGGCGGCCATCACTGTCGAAGAGAGCACACGAGAAATCCTTGCGCTCTTTGATGTTCGGAGAATAACTTGACCGGCGAAGGACAATTCCCATCTCGTCGGCAATAGCTCCTAACGCGTTCTTCAGGACCTCGAAAGTGATCGGGTCGTTAACATCAACTTTCAAAGTAAGCATTCTTCGACATATGATACCCTCAATAAGGCGTATTCAAAGAGTACCATAAGCTCCGCTCGTAAGTAGAGAAAAAAAGACTGGATTTTGTCGACCGTTCTTTCTGTGCGGCTTGGCCCGATCCGTTCTAGTCGTTACTGTGCTTCGTAGATGGCGTTTCCAGCGAGTGGACAACGCTTGTTACGACTTTCATGGTTGGGAACAAAGCCAGCAACAGGAAGATCAGTGGATATGCGTATGGTGCTGAGGTGAAAGCTGGGGCAGCGACTGGGGCACTGACAGTGTAGAGGATCCAAAGTCCTATGATCTGGAACACCCAGGCGAGCACTGGAGTGAATGTTCGGTAGTTCTTGTACGCGTCTGAGAATGCGTTGGAGAATTGTGTTCCGAACTTCAGGACGACAAGGGCTACGATGAGCCCGATGAACAGTACTGCGATGTTGGCGACCGTGACAGTGGAGCTGTATATTGGCTGGTTGATTCCTTGGAATCCTAGGATGACGCCCTCAACAACGACTAGCACGATGACACTGGCTAACAACCGTATGAACGATGGCATTAACGGACGGAAGGAGGCCATTGGGTCGGGATTGTTTGATTGGGTTGGCATTTTCGATACTCCTTTTGAATGCCATTGTTCGATGGAGGATTCTCATATGGTCATGTTGTAACCCTGGGGATGCGAGGTCCGTTACACCAGCAGGTCGTCCGATTATGGCATCATGTCACGGTAACAATCACAGAGCCATAAGTGTCTACAATGTAACGACACCGTGGTGGAATGATCAGCGTGGAATCGTAGTCCTCCAGTACTGCGGGGCCTCTCGCCATGAATCCCACGCCTAGAGACCCTCGGTCGTAGACTGGGCACTCTTTTGCCCGGCCCTCGATGAAACCTACAGGCCTCGAGATCTTCGCGGGCAAATTCTTGCTTACTTCAAAAGGCTCGAACGTCGGATTAACCTGTTTGCCCCGACAATTGAGCCTCAAGTTCACCAGCTCTACCGGAGATTCATTGTCGGAGTAACCGTAGCGTGAAAAGTGGGCCTTGTGAAACATTTTCACCGTTCCAGAAAGCAGTTGACGATCGAGAGCCTTCCTTGGAATTGGAATTGATAGTTCGTATCCCTGTCCCGAGTATCTCAGATCAAGGAAGCGCTCAAAATGGATCATTCTTCCAGAAACGCCTTGTTCAGCAAGAGACTTCGCACCTTCACCCTCCAAGCGACCAAACAACTCGTTAAGCGAAGTGACCGAGACGCTTTCCAGCGTTACCAATATTGTTTGTACGTAGTCTCTCATAGGCTCAGCCAAGAGAAGACCGAGGCTTGAGAATAGGCCAGCACTCCGTGGAATCAGAACCCTCAGGATTCCTAGTTGCTGTGCAACCTCGCATGCGTGCATAGGACCCGCACCGCCGAACGCGACCAAAAGCATCCCTCGAGGCTCCTTGCCTCTCTCTACGCTCACGGCCCTCAAAGCGCTAGACATATTGTCGATCGCAATTCTGAGGATCGCAAGCGCGGATTCTTCGACAGTCATTCCTAATGACCTTCCTATCTTCCGGTCGATCGCCTTCCGCGCAGGCTGCGGATGGATCCGCAGTTCTCCACTCAGGAGATAATCCGGATTTAGTCGGCCAAGCATAAGATGCGCGTCCGTGACCGTGGGCTGCTCTCCGCCAAGTCCGTAACATGCAGGTCCAGGGCTCGCCCCCGCACTTTCGGGTCCAACATGCAGTATTCTTTCAGAGTCAACCTTCGCAATGCTTCCTCCGCCCGTCCCCACTTCTACAAGATCCACCAAAGGAAAACGGACCGGATAACCAGAGCCTTCGAGACGATGGACTCCGTGCAATCGTCCCCCGACCTCGTAATCAGTTGTGAGCTCGAATCTGTCTCCGACCCAGACACCTGCTTTCGAGGTTGTCCCACCGACGTCCAGCGAGATCACCTCTCTGGCCCTGCTGAGACGTCCATAGTATTTTGCCGCCACTGCGCCTGCAACTGGTCCGGACTCGATCACTCGGGCCGGTTGATCAATGGCCTGCTTGTAGGAGATCGTGCCACCGTTTGATTGCATCATGTAAATTGATGCCTGGATCCTCTTCGCTCTGAGGCCGGCGGCAAGTGTCGCTAGATAGTCGGAGATTATTGGTTGCAGACAAGCGTTTACTACTGTTGTGCTTGTGCGCTCGTATTCACGAAACTCCGGCAGTAGATCTGAGGACAATGTTACCCAGGCCTTGGGGCACTCCTTTCTGAGAACCTTGCCGAACGACTTCTCATGTGATGAGTTGGCGTATGAGTGTAGGAAACATACAGCGACACTCTGCGCACCTGATCGTCTGACTCGTTTCGCTATCTTACGAGAATCAGCAGAGTCGATGTGCTTGAGGATCGCACCATCATAACTGACGCGTTCATCGATCTCGAACCTCAGATGTCTAGGAACTAGAGGGCGAGGCCTTTCAACCTGTAGATTGTAGAGTTCAGGTCTATTCTGTCGCCCTATCTCTAGAACGTCACGAAATCCCTTAGTTGTGACGAGGGCAACTTTTGGGATTTTATCGGTCAATAGAGCGTTCGAGGCGAGAGTCGTCGCATGAATTACCAATCGAATATCCTCAGCATTCGAGTGACTGGTCCGCAGAAATCGTTCGATTACATCTAAGACCCCTCTTGACGGCTCATCAGGGGTCGTCAACACTTTGACATTAGTTATGCTGCCGCGGTTGTCAATGCTCACCAGATCGGTGAAAGTGCCGCCGATGTCAACCGCTACTCTAACTGTATTCAGGCCCACCACGTCCTCCGCCTGGTTTGCCTCGGCTGACGTGGCCCTAGCTACTTTAGGGTGATGCGAGAACTCTTAGGATTGAGGCGAGATGAAGTTCATCATACGAACATCGAGAGTTTTCAAGTTCACAACGGGAAGAATGCCAGGTTTGGGCTCGACACCCATCCGTTTCTGATATTCGGTTTGTCCCTGCCAGGCACCACTGTTGATAATCGTCGTACCTCGATGCAATCCAGAGCCTGAAACATGAATATGTCCAGAGGTGAAGACATCCGGCACCCTGTCTATGACGAGATAGTCCTCCTGCTCTGGGCCTATCGGAGTGAGCTTACCATACTCTGGAGCAAGGTGGCGAGCTCTCAATTGATATTCCATGGCTGAGACTGGGTTTTGATAATCGAGCCCCGGAACGGAGCTGACTAGATCCATTAAGCTTGTACCATGGTAGAGTAGGAAGTGGACGCCGTGGAGACGAACTTCCGAGGGATCTCCGAGCGAGACTATGTGTCTGGAATCGTAGACTGGCCCTGCATATTCGCGTGGAATCATGGGTTGGGGTAACGCTTGGCGGACAGCATCATGGTTTCCTGGGATCATGACGACACTCATATGCTCAGGGATCTGGCCGATATACTTGGCCGATTCGGAATATTGCTGGTGAATGTTTGGAATCAGTAGGTCTATTTCTTGTCTTGGATAAACGCCAATGCCGTCAACGAGATCTCCGCCTATCATGACATACTTCACTCTCCCTGCAATCTCCCTTTGTTCAGGAGTTCCCAGTTCCCCGTTCAACCAGCTTAGTACTCTATCGAAGGGCTCTTTGAGGAACTGCTTGCTTCCAATGTGAATGTCCGATATGAGAACCGCATAGATCTCTTCCTTCGAGCGGGCCGGTCTCCTCTCCGGAATTTCTGGGAGAAGTATGTTTTCGGCTATGAGTAGTTGAGTGTTGGTTTTCTTGGCTTCTATGAATAGGACCTGATCACGGAGAAGGCGTCTGGCAGTTTGATAGACCGTCTGGTTCTGTTCGGTTACCAGGACTGTAGCTTCGTCTCCTGTGTCGTCTACTGTCAAGAATATTTTTCCAGGTTTTTCCCGCTTGTCCATTATCATGCAAACAAATCGGGTCTTAGAATTGGCCGATGCGGATAACGCGTCGGCTATTGTGCCAGAGTTTCGTGTGTCCATTCTTTGCTTCAGTAGACCGCTCATCTTCTCGAAACGGTTGCGGAAGTAACGTAGGAAATCATCGAAGGCTCCGGTTGTCCCGAGTTTCCCGGTCGGGTCGGAGACCACGTCAAGCTGGGAATCGATTTCCTCCGCGAAACGTCTTTTGTGCTCGAGACCTGGGTCTACATGTGATGGAGGCTCGACAATCATCTCTAGTTGTTCTGCGGCCTTGACGACCAAGTCACGATTGATCGAGATCGGCCTTGGCTCCATTGCGACCGCCACGTTGAGCAGCCTCTCTACGAGCAGGTTGAGAGCCTCTTGCTTGCCCTCCATGTCGGAAAGAAGCCTGAAGGCATCTATTTCGACCTGGAATCCAGCTTCCAGTATAGTGGTAACTGCCCTTTTCATTTGGTCCGACATGTCAGGGAGACGCCTCAGCCCCTCGAAGGGCGACTAGTAGGCTTGCCCAGCGTTGGATGTTATGGGAATTTATGCCGTTCCTTGCTGGGTACCGATCTCCGTAGGCGGTTCCTATCTTGTCAGAGTCAGGTCGGATATGTCGACCGAGATTTCACTCATCCTGTTCATCGCGATGAGGACGGCAACGAGATGATTCACTAGGGGTCTTGGGGCTTTGGTTATTGTCGACTCCGCCTGTGAGAGAAGCTTCTTTGACTCCTCGAACCTCTTTGTGGTCGAAGATACCAGTTTCATATCTCTAGAAAGGACGGCACCCACAGCATCACGGTACATCATGTTGATCAAGGCGCCGGCCTTCTCCAAGAGAATCTGGTGCCCTTTCGGGATCAGAGACTCTTTCTGAGTGTTCCGTGCAACCGTTACTGAATAGTCTGCGAAAGTCTCGATATAACTGGCAAGCAGCCGATAGTCTAAACAGTCTACCGCCGATACTTTGATCTTCTCAAGCAGATACGTGTCTGAGATGGCAGCTCTTACCAGTCTAACCATCAGGAAGTACCATCTGTCGACTTCTTCGTCTCTTTCCGTAACATTCTTCGCAAGCTCTAGGTCGCTGTCTACAAATGCTCTCGTGGCATCTAGTTGCATGGGCATCGAGAGCATTTCGAGCCTGCGTAGAATCTTCTCGGGTATTAGTAGCGACGGTTCAATTAAGCATTGGATGACCATTCTCCTCGAGTCCTCTTCTAGCACTTCGAGCCCGACGAGTCTCTTTGTCGTTCGCCTAGCCTCGTCACGTAACTCCGGTGTTATCGTGTCCTTCGCTTGTATGCGGATAATGTCGTAACCCAGGAGGTAGCGCTCGATTATTTCTCGTCTGACTAGGGGGGATGCCTCGATCATGGTCTCCAATGGTTGCCTCTCCTCGTCGATCTTTGGCGACAATAATAGCCGCCCGTCCTGTCTCTCTTCGTATGAGATTACAGACCCCGCTCCCAATCCTGCCCTTTTTGCCCAGGCTTTGGGTATGGTTACCAGGTAGGTGCCGTCAGGTGTACGTTGTAGCTTCCTAAGCTCCATCTTTTACTCTGCGACTCTAGATTAACTCAACTGAGAATTTAGGGTTTCTATGCAGTCTACTATGAATTGTCTGTTAGCTCTAGAGGAGCAACTTTGGGAACAGTTCCGCCGTTCAGGTGCTGGAAGGCGAGGCCTACAACCTGGTCGACATTCTCTCCCTTCAGCGCGCTCGCGTCCACGATAGGGGTCCCGCCGAAGACCCGTCCGACAAGTTTTCTCGCCTCATCCAATTGGATAGGATTTGTGAGGTCTATCTTATTCGCGCAAATGATCACTGGGGTGTCCGCGGCAATCTTTCGTAGTGTCTGATATGATGCGGTTAGTTTCCGGAATATCGTTTCAAGGTCCTCCGAGATGTCGACGAAGAGAAGGATGAGGTCTGAGTTGGTAATTTCACCTAGTGTAGTGTTGAATGCTTTCATGATTACTGGGTGCATGTCCTCGATGAATCCTATGCTGTCGACAAGTATGAAGTCGAAGGGACCTGCCTTTCCACCGTTATACTGTACCTTTCTTGCGAATGTTGAGAGGGTCGTGAACGGGCCGAGCCCAGTGTCCTTGGTTTCAGATACGAGCCTGTTGAAGAATGTCGTTTTGCCGCTCTGCGTGTATCCAGCCAATGCCACTATTGGGAATCCACGTTCTCTTCGATGCTCGCGAAGGGTTTGTTTCTTCGCGTAGACGTCTTTCAGTTCCTGTTCAAGGCGAGAGATCCGCTTTCGAGCTTCGCGTTCGTATTCGTGATACGGATATTGGCCGGGACCCGACCAGCCCACTTGTTCGCCTGTGAACCCTTTCATCCGTAGGAACTCCTTTCCCCAGGAAAACGTGTATCGCATCTTTGCGAGACGTATCTGCAGCTTCGCTTCCTTCGTCATGGCCCTTTTCTCGAAGACCTCAAGGATCAGGAGATTGCGATCAATTACTTTGATGTCCGTTCCACCTAGGAACCTCGTTACCTCAAAAATCCTAGCTCCAGATAGGGTATTAGCGAAAATTACGGACGCGATATTCTTCTCTTTGACTATCTGTTTGACATCTTCCAATTTTCCCGGGCCGAGAATGTAGGAATGATGGATACTCTTCCGTTTCTGGACAATGGTATCGATCACTTGGTACCCTATGTTTTCCGCCATGCTGCGGCATTCTTCGGCCCTTGAAGGGACAGTTGGGATCTTGGATTCTACAACGAGGGCTCGCATGGACATTGAACCATGCCCCCTTTTGATAGAGGTGGATGAACGCCGGTTATTTAGACCGCTCGTACCTTCCGGCATGGTCCTATTGGACCCTTATTTCTACGCCAACCGTTCTTTTGATCAGATCGGCGAGAAGATCAACTTGTGGGCGTCCTCCGCCTCCTTTCCTTGTTGGGACGGAAACAACCAATGGAAGCTCGATCTCTTTCTTGCCTTTTCCCATGTGGTCTTTGATCCAGTCGAAAACGGGATCCGTAACTATCACCAGTGATACAGTGTGTTTGTTCTTGATGTCTTCAAAAGTCTTGACGGCCTCGTCGGCGGAGCTGACTATCCAGCTGTTTTCTATTCCGCCTAGTCTGAAGAATGTTGCTGTTTCGTTGTCGGCCATTATACCGATCTTTCCCAGAGCTCGTACACCTGTTTTACTTGAATATCCAGCCGGTTTCTTTTGACCAGAACAAAAGATCTAGATCGGCCATGGGGATATCTATCTCTTTAGAGAAATGTCTCAACCTCTCTTCGATATCAAGGTATTTCTTCTTGGTAAGAGACGCAGGTATCTCTTCTACAAGACCGAGTTTTTTGATGTTTCGGAGGATGTGTCTATCTAGTATCGCAAATTCCTCGCCGTGTCCGATGTTCCGGAGAAAGTGGCTTGCTTCCTTGTAGCCGAGGCCTTTCACGTTCTCGACGAACCATTCTCTTAGCTCGAACGGATTGTAGAATGATCTGATATGCTCCTTCAAGTGGAGGCCGTCCTTTGTGAATTGGTTTCGGGCCTGGACGATGTATTTGGCCTTGTTCTCGTAGAATCTGACCTCATGAAGATATTCTCCTATCTCGGCTGGGCTTGCCTTGGCCAGGAGATGTTTTTCTTGGAGTTTGAGAACCGCGTTCCAGCAAGTTCGGGCCGCTGATTGAGGCGTCAAGATGCAGAACGAGAGTTCTGCAAAAACCTCGATTTCATCAAGGTCTAGGACGTGCCTGAATTCTTCCAGCCGCTGACGAATGTCTCCACGACGTTCGTTGTAAAGCGATTTGAGCTCTTCAACCATTTTCTGCCGGTCACTACTGCTGCCTTTTCGTTCTAGACTAAGCATAGAATTGTTTGAGGACATCTTGCTTCTCCATTATTCTCGCACAATAATAGCATCTCATCTTTAGTGGATCCGTTCTTTCGACCGTGAATCGCGGCTCGACAGGTTCTCCCGCATTCGATACACATGATGGATTTGCGCAGCGGATGATTCCTTTGATCACGTCGGGCAATTTGACCCTAGTCTTCTCGGCTACCTCGTAGTCCCGAATGATGTTGATGGTTGCACCGGGGGCAATCAATGCGATTTTGTCTACCTCTCCCGGCGCTAGTTCCCTGCTCTCGACTTTGACAATGTCTTTCTTGGACTGTTTTTCGGATAGGACGTTCATTGCAACGCTGACTGTGTGGCCCTCTCTTCCGTCGATCCCGAGAATTTTCAGCACGTCCAAGGCATGACCGGCTGAGATATGGTCGATGACTGTGCCGTTCTTGATCTTCTTCACATAGAGTTCTTTGGAGGAACGGGACAATCTCGAGCGAAGCTCCTATCTGAAAGGATGGGGTTGAACCTTCACTCTTAATTTCTTGCCTCTATGAGACGTCTGTTCATGGTCGTCGAGTCAAAGTCGGTGAGTCTCCACACTCATCGGGAGGGGTGAGATCGTGGATATTACGAGTAAAGTCCAAGCAATACTAGAGAGAGGCAACTTGAGTGATGGGGTGGCATTCCTCTTCGTCCCAGGATCGACCGGTGCCTTGACCACGATCGAGTATGAGCCCGGCTTATTGACGGATTTTCCGGCCTTGTTGGACCGATTGATCCCGAGGGAGATTCCTTACGAGCATGAGAAACATTGGCATGATGGGAACGGACATTCACATGTTAGAGCGTCCATGATAGGGCCTGACCTGTTTGTTCCTTTCGAGAAGCGGCACTTGATGCTCGGGACGTGGCAGGAGATAGTCTTTGTCGAGCTAGACGTCAGGCCTAGAGATCGGACTGTGCTAGTTCAGTTGATGGGCGAATGAGCTAACGCCTAGAAGAAAGAATTGGGTCTCACGATGACCGTTAAACACGTTTTCGTTAATACCGAAAGATTGTCGCCTGCTCAGAAACATGCGATAAACAAGTTGCAGGCCGAGTGCTTCAGACGGGTGACTCGCAAGGAGATCAGAGAGTGTTTCTTTGCAAAAAGTTTTGGACGAGTTCTCGCTTACGAAAGCGATCTGATTGTTGGTCAAGCTGAACTTTTTTCAAGACACGTATACTTCCTAGGTAAGAAGGTGCTCCTTGGCGGAGTAGGGGGAACATGTGTTACCGGCTCAGCACGGCACAGGGGAATCGGAACGCTCCTCGTTAGCAGCGGATTGAGCATTTTGAGAGCACGGAAATGTGACATCGCCTGTCTCAATGCTAATGTACGAAAGTATCCACGTGGAGGAATGTATTACCGTCTTGGATTTAGGCTAATGGGAAGAAGAGTCTCGTTTGAAGACGTACACGGGGTGATGAGATACGATTTTGGTGAATTGTTTCTACCTATCTGCTCCAAGGCAATCTACGACTCGGTAATGACTAGTGAAAAGACCTTCCACATTGGTCGCGGCTATTGGTAAATTTTCTATTTTGCCGCGGGTGAATCGGCGACCGAATTATTTTTCGTTCGTCTCTTCTTACTCATTTTCTGGAACAGGTTAATTGTTTCCACGATAGGGGGAACAAGGAACGGAACCAAGAGAAGCATCGAATAGGGTTGTAGGTCGTTGAATGCTCGAGTGATCTGAATCATCGGGCCACTCTGCGAGACTAGGGTAGTTTCCTCAGTGCTTGCGGAGTATCGTATGACTGTTCCATTGGACAATGTCCACAAAAACTCGCCTGTAGCTGGGGATAACGAGTATGCACCGCTACTCTTCGTTGTCACTTGATACGTGCTGGATGAAGCGGCACTGGCTGCAAGGGAGGGAACTCGGACGACTTGTGTCCCGTCCGGCGCAAGTGCTAGTGTACTGTGATACGGAGATAGAACTTGTGGG
>Ga0209157_1002095_pt1 | contig 16060 bp, 28 predicted proteins | sample GraSoiAngelo_135_FD_185892 | JGI IMG/M metagenome (GOLD analysis project Ga0209157, IMG submission 185892) | Grasslands soil microbial communities from the Angelo Coastal Reserve, California, USA - 14_0929_05_40cm (SPAdes) (version 2) | ecosystem: Environmental > Terrestrial > Soil > Grasslands ...
ACAAAGTGCACGTCGTCGGGACGTCGAAGGGGAAGGGTTTTCAGGGGCCGGTGCACCTGCATCACTTCACCCGCGGCCCGAAGTCACATGGTTCCGACCACCTGCGGCGCCAGGGCTCCGTCGGATCGGGCACGACTCCCGGCCGCGTTCTGAAAGGTCTGCGCATGGCCGCGCATCAGGGAGCGGACCGCGTCACGGTCCGGAACCTCGAGATCCTGCGTGCGGATCCGGCGCGCGCGGTGTTAGTCATCGCCGGCGCCGTCCCCGGGGCGCGCAACGGGATCGTCATGGTGAGGAAGGCCTAAGTGGCTGAGAAAGAGAAGGACAAGAAGGCCAGTCCGCCGGCGGCGAAGAAGACCGCGACGACGAAGGCCACGCCCGCCAAGGCTGCGGCGAAGGCCGCCAAGCCGGCGGCGAAGGCCGCCAAGCCGGCGGCGCGCGCGACCACAGGAGGGCGCGCGGCGACAAAAGTCAAGCCGCCGACGCGCCGCGCCGTCGCACGCCCGGTCACGCGCGTCGTCCGGCCGGAGCCCACACGCGAGGAGCGCCGCCCCGCGGAGGTGCGGCCCCAGGCGCGGCCGAAGGCCGAACCCCGGCCGCTTCCGACCGCACCCGCTGGCCACGCGCCGCTGATCAAGGCCGACGGCACTCCCGAGGGATCGGTCGAGCTGCCCGCCGCTCTCACGACTCCGGCGAAACGACCGGGCGTCCTCTTCCAGGCGCTGATCGCCGCGCTCGCGAATTCGCGGCAGGCGACGTCGGCGACGAAGAACCGCTCGCGTGTGGCGGGCGGCGGGGCGAAGCCCTGGCGACAGAAGGGCACCGGACGCGCCCGTCAGGGCTCGACCCGTTCGCCACACTGGCGGCACGGCGGTGTGGTCTTTGGACCCAACGGCCGCAGATACGCTCAGCGACTGCCCGCGAAGATGAGGCGCGCGGCGTTCGCCGAGGCGCTCGGCGCGCACGCGGCGAAAGGCCGCGTGCTCGTCATCGAATCGCTCGGCTTCGACGGCGTCGATGGCGATCGGCTGCGCACGCGCGACGTCGCGGGCTGGCTCGCACGCGTCGGGGACACCGGACGTTCCGTCCTTGTCACGGCGGAGTTCGACGATCGCGTCGGTCGCGCGGGCGCCAATCTCAAGACGCTCGAGCTCCGAACGCCCGGCACCTTGCGCCTCGCCGACGTCCTGCGCGCGGAGACCGTTCTCGTGCATCGGCCTGCGCTCGACGCGCTGGCGGCGCGCGCCGTGGGAACCGAAGCATGAGCATCAAAGGGAGCGCGGTGCTATTGCGTCCGGTGATCACCGAGCGCTCGATGAGCGAGACGAACGTCGGCCGCTACACGTTCCAGGTCGCCAAGGCCGCGACCAAGCGGGACATCGCCGACGCGGTCGCGGGATCGTTCAAGGTCGACGTCGTCGCAGTGAACGTCATTCACGTTCCGGGCAAGACCCGGCGTCTGGGCAGGCGCATCGGGCATCGGCCTGATTGGAAGAAGGCGATCGTCACCCTCGCCCATGGCCAGCGCATCGAGAAGTACTTCGTGGAAGGGGTCTAAGGCGTGCCGCTGAAGCAGTACAAGGCGACCTCGCCATCACGGCGCTTCCGGCAGTCGGCCTCGTTCGAGGAGCTGACGAAGGGCAAGGCGCCCGAGCGCAGCCTGCTCGAGCGGAAGCTCCGACACGCGGGCCGCAACGCGCAGGGCCGCGTGACCACGCGGCATCGCGGGGGCGGAGAGAAGCGCAATTACCGCAAGGTCGACTTCAAGCGCGACAAAGACGGCATTCCGGCGCGCGTGCTCGCGATCGAGTACGACCCCAATCGCTCTGCGCGGCTCGCGCTGCTCGTGTACCGCGACGGTGAGAAGCGCTACATCATCGCGCCGAACGATCTCCGGGTCGGCGACTCTGTCATTTCAGGTCCCGATGCCGAGGCGCGCGTGGGTAACTGCTTGCCGCTCGAGCACATCCCGACAGGGACGCAGATCCACGGCATTGAGCTGCAGCCCGGTCGCGGCGCGCAGATGGTGCGCGCGGCGGGCGGAGCGGCGCAGCTCGTGGCCAAGGAAGGCGAGTACGCGCAGATCCGCTTGCCTTCGGGCGGGATCCGTGTGGTGCACGTCCGATGCCGCGCCACGGTCGGGCAGATCGGCAACGTCGAGCACGAGAACCGAAAGATCGGCGGCGCCGGTCACAAGCGGCGGATGGGGTGGCGGCCGGCGGTCCGCGGTGTCGTGATGTCGCCGCGCGATCACCCGCACGGCGGCGGCGAGGCGAAGTCGCCCGTGGGCGGCATGGCGCAGACGCCGTGGGGCAAACCAGCGATGGGCCTTAAGACGCGGAAGAACCCGCGGACGGATCGGTTCGTCACCGAGCGGCCCCGGAAGAGGAAGTCCAAATGAGTCGATCCGTAAAGAAGGGACCGTTCGTCGAGAAGTCCCTCAAGGAAAAGATCGAGATCCTGAACTCGAAGAACGAGAAGAAGGTCGTGAAGACCTGGTCACGGCCGTCGATGATCCTGCCGGCAATGGTGGGTCACACCATCGCGGTCCACGACGGTCGCCGGCACGTGCCGGTCTTCATCACCGAGAACATGGTCGGCCACCGCCTGGGTGAGTTCGCTCCGACGCGGACGTTCCGCGGGCACGGCCGCGCGATCGCCGCGGCGGAGGCTGCCTCGGCGACGGCCACGCCGGGCGCGGCCGCACCGGCGGCGGGGGCTGGCGCGCCTGAGCGGGCGACCACCGTAAGGGCGGGTGCGTAGCGTGGAAGTGAAAGCCACGGCGAAGTTCCTGCGGCTCTCGCCGCGGAAAGCCCGCCTCGTCACCGACCTCATCATCGGCAAGAGCGCCGAGGAGGCGATCGCCATCCTCGAGAACCTGCCGAAGGCCACGGCGCTGCCGCTCGGCCGTGTGGTGCGATCGGCGATCGCGAACGCCGAGAACAACTTCAACCTGACCCTCGAGAGCCTCTACGTGAAGCGCGCGATCGCAAACGAGGGCCCGCGCATGAAGCGCGCGTGGTTCCGGGGGCGCGGGCGGCGCGACCTCAAGCTCCATCGCATGGCCCACCTCGAGGTCGTGCTGGACAGCAAGGAATAAGAATGGGACAGAAGACGCACCCCGTCGGGTTCCGACTGGGGTTCACCAAGACCTGGCACGCCAAGTGGTACGCGAACCACAAGGGCTATCCGCTGCTGCTCAAGGAGGACGTCGCGATCCGCGACACGATCCGCGGACGGCTCCGCGACGCGGCCATAGCTCGGATCGACATCGAGCGATCCGCGAACCAGGTCACGGTGACGATCCAGACGGCGAAGCCGGGCGTGGTGATCGGCAAGGGCGGTGCGAAGGTCGAGGAGCTTCGTCAGGTCCTCGGTAAGATGACCGGGAAGATGGTCAAGGTGAACATCTTCGAGATCCGGTACCCCGAGCTCGATGCCTACCTCATCGCCGAGAACGTCGCGCAGCAGCTCGAGCGCCGCGTCTCTTTCCGCAAGGTGCTGAAGCAGACCGTGCAGCGCTCGATGAAGGCGGGGGCTAAGGGCGTGCGCGTCGCGGTGGCCGGACGCCTCGGTGGCGCTGAGATGAGCCGGCGCGAGTGGGAGCGTGAGGGTCGCGTGCCCCTCCATACGCTGCGCGCCGACATCGAGTTCGGTCGCGCGACGGCCAAGACGACCTTCGGCACGATCGGCGTGAAGGCCTGGATCTACAAGGGCGACGTCGAGCCGACGCCGCGCCAGATCACGCAGACCGGGCCCGCGACCGCGCGGGCGGGGGCCTGATGCTGCAGCCGAAGCGTCTCAAGCACCGTAAGTTCCAGCGCGGCCGCATGAAGGGATCGGCGCAGTCGGGCAACACCATCACGAAGGGCGATTTCGCTCTGAAGGCGATGGAGCCCTGCTGGATGACCGCGCGTCAGATCGAGGCCGCGCGGCGCGCGGTCACGCACCACTTCAAGCGCGGCGGCAAGGTGTGGATCAACGTCTTCCCCGATAAGCCGGTCACCAAGAAGCCCGCTGAGGTCCGGATGGGTTCGGGCAAGGGCGCGCCCGACCACTGGGTCGCGGTGGTGCGGCCCGGGCGCGTGATCCTCGAAGTGGGCGGCGTGGACCGGGTCCTCGCCAAGGAGGCATTGCGCCTTGCGGCGTACAAGCTCCCGATAAAGACGCGCTTCATAGCGAGAGAGGAGGCGTTGGCCGATGAAGGACATGCGGCGGCTGTCTGACAACGAGATCGCGGATCAGCTGCGGAGCGCACGCGAAGAACTCTTCGACGCGAAATTCAAGCTCGCCACCCGGCAGCTCAAGAACTTCCGCTCGCTGCCGCAGTCGCGCCGGAAGATAGCGCGCCTCCTCTCGGTGATGCGCGAGCGCGCGAGTGAGAGTGAGACCAATGGCTGAGAAGAAATCGGGCGGCTCTGCCCCCCGTGCCCCGGCGAAGACGACCACGCGCGCGAAGAGCAGCGGCAAAGCATCGACCGCGACGCGCGCGGCGAAGGCGCCGGCCAAGGCGCCCGTCATCGCGGCGCGCCCGGTCGCGAAGCGGACCGTGGCGCGCAAACGCACCGCCCCGACCGCCGCGACACCGGGCGCGGTGGAGCAGTGGACCTGGCGGCGCCTCCGCCGCAAGACCAAAGTCGGCGTGGTGGTCTCCGCGAAGATGGCGAAGACGATCATCGTCGAGGTCGGACGGCAGCGCGAGCATCCGCTGTACAAGAAGGTGATCCGCGTACGGAAGCGCTTCGCCACGCACGACGAGGCGGGCGACGCGAAAGCCGGAGATCTGGTCCGCATCCAGGAGAGCCGCCCCTTCAGCGCGACGAAGCGCTGGCGGCTCGTCGAGGTGATCTCGCGTGCCGGCGAGGCGGGCGCCGCGGCCCCGCGTGTCGCCGACATCGAGAAGGCGCTCGAAGAAGCCGAAGGCGTTGCCGAGATCCTCGCCCCCGAGCGCCAAGAGCCGTCCGGGGGCTCTGCCCCCCGGCCCCCTGAGGAGCAACCCGAGCTGTGATCCGGCCGTACACCAGGGTCCGTTGCGCGGACAACACCGGAGCACGTGAGCTCTCGGTGATCCGCGTGCTGCGCTCGTCGTCTGGCACGACGGCGGAGATCGGCGATGTGTTCGTCGCCACGGTGAAGAACGCGATCCCGAACTCGGGCGTCAAGAAGGGCGAGGTCGTGCGGGCGGTCGTCGTCCGCCAGACCAAGGAATACCGCCGCAATGATGGGTCGCTCATCCGTTTCGACGACAACGCCGCCGTGCTGCTCAACCCGCAGAACCAGCCGCGCGGGACGCGCATCTTCGGACCGGTCGCGCGTGAGCTCCGGGAGCGGAACTTCATGAAGATCGTCTCGCTCGCGCCGGAGGTCCTTTAGATGGCAGGCATCCGGCTCCGCAAGGGCGACGAGGTCATGGTCATCACGGGGAAGGACCGGGGCAAGCGCGGCCGCGTGCAGGAAGTGCGGCCGAGCGCGCGAACGGTCGTTGTCGCCGGAGTCAACATCGCCAAGCGCCACACCAAGCCGAATCCGTCCAAGAACCAGAAGGGCGGGATCGTCGACCAGCCGATGCCGCTCGGGCTCGGCAAGGTCATGGTCGTCTGTCCGCACTGCGGCAAGCCGACGCGCATCGGCCACCGCCTCGACGAGGACGGGACAAAAGAGCGCGTGTGCCGGCAGTGCGGAGAGGCGATCGTCGTGGAGGAGCCGTCGTGACCGCCGTGCTGAAAGAGCGGTATGACAAGACCGTGAAGGACGAGCTGCGCAAGCAGTTCAGCTACGCGAACGTGATGCAGATCCCGAAGGTCGAGAAGATCATCCTCAACATCGGAATGGGCGAGGCGATCGGCAACGCGAAGGCGATGGACGCCGCAGCGGGAGACCTCGCGACAATCACCGGGCAGCGCCCGATCGTCACGAAGTCGCGAAAGGCCATCTCGAACTTCCGCCTTCGCGTCGGGATGCCTATCGGGCTCAAGGTCACGCTTCGCGGCGAGCGGATGTGGCACTTCCTCGAGAAGCTCGTCACCGTCGCGCTCCCGCGCATCCGCGACTTCCAGGGAGTGCCGGACAAGAGCTTCGACGGCCGAGGCAACTTCTCGCTCGGGCTCAAAGAGCAGCTCGTCTTCCCGGAGATCGACTATGACAAGATCGATCGCTTGCGCGGCATGGAGATCACGATCGTGACGACGGCGAGAACGGACGAAGAGGGACGCGCACTGCTGCGCAGCCTCGGGATGCCGTTCCGTACCGCGTCCTGAGAGGGAGTCGATGGCGAAGAAGAGCCTCATCCTGAAGTCACGACGGACGCCCAAGTTCAAGGTGCGGACGCACCACCGTTGTGAGATCTGCGGCCGGCCGCGCGGGTACATGCGAACGTTCGGCCTCTGCCGGATCTGCTTCCGCGAGCGCGCGCTGATCGGCGAGCTCCCGGGCGTCACGAAGTCGAGCTGGTGAGGTAAGAGGTGACCGTATTGACCGAAGAGCAAATGGGCGGGACCGGCGAGCAAGCCGGGGAGGCCCGGACCGATCGACCGGCGCGCAAGCCCGCGACGCCGCCCAAGAAAGCCCGCCCGAAAGGCATCGGGATGCCGAACGACCCGGTGGCCGACATGCTCACGCGCGTTCGCAACGCCACGGGCGCGCGCCATGAGACGGTGAGCGTTCCGACGAGCCGGACGAAGCTCGAGATCGCGCGCATCCTCCGCGACGAAGGCTTCATCTCGGGCTACGAGCAGCCGAGCGCCCGCGAGATCCTCCTTAGGCTGAAGTTCGTGGGCAAGCTGCCGGCCGTTTCGGGGATTCGCCGCATCAGCAAGCCGGGCCTTCGGGTGTACGCGCGCAAGACGGAGATGCCGCGCGTCCTCGGCGGCCTGGGCGTGGTGATCGTCTCGACCTCTTCCGGCGTGATGACCGGTCGTCAAGCGGAGCGCAAAGGCCTCGGTGGCGAGATCCTGGCTTATGTCTGGTAATCGAGCGACGAGTGTGCTCAGGGGCAGGGGCCCCTGTCAGCGAGCGAAGCGAGCGTGCGTGAGGAGCGAGTCCTCCAGCCGTGAGCGTGTCTGCTCGGCGAAGCCGAGAGATTGTTCAGGTGTGGTGATCGGATGAGCCGTATCGGACGCATGCCGGTCGCGGTCCCAAGCGGTGTCGACGTGAAGCTCGACGGGCAGACCATGACCGTGAAGGGGCCGAAGGGCCAACTGGCGCGCACGTTCCACGAGAACATTTCGATCGCCCGTGAGGACGGGAAGATCACCGTCACGCGCGCCGACGACAGCAAGCAGAACCGCGCGCTGCATGGGCTGACGCGCACGCTCATCGCGAACATGGTCGCCGGGGTGACCACGGGCTTCACGAAGGATCTCGAGATCAGCGGGACCGGATACCGCGCCGTGCTACAGGGCAAGAAGCTCCAGCTCGCGCTCGGGTTCTCGCACCCGATCGAGATCGATCCTCCTGCCGGCATCACGTTCACGGTCGAGACGCCGCAGAAGCTCAAGGTCTCGGGCGTGGACAAAGAGGTCGTCGGTGAGATCGCGGCGAAGATCCGCCGTCTCCGCGTCCCGGACCCGTACAAAGCGAAGGGTGTCAAGTACGCCGGCGAGTACATCCGCCGCAAGGCGGGCAAGGCCGGCAAGGTCGGCGCGGCGGCGGGCAAGGTCTAAGAAGTGGCGAGAGAAAGCCGGCTTGAAGGCCGGACCAGGCGTCACGAGCGCGTCCGCGAGAAGATCCGTGGCAGCGCGGGACGGCCGCGTCTTGCGGTGTTCCGCTCGATCATGCACATCTCCGCGCAGCTCATCGATGACGACGCGGGCCGGACGCTCGTCGCGGCATCGAGCGTCACCGCGAGAGACGCGAAGGGGAACAAGACGGAACGCGCGAAGGCCGTGGGCGCCATGCTCGGCGAGCGCGCCAAGGCCAAAGGCATCGGCGAGGCGGTGTTCGACCGCGGCGGGTACCGCTACCACGGGCGGATCAAAGCGCTCGGCGACGCCGCTCGAAGCGCGGGGTTGAGGTTTTAGATGAAAGCTGAGCGAGGAACGGCTGTGCCGCGACGAGCGAATCGACCCGCCGGGGCGTGTCTCCGGCAAAGCCGGAGATTGAGCTAAATGGCACGTATTGACGCGAATCGTTTGGAGTTGACTGAACGGGTGGTGCAGATCAACCGGGTGTCCAAGGTCGTGAAAGGCGGACGGCGTTTCTCGTTCTCGGCGATCGTCGTCGTCGGCGACGGGCGCGGTCACGTCGGTGCCGGGCTCGGCAAGTCCGACGAGGTCCCGGGTGCCATCACCAAGGGCCGCGAGGACGCCAAGAAACACGTGATGCTCGTGCCCCTGGTCGACCGCACGATCCCGCACCGGGTGGAGGCCGATTTCGGGGCGGCGAAGGTGATCCTGCGTCCCGCATCCAAGGGGACGGGTGTCATCGCCGGAGGCTCGGTCCGTGCCGTCGTCGAGTCGGCCGGCATCAGCGACATCCTGTCGAAGTCGCTCGGCAGCACGAATCCGGTCAACGTTGTCATGGCGACCTTGAAGGCGCTGGGGCAGCTGCGATCCGCGGAGTCCGTCCGTCAGACACGCGGCCTGCCGCAGCGCGAGGCAGCGGGAGTCGTGTCGTGACGCGGCTCGAGATTCGCCAGAACCGAAGCTCGATCGGCGAGAAAGAAGGCGCCCGGCGCACGCTCTCCGCGCTCGGGCTGCGGCGTACCGGCCAGATCGTTTCGCACGAGGATTCGCCTGTGGTGCGCGGGATGCTACGGCGCGTCGCTCACCTTGTCGTCGTGACCGACGAGAAAGCGGAACGCTAATGCGTGAGCACCAGGTCAGCCGTCCGCTCGGGTCGCGCAAGCCGCGCCGCCGCCTGGGACGGGGCACCTCGCAGGGTCAGGGCAAGACCGCGGGACGAGGGACCAAGGGTCAGCTCGCGCGGACCGGCCCGGGCCTACCCGGCTGGTTCGAGGGCGGGCAGACGCCGCTGCACATGCGCGTCCCCAAGCTGCGGGGTTTCAAGAACCGCTTCCGCAAGAGCTTCGTCGCCGTGAATGTGGGAACGCTCGCGAACTACGCGGCGGAAGGCACGGTCTCGCCCGACACGCTCGCCGCGAAGGGCCTCATCGACAAGAAGGCTCGCGTCAAAGTGCTCGGTGATGGCGCGATCAGCTCGAAGCTCGAGGTACACGCACACTCGGTGTCCGCCACGGCGCGTCAGAAGATCGAGGCCGCCGGCGGCTCCATCGTGATCATCGCGCTGAAATAACGCAGGTGGGCATGTTCACTGCGCTCATCGATTCACTCCGCACTCCCGATCTGCGGAACAAGATCCTCTTCACGATCGGGATGATCCTGGTGTTCAGGTTCCTCGCCCACGTCCCGCTCCCCGGCGTGAATCAGGACCAACTCAACGCGCTCTTGCAGAACAACCAGCTCATCAATCTGCTCGACCTCTTTTCCGGCGGCGGGCTGGCGCGGTTTTCGATCGTCGCGCTGGGAGTCAATCCGTACATCAACGCCTCGATCATCATGACCCTCCTCAACCAGACGATCCCCGCACTCGAGCGCCTCTCAAAAGAGGGCGAATACGGACGCAACCGCATCAACCAGTACACCCGCATCCTGACCGTACCGCTCGCGCTGCTTCAGGGGATCGGCGTCGCCGTGTTCATGCAGCGCCAGGGCGTGCTCAACGCGTTCGGACCGTCCGACCTCACCGTGACGCTCTCGATCCTTGCGTCTTTGACCGCCGGCACGATCATCCTCATGTGGCTCGGTGAGCTGATCAGCGAGCGCGGCATCGGGAACGGGATCAGCTTCATCATCTTCGCGGGTATCGTGGGCCGGCTCCCAAACACGGTCGAGCAGACCCTCCAGGTCCAGCAGAACTTCCTCGCGCTCGGCGCCATCGCCATCATCTCGGTGCTCGTGATCGCGGCGATCATCTTCATCCAGGAAGGCCAGCGCCGGATCCCGGTCCAGTACGCGAAGCGAGTGCGCGGGACTCGAATGTACTCCGGAGGCAGCACCCACATCCCGCTGCGGGTGAACAGCGCGGGCGTCATCCCGATCATCTTCGCGATCTCGATCCTCCTGCTGCCGAGCCAGATCGCGCAGTACTTCACGACGAGCGAAACGCAGCTGATCCGGGATGTGGCGACGGGGATCGTGGCCTTCTTCCAGAACCCGATCTTCTACAACAGCACCTACTTCGTGCTCGTCGTCGCGTTCACGTTCTTCTACACCGCATTCACCTTCATCCCGAATGACGTCGCCGACAACATCAAGCGCTACGGCGGCTTCATCCCCGGCATCCGGCCCGGACGGCCGACCGCCGAGTTCCTTTCGCGGGTGGTCACGCGGATCACGATCGCGGGCGCCCTGTTCCTCGGGATCGTCGCCGTGATGCCCACGCTCGTCGGGGACCTGACGGGCGTGCAGACGTTGCGCCTCGGTGGGACGAGCATTCTCATCGTGGTCGGCGTGGTGGTCGAGACGATGAAGCAGCTCGAGGCGCAACTGCTTCAGCGCAGCTACGAGGGGTTCATCCGTTAGTGGCGGACGGCGGAGCGACGAGCGACGAGACGAGCTTTGAGACCCTCTCCGCCACCGGAGTCGCGCGATTGAGCGCTGGTGATCTCATCGTTATGGGACCGCCGGGGGTGGGGAAGGGCACCCAGGCCAAGGCCCTCGCGCAGCAGAATGGCTGGGTGCAACTCTCGACCGGCGAGCTCTTCCGCGACCATATCCGCCGCGACACCGAGCTCGGGCGGCGCGTGAAGAGGTATCTCGACCAGGGGCTCTACGTGCCGGACGATGTGACCGTTGAGATGGTCCGCGAGCGCCTCCGCGGGATCTCGCCTGCGACGCGGGTCCTCTTCGACGGGTTTCCGCGCACCGCCGCGCAGGCGGCGGCTCTCGATCGGCTTCTGGAGGGCCTCGGACGTCGGGTCGATGCGGTGCTGTTGCTCGACGCGCCGCGCGAGGAGCTCCTCGCTCGTCTGTCCAGTCGTGCGATCACCGAAGCGCGTGCCGATGACACACCCGAGGTGATCGCCAAACGGCTGGACCTCTATCAGGGCGAGACAAGCCCGGTCATCTCGTACTACGACGATCGCGGCTTGGTGAAGCGCGTCGACGGGGTGGGCAAGGTCGATGAGATCACCAGTCGGCTGCGCGAGGCCGTCAATTGATCACGCTGAAGACACCCGCACAGATGTCGAAGATGCGCGAGGCCGGTCGGGTCGTCGCGGCCATGCTCGAGGCGTGTCGCGCGGCGGTTCGCCCGGGGATCACGACCGCGGAGCTCGATCGCATCGCCGCCGAGGTGCTCCGAAGGTCGGACGCCACCAGCTCCTTCTTCGGCTATTACGGGCATCCGATCAAGCGCGAGGTCCCACCGGGATTCCCGCGGACGATCTGCACCTCGATCAACGAAGAGATCGTCCATGGCATCCCCTCGTCGAAGCGGAAGCTGCGGGAAGGCGACATCGTGGGCATCGATGCCGGCGCGATCATCGACGGGTGGCACGCCGACGCGGCGATCACGCTCCCGGTCGGGAAGGTCTCGCCCGAGGCGGAGCGCCTCATGCGGGTCACCGAAGAAGCCCTCCGCATCGGTATCGCCAACGCCCAAGTGGGCGGTCGGATCGGCGACATCGGCGCCGCGATCGAGGAGTACGTACGCGCGCAAGGCTTCAGCGTCGTCCAGAACTACGTCGGTCACGGAATCGGTCGGGCGATGCACGAGGAGCCTCAGGTGCCGAACTACAAGCCGGCGCGCGGACACCCCAACCCACCGATCGGCGAGGGCCTCTGCATCGCGATCGAGCCGATGGTCAACGTGGGTGGCCCGGAGACGCGGACGCTCGAGGACCAGTGGACCGTCGTGACCGCCGACCGGAGCCTCTCAGCGCACTTCGAGCACACCCTCGCCTGCACGGCCGCCGGACCGGTCGTCCTGACCGTCCCTGGCGAGGGCGAGGCGGTCGCCGCCTGATGCGTATTGCCCAACAGTGGCCGGTCTTGGTACACTTTTGGTTCCCGTTGGCAGATGCCGCGGGTAAGCCTGTGTCTGGAGCGTAATTGGCGAGCAAGCCGAGCAACAAAGAAGTCATCGAAGTGGAGGGGACCGTTTCCGAAGCCCTTCCAAACGCGATGTTCAAGGTCGAGCTCCAGAACGGGCACTCTGTGCTCGCGCACATCAGCGGCAAGATGCGGATGAACTTCATCCGGGTCGTGCCGGGCGACAAGGTCCTCGTGGAGCTGTCGCCCTACGACTTGAAACGAGGTCGCATTACCAGGCGAGTGAGGTATTAGTGAAGGTCCGCGCATCGGTCAAGAAGCGTTGCGATAAATGCAAGATCATTCGGCGCGAGCGGCAGATCCTCGTGATCTGCTCCGAGCCGAAGCACAAGCAGCGGCAGGGATAGAAATGGAACGAGCGAGGAGCGGGTTCGCCGCGACGAGCAAGTCTGCCAGCCGTGAGCGTGTCTCCCGGCGTAGCCGGAGATTGGGCTAACAGTGGCTCGAATCTCCGGCGTCGATATCCCGCGCGAGAAGCGTGTCGACGTATCGCTCCGCTACATCTTTGGCATCGGCGCGACGACCGCTCGCGAGGTGCTCGAGCAGGCGCGCGTCGACGCCGGAACACGGGTGCGCGACCTGACCGAGCCGCAGGTCGCCAAGATCCGTGAGGTGATCGATCGCGGCTTCACGGTCGAAGGCGATCTCCGTCGCGAGATCGCGTTGAACATCAAGCGACTGCAGGAGATCGGCAGCTACCGCGGTCTGCGACACCGGCGGAACCTGCCCACGCGCGGCCAGCGCACGCGCACCAACGCGCGGACGCGCCGCGGACAGCGCAAGACGGTCGCCGGAAGGAAGAAGGCGGTGGCGAAGACCTAATGGCCGAACCAAAGCAGGAGAAACCGGGAGCAGGGGAAGGGACCCAGGCAGGGGCGCCCGGACGCGGAGCGGAGCGCGAAGCGACGCGCGGAGCGACCGCTCCCCGATCCCCGAAGGCCGAGAAGGCCGAGAAGGCCGAGAAGCCGGAGGCGGAAGCGCAGGGCGGGCCGGCCGGAGCCGAGCCGAAGGCCGCGCCCCGTCGCCGCCGCGAGAAGCGGATCGTCCCACGCGGGGCGGCACACGTGAAGGCCTCGTTCAACAACTCGCTCACTGACCCCGCCGGGAATGTGATCGCGTGGTCGTCGGCAGGCGCGTCGGGTTGGAAGGGCTCGCGCAAGAGCACCCCGTACGCGGCGCAGGTCGCCGCGGAGAACGCCGCGCGCAAGGCGCTTGACCTCGGGCTCAAGACCGTCGAGGTCTTCGTCCGCGGCCCGGGAGCCGGGCGCGAGGCCGCGATCCGCGCGCTCGAAGCGACAGGCCTCGAGGTGACGGCGATCACCGATGTCACGCCGATCCCGCACAACGGCTGCCGGCCTCCGAAGCGGAGGCGCGTCTAATGGCGCGATACACCGGCCCCGTCTGCCGTATCTGCCGTCGTGAGGGCATGAAGCTCTTCCTCAAAGGCGAGAAGTGCTTCACGAAGTGCACATTCGAAAAGCGTTCGTCTCCACCGGGCATGCACCAGCAGCGCCGGCGCAAGGTCTCCGACTTTGCGCTGCAGCTTCGCGAGAAGCAGAAGGCGCGGCGTATGTACGGCGTGCTCGAGCGGCAGATGAAGAACACGTTCGACCGCGCCGCCGAGGTGACCGGGGCCACCGGCGAGACGCTGCTCATCAACCTAGAGCGACGTCTCGACAACACCGTCTACCGCTCCGGTTTCGCCAAGTCGAGGTCGCAGGCACGGCAGCTGGTCAGCCATGGCCACATCACCGTCAACGGACACATGACCAAGACCCCGAGCTACTCGGTGAAGGCCGGCGATCAGCTCGCTGTCCGGGAGTCGAGCCGCTCGTCCAACTATTTCAAGGAGATGACCGCCTGGGCGAAAACACAGACCCGTCCTGGATGGCTTGAAGTCGACCCCGACGCATACACCGCCAAGGTGCTCGCACTACCGAGTCGCGAGCAGATCGAAGCGCAGGTCAATACCCAGCTCATCGTCGAACACTATTCGCGCTAGCCCCGCGCAGGAAGGAAACCGAAGCCAATGACCCTTGTTGAGCTCGAGTACCCCAAGATCGAACGTATCGAAGGTGACGACCGCTACGCGAAGTTCGCGTGCGAGCCGCTTCCCCCCGGCTACGGCACCACGCTTGGGAACTCGCTCCGTCGCGTGCTGCTGTCCTCGCTTCCCGGCGCGGCGATCACCGCCGCCCGCGTTCGCGGGGTGGCCCATGAATTCTCCACGATCCCCGGCGTGAAGGAGGACGTCGTCCAGATCGTCCTCAACCTCAAGCAGATCCGTCTCCGCTCATTCGCGAACGAGCCCGTCACGCTCACGCTCGAGAAGACCGGGCCCGGTGACGCTACGGCGGCGGACATCATGACCACGAGCGAGATCGAGATCGTGAACCCCGAGGCCAAGATCGCGACGCTCGAGCCCGACGCTTCGCTTTGGCTCGAGCTCACCGTCGAGACCGGACGGGGATTCCACTCGGCCGACCGCCGCGAGGGATTGCCGATCGGGGTCATCCCGATCGACGCGCTCTACAGCCCGGTCAAGAAGGTGAACTTCGGCGTCGAGAGCACCCGCGTCGGTCAGGTGACGAACTACGACCGCCTGATCCTCGAGGTGTGGACGGACGGAACGACGACCCCCGACGACGCGGTCGCCCAGGGCTCGCAGATCCTCGTCCAGCAGTTCTCGCTCTTCGCGGGCCTCACGCGGTCGCAGACCGCGCTCGCTCAGCCCGAGCGCACGAACGGATCGGCCCTGCCGTCGGCGATCGCCGACATGCCGATCGAGGACCTGGACCTGCCTCAGCGAGCCTTCAACTCGCTGAAGCGGCACGGAATCACCAAGGTCGGCCAGCTTCTCCAGACGCCGGACGACGAGCTCCTGCGCATGCGGAACTTCGGCAAGAAGTCGCTCGACGAGATCAAGGAGCGCCTCGCGGCACGCGGGCTCATCGAGCCGCCCATACGCGACGAGACCGCCACCGAAGAGTTGCCGGCCGAAGAAGAGACCAGCCTGAGCGAGGGCGAGGAGGGTTGATGCTCGAGGTTGAGCGAGGAGCGGTTTTGCCGCGACGAGCGAGTCGACCCTGCCGGAGGCGTGTCTCCGGCGACAGCCGGAGACTCCGCTAGTGCCGCATCAGGTGCACGAGCGCAAGTTCGGGCGCCGGACCGGCCACCGCCGGTCCATGCTCCGGAACCTGTCGCTCTCGGTCCTGCGCTACGAGCGCGTGAAGACCACGGAGGCGAAGGCCAAAGAGATCCGGCTGTTCGTCGATCGCATGATCAACCTCGGCAAAGATGGCTCGCTCGTTGCGCGCCGCCGCGCTCTCGCCTGGCTTCCGGAGCCGGTCATCGTCGAGAAGGTCTTCAACGACCTCGCCGGGCGCTGGCCCGATCGGGGCTCCGGCTACGTCCGGCTGACCCGGATCTCGCGCCGTGTCGGCGACTCGGCGCCGCAGATGCTGATCGAGCTCGTCCCCGCCCCCGAAAAGCCTGCGGCGAAGGCCGACGCCGGCGCCGAAGCGGAGAAGCCACGCCGCCGGCTCGCCCTGCCGCGCAGGCGCGCAGCGGCCAAGGAAGAGACGAAGGCCGAGAAACCGTCGGGGGGCTCGGCCCCCCGGCCCCCGGCGAAGCGCACGACAAAGAAGACGGCGAAGGGAGCTGCGACCTAACGGCGCACTGGAAGGCGCGCGTGGCGTACGACGGAACGCGCTACGCGGGGTTCCAGGTGCAGCCGAACGCACCGACGGTGCAGGCGGAGCTCGAGCGAGCGCTCAGCATCCTCTGCGACGAGCGGGTCAGGGTCACCGGAGCGGGACGGACCGATGCCGGGGTGCATGCGAGCGGACAGGTCATCGATTTCCGGACGGCGAGCGCGCTGGACGGAGCGACGATCGGCCGGGGGGTCAACGCCCTTCTGCCGGAGGACATCGCGGTCTCGAGTCTGGGGCCCGCGGCGGAGGAGTTTCACGCCCGGTTCTCGGCCACGG
>Ga0209157_1002097_pt1 | contig 16057 bp, 13 predicted proteins | sample GraSoiAngelo_135_FD_185892 | JGI IMG/M metagenome (GOLD analysis project Ga0209157, IMG submission 185892) | Grasslands soil microbial communities from the Angelo Coastal Reserve, California, USA - 14_0929_05_40cm (SPAdes) (version 2) | ecosystem: Environmental > Terrestrial > Soil > Grasslands ...
TCGGATCGTGCCGGATAAGGTTGAAGATGAGGATTATCTTATTTTGGAATCGGCCGGGCCGGTTCGGATTCCGCAGCGTTATTTGAATCACGAAGGCCAAATAAAAATGGGCGCGCCATATTCGGAGCGTGATTTGCATGCGCCGACTGAACTGATCACAATCGACAAAGAAGAAGACGTCGATGTCTTGGTAAAAGACGGTCCGCGCTGGACTCACGTGACAATGGCGCATCATCCGTTCGATGCGGTGGGATGGGATGGTTATCTTTACCCGTTTACGTTCAACGCCCAGGATTTCGAGCCGATCACCGGGACAGTGCATCAACCGCCGCCGATCCATCAGACCTTCGAGATTCGCGGCTACGTGGTGTGCACGTTTGCGCCGCGCATGCTCGATACGCATCCCGAGGCCGTGAAAATCCCGTGGGTGCACGACAACGTCGAAGCCGATGAGGTTCTCTTTTACGTGCGCGGAAATTTTGGTTCGCGTCGCGGGATCGAGAGCGGTTCGATTACATTGCATCCGCGCGGGATTCCGCACGGGCCGCACCCGGGCACAATTATGGCCAGCAAGAACGCCACGCGCACTGAAGAGCTCGCAGTAATGTTCGACACTCAACACACACTCGAGCTCACCGAGCAAGCTGTTGCGCTCGACGATCCGAAGTATCCGCAAAGCTGGCTCGAGTAAGGTGGATCGCGTTCTCCGAACGCGATGCGGCGGACTGGAGACCGCCGCTCGTTGATGCTAATCTAACTTCAAACACGACTCATGATCCAGCGCCGCAATTCCGATCTTGATCTTGAAGAACGCTTCACGCGCGAGAGCAACCGGTTAGGGGAAAAGGAGCTCGACCGAATCGCGAAAGCATATCGCGAACTCCTTCGCGGGATCGGGGAGGATCTTGATCGAGAAGGTCTGCGACGCACCCCTGATCGCGCTGCGCGCGCCTTGGAATTTCTCACGCAAGGCTATCGGCAGGACCTCGATGAGATCATTAACGATGCCGTCTTTGAGTCGGACGCGAGCGAGATCATTCTGGTCAAAGACATTGAGTTGTATTCGTTGTGCGAACACCATCTGCTTCCCTTTATCGGACGCGCACATGTCGCTTACATTCCGAATGGGAAGGTGATCGGTCTCTCAAAGGTGGCGCGCATTGTCGATGTTTTCGCGCGCCGATTGCAGATCCAGGAAAATCTTACTACTCAGATTGCCGAATCGCTCATGAGATGCCTGGAACCCTCTGGAGTGGCGGTTGTGGTGGAGGCGAAACATCTTTGCATGATGATGCGCGGCGTTGAAAAACAGAACTCGGTGATGAAGACCTCGTGCCTCCTCGGTGTTTTCAAAGAGGACGCGCGAACGCGCTCGGAGTTTCTCTCGCTGCTCAAGGATTAATTGTAGGGCGTTCGCCGCGGCGAACGCCGCTTAATTCAGGTGCCGTCTCGCAGAGACGGCCTACAATTAAGGATGCTTCTAACCGTAAGCAAATGTCTCGAATTCTCCGCTTCCCGGCGTTTGCGCGTTGCTCAATGGAGCGATGCTGAAAACCTGAGCGCTTTCGGCCCGGAAACAAACGCGCGCTACGGAAGCGGTCGCAATTACGTCGCATATTTTGTTTTCACTGGCCCCGTCGATCCAGCAACAGGAATGCTGATTAACATCAGCGAAATCAAAGGGCGCGCCGGCAAAATTGTGCGCGCACGTTTCGATCACAAATTCCTTAACGAGGACAACTCCTCTTTCCGCGACGTTCCGCCGACTGCCGAGAACATCGCGCGGCAACTTTACGTCGATGTCGCGCCGCTGTTCTCCGATGTCGAAGCAAAACTGTGTGCTTGTCACCTGAGCGAGTCGCCCGAGCGGAGCGCGACTTATTATTTCAGTGGCGCTTGCGAAGCGAATTACTGGTTCGAATTTTCAGCTGCCCGCAACACGATGTCGCCCCGGCTGAGCGCGGACGAGAACGCGCGGCTATTTGGGTCGGCAACTTCAACGCACGGACACAACTATCGCGCTCGTCTGACGTTTCGTTCCGAGCGGTTCGATGGGAAAGACCCGTTGGTTCGCTACGATGCAATCGAGGCTTGTCTTCGTGCGTTGCGTAGCGAACTCGATCATCGCTATCTCAACGAAGAGGTCGTTGGGCTAAAGGATCGTCCCACCACAACCGAGAGTTTGGCGCGATACATCTACGAGCGCGTAGAGAACGCGATGCCGGTGCACCGCGTTCGGTTGCACGAGCGTGACGATTTTTTCGCTGAAGCTTTGGGGAACAAAGCCGTTTTTCTCGGATTGCAGACGCCGTTTCAAGCGGCGCATCGACTGCATGCAGCCGCGCTTTCCAATTCCGAGAACGCAAAACTTTATGGCAAATGCAACAATCCAACGGGTCACGGTCACCGATATCTGACGGAGGCGACTGTCGGAGGCGATTACGATGTGCGCAGCGGCACGCTCTACGACTTTGTGGCGTTGAAGAACGCGATGGCAGAATCGCTTGAGCCATGGCGAGATCGACATCTTGATCTCGAAACGGAGGATTTTCGCGATGCGCCGTCTACCGGAGAAAATATCGTTCGCGCGCTTTGGCGTAAGCTCGATAATCGCCTCGGGCAACGGCTCGTTCGCTTGCGTTTGTGGGAGACAGCGAACAACCGGTTTACGTTGCGGCGGACGTAATTTCCAACTCGGCGTTGGACGTTGGGCGTTGGACGTTCGACGTTTTCGTAGGAACACATGAGACGTTATCTCATCACCGGTGCGAGCCGCGGGATTGGCCGCGCAATCGCCGAGAAGCTCGCCGGAGAAGACACGGTGCTTCTCTTGCACGGTCGCGATACGGTCGCCTTGGCGCAGACGCGGAAAGCCGTCGATCCACGTTGCGCGAGAGTGATCCTCCTGGCTCATGACTTAGCCAAGCATTCAGGCGTATCCGACCTGATTGCCGAAGTCGGCAACGAGCCAATCGATTTACTGGTAAACAATGCCGGCGTCGCGGTAGTGAAACCGTTCACAGAAATTACGACAATCGAATGGGAACAAACCGTCGGGGTCAATATCACCGCGCCGTTTCTCTTGACGCAGCGCTTCGCTCCGCGCCTGCCGCCGGGATCGAGCATCGTGAATATTCTCTCCGTTGCAGCCAAAAGCGGCTTCGCGAACTGGAGCGCTTATTGTATGAGCAAGTTTGCGCTCGAAGGATTCTCGCAATCCATTCGAGAAGAATTGCGCGACCGCAAAATTCGCGTGATCAACATTTACCCGGCAGCGACTGACACCGAGATCTGGGACAGCATCCAAGGCAAATGGCCGCGTCAGAAAATGATCTCGCCAAAAGATATCGCCAGCGCGGTAGCCTACGCCCTGTCGCGACCCGCGGACGTAGCGCTGGAAAATATTACTCTATCCAGTTTAGCTGGAAATCTGTGATTGCATAGGAACATAGACTTCAAGTCTGTGCGCCCAGCAGGTTTGCAACCTGCTGGATCAGCGCAGCGGAGATCATCTCCGCTGGGCGCACAGGCAAAGATGCCTATGTTCCATCGCGTATGATCAAAGCCCTGCAGAGCGAGCTTACTATCAACGTCGTCGCTTCGATTATTGTCTCGTTGCTCTTTTTAGCGGCAGGATTTGCCTGGGGAAAATACAAAGAACGGCGTCGGAAGTTCGGGAGAAATCTCGAAGAGTACGATTTCTATCCATTCACGGTCACTCGCGAGAATTTTGGGGAGTTCAGTCTAAAGGATTTCCGGCTGGGCATGCATTACTTCCTCAAGAACGAAGATCATACCGCCGCGCGGCAGCTCATTTTTATCGGCGAGCAAAACAACGTGCGCGCACAACTCGAACCCGCTGAGCAAAAGGTGTACGCGCAGCTATTCGAGAAATACAACGGCAAGACAATCGCCGACGACACGCACGAATTCCTCGAAAACTACGAGCGGATTGTGCGCTTGATCGGGAAATCATTTCCGAACACAGGCATAGAGATTTTGCTGCACAACTTGGCTGATCCGGCACATTCGTTGATCGTTCTGGAAAACAACGTAACCGGCCGGCATTTACGCGACGGTACTACCAACTTGTTGATCGACCTGAAACGCCGTCAGCTTCTCAACGAAGAGAAATTGAATTACGAGCTCAACATCGGCGCGCGCAAGTTCAAGTGCACCACGATTCCGATCGTTCGTAAGGAATTCGGCGTGGTCGGCGCGATCTGCATCAACATTGACGCTAATTACATCAGCGAGGAAGTACTGAAAGATCGACAACGGATCGAAGCATGGTTCCAAAATTTTCTTCGCACCGACATGCAGCTAGACGAGAACATTCTGAGCAAGGACGAATACGCCAAGGCGCTAAAAGGCAAACGCCATTTCAAAGACGAAGCGTTCTAAATCTGCAGCCGCCGCTCCGTGGACGGCGCCATGGGTGAGGGTTATCGGCAGTCCCGCCGCGCTTCGCACAGCGAAGCGGCTACAGCTATTTTGGCGAGGCGTGCAACGCTGCCTGGTATTCCGGCTTTTTGTGGTACTCGACCAGACGGAACCCCCAACTGATCAGCGTGGAAAGATCCTTGGTTTGCGCTTTTCTCTCGTTGAGGAACTTCTCGATCCTGGCTTTCAATTCCGGCTGTTGATCGGTGGCGTCCAGAATTTCGAAAATTTCCATCGACAATAGCCAATCATCCGGGTGCTCGGCTTGCTGTGTTTCCCAGATTTCGCCGAGCCGTTCGTAGCCGGTTTTGCTCTCGCGAATGTTGCGCACCTGTGCGTAGAGATTCTCCAAGCGCTTTCGTTTCGCGTCCGAGGGAACTTTGATGGTGCGTTCCTTTGGAACCAGCGCAACCTGGTTGTACGCGTCCTTATCTGCCGCGCCGTTAAACACCGAGCTGATTCGCTCGCCGACTGCCATGTCGTACGTCCCCCAGTCGGGATCGAACAAGACGCGGTCGCCGTATTTCGCACTGCAATTTGAGAATGTAATCAACAGTAATTTCCCGTCGCGGCGCAAGATCTTCTCGACCCTGCCCGAAACGACGATGCCGCTGACGAATTCCAGTTTGGCTTTCTTGCCCTCAACAATTCCAAGCGCGTGGAGCTGATCGTTGGTGAGCAGTTCCGGCGACGTCGATGCTTGTTTCCATTTGCCAGCCGGTGAGCCGAAACCATCCTTGTGATAATCGATCCCGTGGCCTTCGATCTCTTTGTTCCGGAAAGCCAGCGCAGTCTTGCCGGTCGTTCGAAGATAGATCGGCGAACCATTTTCGTCCGTAATGACTTCCTCAAAGATACCACTGACTTGCAGGCCGGATGAATACTCGCAAGTCGCGGTGTTTTTACATTCGATGGCCTTGTTGATGCCTTCGAGTCCGCCAACTTGATAGGCCATTTTGTTCGCAAATTCTTCAAGCACGTCTTTGAGGTGCTGAAAATCGCGGCAAACGAAAAGCTGCGGTTGTTTGGTGGTGATATCGAACGCGCAGTTCTGCGCATCGATAGAGTAGGGGATTTTCTTAACCGCCGGCTCCAGGCACGAGACCGATTCGCCAATCGATGAAAGCAATCCGGCGCCGTAAATTTTCGGATTCTCCAGGGTGCCGATGAGTCCGTATTCGACCGTCCACCAATGCAGGCGCGAAAGTAGCGCCATTTCCGAAGGTTCGCCCAAAGTTTTCTGTCGATGTTCGACTAGCTTAGTGGCTTCTTCGACCTCTTTCGGGTTCGCGTTCGGCCGCTCTTTCAAGATCGACAAGTGGCGGATCGCCTGGTACAGCTCGAAGTCTTTTTTAGATGACATCGCCTTTGCGCCAACTTCTCCGAAGCGCTGTAAATATTTTGAGTATTCGCGATCGACAATGATCGGCGCGTGACCGGCGGCCTCGTGCACGATATCCGGCGCAGGCGTGTATTCGATGTGATGGATCTGGCGCATGTCGCACGCGATCACCAGCACTTTGTAAGCTTGAAATTCCATGAACGCCGCCGGCGGAATAAAACCGTCCACGGCAACCGCGCCCCAGTCGATCTTTGCAAGAATGTCATTCATCTCTTCGATACGCGGGATGCGCTCGAATGAGATCCCGGTGTTGAGCAGCCCCTTGAAATAAACTTTATGTGCGTACTCCCTTAGAAAAAAAATGTTCTGGCGCATGATGAACCGCCAGACCGCATGATCGACCGATGTGTAGTCGTCGTAACGCTGATCGACAGCGAATTGGAGCAAATGTTTCGGGGTCGCGGCGACCGCCGCATTCGAATAGCTGATACCGCCTTGAGATTTCATCGGGCACCTCCTTCCGGAAATATAATTTATGACTCGTTTGCGGAACGAGCAAGAATGATTCGGGGCGTGTCATCCCGAGCGCAGCGAGGGACCTCACATAAGCTCATCGAGTTACAACAAGATACGCTCGCGTGCCGCTGGAAAATGGGGAGGTCCTTCGCCGTCTTCGCGGCTCAGGATGACAAAAGAGAGAGCGCAGATCACGATCCGGACTGACGTGCGCGAATTACGCGCCTCGTGATCCAGATTAGTGCAACCAACGCAACCACCCACGGCGCGAGAAACGCGATTGCTACGCCGATCATGCGCAAGCTCCACATGATGGCGCCAGCGCTTTGTGCCAGTGTGTGTCGCAGCGTGGCGAGCAAGCCGCTCTCGTGCGAAACGATGTTGCCTTGGCTGTAAACCTGGATCGAGATGTCAGCCGGCGCGTTTGCTTCATCGATCTGTGCGCCCGCGCGGTCCTGACGCTGCACGCTTACGTTTTCGACTTTGCCTAACGAATCGAGTGATTGCATGAGGACGTTGTAATTCTTCATCGGCACGCGCAATGTCACATTTGCGAATTCGCGCCCATCTGGATCGCGGCTGAAGGATGAACTACGGACGCGCCCATTCTGCTTCTCGGCCAGAGTGCGAAGTTCCTTTGCCCGTTCGTCCACTGACGAGGTGCGAATGCGGAGGCTGCTCTGCTGAAACGCTTGCTCCTGTTCCTCGCGGGAGATGGTGATGTTGAGTTCCACCTTGTCGCGTTTGGTTTTTGCATTTTCCGACATGCCACTGCCGCTTTGCGCGATGCGTTCGGTCTGCGATTGGAAATTTTCCACGCGTCCGAAAGATTTTACGCGTCCGATTACACCCTCACTTTCTTCCGGCGCGATCAACATGCTCATTGTCGCGGAGACGCGTCCAGAGTAGTCGCGGTTCAGTTGCGCGTTCGTAATCTGCACTTTCTGCGACGCGAGCGCTTTCACGTCGTTGTAAATCTTCTCGACATCGGGCGCATAAAGCGCGAGTTGCGCGCGTTCCTTGAGCAGGAACGCAGCCGGTTCTTCCATGTCTTTCTCGGCGAGCGAAATCGTCACCGTGGCGAATTGCACCTGGGAATCCCAATATTTTAATTCCCCCTGCATTTTCTCGATCTCTTCGCGCACGCGAGCGAGTTCCTTCTCCACTTGGAGCAAGTCGGCGACCTTCCCGGTCTTCGTTTTCAGCATGTCGATCAAGCGCTGCTCCATCACATGCGCGTTTTTCAGCCGGGCATCCGTGTCGAAGTATGCCTTGGTCACGTCTTCTGTGCCCAGTGTCTGGTTCTTCAACTCGCCAAGGCCGCGAATCTTTTGCAGAAAACGATCCAGATTTTCCGGCAAGACCTTCACGACGACGCTCCCGCGCAGTTTTCCATTTGCTTGTTTCTGAGAATCGGTCGTTGCGACATAGCCACGTTCTTCCTTCGCAAAGGCTGTGATTTTCTGGACAGCATCGTCAAAGCTGACGATCTCCAGGTGGACGGTGGCGTTGCGAATCAGTTTGCGGTTGGCCAACTCCGGCGCAGGCGTTTCCGCTGGCTTGGGTGCCGCGTTTTCGGCCGCGCTCAGGTTCGATTCAGTAGCAGTCGGTGCCTGCGCTCGAGCGAACGCTTCTGCTTTGTCCTTAGCTTCAACTGACGATGATGGCGGCGGTGCTTGGAGCGGCACGGCTTGTGGTCGTCCGGCAGCGAGTTCGTCTGATTTATCTAGAGCCCCGGCTCGAGCCGGTTCCGATGCCGCGAAGCGAGACGGTTGCTGGAACAGATCTTTCTTCGCGTAGTCTTCACGACCGCGGGGCATAGTTGCACTTTCCCCCGTGATCATGCGACCTACTTGAACCAACGCCAGAAGGACGGCAGCGACGGCCGTAATTTGTACCGCCCGCAAACGAATCAGGTCGTTGAGCAGCTTTACGAATCCGCTTCTTTGCGGGAAACGCCTGCGAAAACCCGACAGCATGCGCTGTTCGAAAGCCGGATCGGCTTTTTCCTGAACGAGAGTGTCTTCCAGAATTTTGTTCATGAGTTTGGTTTCTTGATGAGTTTTCCGGCAGGCAGCGCAATCGACGAGGTGCGCGTGAAGCGCGCTGCGTTCCTCATCGGAGAGTTCACCGTGAAGATCGCCGGCGAGCCAGTTGTCGATTTCGTCGTGAATGGTTGCCATATATTTAATCCATTGGAGCGAGGGCGGGGCGAAGTTGTTTACGCATCGAAGCGAGGGCGCGGCCGAGAATTCCGCGCAGCGCGCCGTTGGTGAGGCCCAACGTGTTTTCGATTGTGCGATAATCCATCTCTTCGAAGTAACGCAGAGTCAGCGCAGCTCGATGAAGCTCCGGTAAAGCCGCGAGCGCGGAATGTAGTTGTCGATCTAAGGTGGTCGTGTCCGTCGGCTCCCGTTCGACCGATTCGATTATGTCTTCTGAAAGTGGAAAAGTGCGGCGTTTGCGAAAAACATCGTGCGCCCTGTGTCGTGCGATCGTGGCAAGCCAGGCGGGATACTTTTCTGGCTCGCGCACGCGCCAGCGCGTTTTCCAGGCTTTGACCAGCGAGTCCTGCACTACGTCTTCTGCTTCCTCGCGGTTTTGCAGAATGCCGTAAGCGATGGCGAAAAGGGCCCGGCTGTGCGTGCGTATGATCATTTCAAATGCCTCCCGATCGCCGTGAATGGCCGCCCGGTATTGTTCGCGTTCGCTGGCATCCATTTTGTTGCGATCTAATGCCTAGACGTTTGAAGGCGCGATTCCGCGCGAATTTTTTTCAAGAAATCTCGGGAAGGTGGATCGGCTTCTCTGAAGACGATGGTAGACGAATCGCCGAAGGCGCAAATATCAGGCGACAGAGTCGCGGTATCTGGACAACGCGTTGAGGACAACGCGTTCCACCTAAAAAATAATCACTGTATTGCCCACGCTCACGAGGTCCTTAACCCGTGCCGCGTCCCAGTTTGCCAGGCGAATGCAGCCGTGACTTGCGGCGCGGCCAATTGTCTCAGGATTATTCGTGCCGTGGATGCCGATTCCCGGCTTATTCAGGCCCATCCAAAGAATGCCAACGAGATTGTTCGGACCCGGCGGCAGGTTGTAGTAGTTCTCGGTGCGCACACCGTAGTTGAGCATGCCTTCATCGTAGCGGAACCACGGCCAGACAGTCGCGCCGAGAATTTTCCATGTGCCCACCGGCGCGGGCAGCGTTTTCGATCCCGGCGTAATCGGAAACACGCAGACGAGCTGGCCCTGGTCGAAGACCTCGAGTAAATGCTCATGCGTATCAACGAATATTTTGCGAGAGGCGAACGCAGGATTTTCAGGAATCTTTCCTTCCGTGAATTTTTCAACTTCAAAGGGCAAGACATTCGGCACCTTGAGAGTTTCGCCTGGCTGAAGATGTTCCCAATTTTTCCCGGGATTCAGTTTCTGAATGTACGACTCCGCGGAATGAAAACGCTCGGCCACGAATTCCAATAGCGACGTGTAAGGCAGCCATTTCAATCTCGCTTGTTCGGCGTGGCTGCTTGGAACATCTCCGATGGATTTAAGATCCTCTTCTCGGATTGTGTAAGTCGTGTAAGTCACCGGGACTTGATCAAGCATCCACTGATCGACTGCGCCGGTCTTCGGCATGGCGCGCGCGTGCTTGTATGAAATGAGCGCCTTTCGAAAAAATTCGCCCATTCTGCCGTCGATTTTGCCCGGACCAAAATCACTGTTGTCCAAAAAAATCTGCAACCGCGTGGCGGTCTCCTCGTCGTAGTTTGGCAACGCGACCGGATAGACTCTTGGCGGCGGAGTCGATTTTTCCTGCGCAGATGCGGCGACTGAGAACACGCCGATTGCAACATTGAGACAGACGAATTTCATCGGCGGAAGTTATGCGCTGCGAACCCGCCAGCGCAACCGCGTTGCCGCGATGGGCCAACGTGATGAGCCCGCGAATCACGCGAATAGACGCGATGATTCAAACAGGAACAGGGCTTCCCAGCCGACGTTAACGGACGTTTTCGTCATCTTTATTTGCGTCAATTGGCGTGATTCGCGGACGTGCACGGTCGCACCGCTACAGCAGATTCGGCCGGCAGAACCCATTGCTCAGGAGTGGCGATCAGGGCTGCGCTCGCGCCAGCGTAGCGTGGCGACTCGGTCGTCCAAAGTGTTTCCCATCGGTAACCCGACGGCGGCGCGAGCAGAGGTTGGGGAGCGGGGTGCAGGATCTGGCTCTCTCCAAAGTTCACCACCAGAAGCCGATCATGGTTTTCTTTCGAAAAATATCTGAGCACGAAACTCGCCGGCCCGAGCACAGCACCATCGATTCCGCCGGAACTCTGCTGCCGAAAGCACGAATCCTCTCGTCGCAATTTCAAAAGATCAATATGGAGATTGTAAACCTGGCGATTTTTCTCGCGTTCGGAAAAATCCAGTTTGCAGCGCGCGAACACCTGCGGATCATCCGGCGCCGGCAAGCTCCTCAGCGCTTCTTCCTCGCTCAGCGATAAAAACGGCGCCAGCCATTGAGCGCGACCTTTCCGAGTCGCATCGCGCACGGAAGCATCTCCGACGTCCGCGAAAAATAGAAACGGGCTGGAGGCGCCGAATTCTTCTCCCTGAAACAGCAGCGGCGTCCAGGGACCGAGCAATAGAAGAGCGGCCATGGCGCGGTAACGTCCCGGTGAAGCTTGCGAGCGCAATCGCTGGCCTGGTCCGGTGTTCGCGATTTGGTCATGGTTCTCGATGAAGCAAACAAAAACCTCCGGAGCAATCCCGAGGGTCGAGGTTCCGCGTAACGCTTTTCGCCAAGAGAGCGCCTGGCCCTGATAGAGGAATCCATATTTGGCTGCGGAAATAAATTCCTGCGGCGCGCCGAGGTAATCGCCGAAGTAAGCTTCGTTGCGACCAGTCAACGCCACCACGGCGCTGTGGTGAAAATCGTCGTTCCACATCCCATCCAGATCGTCACCGCCTTCGTTTAGCGGCCGCGCCATCTTCGCTTCCTGCAGATCGTTCTCTGCGATTAGAAGAATCGAGCGCGAACCGGCTGCCTCCCGCGCAGCGTGTCCGACAGCACCGATGATGTATTCGTCAGCTTGATCGCGAATGGCATGTATCGCGTCGAAACGGAATCCGTCGAACTGAAATTCCTCAATCCAGTAACGCCCGTTCGTGATGAAGAATTCCCGGACTGGTCCCGAGTTCGGTCCATCAAAATTGATCGCGTCCCCCCATTCGTTTTCCTTGTCGCGAACCAGATAATCATCAGAAAAAACACCGAGATAATTTCCGTCGGGCCCGAAGTGGTTGTAAACGACATCAAGAATTACGGCGAGCCCTAACGAATGGGCACGGTCGATGAATGCGCGCAAGTCATCCGGTGTTCCGTACAAATGCGACGGTGCAAAAAGATTTACCCCATCATAACCCCAGCCGAATTTCCCCGGGAACTCTGCGACTGGCATCATCTCGATCACCGTAATCCCGATGCGTGCCAGCTCCGGCAGCTGCTCCGCCGCAGCGCCCCATGTTCCTTGCTTCGTAAAAGTGCCGATGTGCATTTCGTATATGATTTGGCCCTTTAACCCCGCGAGTGCGGGGCCCGGCCAATTCGTGTCTGCCCATCGAAATTGCCGTGGATTGATTACGCAAGAGGGTCCGTGTGGTCCTTCCGGCTGAAAGCGCGATGCCGGATCAGGATAAAAGTTTTCTCCGGCATTTACTCGAAACCGGTAATGTGTGCCCGCGCCGGCGTTGCCGGCGCCGGAAAAATATCCCCCTGGTTCCGATGTTAGCGCATAGAAGATTGGCTTCGAGCCAGCGCCGTCTTCCAAAACAACATCAATTTCTCGGGCTCTTGGCGCCCAAACGCGAAAGTGCGTTTCGTCTTTGCCGACTACTTCGGCGCCAATCGGGTAGCGGCGCTGCGCGTGGTGAAATTCTCGTTTCGCGTCAAGCATTTCCCTGAACATGCGGCGCTCGCGTAATCAATCAATCGGCAGCGCGTGTCACTCCGTGCGCCCCGCCCCGGATCCAACCGGCGTGCAGAGGACTGCCCGCCCTACCAACCTAGGTTTCTTGGTGCGTTTTCGGGATTGATCGGCTCACGCAAGGCGTTTCAGAATGCGGCACATGAATGGCACCGAACCCAAAATCGAAATCTTCAAACCGTTTGGGGAAGATTTTGAATTGATGAAGGGGATTCTTTTTCAGCCGTTCGATGTAAAGAAGTGGTTTGTGATTGGCTTTGCCGCGTGGCTAGCGAACCTGGGTAGCGGCGGTTTCAACTATCAGTACAACCGTTGCGAAGATGTTCAGAAGCTAAATGAAGCAATCAGCCAAATTCCTCATCCGATTCTCGTGGCAGGCGTTTGCGTTTTGATTTCGGTCGTTCTCGTTCTCATTGTGCTGTTTACCTGGCTGCGAGCACGCGGCTGCTTCATGTTTATCGATTGCGTCGTCAAGAACCGCGGAGCAATTGCAGAGCCATGGCGTGAATTTCAGAAAGAGGGTAACAGCTATTTCCTATTTTTGTTAGTAGTTGCTTTTGGCTTTGTTATTTTCGCGGCGTTGCTTTCGCTGCCGCTGATCATCGTAGCGATCAAAGGCCGTTACTATTTGTATCTGCACCGTGATCGCCTGGATATGTACATGCTAACGGCAATCGCCGCATGGGTCTTTGTGATTCTGCTTGTGGTTATCGCTTGGGCACTGATCGCAAGCTTTATGGTGCCGGTGATGTACCGACGCCGTTGTCGAGCTTATGAAGCTTTTCGCGCAGCGGCATCATTGATTGCCGCGCACCCGGGTCAAATCCTTCTCTATTGTTTGTTTCTGATCGTCCTGGCGATTGCCACTGGATTGATCAGTTGCTTCGCGATCTGTGCCACGTGCTGCATCGCTGCGATTCCTTATATTGGAACTGTGATTTTGCTGCCGGTCTTTGTGTTGCTTCGTTCATTTTCGCTTTTGTTTCTGCGCCAGTTCGGCCCCGAATACGATGTGTGGGCGAGCTTCGTGCCACCGGAATTTTTGTCGATCTTCTCACCTGCGCCGTCGGGACCGCCTTTGCCTCCGGCTGAGTGAACGGAAGGATGAAAGTCGGGAATCAGAAGTCGGAGGTCAGAAGCCGAATAACAGCGATCGGAAAAAGGCTGGACGAACAGTCCACGAGCGGGCTAAGACTTGGTTATGAAAAAACGATTTATTCTTTGTTGTATCACGTTAATCGCAATAGCCCCGATTTGCTTCGGTCAGGCGAGTCCACCGAACTCGGGCAAAGCGGCTCCCAACGAATCGGCGATAAGTGATTTGGAAAAGTCCGCCTGGGAAGCCTTCAAAAATAAACAGGCTGATGCGTTCAAGACTCTTCTCTCCAAGGATTACTGTGGTGTTTATGCCGATGGAGTTAAGACCCTTGATGGGGAAGTTGCTAACATGACGAAGACCGATCTGCGCGACTACTCATTCGCTGAGGTGAAAGTGGTTTTTCCACACCCCAAGGTCGCTGTCATTACATATAAAGCGATGCAACACGCCACTTCCGCCGGCCAGGACGTTTCTGGCACTTACAATAGCGGAAGTGTATGGATCAAACAGGGCGGGAAATGGGTTGGCGTGTTTCATACCGAGACCAAGACGCAGTAGACTCAGAAGTCAGACATCAGCTACCCGGCACCCGCGCTTTACGCTCGTTCACTATGCGAATTGCGAGACAACTGATGTTGATCGCTGAGATAATGACAGCGGCGATTTCATTGGGCGTTTCGCTTGCGCAGCCGGCCAAACCAACCATGAAAGCAATTGTAGTACATGAGTATGGCGGACCAGAGGTCTTAAAGTACCAAGACGCGCCACGACCGGCGCCGAAGGAAGACCAGGTCCTTGTTCGCGTGATCGCGGCGGGCGTGAACCCGGTGGACGACGCGAGTCGCTCCGAAAAGTATGCGAAGTTTTTCGGAATAACGCTGCCATTCATTCCGGGTTACGACATCGCAGGCGTTGTGGAGAAAACGGGAGCGAATATCACAAAATTCAAAGCAGGCGACTCGGTGTACGCGTACCTCAATCTGAAGGACGGTGGCGGATATGCGGAGTACGCGGTTGCGACCGAAGTCGAAGCGGCGCCAAAGCCGAAATCGATTAGCTTTGTCGAGGCGGCCGCCGTACCGGTTGTGGCATTGACGGCATGGCAAGCGTTGATTGACACCGCGAAGCTAAGCGCGGGGCAGACCATTCTTATTCACGGTGGATCGGGTGGAGTAGGAAGTTTCGCGATCCAGATCGCAAAGGCGTGTGGGGCAAAAGTGATCGCGACGGCATCGACTCGAAATCAGGACCTGCTCAAGCAACTCGGCGCAGATGTCGAAGTCGATTACACACAGCAGAAGTTCGAGGATGTCGCGAAAGATGTTGATGTTGTGCTCGATTCGGTCGGCAAAGATACGCTGGCGCGTTCCTATGGAGTGGTAAAGAAAGGCGGATTCATTGTGTCGATCGTCGCGCGCCCGGACCAGGCTGAGCTCGACAAACGCGGTATTCACGGCTCGTCGCTGGGTGTGGAACCAAATTCGGATGAGCTCACCGAGATTGGCAAATTGATCGACGAGAAGAAAATCAGAGTAATTGTTTCTCAAACGTTCCCGCTTTCGGAAGCGGTGAAGGCGCAGGAGCAAGTTGCCACTGGTCACACGCGCGGAAAGATTGTTCTGAAAGTCGCTGAGGAACCGAAGTAGCGACCAGTCATTCGCCTGTGGTATAACACAAGGATGAACTGGGACGCCATAAGTGCGATCTCGCAAGCGGTCGGCTCCATTGCGGTGGTTTTGTCCGTCCTATATCTGGCGGTGCAAGTGCATCGGAGCACGCGCGTGGCCAAGCTCGCGACACAAGACGCCGCGGCCACAGCCCTGCGCGATGTGACCAAACCTTTGATGGAGAATGCCGAGCTGGAACGCATCTGGCGAATTGGCCTGGAAGACATCGGCGCACTCTCAGTCGAGGAGCGGGCGCGCTTTTTTCATGCTGCATACCAATTCTTGAAAGCGTTCGAGACAATTCATTTTCATTTCGTTTACGGACTGATGGACAAGCAATTATGGGAAGGCTGGCACGGACTTCTCCGGCACTATGTCGCCGCGCCGGGCATCGCTCATTATTGGAAACTTCGACCGGAAGTTTTTTCAGAACGGTTTCGCAACTTTGTTAATTCCCTTGAACCGCCAGCGGATCAACGCACCGTAGGCACCCTTTTCGGAGAGGAACGAAAGTGAAGGGCGACTCGTTTTGTTGTTTGCAGAGAAAAACAGACTGCTGGCCGTAACCGCACCCTGAATTTTACCGGGACCTTACTTACACGGGCCCGGAACGGGAATAACGAATTTGCCGTCTTTCTCGGCAATGAGGTTTTCTGTGGTGCTGGTGGAGCTGCCGTTTGCGTCTTTTTTCTCGATTTTAATGACGAGCTTTTTGGTTGGTTTGAGTGTCAGGCAAACCTTGCCGCCCGTGGGCGAATCCATCGGCGTGGCCGCTTTTTTCACGTCGTCCGGCGTGAGATTAACAAGCTCGATACTCGAGATTTTCTCTCCGGCTTCGGCTGACTGCATCATTTTGTAAAAACCGACAATCGCCGGATCGGCACCTTGCGTGTAGAGGAATGATTCCAGCGTTGCGGTGTCCTTGCCTTCGAATGCTGTTTTATATTTGTCCGCGAACGCCTTTTCTTGTTCGGGCGTGCCGGTTGCAATTGGCAAGGTA
>Ga0209157_1002099_pt1 | contig 16052 bp, 15 predicted proteins | sample GraSoiAngelo_135_FD_185892 | JGI IMG/M metagenome (GOLD analysis project Ga0209157, IMG submission 185892) | Grasslands soil microbial communities from the Angelo Coastal Reserve, California, USA - 14_0929_05_40cm (SPAdes) (version 2) | ecosystem: Environmental > Terrestrial > Soil > Grasslands ...
GTCATCGCGGGAGTCAGAGCCCTTCGTCCACGCCACCGATTGATATGGTCTATGGTGAGCCGATTCTTTATCCCGCTGACGTTCTTCCGGCTGCAGCAGCAGGCAGCGTTCCCACCGTCGACCAAATCTTCGACAAATACATTCAGGCACTCGGCGGCGCCCAACGGCTGGCCGCGTTGACCAGTTATGTTGCCAAAGGGACGAGTATGTTGTTTGGCGAGGTCAACACGGATCCTGCGGAAATCTACGCAAAGTCCCCGAACCAAATCGCGATGATTGTCCATCAACGAGAAGGAGACCTGATCAGGACTTTCGACGGCCGGGCCGGATGGGTCCTGTTGCCGCTTACCGTAGTTGGTTTGTATCCATTGAACGGAAGTGCATTAGAAGGGGAAAAGCTGGACGCCCAACTCTCTTTTCCTGCCGGAATCAAGCAATCCATACCGAATTGGCGCGTCAGTTTTCCCGCCACGATTGACGGCCGCGATGTTTATGTCGTGCAAGGCACGGGCGCTAACGGTATGGTCGCGACGTTCTATTTCGATAAACAGTCCGGCCTGCTGCGACGCGTCATACGCTACGCCACCTCCGCGATGGGGCGTGTTCCCACGCAGTGGGACTATTCGGATTATCGTCCGGTAGCAGGAGTCATGATGCCTTTCAAGTTCACATATGGATGGATCAGCGGCCGGGAAGAATACACGTTGACTGAAATTCAGCCTAACGTCCCGATCGACGCCGGGAAGTTCGACAAACCTGTTCCGCGCGGCGGAAAATAGCGAGGGAACTTAGCCACAAAGAGGCACAAAAGACACAAAGACTTTTGTGTTCTTTGTGCCTTTTTGTGGCTAATCCCCCTTTGGCAGTCAGATCATTCTGATGGATTTTTTACTTCGGCTGGAGCAGTTGGGATTCTCGGAGTGGATCCGTGAATCGAGTTCGATATTCGCATTTCCCACCGTCCTGCTCCTTCACACGATTGGAATGGGCGTCGCCGTTGGGATTAGCGCCGGAATCGATCTTCGGATTCTCGGTATTGCAGCGGCGCTGCCTCTGGCTCCCATGGAGAAGTTTATTCCTTTATTGTGGATTGGGTTCTGGGTCAATGCGGCGACCGGTGTGGTCCTTGTGATCGCCGACGCGACGAGGACACTCACGAATCCGGATTTCTACGTCAAGATGGTATTCATTGCTCTCGCCCTGATCAATTTGCGCTTGCTCAGGAATCGAGTTCTTCGCGATCCTGCTATCGATAAAGCACCGCTTTCCGCACAGGCGAAGCTTCTAGCCGCCACGTCGCTATTCTTTTGGTTGGCCGCAATTACGGCGGGCCGGTTGATGGTATATGTCGGCGGCCGCGACATCGGATAGTAACTCGCAAGGGAATCATCGATGAACCCGGCACATCTGCATCTCGTGTTGAATCATTTTCCAACCATCGGTTTTGCCGTTGGTCTAGGCCTGTTGGCCGTGGCCATCGCGCTGAAGAAAGACGAACTCAAACGCGCAAGCCTCGTTGTGTTCTTCCTCGCAGCACTCATAACCATTGCGACCTATCTCACCGGAAATGCGGCCCAGGCGTCGCTTGGGAATCGGACGGATCTATCTCAAGCGGCAATCCGGACGCACGAAGGAGCGGCATTGTGGGGATTTGTCCTCATAGAGATCACAGGCTTCATGGCCTGGCTGGGACTTTGGTATTTCCGTATCGTCCGACGCGCCGCGAACTGGAACGTCGCCGCCGTCTTCGTTCTCGGGATTGTAACGTTCAGCGTTATGACGAGAGCTTCGAACCTCGGCGGGGAAATCCGGCATCCCGAAATTCAGTCAGAGCAGGAAGGCGCGCCGCCGGACGTCAGCAATGTCCCCGATATCGCCAGGTCGATAGGTTTGTTCGTTCGCGGTCATTCCTGGGTTTGGCCGGCGTGCAAGACGCTTCATTTAATCGGCCTCAGCCTGTTGTTAACGGTTGTCCTGATGGTCGATCTGCGCCTGCTCGGTATGGCGAAGAAGCTTTCCTTTGCCGCCTTGTATCAGTTGCTGCCGCTCGGGATTTTGGGATTCGGCATGAATCTCGTCACCGGAATGGTATTTTTCATCGCCAGTCCCGAACAGTACGTCAAGAACGCTTCATTTCATTGGAAGATTGCGTTTGTGATCCTCGCCGGGATTAACGCGCTCTACTTTATGCTGATGGAGGAACCCTGGGCCGTTGGCCCCGGTGACGATGCGCCGGGGTTCGCGAAATTGGCCGCTGTCTCCGCGATATTCCTCTGGGTGGGAGTGCTGTTTTTCGGGCACATGTTGCCGTTCCTTGGGAATGCGTTCTAGAGCCGATTGGGCCGATTGAGACGGTTGAGCAGGTAAGCCAAGAGTCCCACTACGGCGAGAACAGCAACTACGACGAGACTGACGGTTAGGGCTAAAAGCATTGTTGGGAGGGCCGCTCTTCTCTCATTTTTTAGTGCTGAGACTCTTGTATACCGCCGCGACGAACATATCGGTGGTCCAGAAACCGGTTGGCGAGCCATATATCGGATCGTAGTCGCGCGTGGGTTTCGCGGCCTTCACCTGTTCCAGCGTCATACCTTTCTTGATCATGTCCTGAATGCGGTCTCGAATGATCGTGACCATGTCACGATACTCGACGACATCGGCTTCATCGCACAAGCGGCCGTGACCCGGAATCACCATCGTCCCTCCTTCCTGCTTCTCTGCAGGAATCGTGAGGTCGAGGATGAAATTCAGCGCGTCAATGACGCCGTTAATGCTGCCACCGCCCTGCAGGTCGATGACCGGATAGCTTGTTGTCATGAAAATGTCGCCGCTGCTGATGACATCCGAGCGGCGAAAGAACACGATGCTGTCCCCATCGGTATGCGCGGAGTTCGGGTGAAACAATTGAATGGCTTCGCCGTTAAAGAAAATTTCTTTTTTATCGCCAAAGTACGTGTCGGTCGGCCACGCACCCGAGGGGCGTGGAGCTGCGGAACCGGTAGGCGCGCTCATCCGTTTCATCACATTTTCATGCGCGAAGAGCGCCGCGCCTTCCGTTGCATCGGAGATGTTGCCTGCGACATTACCGCCGGTAATGGTGGCACCGGCAGCTCGCAGCTTTTCGTTTCCTCCGGTGTGGTCCGGATGAAAATGCGTGTTGATGATGTATCGAATCGGCCTGTTCGTGATAGGTTTCGCAAGCTGCTTCACCGTGGCAAGTACCTGATCCGTCATTTGGGCTCCGCCCGTATCCACCAGCAAGACGCCGTCCTTGCCGACCTGCACGGCGATGTTGCCGCCCGCCCCGACGAGCATGTAGACGTTTCCCTGGACGTGCAACACATGAATTTCGGAATTCTGCTGGGTGGACCCGAAACCCGCAGCAAAAATCAACAACAGGGCAGAATAGAATGTCGTCACTTCGCTGCCCCGCGAATCTTTGACTGATATTCGGGATATGTAGTTTCCGCACCACCGCGTGCTGCGACCTCCGGTACGCCGTGCTTCTTTGGAAATTCACTCAGGAACGTGTTGGTTCCAGGCAAATGATGGGGCACCGTTCCCTTCGGCCGCTCGACTTCGACGACGGCGTCACACGGATATGGCGCGATTTGCTGGCGCGGATCCAGGACCCAGTTTGTCGTGCGGATGAACGGCTCGGTCAAATACACCGGATCATTGATGATGCTGACGAGCGTGAGATAGTCCCCGTGCCGGATCCAGTGTTCCGTGAGTGTTGCCCGGTCGCTGCGAGGAACACCATTGCGTCGAATCCAGCCGGCCTTTAAGTGCGTTGTGGTTACCGTGAGCATGTCGCCTTCCCACTTTCCGGTCGAGAACCCTTGCCACGTATGAGCCGCGTAATCCGGCGGATGCTCCCGTCCATCCATCCAAATCGTTCGCTCCGGCGCCTGCCATGAGATGTGGGTATGGAAAGCGACTATCTCCTGCGATTCTTTATCGACTTCTTTTGTGATCCTCAGATTTGCGGGCCCTCGCGGGGAGTAGTCCGCAGGATGCGGTTTGCATTGATGCTCCGGCAACGTCAGCAGCGAAGCATCCCAACTGTCGGCTCTTAGCCGCGCCGCATCATTGATAGGCAAGCCGAGATAATCTCCAATTTCCGGTCCCGGTATGCGCTCCGGTTGATCCTCGTGAAAGCGGGGCGCCCATTCACCCGAGGGATCGACCTGCGCAAAGGCCGGAACCGTCAACAGGACGACGAGAAGAACGACGAAGAGTCGGAATCTCATGGTTCACACTCCTGCAGATGATCCAAATCTTAGCTCATCGAAATCTTCAGTAGCTTGCAGAAAGTGCACTTCAATGATCAGAAACTGACTGCCGCCGGGCGGGCTTCCCGCGATCACACCTGATGGCATCACCCCAAACAGTTTTCAACGTGAATCCGGCAGAGATCCCTGGGCGGATCTGCTGCCGAACTCCTCGTGGCTGTCCAGACCATCGCCCAGCTCGTCCGCGAGGCCACGGACCTGACAGATAGGCTATACCGACCGCGCTACACACCTGCCGAAGTGACATTGCTGACGATTGCGTGCGTCCACAGAACTTGTGAATAACCCTGTGGAAATAGCGGCGCCGGCGCCGGTAACCTCATGCAAAATCAACATTGGGAACAGTTTGCTCCGTTTCCGGCCATCTTCGTAACTTGTTGAAAACCAGAGGACACTTTGAATGCGTAAATCATCGTCGATGCGTCAGATGGCCGCGTCAGCCTTTAGAGGTGCCAGTTCCTGCGTCGGGTTAGAGCGCGGAGTCCTAAGACTTGTTTCAAGCGCGCACCCCGCCCGAGAGCATTCCGAATCGTTCGCAGACTGTGGTAATGAGGGGCAGCTATCTAGTCCATCAACTCCTTAAGAATATCGCTCCTCCATGTGCGCTCGGGCCCAAGCTCCGGACTGACGTAAGTGATTCCCCCGGCAATATAGGCGCCCGGTTCCAGAACAGGATCCGCCTCGTCGACCAGAACCTGTTCTACAACGACGTTCAGCATGCAATTTCGCGGGGTCGAAAGCATCTGCCGCCGGATTTCTTGGGCTCTGCCCTTGATTGCATACGCGACCCGTAAGTCGAAAATGGATAGCGTCACAATGCCGTTGCGCCGCATGTTTTCAGTGGTGTTGCTGGTGTTGTACGTGGCCAGACGCAAATTTTTCCGGTCTTTTGCTCCGATCTCAAAATAGCTGAGAAGCGACGGATGCGGCCAACCGCTGCCGTCTACGGTGTACAACAGTACCGCGTGATTCAAATATTTTTCGATTTCGCGCCCGTTCAATCGGCTGTAAAGGTCGTCCGGTAACTCGTGGCTAATCAGTCTTGGCATGTTGAAGCCGGCTACTCCATGTTATACCGCAGCTCGAAGGAGCACAGATAATACAGGATATCCTGGACACTATTGATCACATTCAAAGATACGCTGCTCGCGGACGCGAAGCATTCGAAGCCGACCAGCTTCTTCAAAATTGGTTCGTACGGCCTATGTGGTATAACTGTTATATCGTGCTCCTTTGCGATTTAAGTTCGATCTCAAGAAAAGCAATAGGCTGCGGAAAAATCCGAAACGCGCCATTGGTTTCGAAGAGGTCCAAGAGATATGGACGCATCCTTACTATTTGGGTTGCCGTTCAGACGTTCCCGAACAATTCAGGGCGATTGGATGGGTCAAAGGCGAGCTGTACTCCGTGATTTTCGAGGTCAGAGAAGACGCTGAAGGCGAGTATCACCATTTGATAACGCTCTGGAAAGCAACCAAGGAGGAACAAAAACTTTATGACGAAAACTCTTAAGCGCAAGAAGCCAGTCTCCGCCGACTCGATTGGAAAACGGGCTGAGCGTGGCGAGGACGTCTCTCGTTATTTTACCAACGCAGGCCGAATGATGCCGCCAGTCCAGCGGGTTAATGTGGACTTCGCCCAGGATATGTTGAATGAACTGGATGTCGCGGCCCGTGAGCTCAACGTCAGCAGGCAAGCGGTTATCAAAATTTTCGTGCGGCAGGCACTCAATCAACATTACATGGCTCAAAAGGCGAAAGAAGATAAAGCCGCAATGAAGCGGGCTTAATTGATATGACAGGCAGGAGTAATCCGGCAGGCAGGGAGGCCATTCTCGCGAAGGCGTGATGTCGACGACGTCACCCTATTGCTTGATCAGCTTTCGAAGAACTTCAATCCCAATCGATCATCTCTCCATCCGGTCCCTTTAGGCGCTTGTGTTCAAAGTCTGAGAATGTTCGTCTCACATCGTTGGTGTCAACAACTGTAGGGGTCTATGACCGCTCGCTTTTCGAACCGAAAGACGGGCGGTCATAGACCGCTCCTACAGTTGCACCGTTATCGGACTGACCCACTACAAAAGAGCGTGGGACCATGCCCGCAGAACCGCCTTTGTGTGGCTACGTGTTCACAAAAAGTGAACAGACGCAATTGCGACACACCGGGTCACGCGAGATATCAAGATTCCTGCGGAAGTTCAGGGCTTCGTCGCTATTCACGACGTCCGCCAAAGGATGCTCGTGAATATTGCCGATCGGACGGTGGAAGAAACAGGGGCGAACTGTTCCATCGGACTCCACAACCGCAGATACCCATGGAGCGTTGCATCTGGGCGCCATTGCTGGAATTTGTCCCAGACGGGAACGGAAGCGAAGCGGGATGCGGCGAAGTTTTTCAGCGTTTTCAACAACGAAGCCTGATTCAATCTCGTTCTCGTATTCAGAAATCAGCGCTTCGATTTCGCTCTCGAGCGCGGCAACTTCGGCTGTGTTCAATGCGACGGTGGCCTGATGTCCCGGTGACCAGCCGCCCGGGCGATTGAAGGCGTTTGAAGTTGTATCCACAGCCAGAAAGGAAATCGAATTCAAATTCAGCGCCCGCGCCGCGTGTACGGTATTCCGAAGCTCGCCAAAGTTACCTTTCTGGATCGTACACCGCCCGTGGATTGGCATTTCGGCCCGGAGTTGACGCAGAGCTTCGATCCCGCGTTGCAGCCGTCGGTAAGCGCCTGGGACACCGCGAATTTTGTTGTGGATATCGGGCGGCCCGTCGATCGAGACGATCAAGTCATCTATCGATGCAGCGACGATGTCGGCGCGTTTTTCAAGCGTCAAACCCGCAGTAAGAAGAGTAACGCGCACGCCTTCGGCGCGGCACACGCGCGACAGGGAAGATATGTCGGAATGCATCAGCGGCTCGCCGCCGGAGAATACGATCCATTTCACGTTGAGCTCGCGAAGGCTGGTCAGGTGCGGCTCGAGATCGCGCGGGGTGATCTCTCTAACCTGCCGGATGCGCCAGATATCGCACATCACACAGCGGCAGTTGCAGCGGTTGTGCGGGAAGATTACCAGGATCGGAAGGCTTGTGATCCGGTGATTCATGCCGATAATTCTTTTCCGGCGAGCCGAATGTTGCCGGATAAACTGTTGCGCGCCGTCTGCAGCAAACGGCGCACAGGGGCTCGGACCAGGCGATCGGTTCCACCGATGCGGATCCACTCCATACCTTTTCGCGCGATCTTAGACCAACGCTGAGCCATCTCAGCAGAGAGCAGATGCGGTCGCCCGGAAACCATGACGAGTTCGATGCTTCCGACATCGGCCTCCACCAGCGTTTCTGCGGGAGTCGAACCATTCGAACCAAGCGCGATCAGGTTTGCAACGGCGCCGGTTCGAACGGTACCCTGGCCACCGCGCAGGCGCAGAATGGCGGATGCGGATTTTGTCACCATGCCGTAAATCGCGTCGGCACCGACTTGCTCTTCCTGATGCGCCGATCGGACTTCATCGAGCAAATCTCCTTTTGCGGTTAGCGCCGAATCGCTACCTAACGCGATGTCCTCATGACTGGACATCGCGTGTGCCTTGAGCGTCGCACCCAACATGAATCGATTCGACGTGGGACACCACACGAGCGCTGCTCCACGCCGGCGACGAAGCGCATGTCCGTCGCCGTTCAGCCCGACACCGTGAACAAGGACAGTCCTTCCATCGAGTGCTCCGAGCCGATCGAGAACGAAAATCTCATCTCTGCTGCGAGTATCGGTTCCCTCGCCCAGATGAATGATGAACGGAGCCCCGGCGGGTGTCGAGGCTAACGCCCGGCGCGGATCGTCCTCAAAGTCCAGCGAGTGCGCCCAACCATAACGTTTGACAACCTGTACGGGAAAGTCTTCTCCCAACGTCTCGTCGTACGGATTGTGGTGGCAAACCGTCGTCACACCGGATAGCAGATTCTTGAGGCCACCCCACCATAGCCGCACCGGCCTCGGTACGGAGCGATGCTCGCGTAACGGTGAACGTTCAGGCTGATAAATATCATCGGCCCACTCTCGGCTGTTCTTGTAGGGACCATCGCCGAGACGTGGAAATAAATTGAACTCAAGATGATCGTGAGCATTGATCAGACCGGGCAGAACCAGGTAACCGTCCAGATCGATGTTTGAAGAGGACGGCGAATCCACCGCCGGCGCAATTCGCGCAATGTGGCCATCCTTAATTTCGACATCCGCGCGAATTGCCGTTTTTGAATCGACGGCTATTCGTGCGTTAATGAGCTTGACCTGTGGAAACATGTCTTGTTGCGCGCCTTATGCGGTTCTTGTGCTTTCTCCCCTCGTGAAATGACATACAAAGATTGCGGGGAGTCGCATCATTGCCTCGAACTCCTGTCCCTTTCCCGCCGCTTTAAAAATGTGGCGCTCCTCTTCCCCGAAACATGCCTCGACTTGGTTCAGAAGCTCGAAGTCTTCAGCCTCGAACGCACAACAAATCTCGGGAATCGAGTACCGGAAGCTGGATATTTCGAGAACCGTCTCACGGTGCCGAAATGTCCGCTTCCAGCCGTGCAGATGGCCCAAAGGATGGAAATCGCTGACAAACAAATGGCCGCCGCATCGGACTATTCTCGATAACTCGGCCGCAAAGCGCGAAAGATCCGGGATGTAACCGACAGCGAACGAGCACACCGCAAGATCGCTGCAGTGGCTCGCGACAGGCATCGCCGCACAATCCGCCAAAATCAACTTATCCTCGATGCCCGCTTTGCCTTGGGCTTGTGCCAGCATCTTCGATGAGAAATCCAGTCCCGCGCCGAACCGCGCCCCCCGATGCAGGAGATTCAGCAACCATCTTCCGGTTCCGCACGCGACGTCAAGGGCCAACATTCCGTTTGCTTCGAAGGGCGGAAGCAATGGTCCGATGATCCTTTCTTCCAGTGCCAGCAGCGGATTCGGATCGCGGTCGTACGTTTCTGCCCAAAGTAAATGGGCGGTTGCGGCCGAGATCACAGGCTCTCCGCCTCCGGCTTGCGCAGATGCACGAGCCATTGCATTAACTGCAATTCATACGGAAAGTTGTAGAAGCCCACCCGGTAGCGCCATGCGCTGATGGTTTGCAGAGTGCGGCGTCCCCATCGCGGAAGCCGCGGGTCCTGCACTGTGGGCCAACGCGAACTCAGAACGAGTCTGAAGTTGTCGATTCGTCTTTTGGTGGAGGGCTTAAGCCACGGTGTCAGCGGATCCTTCCGAGTTGAAAAATCCTGCCAGGGCCGTGTCATCCACTCTTCGAGCGTCTTGGGAAATTCGAACTGTCCTTCCACCTCTCCGTACATTTGCTCGCGCTGAGGAACAGGAGTGTAGTGATAGAGGATGATCTCAGATGCCGGATTAAGCTGCTTGATGGTGCGAATGAACTGCAGACATTCACGCGTGTCGCGCTCCGGGGCCTTCGGATTGCCCACGACAAACGAGAACTCCGGAATGATATCGAACTGGCGAATGCGACGGGCAAGTTCCAGAGTCTGTTCGGCCTTGAGGTGCTTGTTCATCTCCTTGAGCACCCAGTCCGACCCGGATTCCGCCCCAAAGAAGATCATCGTGCAGCCCGCGCGTCGAATAGCTTCAAAAGTAGCGTCCGAGAAACGAAGCATCAGGTCGATACGGGCTTCGCACCACCAGCGCAATCCCAACGGCGCAATACGGTCCATCAGTTCCCGCGCGTGGTCCTCGCGCAAAAAGAAATTATTGTCATAGAACTGGATGGAATCCGCGCCCAAGTTTCGCGCCAGATGGCGCAGGATGCTTTCGGTCCTGGCGGGCGACTCCATTTTCTGCTGCGCTCCATATGCCGTAACAACGCCGCAGAAACTGCATTGATATGGACATCCTATACTGGCTTGGTGCACGGCAGTGCGTCGGCCGAAAAACGACGGTCGGAGGTAGTCCTCGACGGGAAGCCGATGATAGGGATACCAGGAAAACGCATCGGGGCCTTTCATCGGCCGTTCGGGATTGTGATAATGCCTGCCTGAGCCATCCTTAAAAGACAGACCACGAACGCTTTCGAAGCTCCGCTTTTTCCTCAATGCTTCGACCAGTTCCAGCAAAGTCTCTTCCCCCTGGCCTCGAACCGCAAAGTCGACATAATTCGCGTTGAGCACTGCAGCAGTGTAAATAGTTGGAAAGTAACCGCCCCACACGATCGGAATATGAGGAAACGCAGCGCGAATGCGGCGGCAGGTCTCAACTGCGCAGGCCATCTGCGGCCCTGGCATCACCGTCACAGCGAGCAATTCGACCGATTTCTCCCGCATTAGTGCCAGCAACGTCTCCGTCGGATTACCATCCAGGTTTCCATCGACGATCGAATAATCTTCACGTCCTTCAAGCACTGCGGCGAGAGCCAGAATGGATAGAGGAAATCTTCGGTTCCGCGGCTTGGTTGCTCTCGGACTGTAAAGAATGATCATGAATCACCCTTCCGTCTCTCAAAGGTCAACACGACATGGTCTGCCAAAGCCCGAAAGCCTCGGCATCCGCCAAGCCACGGATCAATCCGGGCAGCGAATTCGAACGAGCGGGGGAACCGAACCGCGAGGTGTTCGAGATAAGACGGGGGAACCGCGACGCCAATCCCCTTCCAACTTTCGAGACGAAAATATCGTGAGAACATCTCTTGCAACTGCCGGATTGTCGGGTAATGCACCAACACGCTGGAATCATCCGACAACGCCGCCACAACACCATTGCGGGTAAAGCGACGGAATGCCTTCTTAAGATTGGCACCAGACAGATAGAAGATCGTTTCCCACAGACATAGAGGACTGAATACGCAGAAGATGGCTTTCCCGCCGGGCTTCACGAAACGGGCAAGGTCGCAGGCCGTACTGCGTAAATCCGACACGCAGTTCAACCCGGCGAAGTTCGAAAATACGCCGTCGTAGCGCGCCTCAATTTCAATCGAGGCTATCCGCTCAGTAGGAATGCACCGAAAATCGACGGGCGCGCAAGCGGAAGACCGTGCAAGCCGGCCACGCGCTACGGCAATCATTCGAGGCGATGCATCGCACGCGAGCACTGCGACTCCCCGGTGCGCGAGGTGCAATGCATCGATGCCTGTGCCGCAATTGATCTCGAGGATCCGCTGTCCCGCGCGGAAAGTCCGATCGGTCTCCATCCAGACCACGCGTCGTTGAGCGCGGCCTATTGAAGAATCCGAGAAGCTTTCATCATAGGTATCGGCGATCGCGTCGAATGGCGCTGCCGTCATTCGCATCGTCATGCTTCAGATTCCGCAAAAGTGTTTCTCAGGCCTTCGCGCGCTTGGGCGATCCTCCCGCGAATTTGAAGCACGGCCGAGTCGGTGTCGGGAACATTCGAACTCAAGATCTTCTCAAGTTCCACCTCGGCACGAAGCAACTGGTCCGCATTCTGGTAGAACTTGCGCGAGTGCCGGCCTCGAATTCGAAAATCGCGGTCGGAACCTTCCGCCCAACTTGTAACTCTGGTGACGCGGTCGGCCACTTCATCGAAATACGGGGTTCCGCGGATCGGATAGGCAACGGTTGTAAAAAAGATATCGGGAGCCGTGCGTTTCACGTGGTGGATCGTTTCCTCGATATCTTCCATCTCCTCGCCTTCGTATCCCCACATCAAAAACATTCCTGTTTGAATTCCGCGGGATCTGCAGACAGCCACCGCGTCACGAACCTGTTTAACGGTGACGCCACGTTCCATTGCGTCCAATACGCGCTGGGAGCCGCTTTCGGAACCGATCCAGATCCGAAAACAAGCGAGCTCCGCAAGAAGGTCCGCCACATGAGCATTCAATCGATCGGCGCGGGAAATGCACTCGAACGGAATCTTGAGACGCCGCTTCTTCATTTCTGCAGCAAATTCAGCGAGCCAACCGTGATGGATGGTGAAAACGTCATCCGCAATCCAAAGCATGTCCGGACTATAGCGGTCCAGTATCCATTCGATCTCATCGACTACCGACGCCGCCTTTCTGCGGCGGTGCGTTTTTCCGTAAACGGCATGGCTGCACCACCTGCAATCGTATGGACAGCCACGCGCGGTGATCAGCGACACAGAACCGGTACCGTGATGGGTTCGCCAGGTCTCCAGATACCGGCCGATGGACACAGACTCGCGGCTCGGCCAGGGTTGCCGGTCGATATCGGGTATGAGCGGTCGAGGCGCCGTGCGCTGAACTCTTCCGCCATCGTCGATGAAAGCAATTCCTCGGACACCCTGCAGTTCTCCAGGAGAGCGGCCCCGAAGAATCGGCAGCAACTCTTCCATTGTGATCTCTCCTTCACCGATAACGACCACATCGGCTCCCGCCAGGAGATACTCTTCAACATTGGCCCCGGATTCAGGACCACCGACGACCGTTTTCCAGCCGGCGTCCTTTGCTGCTTGAAGAATGCGTACAACGCTCGGCCGGGTCATGAGGTTGGCATAAACGCCAAGAACTTCCGGTTCGGTATTGTGGAGGACATTCAGTAAGTCCGTACGCGAGGAAAAAGTGGTGTCGAAGACTTCGACGTCGAAATTTCGAGCGCGCAAATGAGAGGCGAGATAGAGAATGCCCAAAGGAACGTAGGGCTTCATGATTTGAAGCTCCTTCGCATCCTCGTGCAGGAAATAGCCGTGAGTCAGAAGCAGATCCATGCATTCCACCCGCTAACTGCAGGCCAGCGCCGGAAGCCGCGTCGGATCGGAGTTTCGACATGTTTTTTCCAAACGCTCGACCTGCTCCCACAGTTCGTCCAACCGGGCCCTGCTCGAAGCGCCATCCACAACAGACGCTTCACGCAGTCTGAATCTCGCCGGTCCACGCCAACTCCACGATTCGACTTCCGCATGCAGCGCATCGTGAAGCGCGCGATAAAAGTCACTGGTGTAGGCACCCCGGAACATCATCGACAAATCTTCGCTGTCCACCCAGTTGGTTTTTTCCCCCAGCCCTTCACGAACACGTTCGTAAAATTTCGTTCCGGGCAGAGGGTAAGACACGGACACGCCGACATCGTCAGGCTGGGTTTCGCGGACCAATTGAACGGTCTTCTGGACTTCGCGCCAGGTTTCACCTGGATATCCGAACTGAACGAAGAAGCACGCGCGGATTCCGTTCTCTCTCAGAGTGGCCACCGCCCTGGGAATCTGGCTGACGCGCGTACCTTTCTCCATGGCATCCAGAATCCTTTGAGATCCGGATTCCACACCCATCCAGACTTCGATGCAACCGGCCCGGCGCAATGACGTGACGGTCTCCTCCTTCATCAGGTCCACACGCGACTGCATCTTGAAAGGGACTGCCGCGTTGCGCTGCTCGACGTGCTCCGCGAGATCCTGAACCCAACGGTCCTGAATTCCAAAGAGATCGTCTGCGAACCAAAGATGATCCGCACCATAGGTCTCACGAAGCTGCTGCATCTCTGCTGCGACGCTTTCGGGCGCACGTGCATGGAAAGAATCGCCGTAGATCGGCTTGGCGCACCAGTTGCATCGGTACGGACAACCACGGCTGGCCACAAGGTTCATGGAAAAGAAGCCGTGCGCTTTACGCCAGGTCTCGCGGTACCGATCGATATCAGCGAGATCTCTCGAGGGGAAAGGAAGCTGATCGAGATCGCGCATGAGAGTTCTCGGAGTTGTTCGAACAAGCGAACCGTTCCGTGGGTGGGCGTATACGAGTCCGCAAATGTCCTGCGGGTTTCGTCCGGTGCCCCCAATCAGAGATTGGATGATGTCAAGGAGCGTCCATTCGGCCTCACCGAGGAGGACATAGTCAGCGCCTTTCGTGAGGTATTCGCAATAGCGGTCGGACGCATCGGAACCATTGACCACGACCTTCGATCCTCCAGCGCGCGCGGTGTCGATCATGGCAAATGCGACTTGCCGCATACGGCTGAGGCACATCTTCGAAAGGAAATTGAAATTATCTTCGTAGATTGCAACCACTCGGGGCCGCGTACGACGGAAGACCTCGGGAAATCCTTGCTCCGGATTTTCCAGCATGCTGTCGAAGAGGGCGACGGAGAACCCCTTCTGGCGGAGAAGCGCCGCCGCATACAGCGTGCCGAGCGGCGGATAGGGCTGCATCTTACGAACCTGTTTGCGATCGTAGTAGAGGTGGTAAGAATGGGTCAGCAGAACGTCAACTTTGCCCAATTTGAAATCCTTCAGCAGACCTCTTGAAGTCCGCGATTCAGCTCTTGTCCTGTTAACAATGAACGGCGGGTGTCGAGCATGAAGTATTGGAGCATCTCCGACAAACGCCGAAGATCTTCGCCTTGCAGCCACGGCAGATGATTGCTTCCAAGGCTGACGTCCGCCCACTCTTCGAGCGACTGTGGTTCCTTCACACCCATCTCCCGTAGCTGGGGCCAGATCGGGATTCCGGGATAGGGAGTGAAAATGTTCGGCGAGAACCTGACGTTCGAATACATCCGCGAGATCTGAGTCATCGTCCTGAATGTGTCCAGACGGTCCTTTTCGGTCTCACCGGGATAACCCAAAATCAGGTTGAACGTGACTCGAATTCCCGCGACATTCGCTTTTCGCGCAGTCTCGAACATTTCGTCGATACGTTGATGTTTTTTGTTCATCAATTGGAGTACTTCTTCGGACGCCGATTCCGTTCCAAAACCCATATGGGCCACGCCCGATTCGGCCAACATGCGAACTTCGTCGTCCGTCATGCGGCACAACAAATCCGTTGATGCCTGGAACGTCCAGCGAAACTTGATTCCCGATTGGATGAAACCACTGGCGATCTCGACAGCTCGTTTCACATTGACCGGGAAGTTGGAGTCAAGCAATGCGACATCAGTTAATCTGTAGCGGGAGACCAGGTCCGTCACTTCAGCCACGACGCGTGCGGCTGTATATGCGTTGAATCGACGGTTATAAAAGACCTGATCCGTACAATAGTGACATGCGTAAGGGCACCCCAGGCTGGAGGCATACGGTAGTTTCCGCACGCCGGTCACCCGCTCGTAGGCCTCGAAGTTTCCCATTTCAAACGCCGGCGGCGGAAAGTTATTGATGTTTTCCACCGGGCGGTCCGGATTGTTTATCGATCGGCCCTCCGCCTTGAACGAGATGCCTTGAACGCTCTCGAGGGACTTCTTTTCCTGCAGTTGAATGACGGTTTCGAAGAGAGTCCTCTCCCCTTGCCCTCGCGCCACAATATCGACACGGTCCTCCTTCAGGGTCTGTTCGGGCAGAAGGCTGGGATGCCACCCTCCGAAAATGATCGGGACTTCAGGTCTCAATTGCCTCACGAACTGCGCGACATCTATCGCGCACAGGATCATTCGTCCCGTCAGCAGCGAAATACCCAGGCAAACAGCATCGCGGATCTCCCGGGCCAGAACACTCTTGAAATCAGGTTCGATGGACCCGTCCACGATGGATACACTCATGCCCGCATGGACCAGAGGAGAAGCAAGGCTCAGCAAACTCAACGGAGGACCGAGCGGCGGGCCATCATAGGGTGGATGAAAGAGAATGACCTTCCCGGTCATGGACAATTCGCTCCCACAGCCGGTTCGAGTTGCTTGGCATCCACTTTCGGCTTGGCGACGGGAATGAACCGTTTGAGCCGGCGGTTGATCGACAGTTCGAACGGCAGCGCGTAAAAATCGTGGTCGAGCCGCCAGCGCGCCGGATAGCTCAGACCCCTTTGAATAAGCCGGGCTGCCGTGTTGGAATCGAACTTGGCGATCGGCATTCGATCGAATGCAATG
>Ga0209157_1002100_pt1 | contig 16050 bp, 14 predicted proteins | sample GraSoiAngelo_135_FD_185892 | JGI IMG/M metagenome (GOLD analysis project Ga0209157, IMG submission 185892) | Grasslands soil microbial communities from the Angelo Coastal Reserve, California, USA - 14_0929_05_40cm (SPAdes) (version 2) | ecosystem: Environmental > Terrestrial > Soil > Grasslands ...
CTCGCGCGCCAGCCAGGAGAAGGCGAAGGGGGCGAGGAGGAAGTGGATCCAGAAGTGGGCGTTGAGCGCCCAGAACAGCGGGGCCGCGAGGTACAGCAGGGTGTCCGGATAAAGGGCCAGGGCGTTCGGATTGCCGAGGAGCGGCTGGCCTCCGGCGCGGTGGGGGTCGATGAGCGGCACGTATCCCTGCCACAGGGCCTCCGTTTCGGCCCACTTCATCCCCAGATGCGTGTTGAGGACGTCGCGCTGGTACAGCGTCCGGGCCCCGCTCACGAGCGGCCACACGCTCCACAGGAGCAGGAGCAGGATCGGTGCGATGTACTGCAGGGGGAAGCGCTCGATGCCGTCCGTCGAAGGACGGTCCGCCACCTACTCGACCGTGACCGACTTGGCGAGATTGCGCGGCTGGTCGACGTCGCAGCCGCGGCGCAGGGCGATGTGGTAGGCGAGGAGCTGCAAGGGGACGATCGCCAGGATCGGCGTCAGCAGGTCGGAGGTTCGCGGCACCGCGATCGTCCGGTCGGCGCGGCGTGGCACGTCCTCGTTCCCTTCGTCGGTGACCGCGATGATAGCGCCGTCGCGTGCCCGGGCCTCCTCGATGTTCGCCATCATCTTTTCGTAGAGGGTGTCCCCGAACACCAGCGCGACCACAGGCAGGTTGCGGTCGATGAGCGCTATCGGGCCGTGCTTCATCTCGCCGGCGGGGTACCCCTCGGCGTGGATGTAGGAGATTTCCTTCAGCTTGAGGGCCCCCTCCAGGGCGATCGGATAGTTGATCCCCCGTCCCAGGTAGAGAAAGTCGGGGGCCCGGAAGAAATCCTTGGCGATCTCCTCGATCTGGGTGTCCTTCGCCAGCACCTGCTCGATCTGCGTCGGCACATGCAGCAGGTTCTTGAGGTGCTCCTTCGATTCTTCGCGGGTGAGCGCGCCGCGCAGGAGGCCGAGGTGCAGTGCCTGCAGGAACAGGGCGACGATCTGGGCCGTGAACGCCTTCGTGGAGGCGACGCCGATCTCCGGGCCGGCGTGGGTGTAGATGACCCCCTGCGCCTCCCGGGTAATCATCGAGCCGACGACGTTGCAAACGGCGATCGTCTTGATGCCGCGGGCGCGCGCCTCGCGCTGCGCCGCGAGCGTGTCGGCCGTCTCTCCCGACTGGCTGATGACCTCGACCAGGTGATTCTTCTCGAGGATCGGGTTGCGGTAGCGGAACTCGGACGCGATGTCCACTTCGACGGGGAGCCGGGCCAGCCTCTCGATCATGAACTTGCCGACCAGCGCGGCGTGCCAGGAGGTGCCGCATGCCACGAGGTGGAGCTTTTGACACGCGCGGAACTCCTCGTCGGTGATCTCCATCTCGTCGAGGAAGATCTGACCGGTCTCCTGGGAGATGCGCCCAAGAAGGGTGTCGCGGATGGCGCGCGGCTGCTCGTAGATCTCCTTCAGCATGAAGTGCTTGAAGCCGGCCTTCTCGGCCATGATCGGGTCCCAGGTGATGCGCTGCACCTGCTTTTTGACCGGCCGGCCCTCGTGGTCGGTGGTGACCACGCCGCCTTCCGTGATCACGGAGATCTCGCGGTCATCCAGGAAGAAGACGTCGCGCGTGTGGTGCAGAATCGCGGGGATGTCGGAGGCCACGAAGTATTCGTCCTTGCCCAGGCCCACGACGAGCGGCGGGCCGTTGCGTGCCGCCACGATCTTCATCGGGTCCTTCGCCGAAACCGCGCAGAAAGCGTAGCTGCCCGATAGGCGCGGAACCACGCGCCGGACACCCTCCTCCAGCGGCGTGTCGGCGCCCTTCCGCGCCTCCTCGATGAGGTGAGCGATGACCTCGGTGTCTGTCTCGGTCTTGAACTGGTGCCCTTGCGCGGCCAGCTCGCGCTTCAGATCCTTGTAGTTCTCGATGATGCCGTTGTGGACCACGACCAAAGTACCGGTGCAGTCGCGATGCGGGTGGGCGTTCTCCTCGGTCGGCCGGCCGTGCGTGGCCCAGCGCGTGTGACCGAGGCCGAAGGTTCCCTCGATCTTGGTCAGGCGGAGGTTTTCCTCGAGATCACGCAGTTTTCCGGCACTGCGCACGACCTGGATGGTGCCGCCGTTGATGACCGCGATGCCGGCCGAGTCGTAGCCGCGGTACTCGAGCCGCCGCAACCCGTCCAGGAGAACGGTGCTGACCCTCTTGTGCCCGATGTACCCGACGATGCCGCACATGCCGGTGTCCACTATAAGGCCAGGACACTCCCGCCGCAATTCAAGGCTTCACCCGACTGGCGCGCCGGGTGATTCCCGACACGCTACCCGCCGCCCCGGTTCTTCCCTTTATCCCGTTTCTTCTCCCGCGCCGCGGGGCTGAACCTCTTCGCCCAATCCTCCTTCACGACCTGCTGGGCCCGCGAGATGGCCAGGGAGTAGGGCGGAACGTCCTTGGTGATGGTGGAGCCGGCCCCGACGTAGGCGCCGCGCCTCACGCGCACGGGGGCTACGAGCTGGGTGTCGCTGCCGATGAACACCTCGTCCTCGATGATGGTGCGCAGCTTCTGCACGCCGTCGTAGTTGCAAGTGATCGTCCCGGCGCCGATGTTGGCGTGCTTACCGATCTCGGCGTCCCCGAGATAGGTCAGATGGTTCGCTTTGCTCCCCTGGCCCATGCGGATCTTCTTGGTCTCGACGAAATTCCCGATGCGGGCTTCCTCGTCGAGCTGGGTGTCCGGGCGCAGATGGGCGAAGGGGCCGATGCGACACGCCCGCCCGATGCGGGACGACGCGACGACACAGTAGGGGAGGAGGGCGGTCCCGTCCCCCACCACCGAGTCGGTGATGCGCGAGCCGGCGCCGATGGTCACCCCGCGGCCAATCTCGGTCGCGCCGAAGAGCATCACGCCGGGCTCGAGGATCGTGTCCTGGCCGACCTTCACGTCCACGTCGATGTAGGTGGTCTCGGGGTCCAGGATGGTGACGCCCGACACCATGAGGGCGTTCGCCTTGCGCCGATGCAGCGCCCGGGTCGCGGCGGCCAGCTCACGGCGATCATTGACCCCGAGCACTTCCTCGGCCTCGGGATGGCGGTAGGCGGCCACCTTGTGGCCGTCGCGCCGCAGGATCTCCACGAGGTCGGTGAGATATATTTCGCGCTGCGCGTTGTCGGCGCGCGCCCGCTTCAGCGGGTCCCAGAGCCAGGCCACATCGACGCAGTAGATGCCGCAGTTGATCTCCTTGATCGCCCTCTCCTCGGCGGTCGCGTCCGCTTCCTCGACGATGCGCGACACGTCACCGTTGTAAGTGCGGATGATGCGCCCGTACCCAGCCGGAGACTCGACGGCCGCGGTCACCAGGCTGAGCGGCGCGCCCGAGGAACGGTGGAAATCCGCGAACCTGGTGAGCGTATCCGGGCGCAGGACCGGCAGATCGCCGTTCAGGATGAGGACGTCTCCTTCGTACTCGGCGAGGTGCCGCTCGGCGGATAGGACCGCGTGGCCGGTGCCACGCTGCGCGTCCTGATAGGCGAATCCGACCCTCTTGTCGTTCTCGCCGACCGCCCGGCGCACGTCGTCGGCCTGGTTGCCGATGACGACGACCGTGCGCGCCACGCCGGCCGCCTTGGCCGCCTCGACCACATGTCGCACCATCGGCCGCCCGGCGACGTTGTGGACCAGCTTGGAGGACTGCGACAACATCCTCTTCCCTAGACCCGCCGCCAGGATCATGGCGCATACGTCCCGCTTGCGCGCCGCGAGAGCCGGTCGCCGCGCCGGGCGGCGGTCGAGGGTCGACGCCGGGGCGGTGGAGGAGGCGACGGGCCGGAACGGCTGCGGCACCGGGGCCGGCCGCGTGATAGCACCCGCCGGAGGCGCCGGTTGCGCGCGCGCGGGACCGATTCCCGGACGCGCGATGGCGGCGCCGGGACCATTGCCGAGGCTGGCCGGGATCGCCGGGTTCCTTTCGGACGCGCCCCGGCGCACGGGGACGAGACCGGGCCGCGTTGTGGTCTGGCGGCCGGACGTGACGACGATCGCGTTGCCGGCGCGCGGTAGGAACTGGACTGGAGGCGCCGGAAGTGGCCTCGCGCCGCCCGAACGGGCCGGCACCGGTCGGGAGCGCGACTTCGCCGGCGGGCGGCGGGGGGAGCGGGACGGAGAACGGCGAGCCGCGCGGGCGCGCACCCGCCGCGGCCGCTTGGAGGCGCCGCGTCTCTTGCCAGGGCGACCCTGCCCTCTCAAGGCCCGGAGCGCCCGCACGGCGCGGTTCGGCCTCTTCCCTTTCGATCGCCGGGGCCGCTGCGCCCTTCGACCGCCCTTCCTCCGCTTGGTGCTCATCACCTGCCGTCGCCGCCTTGGCGACAGTGACTACAACTCCTCCGGGTGGATCAGGTTCTGGAAGTTCTCGTCATCCCGGAGGGGCTCGAAGTCGGGATCGTTGCGGGCGTAGATTCGGTTGGTGGCGTTCAGCTCGATCGCCTCTCGCAGGTGCTCGAGAGCCTCTCTGCGGTCCCCTTTCGCGGCCAGGGTCGAGGCCAGGACGTAGTGCACCTTCTCGTCTTTCGGGTTCGCCTCAAGCGCCTTCTCGAGGTGCCGCACCGCCTCGTCGTAGTTCGCCTCGTTCGCCTTCATGACGCCGAAATAGAAGGAGTCCTCCGGCTTGCGAGGCTGCGGGTCTTTGCGCTCCAGCACGTTCTGGCAGATCCTGAGATAGACGTTGGCGCGGTCGGTGAGCTCTTTCTCCTGGGGGAAGGATCCGACGATCGTCTGGAAGCGCTCCATGGCCTCGGAATAGCTCTGCTTCTGCAGGAGGCCCACGCCGCGCTCGAACTCCTTCAGCGCCTTCTCGTGGATCATCCAGGTATTCGTGGTGGAGGCGGTAGCCGGTGTCTTGGCCGTCTTTCTGGCTGGTGCCTTCTTCATTTCGTTGGCCCGTCCTGCCGGGATCGTCCCGGGTGGATTGGCCGCGAACGCCGCGGCCTATCAATGGGTGTCATCAAGAGACGAGTATGATTTGCGAACCGACGATGCTAGCAAATGCTATCTTTAACTGTCAACGCGTGTTCGGAGGGCTCGCATGCCGGAGAGGCTCATTTTCATTGGACTGGGGTCGAACCAGGGCGACAGGGAGGGCAGTCTGTTCCGTGCGATCGAGGCCCTGATGCGGTCGGGGGTGAGCCCCGTCCTGCGTTCTTCGGTGTACCGCAGCGATCCGTTGGAAGTCATAGACCAGGAAGAGTTTCTGAACCAGGTCGTGGGTTGCCTGACCGCCCTCCCTCCGGAGGAGGTCTTGGGAATCTGCCTGGCCGTCGAACGATCGATGGGGCGCCAGAGAACGCGCGACAAGGGGCCCAGGGGTATCGACATCGACCTTCTCCTGTGCGGTGACGATGTTCGGGAAGACACCACGTTGAGGGTGCCGCATCCCAGGATGCACCTGCGGCGGTTCGTCCTGGTGCCCCTGGTCGAGATCGCCCCCGGGGTCCGGCACCCGATTCTCATGAAGACGGCGTCGGAACTGCTTCGGTCCTGCCCCGACGGGTCGCGAGTGGAGCGGCTGGGGGTATAATGCGCGGCTCTCATCGGTCACAGGCGGATGAATTTCAAGTTCATTGCTGTCGAAGGTCCCATCGGCGTCGGCAAGACGAGCCTTGTCGGTCTTCTTGCGGAACGCTTCGAGGCCGCCAGGGTTCTCGAGAAGGTCGAGAACCCTTTCCTTCACGACTTCTACCAAGACCGCCCGGGCGCAGCGTTCCAGTGCCAGCTCTTCTTCCTCTTGAACCGGTTCAGGCAGCAGCAGGAGCTGGCGCAGGGGCGCCTGTTCCAGAAGACGCTCATCTGCGATTACATCTTCGCCAAGGACAAGATCTTCGCGTACTTGAATCTGGACGATTCGGAGCTCATGCTCTACGAGAAACTGTACGGCGTCCTGGAGCCGCAGGTGCCGCACCCGGACCTGATCATCTACCTGCAGGCGAGCGACCTGGTGCTGATGGAGCGCATCCGTTCGCGCCAGCGGGACTACGAGCGTCAGATCTCCGAGGCGTATGTCTCCGAGCTGAATCGCGCCTACAATTACTTCTTCTTTCATTACAACCGGACGCCGCTCCTGGTCATCGACACATCGGAGATCGACTTCGTCAAGAGCCGCGACGACCTGGAGGAGCTGTTCCGGCAGATCGAAACGATGCAGCGAGGGGTGCAGTACTACATCCCGCTCGGATCCCAGAAGGGACCGGGACTCGCCCGCGCCTAGGGCGGCTCCTTCGCGCATCGCCGCGCGACGCCACGAACGATTCCCTCTACCGGCCGCTCTGAAGCCGGAGGGGAGAAGGAGGTTCCATGAACCGTCCCGCCGAAGGCCCGGGAGCCCCCGGAGAGTCCTCACCGTCCACGAGCAGGGTCACCGTTCCCGAGCTGCGCGCCGCCAGGGAACGCGGCCGGAAGATTGTCGTGTTGACCGTCTACGACTATCCGACGGCGCGCATCCTCGACGCCTCAGGGGTCGACGTCCTCCTGGTCGGCGACAGCCTGGGGAACAACGTGCTCGGCTATGAGAGCACCCTGCCGGTGACCATGGAGGAGATGCTCCACCATACGCGCGCGGTCGCGCGAGCGGCCCGTCACGCCCTGGTGGTCGGGGACATGCCCTACCTGTCATTCCAGACCGGCCGGCGCGATGCGGTCAAGAACGCCGGCCGGTTCCTGAAGGAAGGGGGGGCCGCGGCGGTCAAGATCGAAGGAGGCCGCAAGCGCGCCGGGCTGGTGGAGGCGCTCCTGGACGCGGAGGTTCCCGTCATGGGGCATATCGGCTTGACACCGCAGTCGGTGCACCTGATGGGCGGATACCGCGTGCAGGGCAAGAGGATCGATCAGGCCCGCGCCCTGGTCGAGGACGCCAAGGCGCTCGAGAAGGCCGGCGTGTTCTCCCTGGTCCTCGAAGGGATGCCCGAATCGGTCGGCCAGGCGATCACCGAGGCGGTCTCCATCCCGACTATCGGGATCGGGGCCGGCCGCTTCTGCGACGGGCAGGTGCTGGTGTTCCACGATCTGGTGGGACTGGGGGAGGGAACACCGCCGAAATTCGCGAGGCGCTATGCCACTATCGGCGACGAGATCGCCTCCGCGGCGCGGCGCTTCGTCGGCGATGTCCGCGACGGATCCTTCCCCTCCGAGGCGGAGACCTATTCTGCGCCGGCGGTGGTCGGGATCGTCAAGACCAGACGGCCGTAGGGGCGCACTCGTGGAGCGAATCACCACCGTCGCGGCCATGCGTGCCTTCGGCCGCGTTTCGCGCGCCGCGGGCAGACGGATCGGTCTCGTTCCGACCATGGGCGCCCTGCACCGGGGGCATCTGTCTCTGATCGAGCGCGCCCGCTCCGAGTGCGACGCCGTCGTCGTGTCGATCTACGTCAACCCCCTGCAATTCGGGCCGGAGGAGGACTTTCGCGCCTACCCGCGCGACCTGGAGCGCGATCAGGGGCTTCTGCGCTCGTCCGGAACCGACGCCCTCTTCGTCCCGGAGCATGAGGAGATCCACGTTCCGGGTCACCGCACCCGCGTCGAGGTGCAGGGGATGCAGGACGTCCTGTGCGGCCGGAGCCGACCCGGCCACTTCCGGGGTGTCGCGACCGTGGTCGCCAAGCTCTTCGCCATCGTGAGGCCCGATATCGCCTGTTTCGGGGAGAAGGACGCCCAGCAGTTGCGCATCATCCGCCGCATGGCGCTCGACCTGCACGACGAGACGCAGATCATCTCCTGTCCCACCGTACGCGAAGAGGACGGTCTGGCGCTTTCATCACGTAACGCCTATCTCACTCCCGAGGAGAGACGCGCCGCCCCGGTGCTGTACCGCGCCCTGCGCTCCGCCGCCGCGAGCGGCCGCGCCGGCGAGACCGATGCGGCGCGGCTCGTGTCGCTCGCGCGCGACACGATCGCACGCGAGCCGCTGGCCCGCCTCGACTACGTCGAGGCGGTGGACGGCGAGACCCTCGAGCCGGTGGCGACCGCAGGAGCCGGAACGCTCCTCGCCGTCGCCGCCTGGTTCGGCCGCGCCCGCCTGATCGACAACATCAGTTTCTAGGAGAGGTCCGAAAGCGCCTGGAGATCCTGCTGCAGGTGGCGGAACACCGCGCGAGCGCGCGTCTCGGTGGCGGCGTGGCCGGGGGTGGTATCGATGGCGTAGTGGGCGACCTTCAGCTTCTCCTTCGTGTCCATCTGCGCGGCGACGCGGGCGCGGGCCTCGTCCTCGGTCAAGGCGTCGCGCTTGATGATGCGGTCGAGCTGGACCTCTGGAGCGCAGTGCACCACCACCACGCGGTGGTAGTCGCGGTAGAAACCGGTCTCGATAAGGAGCGCGGCGTTGGAGACGGCGATGCGGCCCTGCCCGGTGTCGGCGAGAAGCTCGACCAGGTTCGCCTCCTCCTTGCGGATCAAAGGATGGAGAATCGATTCGAGGACGGCGCGCTTCTCGGGGTCCGAGAAGATGATGTGTCCGAGGCGGGAGCGGTTGATGGCGCCATCGGGGGTCAGAATCTCCTTGCCGAAGGCCTTCGCCACGGGCTCGTACGCGGGGGCGCCTTTCTCGACCTGGCGGTGGGCGATCTCGTCGGCGTCCAGGATCGTGGCGCCCAGGGTGGTGAAGATGCGCGCCACGGTCGACTTGCCGGTGGCGATGCCACCGGTCAGGCCGACCCGCAGAACGAACGGCTTGCCGCGCCGGACCAAGGGCTTGGGCGCCGTCCCGAACGGCAGAGACGCCCCGGGCGGGAGGTCGGTGCCCTGGGTCATCGGGCGACCGGCCGGCGGCGCAGGCGCGCCGCGCGCAACGTATTGCGCAGGAGGCAGGCGATGGTGAGGGGCCCGACGCCGCCCGGGACCGGGGTCAGCCAGGCGGCGCGCCCGGCCGCCTCGCGGGGATGAACGTCGCCGACCAGGGTATACCCGCGCTCGCGCACCTGGCGCACCCGCGGCGAGTCGTCTCCGAAGATGGCTGCGGCCTCCCGCACGTCGTCCAGCCGGTTCACCCCCACGTCGATCACGATCGCCCCCTCCCGGATGTGCTCACCCCGGAGAAAGGCCGGGCGGCCGATGGCCGCCACGAGGAGATCGGCCTGGCGCGTGAACGAAGCCAGGTCCGCCGTCTTCGAGTGGCAGACGGTGACCGTGGCGTCGCGCTGCATCAGCAGGATCGACAACGGCCGGCCGACGATCTCGCTCCGTCCGACGACGACGGCGTGCCTGCCTTCGATGGGCAGCGAAGTGCGATCGAGCAGGTCGATGATGCCGGCGGGCGTGCACGGGACCGGCGCGTCGAGCCTCATGAGCAGGCGTCCGGCATTGAGCGGGTGCAGGCCGTCGACGTCCCGTTCGGGGTCGAGGGCGAGGATCACCGCCGACCGGTCGAGCCCGCGTGGAAGAGGCAACTGCACCAGGATCCCGTCCACGTCCGGGTCGTCGTTGAGCCGGCGGATGCGGCCCATGACCTCCTCCTGAGTCGTCGTGGCCTGAAGGCGAACCTCCTCGGAGCGCATGCCGACTTCGGAGCAGGCGGCGATCTTGTTGCGCACGTAGACCTGCGAGGCCGCGTCGTCCCCCACGAGCACGGCGGCGAGGCGCGGTGCCATCCCCGTGCGGTTCTTCAGTTCCTCGACGTCGCGGGCCACTTCGGCCCGGATCGCCCGGGCCACGGCCGCTCCATCGAGTGTTCGGGCCGACACGGCGATGTCACCCTCCCAGAGGCTGCTTGTGGAAGTTGAACGACGCGGTGTGCGTTTCGGTGCCGATCTGCAGAAAGGAAAAGTGCAACTGGAGTTCCTTCCACTTCGCGGGGAACGGACCGAACACCAGGAGACGCTCGAGCCTCTTTCCCTTGGGGATGGTCGTGCTGCTGTCGAAGATGATCGGCGCGATGCGATCGATCGCGGTCTCGGGGTCGGCCATGCCGACCTCCGCCGCGACACGGTACAGATCGGTCAGATCGACGGGGAAACCCTGGGTCTTCCGGTTGGTGATCATCACGACGTTGCCGGCCTGGAACTGGACGTCGGCCGATGACCGGTTGTCGAAGGCAACCCGGAAGGCGCTGTAGATCTCGGGCCGGCCCGCGCGCGCGGCGAACGGGTCGGACAAGGATGGGTCGATCGACTTCACGAACGCGGCGCGCGCCTCGGGCTCGAGGAACTCGACCGTGATGGCCAGTCCCCTGAGAGCCGCGTGGGCAGCGGAGTGTCCGACCCCGTTCTTGGCGTCCTTTTTGGAATAAGGCCCCGCCAGGATACGGTAGGGGCTCGGGTCGCGCGACGACGCGCCGGCGGGTCCGCCCAGGATCGCGGCGATCGAGGCCAGGGCGATGGCGCGGGGCAGGACGGCGGTCGGCGATAAGACGCGGCGCATCGCGCGCTACGTTAGCACAAGCGTCCCCGCCGCGGCGCGCAGGGCGCGGACCGTCAGTGGTTGGTTTCGATGATCTTCGGCGACGCCTTGATGATGAAGACCTCTTCGCTGCCGTCGGGATTGATCTTCACGACCCGATGCAGAAGGACCCGCTTGTTGTCCTTCACCGCCACGATGCTGTTGACGAAGATGTCTTCCGCGAGAGGCTCGTCCTTCGCCGCGGGGGAAACGCGGGGCTTCAGGGGCTTGACGTTCCAGCCATGCAGCTTCATCGACGTTCCTTTCCGTACGGCAGTCGCCGCGCCGAACCTCTCAAAACCTGCGAGAACACTGTTTATATACTGGATCACGCCATGCGAGTCAAGCACGCGATTTGTAAATAAATCCTTACAGTTCTGTCGCATCGGAGAAGTCAAGTTGACAAGCGCCGCGGTTGAGTTCGAAAGCCGTGCGCGTCGCGCGGCGGCCGTTCCGCTGCGGCGCTTTTGATATACTTCAACACCGTCTCACGGGAGGTTCATCATGGGCAAGGCGGTCATCGTCAGCGCCTGCAGGACACCCGTCGGCAGGTTCCTGGGATCGCTGAAAGGCTTCGGAGCGCCTGAGCTGGGCGCCCTGGTCGTGAAGGAGGCGGTGGCGCGCGCGGAGATCCGCCCGGATGATGTCGAAGAAGTCATCATGGGCAACGTTCTGTCGGCGGGCCTGGGACAGAACCCGGCGCGCCAGGCTGCGATCAAAGCCGGGCTTCCCGTGAAGGTCCCCGCCTTCACATTGAACAAGGTGTGCGGCTCCGGGCTGAAGGCGGTCTCCCTGGCGGCCCAGGCGATCCGGGCCGGCGATCACCATGTGATCGTGGCGGGCGGCATGGAGTCGATGAGCAACGCGCCCTACCTGCTCAAGGGAGGCCGGGAAGGGCTGCGTCTCGGCCACGGCGAGCTTATCGACTCGATGATCTCCGACGGACTGTGGGACGTCTACGAAGACTTCCACATGGGGTGCTGCGGCGAAGCGGTGGCCGAGAAGTACGGAATCTCCCGGCAGGCCCAGGACGAGTACGCCCTCGGAAGCCACCGCAAGGCGATCGCCGCAATCGACGCCGGCAAATTCAAGGCGGAAATCGTGGCGGTCCCGATGTCCCAGAAGAAGGGGCCGCCGCTGTCGTTCGACACCGACGAGGGGCCGCGCCGGGATACTTCGATCGAGACCCTCGCCCGCCTGAAGCCCGCCTTCAAGGACGGCGGAACCGTCACGGCCGGCAACGCCCCCGGGGTGAACGACGGGGCGTCCGCCCTGGTGGTGATGTCGGAGGAACGGTCGGGAAAGGGGAGGCGCAAACCCCTGGCCGAGATCGTCTCCTATGCGTCGAGCGGTCTCGAGCCGAAGATGGTCATGATGGCGCCGGTCGAGGCGGTCCGAAGGACGCTCGAGATGGCCTCCTGGAGCGCGGACGAGGTGGATCTCTTCGAGCTGAACGAAGCCTTCTCGGTCCAGTCGGTCGCCCTTCTGCGCGAGCTGAAGCTGCGTCCCGAACGAGTCAACGTGAACGGAGGCGCGGTCGCCCTGGGACACCCGATCGGCTGCAGCGGTGCCAGGGTCCTGACGACCTTGCTCTACGCCATGGCGGATCGGAAGGCAAAGCGGGGTGTTGCGGCGCTCTGCCTGGGCGGCGGCAATGCCGTGGCGATGGCGGTGCGCGCCCTCTAAATGCCCATCCAAGACCCGAGCACCATTGGAGTCGTGGGCGCGGGGCAGATGGGGCGGGGCATCGCCCAGGTGGCGGCCCAGTCCGGATACACCGTCCTCCTGCACGATCAGGACGTGAAGGTCCTCGACCTGGCTCTGCGGTCCATCGACGCCGGCCTGAAGCATCAAGTCGAGAAGGGAAAGCTGGAGGAGAGCGTCAGGGCCCAGGTGATCGGGCGGGTCCGCGTGGCGGTTGAGCCGGAGGCCCTGTCCTCCGCCGATTTCACGATCGAGGCGATCAGCGAAGATCGCGCGCTCAAGACGCGAGTCTTCGCGGCGCTCGACAGGATCTGCCGGCCCGACGTCATCCTGGCAAGCAACACGTCGTCCCTGTCGATCACGCAGATCGCCGCCTCGACGCGCCGGGCCGACCGGATCATCGGCATGCATTTCATGAACCCCGTCCCGGTGATGGAGCTGGTGGAGATCGTCGCCGGCCAGTCCACCTCACGCGAGACGATCGAGACGACGCAAAGGCTGGCAAAGACCTTCGGCAAGACGCCGGTCGCGGCGCAGGATTATCCGGGATTCATCAGCAACCGCATCCTGATGCCGATGATCAACGAGGCGATCTACACCCTGCACGAGGGGGTCGGCAGCCGCGACGACATCGACACCGTCATGCGTCTGGGGATGCGCCACCCGATGGGCCCGCTGGCGCTGGCCGACTTCATCGGCCTCGACACGTGCCTGGCCATCCTGCAGGTCCTGCACGAGGGGTTCGGAGATCCCAAGTACCGCCCCTGTCCCCTGCTGCGCCGGATGGTGGACGCCGGTCTTCTCGGGAAGAAGTCGGGGCGCGGCTTCTACCAATACGGCGCCGGGGGGATCCCGACGTGAAGCCGCAGGCGCGCCTCCCGATGGCCGTGCGCGAAAGAGAGTCCGACTCCGTCCTCCTCGCCTTCATCGAGCGGATCAAGCGTTCGGAAAAGTTCGGCGACGACGTCGCGTTCATCGCCACCGTCCCGGGGCAGGACGCCTCGTACGCCCCGCTCTCGGCCCCCCTTCCCCCGCCTCTGGATCGCGCCCTGCACGACCTGGGGATCGACAGGCTCTACAGCCACCAGGCGGAAGCGATCGACAGGATCCGGTCCGGGGAGGACGTCCTCACCGTCACTCCGACGGCCAGCGGCAAGAGCCTCGTCTATCTCCTTCCGGCCCTGGAGACGGCACTCTCGCGTCCCGGGTCGCGGGCGCTCTACCTGTTCCCTTACAAGGCCCTGGCCCAGGATCAGCTCCAGGGGATCGCCGAACTCGCGGCGGCCGCGGCGCGCCACGGCGGCGTCGTGCCGGGCGCGCAAGGGCTGCCGGGTACCGGGCGCCCGGTAACGGCCGCGATCTATGACGGTGATACGCCCGACTCGCGGCGCCGCAAGATCAAGGCCGAGCCGCCCGACATCGTCATCACCAATCCCGACATGCTGCATCTCGGGATCCTGGCGCACCACCAGGACTGGGCCCTGTTTTTCGAGAACCTGACGTGCGTCGTGGTGGACGAACTGCATGTCTACCGGGGGATCTTCGGGTCGCACCTGCACCACGTGCTGCGGCGACTGCTGCGCGTGGCGGGGAACTATGGGAGTCGACCGCGCTTCATCGCGTCGTCCGCCACGATTGCCAATCCGGGCGGACTGGGTGAGGCGCTCACGGGGAGGCGCTTCACGGTCGTGGATCGGAGCGGCGCGCCGCGCGCCGCCCGCCACCTGATGTTTCTGAACCCGCGGTCGAGCCCGTACGCCGCCGCCACGCAGCTCTTCGCCTGGTCGCTCGACGAAGGGTATCGCGCCATCGCCTTCACCAAGGCACGCAAGATCACGGAGCTTCTGCACTCGTGGCTGCTGCAGGCGTCGTCCCGCTATGCGGGACGCGTGAGCGCCTACCGCTCGGGCTACCTTCCGGAGGAAAGGAGGGAGATCGAGAGACGCCTGTTCGACGGGTCTCTCAACGGAGTGATCTCCACGAGCGCACTGGAGCTGGGTGTGGACATCGGCGGCCTGGATGTCTGTCTTCTGGTCGGCTATCCGGGCAGCGTCGTGTCGACGTGGCAGCGGATCGGCCGGGTCGGCCGGGAGGACCGTCCGTCTCTCACGGTGCTGATCGCCATGCCCGACGCGCTCGATCAGTACTTCATGACCCATCCTGAGGAACTGCTGCAGCGCGGCTTCGAGGAGGTGGTGTTCGACCCGAACAACCCCGTCATCGCCCGGGCCCACCTGCTGTGCGCCGGCGCGGAGCTCCCCCTCCACCCGACGCGCGACCGCGAGACATACGGCCCGCTCTTCTCCCTGGTGCACGACCTGGAGCGCGAGGGGACGCTGGCGCGAGACGCGGAGGGGGAACGCTGGTTCACGCTGCGCCGACGGCCGCAGCGTGACGTCTCCCTGAGGTCGATGGGCGCGACCTATACCATCGTCGACGAGCAGGCCGGCCGCGTGATCGGGACCATCGATGCCGTGCGCGCCTTCCACGAGACGCACACCGGCGCCGTCTATCTGCATCACGGGCAGCAGTACCTGGTGCGCGAGCTCGCGATCGAGGCGCGCCGCGTGATCGTCGTCCCGGCGGACGTCGACTATTACACCGAGGTGCGCGGCGAGAAGGAGACCGAGATCCTGGAGGTGCTTCTGGAGAGGCGCTGTGCCGGCATCGACGCCCGCCTGGGAAGGATCAAGGTCACCGAGGTCCTGACCGGCTACGAGAAACGGCGGCTGTTCGGGCGCGACCGCCTCGGCCTGTTCGAGCTCGACCTACCGCCCCTCACTTTCGAGACCGTCGGCCTCTGGATCACGCTGCCCGACACCGTCCGCGATCAGGTGATCGCCCGGGAGGGCCACTTCATGGGCGGCATCCACGCGCTCGAGCACGCCATGATTTCCCTCTTCCCGCTGCTCGCGATCTGCGACCGGGGGGATATCGGGGGGATCTCGTACCCGCAGCATCCGCAGATCGGCCGGTCCGCCATTTTCATCTACGACGGCTACCCCGGAGGGGTCGGCCTCGCCGCCAAGGGGTTCGAGAGGATCGCCGACCTTCTGCGCCGGACCGCGGCGCTCCTGCGGGCTTGTCGGTGCGATGCGGGCTGCCCCTCGTGCATTCAATCTCCCAAGTGCGGCAACGGCAACAACCCGCTCGACAAACAGGCGGCGATCGACATCGCCGGGCTCCTCATGGAGGGTGGTGCTGTGGCCGAGGAAGCCGGCGTCGCGCGGCCGGCGCTCCGGGCGGTTCCTCGGGCCGTCACGGCGCCGCGCACGGAGGCGCCGGCCGGTCGCTCACCGATGCGCCTCATGGGCGGCGGCTTCGAGCACGAGCCACTCCCGACTCCGCTGCGGCGCGGCGCGGGAGGGTCGAGTCCGGGGCAGGAGCTGACCCTGTTCCTGGACGTGGAAACGCAGAAGAGCGCCGAAGAGGTCGGTGGCTGGCAGAACGTCCCCGACATGAAGCTGGCGCTGGCGATCACCTACAACGCGATCAACTCCCAGTTCAAGACCTACTTCGAGAAGGACGTGGATCGGCTGCTCCTTGATCTGGTCATGGCCGACCGCGTGATTGGCTACAACATCGACCGATTCGACCTTGCGGTGCTGAAGGGGTACACCCAGTGGGAGCTCTCGCGCATCCGCACTTTTGACCTGTTATCCGACATCTACCGTAAGCTCGGATTCCGCCTGAAGCTCGGGGACCTGGCCGAAGCGACCCTCGGCCTCGGCAAATCGGCCGACGGGCTGCAGTCGTTAAAGTGGTGGAAGGAGGGGCGCCTCGATCTCATCGAGCAGTACTGCCGGCGCGACGTCGAGGTGACGCGCGACCTGTTCCTCTTCGGGAAGAGGAACGGCTACGTCCTGTACCGCGACCGGGACGGCAAGCAGCTCCGGCTTCCGGTTGATTGGAAGTAGCCGCGTGCCGGGCGGCGGGCCGCAGCGCAGTGCGGCTCATGCTC
>Ga0209157_1002102_pt1 | contig 16041 bp, 19 predicted proteins | sample GraSoiAngelo_135_FD_185892 | JGI IMG/M metagenome (GOLD analysis project Ga0209157, IMG submission 185892) | Grasslands soil microbial communities from the Angelo Coastal Reserve, California, USA - 14_0929_05_40cm (SPAdes) (version 2) | ecosystem: Environmental > Terrestrial > Soil > Grasslands ...
AAGCTCTTGAGGTTGGTGACTCATGGACGTGGCATGTGGGAGCGCAGGTTGGATGTATCAACTCTTCCTGCAGTAGACCTATTCGTGCGTGATCATCTCATGGATACTGGTAGATCCAGGCCATCTGATACATGGTCAAATATGTCACCAGATATTCGCGCCGGTTTTGAAGATTCATTTCAGGATGAAGATCCTGACCTTACTGTTCAGCTTGGCGCAGCGCTACGTTGGTATATGTGTCCAGATATTAAAATTGATGTTTCTAAAGGAGAAAACTCTTACCAAATGGAAGTAGAAGATGTGGACTACGTAAAATTTGAAACCAAGCTATACAATCGGAGTGCTAAGCGAGCACACGTCAATAGAGTGTATGTACAAATACATAATAGAGGTATACAATCTGCTAACGAAAAGGTAACGGTAAAGCTATTGTATGCCGATCTAACTGACAGCGCTATCGATGTCAGAGAATATCGCGATCTCCCCAAAGACCTTTGGACCACATTTCCAGGACATTTTACTGATAACGAATATTGGAAGTCAGTGGGTGAAGCTAAATTCCTCCCTTCGGGACCAAAGACTCTTTCTAATACTGAACCAACAATACTAGAGTGGGACTGGAATATTCCTCGCGACGTTGGTGACAATCTATGGTTATTAGTGATAGTAGATTCAACCGAAGATCCTATACCAGATTCTAGTAAGGTATTTGATTTATATGAATTAGTTCGAAACGAAAAACGTGCAGCTGTAAGGCTTATCAATGTAACATCATGACTGGCATAATAAGTAGTAAGGGTAAATAAAACTACTGTTTCCATTACGATAACTTTAGCAGAAACAGTGGCGAACTTTTAGCGAATTATTAAGTTAGTCTTTGTAGAAAAGAAATTTTTCATACTGAATATTGTGCAAAATGTACCAACTAAACTACTTCGTCAACTTTGATACCTTAAATTTATTTTTGTAGTATCCATAGTTTCGAATGTTGATCGTGGAGATTTATCATACTTTTGCTCCGCCTCCTCCACACATACGACTACCGTACCGACAAAGTCAGCTGTGTTAAGACTAATCGCCGCCCTGTTATAAACAAATCATTGTAGTAAAATTGCTACACGCTAAAAAACAAAAGAAGAAATAGTTAATAATTTACAATTATAGCATATCTTTTGCTGTTACTTCGTTGATACCTCATGACTAATTACAGTAACAGTGTCCCCATTAATCCTTAGGCCAACAGTCGTTGTATTATCCGTAAAGTTATCTTCCTCTAAAGCTTTCTTAGCATTACATGTTGCTGATAGTACATAATCTCCATTCGGTACTTTATCATCAATCACAACATATTGACATGGTATATAATACGGATAGACATCCGCCCAACCAGATGAAATTCCTTGGTTAGCACAGGTAAAATGGGGTTCTTTTTTTGCCCACGGACTTAGAGGCTCAGTATCCTCTAAACAGAAAGATTGTTTTTTACCCGGAATAACCTGGCTGCCAGAACTGTTCTTTAGACTATACTCGATGAAACCCACCAGATGATAGTGGTCATGAGATGGATCAAATTCGAAAAGATCAGGTCGCTTTTTAGGATCTCCAATTTCTAGGTCTTTATCACCAATATTATGGCTGAGAAATTCGAAACGCAATAACTTGTGCACTCCGGGTGTCACACATTCATGCTCGACTTGATGGTCATCTTTGCTAAATTCTTCATGTGTTATCGTAAATTTGCGTACTCTCGTTACAAGATTTACTCCCATTATTCTACTTGGTTCATCTTTGAAGGATAAAAAGTTTTTGTCAAGAGTTCCTTGATCATATGATTTTGAAGAGCGGATGATTACAGATGGTATATAGTCAAGTACTAATAATTTGTTATATTGGACATTTGCTAACTTGGCTTTAAACCTGCTCGCTAATAGTAATCAGTATAATTAACATTATTGTTATTCTCGCTAGCTATATAGAGACTGCTTTATTCTGATGCGATGAATATTTATCCAGTCAACAATATGTTTAGTTTTTATGTTCTAAAATATTAGTAAATAAAGAAAAACATTTTGTTTGACTAGCACTGCTGCCAATTGGAATATATAAGATCGATAGTTGCGTGCCAGGGATAAAAAATTGCTGCTGCAGGAGAATTAAATTGAGACATTACACCTCCCACGGTGTTATGTACGAAATTATGGAAGGCTAAAATAGAATTTGCTAATTGCCCTTCTGTTTGGAACCTACATACATCCGGTGGAATAAACCAACTATCTATTTGTGCAATAGGTCCGGGATTTCTCAAGGGGTCAAATCCCGACAATACTATTGTAAATTCTGCAGGAATTCGTTCTGCAGGATCCCAATATGGAATTGGAACATAGGCTCCTGCGCCATTTGCATTAAGGAAACTCTCCAAGTTTTGTATCATTTGTCTATGAAAGCTAAAAAATTCTCTGATATGAACGCCCGGATCTGCCAGGGCTCGACGATGCCAATTTTCGTGCTCCTGCAGGAAACCCTCAGTAACAAATTGTAAACATAGATTAGCTAGTTGTTGACGATCTGAAGGAGGAACACTAGATAAATTAAGCCTATTAAGCGACATGTTTATTGTCTCCACCCTTAAAATAATTCTTGTAGCCATATCGGCATTTTTCCTTATTCATCAAAAGTAGAATAATATTGTCATTAATAAGAATTGTTATTATGGTTTTTTAGGAGGGCTAATCTTAAATAACGCCACTTTGTGTTACTTCTATTAAATCATTACCAAAAAATATAATCTTATGCGTTGGAGCCGCCATAGGGGCACTATATTTTATGACTACATTTTTTCCTTACCTGGCGCTAGCGGCTCCACTGACTATTTTCACTTCATTATCAAGTAATATAGTAAATACTAATAGCTCTTATCAAATTGAGTTTACAACTGCAACTAGTGGAACCATAAAGACAGTAGATATAGGTTTTCCAGATCACTACAATACTCAATTTGCAAAGTTAATAGAAACTGCTGGTATCGGTCCAGGTTCATTATCTGTTAATTTAGGTACGTCTCCTTATAATTCAACAATAAGATACACAGTAACTTCTCCAACAACTATTACCAATGACACATACATAAAACTAAAAATTTCAAATATAACTAATCCTAATGTACCAGGAGATGATTATACCCTATTGATAACGACGAAGAACTCCACTGGTAACATAATCGACGGTCCAAGCAAGACTAAAACATTTGTTATAAAAGGGTAGGCCTGTATTCTAATGATATGGTTAAAAATAGGGATCGTGTCGTAATAAAAATAAAACAGAATCAAAAAGACTGGAAAGTTCCGCAGTGGTTTATCCTTTGGACCAAATTTGAAGGGGGTAAAATTGGAAGCACTGAATAGTTTCTATTTCGTTTCTAATTAGGGAAAATGCTGAAATACTTCCTAAGGGCGGATATAATATGGATAATATCTCAAAGTTCACAAATTTCTGGTACGAATTTGATGATATGTCCAACCCCGGTTTTGTGCTTCTTGATGAAAATGGTAAGTTAGTCATGGAAGAAGCGAAAAAAGCCCAAAACACCGCATAAAGCCAGAACTAATGGCCGAGTTAAAAGTAGGCTTATGGGGAGACTCCTCCATAGATGGATCGTTTTACACTAGTTATAATCCTGATTTGAGAACACTGGATTATGCATCTTTTAAAAAAAAGATTAAAAATGGAAACTACAAGGTCGAAATAGAATCTTTATCATCCAGACAATTAGATATAATACATAGACACTTTCCGCAGTATGACAATACTTTTCGTGACACCTTTGAATATTTTGGGCAAGGTGCACTTTACGATGAGGATCATGATTACCAGAGAACAGTACTTAACAGAACAGGAGACCTTATTAAATACAGGGTTCACATGGGCGATGGCCCGGGAATCTATGGAAGATGGCATGCCTTCATAAGAGCAGCTATGTTCTATAACATAAACATTACTGAGTGGCTAACAATTGACAAGGCATTGGCAGTAGCGTACATGATACACTTCAAAGTTGCACCAATGCAGTCGTTTGAATTTACTGGACGTGATTCCCCCGAAAATATACCCGATGAACAGAAACCATCTTGGAGAGAGAATAACATAGCTTTTCTACAAGAATGTAGAAGTCGTGTTTCGAATGCTAGTGTTGAAACCCTAGATGGTATCTTAGGCCAGTCTTTTCGTGCTGCATCTCCTGACTAATAAATATGAAGTAAGTCCTTTGTTAAAGATCACACGATAGTATGTGATTATCTATCTTTATACTCATGTCAATTGTGAAGCTTCAATTTAAGACTGTAATCCAGTATTACCAAGTACGATGACTAAAAGAAGGTATGATTCTTTTCTATACACCATGAATTTTGTTTTTACATAAGATTGGATTCATTCTAGGGTGGGTAAAAGTTGTGATATATTTTGAGCACTTATTTTTATAGTATCATCTCAAAGTTGTAACTGTGCAATCATTTATCAGAAGAATGCATTGGTCTGAAACGCAAACTCCTAGTATTAAGCCCGAAATATTTTTAACTTACCAAAGAAATCACACTATATGGTAACGATAAATATCTCATTTGCCAGATCATTATTGTTTTTTGGCATAATAAGCCTATCCTTGCTAGTATTGTTCCCAATTAGCGCATTTGCTCAATCCAACATGACTAGCTCCACGTTAAAGGGCACTTAAAATTTTGAACTTCCCTTAAGAGGAGTTTACCAACTTTTGTATACCGAGGCAGGTGGGCTAATGCCCGTTCACCAATTTTATGTCTATAATATATTAGATAATCATTCGACATTTGTAGATTTAGACAATAAAACAATAAGAACTAAGGTGTTTAACGGATCTGCTGTAGATGAATTGAATTCAGTATTTTACAAGGCCGATATTCCTAACGATTTGACTCATCTAAAACCCATTTCTTGTCCAGATTGTAAACAATACGGATTATCTTATTATATTGCTGACCCTGAAAAATTAGTACCTATTTCAGGTAACGCATTTTGGGATGATAAAACAAATGGAACTGAAGGCTTACATGACATAACAAACTTACTAGTGCGACTAAGTAGGTAATTCACCAATATATCTATAGACGTTATGCCTCACGTAGGTACCTCTGTTCGTTATTGTCAAATATTGAGGCTATAACAGAGGACCTATCCTAGATCAAGAGATGACCTAAAATCACTGATTTGAATTTAGAGTGGATAGGAATATACCAATTCATTATTGAAACTAGCATCTATAAAATCACAAGATAGCACTGAAAGTTGATCAGTACCCCAGCGCTATCGGATCCAAAAGCGGTTTACTAGAATAAGAATGAACTACTAAACTTTAAAGTCTTGATTTTATCTAGAATTAAATAGTTTGTTCATACTCTTCGGGATCAGAATTGTCAGTAATTCGGGTCCAGAGTGGATGGACATGACCGAGTATTCAATCGAGAAATATTTCGGCGCCGAAAAAATTTTGGGGAGATACCATTAATAAAACTTTGATCCCCTCACTCTAAGTAGTGGTAAGATCTGTTTTTGAGCCTTAATCAGATTTATGATTAGAAAGATAAAGCATTCATTCCAACTTATACTTGTATGATTTATTCTATCTCCTAATTTTTCAAGAAGTACATTACCCATATCATTGCAGCAAGTTTGATTATCAAGAAATTTGCCGAATTCAAGTATCCCATAGATTTTAAACTTAAAGTTTTACTAGTTTTTCTAAATTCAGAAACGGGTTTGTTACATTGAATTATCACACTTGTATCGGAATGTTTAAAAAATATTTGCTACTAATGAAAATTAAATGGGCGTTGACCTAGTTGGAAAATTAAATAATTTTAGAATCTCCAATGAAAATTTTCGAGAAGAAGCAGATGGTAGCGTCGAGTACGGTTGTGTAACCGCAGGAAATCATCGAGTGTTGAGGTTTAATATGATCACTACTAACATTGGTGATAAAGATCTGATAATTGGAGATCCGGAAGATCCTAGCGTTCAAAGAAGATTTTTTGATCCTGCTCCTCCAGAGTTGACTGAGGAATTGGGCTTTAAATTTAAAAAACAACCCTTCTTCAGATATTCAATTAGAAATGATGATTCCAGTATAAAAATATCAGGTTACAAGGAAGCATTTTGTTTTGACGGATTAGATCCTGAGAGCTGCCATAATCAAGGACTTGCCGCAGGTGGTAAAAAAACGGATATATATGGGATAGATATGGCCTGCCAATTCGTCGTTATTGATAGTATTCCCGACGGTGAGTATATTTTAGAGGCTACGGTTAACGCCCATTCTGTTGAAGCAGTTAAAAATTACTCAAAAGATATATTCATCGAAGAAGATAATTACGATAACAACACTGTAGCCGTTCACCTGAAGATAAAAGGAGACAAGGTTACCGAAATTTTACACCGAAGAAGGAAAAAACCTCGAAAAATCTAAAGAATATATATTATAAGCCACTGGAACTGTTCCTGCAATATATGACAACGGTACTCACTATGTTTCAACTCATCCCTTGGCCCTAGAGATTCCTGATATTAAGTCTTTGGGTATTGTCTGAAGCAAGCTATAAACACTATTGCTAATCTTGGCTGACGGACAAAAGATAATGGAACTGATTATGCACGTCCTTCATTAAGCTCGTCCAATACATATGATTACTGTTTTTCACGAACATTCACTGGTACACTGGTCGAGCTTATCCTTTATTGTTTGATTAATAAATTTCTAGCAAAATCCTGACCAAATTAATCTCCAGCGCAATGGGCTATCGTATCGATACAGTGTTGGTAACTTTAATTCACTCACCAATCACTAATGATCTTGCCTCCTGCATCTACGATTTTCGATGGGTCTTCTCTGAATATTAAGTCCTCAGGACCTTTACCAAATGTCATATTTTTTATAAAATCCTCAAATCTATGCAAGGGGGATGCTGATGTTCCTTGTTCAAGAAATTCTTTACGTAAGAAAAACTGGTCGGTACCGCTCTTTATATAATCCAAGAAATCCATTGTGGTTATTTTCGCCTTACTGCGTACAGCCCAAGTGCATTGCCGCCGAAAAAGTTTTGGCATAATGAGTGGGCCCGCATCATTGACAATTACCGAAGAGGGTTTCTTTTCATAGACAAGAGTAAAGTCAAATTTTCCCAATTTCTTTCGAAGATGTTTCCAAATTCTCTTTTTAGTCTTTCCTTTCTTTGTATCGTTAATTAACAATTGAATTTCATTATGAGACATTGAATTATAGAACGTAGGGAAGGCCCACCCTTCTTGAACTAACCATCGACCTATATTGATGCTACCTCCAGGAACATCCACAACAATGTCGCCTACTAACCTACCATAGGTATCAAATACGTCATTGGGCTTATCTACAAATGTCGTAACACTACAAGGTATGCTTTCCTCATCATTATTCTGCTTAAGTAGATTTCTAAGGTTTATAGTTGCTGTTTCCCCAAGGTGTTGTCTATATTTCTTATTCAACTCTTTAAGATGCATATGTTGTTCTTCCGATAATAGTGCACTTTCACTCTTTTTGAGTGGAGCAGCACTATAATGTAATTCCGGAGCATCAATTCCTTGCAACCTTACCGTTATTCGATTTTTCTTATCAATTACTTTTTTTCTAACTTTACCTATGATAGTAGCATCCCTAAATACATGCGTGGTCGTAAATTTTGAAGTTGGCTTTGGCTGAAATGTGAACGCATTTTGATCGACATCAACGAGTACCTTTGTCGTATCTGCATCCGATTCTCCGTTCGGCCAAAATTGACCTATGTTAATTCTTCCTTTTACCTTTAGCAATCCCATAACAAGACTATGATACTGGTTGAATAAATCGATTCACAGTTAGCAGTCTAAAGATGGTGATATTAACTTGAAAATATAGGAGGAATAGCAAGGAGTCTTCTTATTATGCTATGATTAATTAGACATAGAAGTTGACATTTTTGATCATCTTTATGAATTCTAGTACTCTTCACATACATACGTACCGAAACACAATCATTGGTACCTTAAAAGACTTTCAATTCATCTAGTGGGAAGGTGCCCCTCTTGCCATCGGCACCCATAAAATGCCCTCCCTAATATGACGTAATCAACTCTGAGAAATAAAAGGAGAGACAAACTTGAGAATACAATCAGCCAAATCTTCAGCAAGTTTTTGACGCTTATCAACATCTGATCGGATCTCATGAATTACTTCAATCTGAATTGCTGCTAATCTTTTTTTGTACTGAGAACTACCATATGTTTGAATGGTGTAACCACCGTCCAGTAAACGATTCTGCTGCTCTACATCTTCATCAGGAGGGAAGACTGTTATGCCTTTTTTTCCCAACAGCGGTATTAGACCCCTATTCTCATCCCACCACACATGAGGATCGATCTCCGTTATAGCTTTAATGGACCTTTGTTCATCAGTTCCAATAAGTACTTCAAAAGTATAAGTTTGACCTCCAATTTGCACAGATTCATGATCCGTGCCATGAATATCGAAAAGAAAAGCCAAACCATTCTCATTTTCAGGATACATTTCTTCAATTTTCTGTAAAATCCCATTGTGGTATTCAAGGTATGCTTGCTTAGCTAGAAGGCTCGACTCGACAAAGGCACATTCTTCACATCTATTATAATCAACATACTTACGGTGAAATCCTCCTATCTGACTGTACGGTTTTTTTGGCTTAGATTACCTATAGTGTTTACAATACTTGCAGTAAGCTGACGAGTAAACACATCATTATCATCACTAAATTTTTGACCTGCATCCTCCTTACATGAATCAGGTAAGTTATCTCCGACTCTAAGACTTGCTCTATCTAACCTCATTATCCCATGGTGTGGACATGCAAATAAAATGGGCAACCTGTTTCCATTGGTCAAAAACCTAATCACCCCATTTAGACAAAACAATGTATTAAAAGATATTGTATAGAGCTAGTAAAAAGATTCTTCATCTCCAAAAGCAGGTACAAGTTGTGAATACCATAACGGATGGTGTTGGTGCATCATATCGTATCTGCTGGAGCCTTAGCTATTAGTAGATTATCAAACAGAACAGAATCAAATTCAATAACCGTAACTTGTATCGATTGTAATCCTATGAAGATTAAGACCCAAAATAAGATATTCAAGAATAACATTAAAAGATAACCAATTTTTCTTTATGTTCCATAAATTTGTGAAATGTCAACAACTTGACAAGTTTACTACTCTTATGTCCTACTCAGAATAAACTGCTTAAGAAACGTTATTAATTAGAATATTAACTGAACGAAAATCTATTATTGCGATTAGAATCTTTTTAAATAAGTCAGTGTATACTCAGAAAGGTAGAATGGAGAATAAAAAACCGTTTGCAATGATCTTTGTAATAATTTTAGTAACGGGACTCATCGCTCTCTCAAATTTTAATTCAGTTCAAGCGGTAAGTGATGCTAAGGCGAAGAATGATATCACTGATTCAATTGGGAGTGCTGTCGAAGGGAGCTGGTCATCTATTGGGATGGTAAATATATCAAAGCATTTTCTTAACGGTACAGTTACGGTCTATAATAAGACGCTGGAAACAAATGGTCCCAAATAATCCGAGATAAGAGGTTTTTAACCTTGTCTTGTTTCATATGCAATATTAAGGATCAAAAATATCTTGATATTTTGATAGCTTATAACCGTTCACCAGGCTAGTAACAATGATAATAATAGATACATCATCATGAGATCTTAAATTACAATTGTTTACCACAATCGTGATTTTACGAGCCAAATAAGGATGATTGTTAGAGCGCCACACAAAAATGCAGTATGTGTATGAAAAGATTCTGAGTATGTAATTACGTCAAGGCAAATATGGGTTAAGTATATCATATATAGACCCTGTAGTGACAGCTACTCTTCTTGCAGACAAGAATCTTGCTTCTGGTTCAACAATTCTATCCATGCGATACTGCGTGCGCTTATCTCCAAAATGACTTTTCCAAGGTTTTTTTACTTCTCCTTTATAATTCTCCTCGTCACTTATATCATACTTTTCATCTAGGTTCCCATCATCAGTAACATCATAATATACTTTCCAAATCTGCAAATTGGGGTCTGGACCCTCGCCTATGCTTCTATTTTCACTACCGTAATCTATTAATGCTATGCAACGAACAGTATCTCCCTGAGTAATTGTTACTGCTTTATATCCAACCCATTTTTTGAGATTATTTTTAAGGTCAAAGGCTGGTACTACATTCATCTTGTAATAATCTCCATGAGGGTATTCTTTTTGGAAATTTTTCTCACCTGGATTCTTTCCCTCATATTGGAAGTCAAATATGTAGCATTTTGCCGAATCATCGCCTTTTTCATGTTTACCACCACGCAGTTTAATCGCAAGTGCAGATCCCTTTCCACCCTTCTCATACTTGTAACATTTATCCTTACCTTCGTCAGAATCAATCTTTGGTAAGTAAAAATAGCCTGTAACTTCTTGGTCTACAAATTCTTCTCCAAATTTGTTCCATTCCGTTGTTATTACTGAATGCGTATCATCACCATTCTTGGGACAGGATCCATAATGTCTGTTAAATTTCCGTTTGTCCCCACTTTGAAATTTGTAGAATTTTGGATTTGCTGCATCATCAGAAAATATTTTTGTTACTCCAAATTCATCTTTATTGTCAGAACTCATGGTTTGCATATCTAATACCACATTAAAAAACTTTTTTTACAATTGGCAGTTGACTTATTTTTCTAAAAGTACGGTATAGAGTTTAGTATGTGTTTTTAATTCAAATGAACTTTCTAATTATAATAAAATAAATTCGATATGCACCAAGAGAATATAATTAATTACTCCCGAAGACACAGAGAATTTGTTAAATAGTAACTGTTAGGACTCAAAACCTATTGAATCGTTTCTGCGTTCATTTTAAAGTCATGATAGCCGATCCAACTATAAGACCATACTTATCTATTGTAAAACTATCAATTATGTTTCTGTTGTCTGTAATAAATTTGCATATCGTTTTTATTTGTTTCAACTTCTATAGACAGTATGCGATTTTTGTCTTCATAAGGTACGTTAGAATCTATATTTTCATTTTTATTTTGGAAATGGTTTGTTAAAATCGCCTGATTTTCTACGACCACTTCCAACAATCATGAATATCCTGACTTTTTCTTGTATCATAACTTCTATCAAAGTTCTCTACAACATTTTATGTTCTTGTTACATTGACCTTCCTAGAATGAAATACCACTGATTAAACTTCAATCAGTGGGCGATCATAATCTTATATCTGGTGTGATGAACTAGCTGACTAAGGGTAAACGTAACTATATGAAAGAATATGAGATTCAATACCGTTAGGATACTAGATGGAAGAGGTCTGTAAGATTATAAGTGTTCTGTCTTGTTCTTCATTATTCTCCTTTGTGAGGGAAACAATAAAAGCAATTTTGAACTATTCTACTAGAACTGTTATGATTCAATTCGGTTCTAACACCGTTAAATGAGTTCCCACGAGTCAAAACGGTGGATTGAATAATCTTATACCGACAAATATAATTACCAAAAATAGCTTTCCAAGTAATCCTATTTTGCAACGAATACATATAGTAACCATGGAATTCCTTTAATACTTGTTAGTCGTTCTTAGGCGATATGAGTGTTGTCCGGAAAAGGGAATCAGCCATGACTAATGCTGAAAAGGGCAGGTACATAAACACAATTAAAAAGCTAATTGAAAACGGAACTTATGGAAAGTTCGTAAAGTTCCATAGCGAAATGAGTCATCGTATGCATAGTATGGGAGGTATGGATACGGTAGGTAGAAATAGATTTTTGTCCTGGCACAGGGTTTATCTGCTTAAGTTGGAAGAAGAGATGCGTAAAGTAGAACCACTTTGCTTCATTCCTTATTGGCGTTGGACGACTCAACGCAGAATTCCTCCTTGGCTATCAAACTTCAAACCTACCGTTAATGTGCCTGGCCAAGGTTCCATAACTGTAACACGAGATCCTGGATTTCCTCCAGCGATTCCCACAAACTCCTACATAAACTCCATATTATCTGAAAGTACTTTTAATCAGTTTACAATGCAACTAGAAGTTGCTCATGGTAATGTTCACATGTGGGTCGGGGGGACTATGGCCGATATTATGATATCTCCTGCAGATCCGATATTTTGGCTTCATCATGGTAACATAGATAGGATATGGTCTGTGTGGCAAAAGAAACCTGCAAATCAAGGAAAGAATCCATCTCTTAGTGGGAGCGCTAGAATAATGGATCCGTGGACAGAATCTGTGGGCGACATCTTGAAAATAGAAGATCTGGATTATTCTTACGGCTGAATAAATTAGCTATGCTGAACTAAAACGATCATAATAACACCAAGACAAATCCTGTATGAACTGGTACAGGATTCTTTTATTCCAATTACAATCCTAAATTATTCCTAATTGGGAGGGAGTTGTGGTAACTGACGCCAGTTTTGGCTCATAAAATAATCTGGAAAAACCAATGCTGGACCGTTGGGAACCGTATTGTTGACAATTCGGGTTCATCCAGATTAATTTGAATCTCCGATCAGAACTGTCAAAATTTCGATTTTAGAGCTTAACTAATCATTCGAATAAAATCTGAAGTAGAGGTTTTTTAATACTTTATTTGGTTGCAGATCAATATTAGATCTACTTCTTAAGTTATGTCCTAAAATAGAGTGAGTGAAAGTTTAATGGTTCATTTTGTAACATGAGTCCTGATCTTATGTGAATCTAGTTTGTTACTAATTTGATATTTTTTATTACTTTCCTGAGGCTGTAGAATAACCTAAAAAATATAAGTATCGAATTTTGATAAATTTGTAGTACTTATAAGAGGATCTAAAATGGTAGAGACACTAACATTTATTCTGATTTCGATTCCCACAATGATCCTGTTAGGTCTACGTCACGCGCTTGGTGCAGACCATATAACAGCTATAGATAACCTCGTAAGGTTACATAACGCTACAAGAAAATCACAGTTTTTAATATGGAATTGATTTTACAATTAAATTTCACAAATTCACTGATAATCTTTCAGTTCAACCTGTTGATTTTTTATTTTTATATAGGTGTTGTGTCTCTCCGCATCTTTAACCCAAGAACCGCTATTGGCCACTTTACTATTATTTTCTAAAAATAGTTTATGGGTGTGCCCAAAAATAAAATATTCATCTTCTTGAACATCAAAAAATAATTTTTTTACTGATGAAGATAATGAAGCTTTATGCACTCTATCAATATTACCTTTTCTCTCTTCAGGGGACTTTGTTATCAATTCAATCTTTTCTAATGATGGTTTACTGAACTTAAGACCTTGAAACAGACTTCATAAGGCACTCAATGTTCTTCCGATAGTGTTATTTGTTCTGTCGCATAAGTTTGCACAAACATTCTCGTAGTCCTCAATGGTTAATGGTTCTAGAGATGATATTACTTCTAACTGGTAACCGACGCAGGAATTTTCCAACTTCAAAGGCATATTTTTCATTTGGAAAATTCTTTTTGAAATTATTATAAAAGCTTTGAATGGTATAATCATGGTTACCAATAATATAATGAACATTAGTATTTTTACTAATATTATATATCTTGAACAAAATTTGTTGATTCTCTATTATGGCATCCACATTTTGTGCCCTCTAAAATTCCGACAAATCCCCTAATATAACTAAATCATCTTTTTCGTTTAAATCCATCAATTCTGAATCAATAAATTGTTCAAATTTTTTTGAATCGGATTTATTATATCCTAAATGATTATCTGATACTACTATTATCATTATAATTTATTGCTTTAATGTGTTATTATACTTTTTATGATTTTGATTCATATCGTGGTCCTTAGAACGAAACTAGCTACAAATAATCAAGTAAATAATTAGTTAAGGATCCATCGGGAACGATACTGTTAAGAATTCGAATCCAAAATAGAAACTACTAATTTAAGATAGGATTATTTAAACGAAAATACACCTTTATGCTACTAATCTTGTACAATAAATTTAATAGTTTATTTGTGATTTTTAATAATGATTTTATTTTTCTTCAATTCTTGCGTTTCTTGCCATATGATTAATAATATAGCTATAACAGCCCTTGCTACAACGCTCCAGAAAATCAAAGCTGCAGTTGGCTGACCTTCAATTGGCCAAGAGTCTTTCCATACTTTGTGTGTTCCTATCGGATTGTAATAAAAAACAATCCAATCAGTAATATTTGTAGTGTCTTCAAAATTTCCGTTCACACTATGCCACAGCGGAAGATTGTGAGCTAATCTCATAACACCCCATAGTGGAGAGTCCATAACTGCAGTTGATAATAATACTCCAGCTACAAATAATTCCCATTTTTTAGGTGTCATCAATAGAAGAAAAAGTCCTGGAAGACAATGACCTATGATGTTCCAAGGTTGGTAAATTCTATTGTTACCGAGAATTCCACCAATATCAGCACATTTTCTATTATTTGTATTATCTTGATAACAATATTTTGCAGAATCGAGATAATTAAACCATATTCCATATCCTACTGCTATCAAAATAATTACTACAAATATTCTTTTTTTACTCCAACTTCTTTTTTGACTATGGAGTTGCATCTATCATAATTAAAATCGTAGAATATAAACATATTTTACATATTAGTAAATAAGTTTACAAGATTAGAAAATAGATAGTAATATTTATGAAATAAATGGTTTTCAAATTAGATTTTTTACCAAACCACAAATAAAGTCATTTTTATCGAATCATTTTGAAATCAAGAACATTATGGAAAGTTATGAGAACCAGTAAGTCTCTATTTTGTTTTTTGTCACAAGAAATAATAAAATACAAATTGAAATACCATGTTCAGTCATAGTTACTACATTTAGAAAAGATTAAGAAAAAAAAATAAAAATATCATGAGGCCAGTGGTTTGTGATTCAAATTTGACACGATTTAGATTCAGACAGATGTCAAATGTTATCAATGACGAATGAAAATTGATATTGTCAGTCTCAGACTAAATTGCGACATCTGGAGCCATCAGGATTAGTTCCTTCATGTACTAGGGTTCTATTAAGATGTATTTAGTTTTTTCTAAAAGATGGATCACATGAATTGTGTAAATCTATTTTTCTGTGTCCTTTACTTGAGTTCTTGTCTTTTGGCTAGTATCAACGTTCCTCAATAGTGATCCTGAGAACCTTATAAGAGCTTGTATAACTTCTTCCGTAATAAGACCCACAGTAAAACTGATTACAGTAATTCCATAGTCCCCCGTTGTTCCTCCTTGAAAAAGAATGAACCAGACAGCTATTGCAAGTAAGGGTGATAAGAAAAGTATCGCAAGATCCTCCAGGGACTGAAAGAATAACCATGTTCGCATTTTATTCTTGTTTTCTTCTTGTTCTCCTGAGGGTACTTCTCTTTCCCTCTTCTGTCGTAGGCCTGCTGTTTTCCACAGATATCTTAAGTAACCTCCAGCCATTCCGAATATAGCAACATTAATAGGAATCTGAATTCCTTCTGCATAGCAATCATTATTCCGTCCTCCTACGTTTATCACCCATTGACCTCCTGGCGCTGGTAAACACTGGTCTAGATCCGAAGTTCCCTGGCTTCGTTTAGGTTGGCCATTTTCATCTAAAGGTGGCTTTTTAACTAAACCAACTGGTGAATTTGTACCTATCTCAACATCTGTTAAAATTAGCGCCGCAATAGGTGCAATCACTATCCCAGTAATGAAAAAGAAACGCAATATTTCGCTTACGTCAGCAGTAATGATTATGCCCTTACCTATTAATATCATCAGACCTGCAAGAAATCCGACTCCTATGTACATAAAGTACGCGGGTGTTGTCAAAAAGAAATTGGTAACCTCAAAATAATTTTGAGCCTTGGCTCCAGTTCCTTCTATTGAGACTTCAACCTTATATTTTCCAGATTCTT
>Ga0209157_1002108_pt1 | contig 16026 bp, 18 predicted proteins | sample GraSoiAngelo_135_FD_185892 | JGI IMG/M metagenome (GOLD analysis project Ga0209157, IMG submission 185892) | Grasslands soil microbial communities from the Angelo Coastal Reserve, California, USA - 14_0929_05_40cm (SPAdes) (version 2) | ecosystem: Environmental > Terrestrial > Soil > Grasslands ...
CTCGCCCGCGCACATGCCGAAGCTGCCGTCGCCCATCACCGCCACCGCCTTCACCGACGGGCGGCCGTAATGCGCGCCGACCGACGCCGCGAGCGCGTAGCCGAGCGCGCCGTGCGCGCGGTTCGAGAAGTAGCGCCGCCCCGTGCCCCGCACTACGTAATAGGCGGAGAGATAAGGGCAAGGGGTGCCGGGATCGGCCACCACGATGGCGTCGCCATCCAGAGCCTTGCTCAATTCCGCGACCACGCGCTCCGGTTTTATCGGTGTTTCACTGGATTCGGCGAGCGCTCGAAATTTTTCAAATTTCTCGCTCTTTTGCCGTTCTATCAAAAAAGGATTCTTATTTTTAAATCCATTCAGCGTTTCATTTAAAGCCGCAAGGCAAAGGCGCGCGTCGCCGATGAGCGGCACGTCGACGCGGTAGTTCGTCCCCGGGACTGCGGGATCGACGTCGATGTGGATGATTCTCGCCTTTCCTGGCGCCGGGTGGCGCCAGCGCTCGGTCGTGACCGAGCCGGCGCGGCAGCCGACGAAGAGGACGAGGTCGGCGGCATCGACGACGGCGCGCGTCTCGGGCGTGCCGCCGTTCGAGCCGACGACGCCTGCGGCGAGCGCGTGCTGCTCGTCGATCGAGCCCTTGCCGCTGATGCTGGTGGCGACCGGGGCGGAAAGCTTCTCCGCCAATTCGAGCAATTCGCTTTCCGCCCGCGAGATCACCACCCCGCCGCCGCAGATGAACACGGGCTGCTTCGCACTTCTGAGGAGCTTGGCAGCCAGCTCGACCATGAACGGATCGGGGCCGGTTCGCCGCGAGGGGAAGCTGCCGAGCGAGGGATCGGCCCACACATCCGCATCCTCGACGCTTCCATTCTGGACATCGAAGGGAAGCGCGAGGTGCGCGGCTCCAGGACGCCCGCTGGTCATGCTCTCGAAGGCGGCGCGGAACATGCGCGGGATATCGGCGGCGCGATCGAGCACGGCGTTCCACTTGGTCAGCGGTTTCATCAGCGAGCGCTGATCGAGCTCAGTCAGCGTGAATTTGTTTCTGGAACTTACTGCAATGTCCGTGTTGATGGCGAGAACCGGGATCGACGATTCGTTCGCCTCGGCGAGGCCGGGAAGGAGGTAGGTCGCGCCGCCGCCTGAGGGACCTTCGCAGACGCCGACTCTTCCGGTGACGCGCGCGTAGCCGTCGGCCATGTAGGCCGCGTGCCTTTCATCCCTTGTCAATACATGTTGGATCGAACCCTGACGCGCGAGCGCGTCGTACAGCGGGAGGCTGGTGTCGCCGCATAGGCCGAAGATCACCTCGACGCCGTGCGCGCGCAGCATTTCCACGACCGCCTCGGCTCCGGTCATGGTTCTTATATTACTTAGGATTAGTCCAAAGGGATTGGTCCAAAATGGCCATTGCCCGCCGCGTAATGGCGGCGCAGTGGGCGGCGCAGTGTTCCGATGGGCGCACAATCAGAGGACGTCAAGCGGATCGCGGACAGCAAACCAGGCCACGATTCTGCGTTCCCCTAGAACGCGGACCTAAAGCTCCCCGGGGTGTCGACGCCTCGGGGATCTCTTTTCGTTTCATACTAAGCGTGACATGGATGCCGCCGAACTCCAGAAGCCGCCGCCCGGCGAGCTGTTTCTCGATCACGTTTCGCATTTCGTCCGCGATCTCGACGCCGCGGCCGGATTGCTCGAGCAGCTGGGTTTCGTGGTGGCCCCGGTTTCCGTCCAGGAAGTCGCGGGAAGCCGCGTCGGCGCCAATCGCTGCGTGATGCTCGAGCAGGGCTACATCGAGATCCTGACGCCGACGCTGCAGCCCGATCCCGGCTTGCGTGTCGCCTGCTTCGGCACGCCCGACGCCGAGGGCGAGCACCGCCGGCTCGCCGACCATGGCTTCGAGCCGCAGCCTGTGGTCGACCTGCAGCGCGAGCTCGACTCGAACACGGTGCGCTTCAAGGTGGTGCGGCCCGCGAGCGGGAAAATGCCGGAGGGCCGCATCCAGTACGTGCAGCACCTGACTCCGCAGCACATCTGGCGCAAGGAATATCTCGGTCATGCCAACGGCGTGGTCGACCTGCGCGCGCTGTTCGTCGTCGCCGATGATCCGCCGCAGGCCGCGGCGCGCTGGGCGCGCTTCACGGGACTGCTGCCGCGGCCCGACGGCGACATGGCGGCGCTCGAGCCCCAGCGCGGCCATGTCCGCATCGGCACCGCCGATGCGCTCGGCAAGCTGCTGGGCGATGTCGCGCCCGCGCCGGCGCTCGCCGGCTATGCGCTTGGCTGCCGTCATCCGGAGGAATTCGCGGCGCGCTGCTCCCGTGCCGGGCTCGCGGTCGAGAATGCCACCGTCGGCATCTCGGTCGCCCTGCCGCCCCAGCTCGGAGGGATCTGGCTGTTGAGAGGCGAGAGCGTTTAGAATTTGGGCGAGGAGGGGGATATGAGACTTTTGAAAGCGCTTGTCCTTGCAGCGTTTGCGCTGTGCGCGTCCGGCGCCTTTGCGCAGACCATCAAGATCGGCTTCATCACCAGCTATTCGGGGCTCAACGGCAACCTCGGGCCGTACATGGAGCGCGCCGTGCGCCTGTACATCAAGCAGCACGAGAAGGATCTGCCGCCCGGCGTGAAGATCGAGCTGCTGACGCGCGACGACACCGGGCCGAACCCGGACAAGGCGCGCCAGCTCGCGCAGGAGCTGGTGGTGCGCGACAAGGTGAACCTGCTCGCCGGCGTGATCTTCACGCCCAACGCGATGGCCATCGCGCCGATCGCCACCGAGGCGAAGGTGCCCTTCGTCATCATGAACGCAGGCACTTCGGTGATCACGGCGCGCTCGCCCTACATCGCGCGCACTTCCTTCACCCTCTGGCAATCGAGCTATCCGCTCGGCCAGTGGGCGTCGAAGAAATTCAAGACCGCCTACACGCTGGTGAGCGACTTCGGCCCCGGCCACGATTCCGAGGAGGCCTTCATCAAGGGCTTCACCGAGGGCGGCGGCAAGATCCTCGGCAGCGTGCGCGTGCCGCTGCAGAACCCCGACTGGGCGGCCTACATGCAGCGCGTCAAGGACGCCAGGCCCGATGCGCTCAAGGTGTTTATCCCGGCCGGCAAGACGGCGACCGCGGTGATGAAGAACTTCTCCGATCTCGGCCTCGACAAGGCCGGCATCAAGCTGATCGGGCCGGGCGACATCACTACCGACGAGGAGCTGCCGAACATGGGCGACGTCGCGATCGGCGTGCTGACCGTGCACCACTATTCCGCCGCAGCCGAGCGCCCCGCCAACAAGGCGTTCGTCGCCGCGTGGAAGAAGGAATACGGCGCGGGCGAGGTGCCGAATTTCCTTTCCGCCGGCTCGTGGGACGGCACCGCCATGATCTTCGAGGCGATCAAGGCGCAGAAGGGCAAGCTCGACCCTGACCGGACGATGGAGATCTTCAAGCACTACAAGAACGCGGACAGCCCCCGCGGCCCGATCTCGATCGATCCGGAGACGCGCGACATCGTGCAGAACGAGTACTTGCGCGAAGTGCGCAAGGTCGGCGGGCAGCCGGCCAACGTCGAGCTCGAGACGGTCGCCACCGCGGTGAAGGATCCCTGGAAAGAGCTGCAGAAGAAGAAGTAAGCCCCTGGCGGAGTTTCTTTCCTCGCTCGTAAGCGTCGCCTTCCACGGCGCCGCTTACGGCATGATCCTGTACGTGATCTCTGTCGGCCTGTCGGTGACGATGGGCCTGATGGGATTCATCAACCTGGCGCACGGCGTGTTCGCCATGGCCGGGGGCTATGTCTTCGCCACCGCGCTCGGCCGCTTCGGGGTGCCTTTCCCGCTCGCGCTCGTCCTCGCCTTTGTCTCCGTAGCCTTGGCTAGCGTAGTACTGGAACGGCTGCTTTACTCGCGGCTCTACGGCGCGGGCGAGCTGGCGCAGGTGCTCTTCACCATCGGCCTGATCTTCGTGGCGGCGGCGGTGGCGCGCATGATCTACGGCACGCTCGCGCCGCCGGTGTTCCTGCCCGAGTACATGAAAGGCGAGGTCGACATCGCCGGCCGCGGCTTCCCGACCTACCGCGTGTTCCTCATCGTGTTCAGCGCGGCGCTGATCGCCGCGCTGTGGTTCGGCGTCGAGCGCACGCGCTGGGGCGCGATGGTGCGCGCGGCGGTCGACAACCGCGGCATGGCGCAGTCGGTGGGAATCGACACCCGTCAGCTGTTCACGCTGACCTTCGCCCTGGGCAGCGGGCTCGCCGGCCTGGGCGGCGCGCTCGGCGCCGACATCATCCCGGTGCAGTGGAGCTATCCGTTCGAGCACCTGGTGTACTTCCTGATCGTCGTCGCGGTCGGCGGGCTGGGGTCGCTGCGCGGCCCGTTCGTCGCCGCGCTCCTCATCGGCATCGCCGATACGGCGTGCAAGTACTGGATTCCCGAGGTCGGGGCGTTCCTCATCTACGCCGCGACGATCGCCATCCTGCTGTGGCGGCCGCAGGGCCTGTTCGGAGCACGCGCATGATGCACGGCGGCGGATACACCGTAGATGCGCGCATCCGCTGGCCGGAATGGCTGCCGTGGATCGCGGCGCTGGCGGGGTTTTTCCTGCTGCCCGAGTACCTTTCGCTCGGCGCGCGCATCCTGATCTACATCCTGTTCGCGCTGTCGCTCGACCTGATCCTCGGCTACGCCGGCATCATCACGCTCGGGCACAGCGCGTTCTTCGGGCTGGGCGCATACGCCGCCGGCATCCTCGGCGCGAAGGCCGGCGTGACCGAGCCCTTCGTGCAGATGGTCGCGGCGGGCGCGGCAGCGGGACTGCTCGGCGCCCTGACGGGCGCAGTGATCCTGCGCACGCGCGCCCTCACGCTGCTCATGCTCACGCTCGCGATCACGTCGATCATTCTCGAGATCGCCAACAAGGCGACCTGGCTCACCGGCGGCGCCGACGGCCTCTCGGGCGTGGTGGTCGCGCCGATCCTCGGCGCCTTCAGGTTCGATCTGTTCGGCAGGACCGCCTTCCTCTATTGCCTGGCAGTGCTGTTCCTCGGCTGGCTGCTCGCGCGCAGGCTGATCTACTCGCCCTTCGGCGCCATGCTCACCGGCATCCGCGAGAACACCCATCGCATGCACGCCATCGGCGCGCCGGTCTACTGGCGGCTGGTCGGCGTGTACACCCTCTCGGCGGTGATGGCCGGCGTCGCCGGCGCGCTGCTCACGCAAACCAACCAGTTCGTCGGCCTGAACGTGCTTGGCTTCGAGCCTTCGGGCGAGCTGCTGGTGATGCTGATCCTGGGCGGGGTCGGCCGCCTGTACGGCGCGTTCATCGGCCCGCTCGCCTACCTGGTCGCGCAGGACCTGCTCGCCAAGCAGTTCCCCGAATACTGGTATCTGGGCATTGGCCTGCTGCTCGTGGTGGTGGTGCTGTTCGCCCGCGGCGGGATTTTGGGCTTAATCGATAAACTTCTCCACAGCGTGAAAAAAAGGCCATGACGGTTGCTCTGGAAACCCGTGGGCTCTGCAAAAGCTTCGGCGCGCTGACGGTGGCGCAGAACATCGATTTCCGGCTGCGGCCCGGAGAGCGCCACGCGCTCATCGGGCCCAACGGCGCCGGCAAGACCACCTTCGTCAACATGCTGATGGGAGCCCTGCGTCCCTCCTCCGGCCGCATCCTGCTTGGCGGCGATGACGTGACCCGGGCGCCGCAGGCGCAGCGCGTGAAGCGCGGCCTGGGCCGCACCTTCCAGATCAACAGCCTGTTCCGCAACCTTCCCGTGCTCGACAACGTCGCGCTGGCCGTCGCCGAGCGCCGCCGCATCGCCCTGCGCATGTGGCGCGCTGCAGGGAGTTACAAAGAAATAATAGAGGAATCCACGCAGCTGCTTGCCACGCTGGGTCTCGCCGACGACCTGACTACGCCCATCATCGACCTGCCCTACGGCAAGCAGCGCCTGGTGGAGATCGCGATCGCGCTCGGCCTGCGGCCCAGGGTGCTGCTGCTCGACGAGCCGGCGGCCGGCGTGCCGTCGGCGGAGGCCGAGAGGATCCTGCAGCTCCTGGAAAGGCTGCCGCCTGAAATCGCGATCCTGATCATCGAGCACGACATGGACCTGGTGTTCCGCTTCGCGCGCCGCATCACGGTGCTGGTGCAGGGCGAAGTGCTGCTGGAAGGCACGCCGCAGGAAGTGGCGCGCGACCGGCGCGTCCATGACGTCTACCTCGGCGAGCAGCACCATGGCTGATGCCCTCAAGCTGGAGCGCGTGCGGGCCGGCTACGGCCAGACCGTCGTGCTGGAAGATGTCGACCTCGTTCTGCGGGAGCGAGGCGCGCTGGCTGTGCTGGGACGCAACGGCGTCGGCAAGACCACCCTGCTCGCGACCATCATGGGCCATACCACCTTCCACTCGGGGGACATTCTCCTTTCCGAGAAATCCATCTCCCGCCTGCCGGTCTATCAGCGCGCGCGGCTCGGCGTCGGCTTCGTGCCGCAGGAGCGCGAGATCTTCGCGTCGCTCAGCGTCGAGGAAAATCTCGGCGTCGCCGCCCGTCCCGGCCGCTGGACGCTCGAGCGCGTCTACGACCTCTTCCCGCGCCTCGCAGAGCGGCGCTCCCACCAGGGCAACCAGATCTCAGGCGGCGAGCAGCAGATGCTCGCCATCGGCCGCGCGCTGATGGGCAATCCCTCGCTCCTGCTGATGGACGAGCCGCTCGAGGGCCTCGCCCCGATCATCATTGAATCTCTCCTCAAGGCATTGAATCGATTGACCGCCGAGGATTCCCTGGCGCTGGTCCTCGTCGAGCAGCACGCCAAGGTGGCGCTCGGCGTCACGCACCACGCGCTGGTCCTCAACCGCGGCCGGGTCGCCCATTACGGCCCGAGCGCTGCGCTGCTCGCCGATCCGCAGCGGCTCTCGAACCTCATCGTCGCGCAGTAACGTCCGCGTTGAACGGCGCCGAGTGCAGCGACGCTTGCGAGCGTCCGTTTTCGAACGCGCGGTTAGCCGTGCCCTTTGGGATTACGGGCAGCGTGCATGGCTATGCCGACAAAGACCAGCGCGACGATAACCATTAGCGCTGCGACGATGATCTCCATGGTCATAGATCCCTCAACGACTGAATGTGGCGGTCAATCCGCCGATGGAGGAAGAGAATGCCAAAGGTTAAGGCTACCACAACCACGACGGCCGCCCAAAGCAAGAGAGTGTTTGATGTGTCGACATTGGAGACGAGCCATCCGAAAGTGCTGATATCGGTTACAAGGAGAATCCCTAGCCAGACTTTGAGATACGCAATCTTCTCCTTCGCAACGTCCAGTTCAGACATGAAGAGTAGCTTCCGCGGTTACCGGCGCGCGCCGTTTTTTGCACGCGTTCGTATGGACCGCTTCGTTAGACCGCACTGTGCCCCTTCCGCTCGAATGAGAGAACACAAAGCTTTGTTCACGGCGCTCGAATTCTTAAACCGTTTGTGAACATCGGGCTCAAGCACCACAATATTGCTGCTCTCCATATAGCGTTGGTAGTACTTCCCTCGTACTCCGCCAGAGAAGTCGTACTCGGCGCGCATTTCCGGTTCCCTGGTCCTACGTTTCATAGTCTTTGCGTTCATGAGCTGTGGCTCGGCGAGCCGAAATAATGCGAACTGGCCTATGGTGATAAAGCGTTGTTCGCCAATCGAATGATCGGGGTCCGAGACGATAACGGCAAGCGAATCGCCAGACACCGTGGTTGCCTCCTGGAGAGTTATACCGTGATCCTGTTGGTTGAGGAGGTCCTTGTTCGGATCCCAGGAGAATCGCATCTATGGCCAAATACTCACCTAGCGCGGTGTGGAACAACGCCCTGATTCACTTTAGATTGTTCTAAGGAAATGGACAAACGGCCAAAACGGTTGGCCGAGCAGCTACGCAAGGCGGCCAGGCGCGCCGCAGCCGGGTCGCCCATTACGGCCCGAGCGAGGCGCTGCTCGCCGATCCGCAGCGGCTCTCGAACCTCATCGTCGATTTGGTTTAACGTATTGAGCGGAAACGGAGCACGCCATGGAAGCGATGAAAGACGGCACCCATCTCTACGAAGTCGAGCGCCGCGCCGAGCACGCGGCGCGGCCCGGTTTTCGCATTACCGAGATCCAGCTTTCGAAGACTCAAAAGGTGCCCTGGCACTATCACAACAATGTCCAGGACACGTTCTACGTGCTGAAGGGAAACCTCAGGCTCTTCCTGCGCGATCCCAGGGAGGAGGTCCGGCTCGGCCCCAGCGACACGTACTCGGTCAAGCCCCGCCGCCCGCACCTCGTCGCCAATGGCGGGGAGGGTTCGGCGACTTTTCTGGTGCTGCAGGGCATCGGTGAATACGACTTTGTTCCGCTCGTCTAGCGTCCTGTTCGCTCTGCTCGGCGCGTTCCTCCTGTCGCGCCCCGCGTGGGCACAGGACAAGCCGAAGGCACCTGGATTTCCGGACGCCCCGGGCAAGGAGACGCTGCTCGCGAAGTGCTTCCAATGCCACAGCGCGGGCATGTGGATGGATCACCGCCAGGACCGCCGCGGCTGGGAGAGCGTGCTCTACCGCATGGTGGGACGCGGGGCGCTGTGGACCGAGGAGGAGATCAAGGCCATGGCCGACTATCTCGGCACGGTGTATGCAAGGAGGCCGCAATGAGAGAGCTGGTCGCGCGGTACCTGTCGCGCTCGATCTCGCGGCGCAGCTTCCTGAAGGGATTGACCACCGCCGGCCTCTCGCTTGCCGCGGCAGAGTCGGTCCTCGAATCGCTCGTGCCCGCGGCTCGCGCGCAGGGCGCGGATGGAATCAGGCTCGTCGAGGGGACCGGCGCCGAGTGCTTCGCCGAGCAGCTCATCGCCTCGGGCGTCAAGTACATCTTCGGCAACTCGGCGAGCGAGGACGCGCATTTCTACGAGGCGCTCGTCGACCGGCCGCAGCTCAAATACATCCTCACGCCGCACGAGGGTCCGGGAGCCGCCATGGCCGCGGGCTACGTGAAGGCCTCCGGCGAGCCGACCATCGTCATGCAGGCGGCGGTGGTCGGGCTGGCGAACGCCATGGGCCAGATGTTCAACGCCTTCAAGGAGCAGACGCCGCTCGTCTTCTACAGCTACCGCACCGACCAGACCGGCCGCGCCGGGCGCGACGGCTTCGAGGAGGTCGCCAACCAGGAGCAGCTGGTCGCCCCGCTCACCAAGTACGCCTGGCTCGCGCGCCGCGCGGACATGATTCCCGAGACCGTGCGCCGCGCGTTCAAGGCGGCCTGGACTCCGCCCTATGGCCCGACCTACGCGTCGTGGCATTCGGACCTCAACGACGAGCGCGTTCGCGCCGAAATCATCACGCAGGAGAAAGTCGATCCGCGCATGCGCGTGCGGCCCAATCCGGCGGAGCTCGAGCGCGCGGCGAAGCTGCTGCTCGAAGCGCGGATGCCGCTCATGATCGTCGGCGACGAGGTGTACAACGCCAGGGCCGTGGCGAAGGCGGTGAAGCTCGCCGAGCTGCTCGGCATGCCGGTGACGCAGGCGCGGCAGATCTTCGCCAGCTTCCCGGAGGCGCACCCGCTGTGGGTCGGCAGCCCGCCCGCCGCCCGGCTCGCCACGCTCGAGTTCCCGAAAAATCCCGACGTGGTGATCAACGTCGGCAACAAGCTCCAGCACAACAGCCCGGCGCCGATCGTCGGCCGCGGCGCGAAGTTCATCGACATGCGCATCGACAGCTGGAGCATGGGCAACGTGATGAGCACGGAGGTCCCGCTCGTCGCCGACGTCGCCTACGGGCTGGACGACCTCACCGCCGCGGTCGCGCAGCTGCTTTCGGATTCAACAAGAAAGAGAATCCGGGAGAGAAGCGAAGAAGTGCGGCGCTTCAGCCAGAAGGCGAAGACGCTGCGCGCCCTGGTGGCGAAGAACCCGGAATGGGAGCGCAGCCCGATGCTCGCCGACCGCGTCACCTGGGAGCTCGCGCAGTTCGCCGACCGCGACGCGATCATCGTGCACGAAGCCGGCTCGGTGAACCTGCACGGCTTCGATTTCAATCCCGACGGCGGCAGGGAGCTGTTCTTCTACTACGGGGCGCATCTCGGCTCGGGCGTCGGCACGGCGGCCGGAGTGAAGCTGGCGCGCCCGAAACGCCAGGTGATCTGCCTGGTCGGCGACGGCTCCTTCGTCTTCGGCCCCACCGCGCTCTGGAACATGGCTCGTATCGGCTTGCCTGTCATCACGGTCGTGTATAACAACCATGCCTACGGCGGCCCGCACAGCCGCGTCATCGAGAAGGTGCCGAGCGGCCGCATGGTACAGACGGGGCATTTCTTCCACGACTACCTCGGCAACCCGGACATGAACATGGCCTGGATCGCAAAAGGCTTCGGCGTCGAGGCGGAAGTGGCGCAATCGCCGGAGCAGCTCAAGGCGGCGCTCGAGCGCGCGCGCAAGGCGACGGTCGATGGCAAGCCCTACCTCATCGACGCCCAGGTCGCGCGCATGGGCGTCGCCTGGGCCGACAAGCCCTGGACGCCGCCGGTTCGAACGAAGTTTGTTGCGCCTTAACCAGGAGAACGTCATGCAAATGCTAACGGAAGCCTGTTTGTGGGTCGGATTGCTTTCGGTCCCGCTGTCATGGGTGGTGTGGTTTTTCGGCCCGCGCCTGGAGGTCGGACGGCATGTCCTCAGCAAGATCGCCGACCCCGCGCTGAAGGCGGCGCTGGAGGAAGCCCACGCGGAACGCTGGGGAATCTTCGTCGGACTTTGGCCGGCGACGCTTCTCTTGCTCAGCCTTATTCTCGAGAAGAGAGTCTGATGGCCGAAGGCTGGCACGAGTTCTATCTGCTCGTGGGGACCTCCGCGGCCGCGCTCACCGGCCTGATGTTCGTCGTCATTTCCATTAGCCCCGAGACGATCGCGGAGCGCCCCAAGGCCGGCGTGCGCGCGTTCGTGACGCCGACCATGGTGTTCTTCACCACCGCGCTCGCCATCTCGGCGTTCGCGCTGGTGCCGCATATCGCGCCGGCAGCGCTCGCGTTACTGCTCGCGCTGACCGGCGTCGGCGGGCTGGCTTATCTAGTCTGGGTCCGGGGCCATCATTTCTGGCGCGAGGGGAAGCTCGACGCCGAGGACTGGGTGTCCTATATCGGGCTTCCTTTCCTGAACTACGCACTGCTCGTCGCAACCGCCATCGCCATCGGGCGCGGCAGCGCGCTCGGCACGCCGATGCTGGCATTCGTGACGTTCCTCCTGCTGGTGGTCGGCATCCACAACGCCTGGGACCTGGTGATCTGGCTGGCGCAGAAGCGCCGCAAGTGACTACAGCCCGAGCAGGCGTTCGGCGTTGCCGTGCGCGATCTTTTCCTTGTCCGCGTCGCTGATCGAGAGCTTGCGCAGGAACTCCATCCCGGTCTTGTTCGCCTCGTAAGGCCAGTCGATCGCGAACAGGATGTTGTCGGCGCCGAGCGCGAGCAGCGTGCACAGGAACGCCGGCTCGTACCAGTTGCCGCTGGTCGTCACCAGTAGATTTTCCCGGATGTATTGCAAAGGCGTCTTCTTGAGCCCGCGGCGCGCGGCGCTGCGCCAGGTATGGTCGTTCAGCCGGTGCACGGCGAAGGGCAGCCCTTCGCCGAGATGGCCGAGGATCATTCTCAGCCGCGGATAGGCATCGAACACCCCCGCGAAGACGATGCGCAGGAAATGGCAGCTGGTGTCCACCGCGAAGCCCCAGCCGGCGCGCGCCAGCTCCTCGTAGCCCTCGAAGTAGGCCTTCACGGCGTCCGGGTGCGGCAGCGTCGGGTGCAGATAGATCGGCACGCCGAGCGCCTGCGCGCGCTCGAAGATCGTCCAGTATTTGCGCTCGTCGAGAAAGCTGCCGCGCGTGTGCCCGTGGATCATCGCGCCCTTGAAGCCGAGCTTGCTCACGCAACGCTCGAGCTCCTGCGCCGCGGCTTCCGGATCCGCCGTCGGCAGCGCCGCAAAGCCGGCAAAGCGTCCGGGATTCCTCTGGATTGCCTGGTAAAGGCGATCATTGGCGTCGCGGGCCATGGGGATCGCGACCTCGGCGCCGAAAGCCTGCGGGCCCGGCGAGCCGAAGGACAGCACCTGCACGTCGACGCCCGCGGCGTCCATGTGCGCCAGGCGCTCGGCGCCGAGGTCGGAGTTCTGCTCGACGATGTCGTGGCCGAGCTGCTCGCCACGGCTCTTCAGGTAGAAATTGCGGAATTCGTTGGCGCCGACCTTCTCCCGGTACATCGGCGTGATGAAGTGCTCCTCGATGGCGATGACTTTCATTGGGGTTTTACTCATTGAACTTGGGGCCTTTCGGCACGGAAAGATCGAGCATTTGGGCCGGGAGCCAGGTAGCCAGTTCCGGGAGCACAGCCACGGCAACGAGGGTGACGAGCTGCAGCACCAGGTACGGAAGCGCGCCTCGCCACACCTGCGGGATCGTCACCGCGCCCCCGGTAGCGCCGTGCACCAGGAACAGCGCGTAGCCGAAGGGAGGCGTCAGGAACGAGGTCTGCAGATTGACGGCAAAGAGTGCGCCGAGCCAGCAGGCCGCGAGCTGAGCGCTGCCGAACTGCGCGCCGACGCCGGCCGCGACGAGGGCGCTCGCCAAGGCGGGCAGCGCGATGACGACGATCTCCAGCCAGTCCAGAAAAAAGCCGAGCACGAACACGAAAATCATTGCGGTGATGAGAGACAGCGCTCCCCTGGAGCCCAGCGCCGCTGCGGCGGCGGAGATCATCGCCTGGCCGCCAAGCAGACGGAAGACGAGCGAGAAGACGCTGGCGCCGACGAAGATGAAGAAGATCATGGCGCTGACCAGCGCGGTGCGCCGGATTGTGGCGTCGAGCGCGCTCCACGACATCCTGCCGCGTGCCAGCGCCGCAAGCACCGCACCCAGCGCCGCTAGACCTGCGGCCTCGGAAATCGTCGCGTACCCCAGGGCCACGATGACCACCAGGCCGATCATCAGCAGCGCCGGGACCAAAGCATCCACGGCACGTACCGCCTCCGCGTTTTCCCGAACGGGCCTGGGCGAGCCGCGCACCACGGCATACGCGAAATAGAGCACCAGCAGGAGCGCCAGGGGACCGAGCATGGCGAGGAACAGCGCCGGCACCTGGGCACCAATGGCGTCCGCCACGAAGAACAGCATGATGCCGGGAGGCGCCACGACGCCGAGCGTGCCGGCCGCGGCGACCAGGCCTGCGGCTTCCTCCGTGCCGTAGCCGTGCCGCCTGAGTTGGGGTAGGGCGTACAGCGCAAGCGCCCCGGTCGAGGCGCCCACCATTCCCGCTGCCGGCGCCTGGATCGCTGCCACGGCAAGCGTCGCCACCGCAGGTCCGCCCCGGAGTCGACCGAAAAGGCGCGCAGCTCCAGCAAGAAGGTCTGCCGCGAGGCGGCTTTCGTGCAGGACCGCGCCCATGAACAGCAGCATCGGAACGGCGGCGTACAGGACCTCGTCGCGGTCCGAAAGCGTGCCGTACACGCGATGGAAAATCGCTCCTACCTCTTCGATGCGGACGCTTCCGGCCAGCATGCCCAGGCCCGCGAACAGAAATGCCACGCCGATGAGGACGACCGCCACCGGCAGGCCGGAGAAGAGCGCCGCTGCGAGACCGGCCAGCATCAATGCCGGCAAGAGAAAGCTCACTTGGCGGCCAGCGTCATGATCGCGCGCAGGGCCGAGGCGATGCTTGCGAGCATCAAAAGGAGAAAGCCGCCTGGTACCCAGGCGCGCAGCACCCATTGCAGGGTCAAGCTGGTATCCGCCCAACGCTCGGCTTGCTGAAAGGAGCGCCAGGCGGACTCGGTCCCGTCCATGAGCACCACCGCACAGAGCGGCAGAACGATCAGCACGGTGCCAGTCAATTCGATGGCGGTACGCGCTCGCGGCGACAAGCGGCGGCTGAGAACCTCCAGGCGCACGTGCGCGCCCGCGGCGTAGGCGTAGCCGAACGAGGTCATCGTCAGCGCGAAGAAAGCGGCGGTGGACGCCTCGCCGAAGGGCAGATCGCCTCCCAGGCCCGCCCAGCGCAGGACCGGCTCGAGGCAGGCGAGGACCACCATCAGGGGAATCCCGGCCCAGGCCGCTGCGACGCCGATCTTGCGGGCGGCTTGCTCCAGGATCAGGGCGGCCCGGTTCACCGCATAGATAATAACGGGCATGGGAGCGGATACCGAGGTCTTGATCGTCGGCGCCGGGCCGGTCGGACTGACGCTCGCCATCGACCTCGGCCAGAAAGGCGTGCGCTGCACGCTGATCGAGCGCAAGGAAGCGCCGCAATTCCTCCCCAAGATGGAGCGCTGCAACGCCCGCACGATGGAAATCTTCCGGCGCATGGGGCTCGCCGGGAAGATCCGCGCTGCCGGGCTGGACCGCAACGTGCCGATGGATGTCTACGTGATCCTGGCGATGAACCAGCCGCCCCTGCTGCGCCTGCCGTATCCATCGGTAGCCGAGGCGCAGCGCGAGATCGACGCCTGCACCGACGGCTCGATGCCGCTCGAGCCGTATCAGCTCATTTCCCAGTACACCCTGGAGCCCCTGCTCAAGTCCGTGGCGCAGGCGCTGCCAGGCGTGACGCTGCGCTACGGCTGCGAATTCCTGTCGCTCGAGCAGGACGCGACCGGCGTGACAGCGCGGGTCCGCAACGGCGCCGGTCCGGTCGCGAGCCTGCGCGCCGCCTATCTCGTTGGCTGCGACGGCGGCGCGAGCCAGGTGCGCCACGAGCTCGGCATCGGTTTACGCGGCGAGGGCAACCTCCTGCAGCTGCGCCAGGCGCTGTACTGCTGCGCCGATCTCTACGAGCGCATCCCGATCGGCAACGGTCCCGGCAAAGGGCGGCATTACCATGTCGCCGACGATTCGGCGACGCTCCTGATCATGCAGGATTCGACTCGGCACTGGACACTCCACGCGATCGTCGGCGAGGACCAGGACATGGCGCGGCAGTTCGAGCGGACCGTCGGCGTGCCCGTGAAATACGACATGCTCTACGTCGGCGAGTGGAAGCAGAACCTGCTCCTCGCGGACCACTACGGCAAAGGCCGCGTATTCCTCGCCGGCGACTCGGTCCATCTCGTCATCCCGACCGGAGGGCTCGGAATGAACACCGGCATCGGCGATGCCGTCGATCTGTCATGGAAGCTCGCCGGCAGCCTGCGGGGCTGGGGCGGCCCAAGCCTCCTCGCCTCCTACGAAGTCGAGCGCCGGCAGGTCGGCGATCGCAACGTCGGCGCCTCGCGCTATGCCTCGCTCGGCCGGCGCAAGTGGCGCGGCCAGTATCGGCCCGAGATCCGCGACCAGAGCGCCGAGGGACAGGCGGCGAGAGAGCATCTCGCCGCAGTGGCCGACATCGAGCAGCGCAAGACCAACGAGATGATCGGCGCGGAGCTGGGCTACCGGTACGTCGGCTCGCCCATCATCAGCGAGGAGCCGGACGGGCCCGACCACCTGCTCCGCGAGTATGTGCCGACCACCTGGCCGGGCGCCCGTCTGCCGCATGTCTGGCTCGACGGCCACGTCGCCCTGCAGGATCGCCTGGGGCCCGGCTACACGCTGCTTCGCCTCGGTGCCACCGGGGAGGACGCGGCCGCGTTGCAACGGTCCTTCGCGGCGTACGGCGCCCCCTTCGATGTTCTCGACGTCGCCGGCGACGCGGCGCGCGATGTTTACGGCTACGATCTCATTTTGCTGCGGCCGGACCTGCACACCGTCTGGCGCGGCAATCGGCTTCCGATCAAACCCGATGAGCTCGCCGCGATGGCGACGGGTCACCTGTAAATGAGGACATGGATTCTTCTATTGGCCGGTATTAGCGCCGCTGCAAGCGGCCAGGACGTCTATCCGAACCGTGCGGTTCATATCACCGTTCCCTTCACGCCGGGCACCGGCGCCGACATCCTCGCGCGCGTGCTCGGCCCGCGCCTGGCCGAGCGCTGGAAGAGCGCGGTGGTGGTCGAGAACCGCGTCGGCGCGACCGGCAATATCGGCACCGAATACGTCGCCAAGGCGGCGCCCGACGGCTACACGCTGCTCTTCACCGC
>Ga0209157_1002109_pt1 | contig 16025 bp, 12 predicted proteins | sample GraSoiAngelo_135_FD_185892 | JGI IMG/M metagenome (GOLD analysis project Ga0209157, IMG submission 185892) | Grasslands soil microbial communities from the Angelo Coastal Reserve, California, USA - 14_0929_05_40cm (SPAdes) (version 2) | ecosystem: Environmental > Terrestrial > Soil > Grasslands ...
CTCTGAAAATCGAAAATACGCGTAAATGGGGCTCTGATCAATCTCGATATATCTACGGATTCTGATCAATCTCAGTATATCTAATTCAATCCTTTCTCGTAACCTTCACAGATAAACATATTAACTTGAAGGCCTCGGGCCGGAATGCCAGATAGTGGAAATCTGCCACTCTACAACATACTCGATGCTGTCGGCGTACGTTCTGATATTCCTCTACGCGAGTTGGAAGGTTTCCGGACAATGGCGATCGACCGTGAGGATGTCGTGGTCACAGGAAGCCGACACAACACATTCTTCCCCCGTTTCGATCGACGAGTTCTGCGCGATAGTCAGGTGGCGAGCTATGTTGAACATCTTGGGTCTCTGGGAGCAACGGTAAGGATCGTCTCAGGAAACCCCATGAGGGTTGAGGTCAATTGGCTTCTCAAGTATTCTAATGCTGTCCTTTACGTCAACGTTGTAGAGCCGCTGCTAAGGCTGATCTTGGCAGGAAAAGGGTTTGCGCTTTTGCACGGAGCTTGTCTTTCTCGGAAGGGCAAAGCTGTCTTGGTATCAGCCCCGCCCGACACGGGGAAGACTACTACGGTTCTGAGATGCCTTGACAAAGCCTTGTTCTCCTTTCTTTCCGACGACATGACGGTAATAGATGGAGACCTTCGCGTCCACAAGTTTCCCAAGCCCTTCACGATCAGCGCTCACACATACAAGTCGATGATTAGCGATGTCAAGAACATTAAAGGAATAAGCAAGAACCAGAGGCTCAGAGTCAAGAGTCTTATTCATTCTAGAACCGGCCGGAGGGTCCTTAGACTAATAGGGAGGCTCAACCTCCCGATACTCACCTTCAACGCCGTGGGCCAAGTGATTGTGAAGCCACCAAAGGTCTTTGTCGAGGATCTGGTCAAAGGAGTTACGACCGTTTCCCAGGCACACCCAATTGTAATCTGTGTCCTCCGACGGGGTAGTGGCGAGAGGGTGCAGGACGCTCCTCCGGACGCTGTTCTAGAAGAGCTGCTTTTCAATTCTGAAGATGCATTCGGTTTTCCTCCTTACAGCGAAATATTTCACAATCTGAAGCTACATGGACGATGCTCTGACGAGATTCTGGCGGATGAGAAGGCTCTCCTAAAGAGGCTAGTTGCTTCCGCAAAGTGCTTCTACCTTTGGTCTGACTCTAGGAGATGGGATCGGCTGGTGAACGTTGTGATGGACAGGATTATCGGCCCACCCTTTGCGGCTATTCAGCCGACTAACCCTGAGGTCATTATCTCTCACGAAGTGGACGTCGGGCTCTAAGGCCAGAGGTGGCGACTGCGTGTATTTCTCAGGCCTTGGCTTGGACCGGAGTCATACTGCGAACCAAGTTTATAGGCATGCGGACAAGGGGCGAATCGGTGTCTAATAGTGTGATTGCCCGGCCAAAGTCATCGGCAACAAGCATTCTCTTAGTTGCACTGATGACCACGGTCGCACTCTCTGTCGTTCATGTGCCGCTCGCCTTAGGAGCGTCATCCGTCACAGACCAGATTCACTTAAGCTGGACAGGCAATCCTGCGACCAGCATAACTGTAATGTGGCATACTCCTTCCTCGACCAATGCGGCCTCCGTACAATACGGGACTACGACGGCCTATGGATTCACCGTCACTGGTACCACATTCCCTTCAAGTGGCAGCGGTTATCTCCATCAGGCACTTCTTTTCGGATTGACGCCCCAAACCACCTACCACTATAGGGTCGTGGCCGATGACGGGTCATGGTCGAGTGACCGCTCGTTCTCCACCGCGCCTTCAGGCGGCGGGGACTTCAATTTCGTAACGTTAGGAGATATGGGCAGGACCAACAATTCCATCGTCATATCAAACCTGGCAGCGGGAGAAGATGCCGCCTTCACAGTGGGTGCAGGGGATTACTGGTACTCCGGGGGAGCCGAGACCGCGACAGACCAATGGTTTAACATAAACCAACAGTTGATGAGTACAGCCGCCTTCATGCCTTCTCGGGGGAATCACGAGTCTCTGAATGATTTCTTGGTACGCTTCTCACTGCCACCCCCTGAAACCTATTACTCATTTCAATATGGAGCTACCCACTTTCTCGTTATTGATACGAACCAGAATTTCACTACGGGTAGCCCTCAGCGAAGTTTCATAGAATCGGACCTCCAGCAGGCAGCCTCTAATCCCTCGGTGAAATGGGTGTTCGCTATTTTTCATCATCCTCCATTCGCAAGCAGTTCGAGTTTTCAAAGCCTGACTGCTCGTCAAGAACTTTCACCACTCTTTGACCGCTACGGGGTTGACATGGTGATCAGTGGACATGCCCACTTCTATGAGAGGACGTTTCCCGTAAAATCTGACGGGACTCGAGTCAGCACCGATCCTTTTCTCTACGTTAACCCTGGTGCACCAATTTATCTAGTGACGGGCGGCGGCGGGGCTGATCCTAGGTCGATGTGCAGTGCGACAAAGCAGGTCTGGTCGGTCACGTGCATCACTGTCTACGAGTTCCTTCAGATTCATGTAAGTTCCAACTTTATTCAACTCGCCGCTGTCGGAATTGATGGAAAGGCATTTGATGGGTTCACGCTGACGAAAGGTTCGACCGCAGATACAACTTCTCCGTCGCAGCCAAAAGCCCTCGCTGCCGCATCATCCACGGCGGCTCAAGTCGATCTTTCATGGCAACCTTCCACTGACGATGTTGCCTTGGTTGGCTACGACCTCTATCGCGATGGTGTAAAGCTTGCATCTGCTGGCTGGTGGGCCACTTCCTATTCAGACACCTCTGTTAGCCCTTCCACCACTCATACTTATGCGGTGGTTGCATTCGATTCCGCTAGAAACTATTCGGTTGCCAGTGATCGGGTAACCGTCACGACACCTCCTGGTTTTGTACTTCTCCCAACAGATGATGCTACTGTGAGATCCGATTTGCCAAGCAACAATTATCGGGCTTCCTCTACTCTTCAGGCGGACTACAGTCCCGTAAAGAATTTCTTGCTTAAGTTTTCAATCAGCGGAGTGGGGTCGAAGACAGTGATTAGCGCTCAATTACGCTTATTCGTTGTGGATCCTTCGCCAGTTGGGGGTACATTCTACCAAGTCTCGAATAGTTGGACGGAAAGTACTGTCAATTGGAACAACGCGCCGCCCATTGGCAGTTCGAATCCTGTCGCACAATTGCGGGTAGTGTCGACCGGATTCTGGTGTGGGGTTGACGTCACTCCAATAATCAATGGAGACGAAACGTTCAGCCTCAGGATCGATTCCTCTTCAAGTGACGCCGTCTACTTCTCGTCTAAGGAGGGATCACATCCTCCGCAGCTCGTTGTCACGATCTCGAACTAGTGTAAGCCAGACTTCAGAATTTGGTAATTACTAGGCGTGTTGCCCTGGTTAGCTGCATACTGGAAAAAATCTCTGATCAGTCTGTTCCAGCTACGCCGCCGTAAAGGTGAACTCGGAAAAGCCCGAATGCCCCAGTTGACGAGCGTAAACCCGTAATGTGTAGTCACCGGGCTTCAAGCTGCCGAACGTAGCTTCGGCTAGGCCCGTGCGATCAGTACGAGAAAATATCCACTGAGTCGCTCTACCACTAGGGTCCGCCAATTCGAAGAAGACAAAGGCGCCGGAGAGCTGGGTTGTAGTTTGGTTTGTCATACGAGTTATGGTCGCGTCCACTACTGCCGTCGAGTTTGAGTTATCCTTCAATGTTGAATCGACGTCAAGGATCTGGATCGTCCATACGGGATGAAGTTCTACCCAACCTTCCGCCAGGTCTACGACAAGAGCTCCGTACAGAGTGGCGTGGACACCTTCGTCAGGGATGTCAACTCCAGGAACGTCGACCGCGATTATCTCAACGACGAGCGAGCCGTTCAATTCGTTGCGATTCACATCATTTACTATCGACGCGAACTGGCTGTCAAGTGAAACGAATATCTTCACGTCTCCATCATGCTCATCTGACGGCGGTCCTTCGATGATCGTTCCGCTTACCTTGGCACACGGATCAATGAGCCGAAACCTCGCTGGGGACCACACATGCGCGGACCAGTCCATCCGACAAAACTGTGCTTCGGCAAGGCCTGCCGACAACCTCGGGGATGATTGATTGATACCGAATATGAATTGGGCGTAGGGACTTACAAAAATGCCTATGAGGAAACAGGCCGTCGCGACCACTATGTACCGCGAATCAAAGTTCAAGATGTGGCCGCGCCTCCCACCTTGTGGAGCTGATAGACCCATGCTCTGGGGACTCGTATGTCTCCCAATGTTCCGTCGTGTGCTGCCACATAATGGACGTAGATTAGATCGCCACTGTAAGACGCGATGTACTGAGTCAACCTGAATCTAACTTCGTAAGCATGGTCCGAGTAGGGTCTTAAGATTGAAGTAGACCAGTCATCAAGAATAACGTACCTTATGGTACCGTTCGCTACGAGTTTATCGATGTCAACATTTGGATCCAGATTGACCTGCCCAAGGTAAAATATTGGGTAGGCATGTCTCAGCGAATAGTACTTTATGATGTTCGCGAGACCATTCAGCGGGGTCACAAATCTAGCCGTATCCGGCGTATTGTCCCGTAGCCAATAAGCAAATTCCCGCGCTCCAAGATAGAAGGAATCGTATTCAACGACCGTGGCGGACTGGACAGTAAGCGTCACAACTAGAGCAACGAAAGTTAGGCCCCCAACAACGGGAATGAGTCTCCCAAGCCTTCGTCGTTGTAGATGCAAGAATTCCAATGCTGGCTTGCCCCTCTGGATCAGAACTCCCAGAAGTCGGCCGATGAGAAGGCTCATCGCGACGATCGATGAGAGAATGAACTGGAATCCCTTGAGAGGGTAAAATTCGAAGAAAGCTAGTGGGATGATGGTAGCTGCCAGCGTGAGATGATCTCCCAAGCTTCTCTTCCATGACGCATAGACCGCAGCGACCACCGCGACAAGAGGAAACATGTAGCCTTGGTAGGCTACGATTTGCCTGATGTAGTAGTCGGTTTTCGGAGGTGCGAACGAACTATCTCCAATAGGATTGCCTCCAAATGCCCTGGAATATTGCCATTCGGCTCCGAAGGTCGTTGCCCCCCAGTTTACGACGAGATAGGACCCTGCAAGTACTGCGAAGGGAAGCAGAATAATCAACGCCCTCTTCGCGCGGGCCGTGGTTAACCTGTGAGAAGGTCTCACAGCAAGTAGCACAGCAATTATCACAAAGCTAACTACCGAGGTCACCTTGGTGAGTGTTGCGAGAGTTGCGAACAGCAATGACCCGTAGAGGTTGACAGGATTTGAGAGCTTCAGCCATCTTGCCAGAAATAGTAGGCTAAGGAAGAAGAAGAATATTGAAGTCGAGTCAATTAGCGCCATACGACTGAGAATCACATCGTATCCACCTATCGCGATAATGATACTGGAGAAAGCGGCCGTCGTCTTATCGAACAGCATCGAGCCTATGAGAAAGACAAGAGTCACTGTTCCGACACCGAAGAGCACAGAGACGACGCGCGCAAGCGTGTCGCTCACTCCGAAAATCGAGTATCCTACGGCCACGAAAGATTGGAACAATAGAAAGTTTGTGAACCCCCTGGACACTGGGGCGAAAAATTGGGAATATCCTTGAAAGCCAGCAAGGCCGGCCGCTTGCCCCGCATAGAGGGCTTGATCTCCAGAGAAGCCAATAGTGTCGATCCTAAACATTCGTGCGAAGAGAGCGAGAAGGCAAACCGGAACCAAAACCAGCAAAAAATCTCGATTGTCCAACCATGCTTTTACTTTCGAAGCCGACGGCATTCAACAAACCTTCGAGTCGAGCCTTCAGGGACTCAATTCTGCAACTAGACGAAGTCTCTCCTCGTCGTCGAACACACGGTATGCAAGGTCCATAACTCCTCTCTCAGGAGATGAGATGGCGCTTTCAATGGACACTGATCTAACGCTGGCCTTGACCAGGGCACTTGCTATCATACTACAGAATGCACAACCGATGTGGCTTGCGACGTGACTGATCTCTGATACATCCTTGCAGAGCTTCGCGTAAGGGCACCCGAAGACCCGAAAATGAAAGATGGGGCCCGCTGAGCTATATTCGAAATCGTCAGCGAGGCGTAGCTTGTCCACGATGGCGGCTTTCAACAGTTCAGGCACCTTACTGAGGGGCACACTAGAGAAATCAAGGCCTAGCTTATTTTCGATGATTCGAGTCAAGCCCTCACCTGGAGTCGGGAGAAGATATATTTGGCGAACGACCGTTTCTCGAGACACAGGTGGGAGAGAAGTGGCGGATGGGGCATGAAGGACAACTATTGACACTTGGATTGCACCAGGCTCCGTCCTTCTAGGAGAGTACAGCGGCTCCTTCTGAAGGTTAAGGCCCTCTAACAGCTTATTCATCGTCTTGGATATTGAAGTCATAGAGATGTCATCGACCTCACGCATGATGGCTGAGGATTTTGCAGGAAGTGCAAGACTCCCCCAGAACAGTAGCCCGAAGCCAACTAGAACCAAGCTTATCGAGCTTCGAATTGCCCCGAGACTTAGCACGAGCAGGCCAATGCCCGAAATGGCATACAGCAGTCCGCTGCGGAAGCCGACCGAGGCAACTTTTTCGAACCATCGGCTGGTGGCAATACTTCTTTTTACTAGATGCCTCCCTCCAGACCTTGCAATTAGCACTGCAACCCCTCCAAGCAAGAGCGCACTTATGCCGAGGACTACCGGGTCACTTAGAAGGAAGAGGCCGGCTGGGAAGTTCTGTGAAAGCCATTTTTCCATGAATGGATTGGCTTGGCTCTGACTGCGCAGCCAGAACAGGAATGCAATTATTAGAATGGCCTGCCCGATGAGCAAACCGCTAATCAGATAGCGACCTGCAATACTTTCTTTCGATGATGCGTTCCCGCTGGTGGTAACTTGGCCTAGTCGCATGACTCGGCTAGGATTCATTCTGAGAACCCACTCTCGACTACCTCGCAGGTTCTGCGCTCTTGCTTTATAACATTGCGGCAGGGTCCGTTGATGCTTTCTGCGGATTCCCCTCGATATAGTGGGAAATATTAGGCTTCAATTGCGGCTTCGGAGAAGGGGCAACCTTTAGAGGACTCTGCCCTTTGTGGCTAGCGAGACATCAGAATCAAATGATGACGGGTTGATTAGCGTAATTATTCCTACGAGGAACGAACCGCTCATCCAGTTGCTAGTGGATCAAATTCATCGGTTTCTCTCATCTACCAATCATGAGATAGTCGTGGTTGACAAGAGCAATATTCCTCAAAAGCTTGAATCGGTGAGAGTCGTTGCTCAACGCTCCACCGGCCTTGGAAAAGCTGTATTGGAAGGTCTTGCAGTGGTTCGGGGTGAATGGGTAGCAGTAATGGATGGGGACTGCTCCCATAGGCCAGAGGACTTGCGAGAAATGATCAAACTCGCCTTTAACTCCGACCTTGACTTCGTTCTGGGGTCGCGCTACGTAAAGGGAGGCAAGAACATGGATGTTCCATCTCGAAGGATCACGAGCAAGTTTTTCAACTCGCTCGCACGACTCATTATGGGAATAAAACTTAGTGACCCCATGTCCGGTCTACTTGTGGCCAAGACTCGCGTCTTTCGTGATGTAAGTCTAAGTCCAATCGGATACAAGATAAATCTAGAACTTGTCTGCAAAGCTCTCCGCTTGGGACTCAGAGGAGCAGAGGTTCCTATCGTTTTCACTGCGCGAAGATCCGGCGAGAGCAAGGCCGGTGTTCACGAAGGAATTAGAACATTGGCCTACATCCTCGCCATAAGATTCAGGGAAGAATGAAATCTTCTGAAAATAGGATCTTCTCTAGTAGTCGGTCCTCTCAATTTGCTGTACACGACAAGTATAACGAGGCAAGCCTCGCATGGGCTCCATCAGAGAAAGAATGGAGTGGAAAAGTCTCTTTCACGTCACCACTTCTGACCACCAGATCTAGGACAGAGGCTTTCTTCCTTACCTGCTTCTTGAGGCCTCTACTGATTCCTCAAGTCAGTGGGGCCGAACTCTCTGAGAACAAAGATTTTTTCGAATAGTGTGAACAAGACCTTCTTCCGACAGGTTTCTGCCAAACCCCATGCCTCCTCATTGCTCTTAGCAGACAGCAAATGTCATACATCGGGCCATCGGGGAAGCAACCTAGTCAGTAGCTATGACGAACCAGAGTGAGACAGAAACGGACAAGAGAAAGACTAGAATCAGTAACGAACGCAGATCGATCGCGTTATAGAAGGCTCGAGAGTGACTCTCTGAACCGCAGTCGAAATGGTTGACTGATCGAGGTGGACAACTCCCATTTTTTTGCTGAGGGTGCTCTCGTAGCCGGTCGACCGATCTTTCCCCAAGATGGTAAGTTTTTTCGATTGCAAGTCGAGGGCGGTCTCAGGTCCAACCCGACAAAGATCTGATCAATCATTGAGACACTTGTACTAGACAGGTCATGGCACCTGTCCGTCCGCAGATATCTCCTTCATTACCGACCGACCAGCGGATAGAATTATAAACTCAATCACGCTGCCTAACGCGTGGGCGATGGAGACCATTAGTCTCTCTAGTCTCAACCACACGGAACGGCTCGAGACTGGCATGCAAATCCTGTTCCTTGCCATTCTCTTTAATCAGAGCGAAGTCGCGCCTACAACTGTGGCTGCAACCGCCTCTAGATCCAACCTTTTTTTCAGTAACATGTACGGAGCCAGTGCCGATTCAAAATTCGGCCTAAAACCCAAAGACCAATTCTTCTACTAGTTTTTCCTTTACCGTTCTCTCCCCAAACGTGAAGATCGATAAGAGAAGTGTTGGCGAAAAAGAATAGAACCGAACACAATGGGTTGCCGGAAAGGACCAGCAGGCGCTATAGTCCACGCGAAGATCGGCACAAGAACCAGACGGGTTTCGTCCGGGTTCAATACTGCCTTTGAGAATGTTCAGACTATAGTAGTTCCTGCCGGAGAACTCGCTCAACCAAACAGAGTCTGGTTCTTCGCTCCGACACCGAGAATCCCATGCCCCCGCATGGAAACCGTCGCCGACAAGAATAGGTTGAGAAAAAGATGAGTGTAGTTCACCCTCTAGACCGGAGAATACTGGCAAGCCTTCTCTTGCTCTTGTCAGTAGCCAGTCTCACACTTGTTACATTGCCAACAAGGGTCTCTGCTGTACCAACAGGCAGCAGCTTCGATCATATTGTGATTATCGCGATGGAGAATCAGCATTATGCAAATGTATTGGGGAACGGTAGTCTTGCAGGCTGCCCCACAGGAACTGCTCCCTTTCTCTGCAGTATGCTTCCCTTGAGCTCTACCATTCCCAGATACCATAGCTATGGAGCAAAGGATTTCTCTGGCGACAGCATTAGCGGATGTTCGGCAGCATGCTACGTCACTCTAGTGTCCGGTAAAACTTACGGCGTTTCTGATGGCTACGGCTGTTGCCTTAGTGGGACTACCCTCGTGGACCAGATGCAGTCTGCAGGTCTCACCTGGCGGGCGTATTGTGAGGCTGGCTGTCCCCGGGGGAATGACCATTTCCCCTTCACCGGCTTTGCCAGTGACGCCAACAGTCCGAACATCTTCAAGAGCTCATCTGTGGGCACCAGCACGTTCATCGCCGCAGCCAATTCTGCCAATCCCCCGAATCTTCTCTGGTATACGCCGACGGACAGTCACAACATGCACAGCGTTTCGATCTCTACTGGCGACACCTATCTACACCAATTCCTCGCGGGGTCAGGGACGATTCAGACTCCAACCTCGGGCTCTCTCCTCGCCTCGTCACTCTTCACAAACCAATCGTATCGGACGCTGCTCTACATCTGGTGGGATGAATATGACCCTTCCCCCAACATTCTGTACGGGAATATGGTGAAGGGGGGCTTCATCTCGACCAGCAACACGTATGACGAGTATGCATCCCTCCATACAATAGAAAACAACTGGGGGCTGACAGCGCTGAACTACGGTTCCTCTGCTCCGATGATGGGCGATATCTTCGGTTCAACCAAGCTCTCGGCAAGTTTCACTTATCTCCCCACAACACCAATAGTCGGTAGTCCGATCAGCTTTGCGGCGGTCGCGTCTGGCGGCACTCCGCCCTTCACGTATTCGTGGATTTTCGGAGACGGTGCTACTGGAACCGGCTTGGCGACGAGTCACACCTACAGTTCAGCAGGCAACTATCCCGTGATGTTGACTATGACGGACTCGGCCAACGCCCCGGCACAGTACACTCAGACCCTACAAGTAGTATTGCCAGCCCTCGCCGCAAGCTTCACCGCTAGTCCGAGCATCCCGGTATCAGGACAGACTGCTACGTTTACCGCTACAACCTCCGGCGGGACAAGTCCGTACAGTTACACATGGGACTTCGGAGAATCTGCAACTGGGTCTGGAAACCCAGCGACGCACGCCTTCACTGCGAACGGGTCCTACGTCGTGAAGCTCACAGTCAAGGATTCAGCTACCCCGACCGCCTCCCAGGTCACAGCATCCACCACTGTTGTGGTCGGGACTCCAACCTTGACCTTCGCAAAGAATCCCACAACTTCGTTGTTGTTAGGACACACCGAGCCAGAGGCGATCAAAGTAGGAAGCCTCTACTATGTGTACTACAGACTGGACTCTGCCCCCGGCAACGCTTCGATTAACGTGATGAGCACAGCAGATGGAGTCACGTTCACTGAATTGGGAACTGTGCTCACGCCATCCTCTTCCGGCTGGGACAGTAGAGAGGTAATCTCGCCGTCGGTCCTGTTTGACGGAGGAACCTATTACATGTACTACGAAGGGTCAGACGCATCTGGGCATCGGAGTATCGGCGTTGCCACCTCAGCAAGCCCTACAGGTCCGTTCACTAAGTATTCTGGGAACCCAGTCCTGACGGCTTCCACTGCGTGGGAAACTACGATAGTTGGCACTCCGGCAATCGCGAGAATAGGTACCGGCTACTTTCTCTTCTATCACGGGTTCGATGGAACCCATGATCAGGGCGCAGTAGCCTACAGCACTAGCCCGTTGGGTCCATGGACAAAGGAACCAAACAACCCAATACTGCCAATTGGACCCGCGGGATCGTGGGATCAAGCAAAAACGGCACCCTCTTCAACTCTGGTGGTTTCAAGCTCCCGAGTCTGGCTATTCTACGAAGGATTCAATGGCAGCTCGTGGAGGTCAGGGCTGGCAACTGGAAACGTCGATTCTAACGGAAGAATACCGTCCCTGACCAAGAATCCATTGCCCATCATAGACCTCGGCGCTCCTGGCTCCTTCGACTCTGTCCACGCACACCTACCCGGCGCAGTATATACAGGGACAGAGATTTGGATCTATTATTCGGGAAATAATGGTGTCGCGTACAGGCTGGGGAGGGCCGTGGCCCAATATTCGCTTCCCTCTGCAGGAGCAGATTTCGCGCTCGCCGCTACTTCTCCAGCCGGGGTGAGAGTAGGCCAATCCACCAGCACCACTATCACCATCACGGGACAAAACGGATTCGCAGGAACAGTTGTCCTCACGGACGCGACATCCCAAGGATTGAGTTGTGGGACGATCTCTCCGAATAGCGTTACTGGTTCAGGCACAGCTACGGTCTCCTGCAGTGCCACAAGCGCCAAGTCCTATACGCTGACCGTTACTGGCACTGGTGGATCTATCGTCCATACCGCAACAATCACATTCAACTTCCAAGACTTCACGGTCGCCGCATCATCTCCTGCAGCTGTTAGCACTGGGTCCTCCGCAGTTTCGACCATCACCGTAGCTTCCCTGAATGGGTTCTCAGGGACTGTCAGCCTCACCGACACAGTTCCGAGCGGTCTCACATGTGGATCTATCGCGCCCACCAGCGTGTCAGGATCCTTGACTGCGTCTCTGTCATGTAGCTCCGCCACGCAGAATGTATACACTATCACTATCAAAGCCACGAGTGGTTCATTGAGCCACTCAACCACAGCTTCTTTCACCTTTGGCACACCACCTGACTTCACAATGACGGCAACTTCCCCAGCAGCCGTCACCGTCGGGTCAGCCACAACCTCGACAATAACCCTGACTCTAATTCACGGGCTCACAGGCGGTGTTGCCCTAACAGACATTGCTCCTTCGGGACTGAACTGTGGCGCAATCTCCTCCTCAAGCCTCGCTAACAACGGTACCGCAACCGTAACGTGCGGCTCTTCAACCGCATCCACGTACACCCTCACCATAACTGGAACGAGCGGCGGAATAATCCACAGCGTGACGGCAACGTTCGTCTTTGTCGCTCCGTCCAACCATGTCCCAATCATCGTCGTGCCCGGTCCCCAGAACGCAACCGTCGGAGGAACACTCCACTTCACCGTCTCAGCTAACGATCCCGGCGGCACAGGTGGAACAATCACTCTCTCCGCGACAGGGCTGGTCTCCAGTATGGCGTTCGACCCAGCCACCGGAGCCTTCTCGTTCACTCCCGGCCCTGCCCAGGCAGGTCAGACCTTCATCGTCAACTTCACCGCAACAAACAGCAACGATCCGTCTTGGACAACCACTCAGTCCGTCCCAATACGAGTCGAGGGCGCTAACAGCCAGCCTCCTCAGGGAGGAATTTGTCTCACGTGCATGTTGCCGAAAGGAGTCTCAACGAGCGTATGGTTGCTCCTCATGGGTGCTTTGATAGGTATAGTATCCTCGATCGCTCTGCACACGGCGAAAGCCCGCTCGGAGCTTGCTGGTGCACGCAGAAGGCTTAGATCTCGCCAGATGATGGAACCAAGAGCATATCAGAGACAGAGGTACAAGGAAAACCCTGTCGAAGACCGGTAAAGGTCTGGGCTGGTGTCCATAGGCGCAGACTCTGCTACTGATTGAGGCATGACGCGGGCTCGCTGTAATCTTCTCAGCTTTTCGTTCTTGAGCGTATCTAATGGGGCACCACAATCGAGGCGCTATCTTTCTTCCTCCAACCTCCCAGAGCCCACAAACTTGCTACTGTATATTCCCGCGTACCAACTCTCACGCAACGTTGCTCCCTTGAATTTCCGTTGTGACATGATGGAATATTCATGCTCATGAAACGCAAGCGAAAAATTACTTCATTTCGAGATCGTAACTTTTCCCAGACTCACCACTATCCGGACAAGGATTTGCCTTCCGGTCATTGAGAAGATATTCGTTCAACTGAAGGAAGCTCCTCCTCATTCTTGCGTAATCCTCGATCAACTGTCGAATCATCATTCTCGCCCTTGCCTTTGAATCAATTATCTGATGTCGACTCAAGTCAGATGCATGACTAAGAAAATCGTCGCCACTTTTCTTGAAGAATTCAGACATGTCTTGCAAGTCTTGACGTACTGTAAAATGAGGTAAGGTGAGCCAGCCCCTCTTGATTGCTATCGTCCCTATCGGGACAATACAACCACAACCACAGCCATCAATCGAGCCATCATCTATCAAGATGTAGGTTACTCGTTTTCTCGAGAGCTCAGGAATCTCGTCCCGCGAAATTTCAACAGCCGATTTGAGGTTTCCTCCCGTCCCTTTGCAGATATCATCCCCTCATCGGCCGCCAGTAGAAGAGATAATAGCGTTTCGGTTTTTCGCCTATAAAGAAGCTTAGTTTTGCCGTAGTCTGACGGAATGTGTCTGCGGAAGCAGACACAGCTTTGGGTAAGTTGAGGGGACATACTGTTCCATTCGATACTTCCTTACGAAGGAGGTCAAGGCGTCAAAGCGATAGCTTGTTGGTGAGGCGATGTCTCCCCAAGGTCTGAGTTGTTGGCTCCACTGAGTTGAACTGTCTAGAAGACATTATTGAGAGGTGCCTTGCGCGCAAAGTCATAGGGTTCAGGGCCCTCGGTTCAAACTATCTGATCAGAAACTCGATACCAGTGATTAACAGAAGTGCTATCATAACCAATTGAATGTAGCTTCCCCTCATTTGACCTGTAGCGAATTTAGCGCCAAAAATACTACCGATGGCCCCTCCGGATGACAATAGCAGGAAGACTAACGGGTTAATCAAGCCTGTGCTGAAGTAGCCAACAGAGCCTCCGGCGTATCTGAAAAATGAAGTTGTGAGACTTGTGCCCAGCACCATCCTGGCCCTCAGTTTGAACACGAAGAAAAAGGTGGCCATAGTTAGCCCGGCTCCTGCCACTCCAAACAGACCGGTCGCCACACCGATCGATGTTCCGAGGGAAACCTGCACGGCTATTGCAATGGGATCCTTCTTTCTCCAACGCGACAATTGATCCGCACTCCCAGCGTTATCATTCTTCAAGAGTTGCGAAAACGAGCTGATCTTGAGCCTACGTAAACGGAGAGATTGGAAGATTGTATAGATAGCGACAAGCAAAGTGAAAAGACCCAGAGTGCGCTCGATAAGCAGAGATTGGAGCGAAGAGGCTAAGGTTGCAGCAAAAAACGATCCAGCCACTCCGGCTAGCCCCACCGTAATCGAAAGTTGACCATCAATCTGTTTCTTTCGATAGAAAGTTATGGCACCCACTAGCAAGAATATGGTGGACGCTGCGAGAACTGTTCCCACGGCTTCTTGAATAGACATGCCCTCAAATCGGGCAAGAAGAAGGATCGTGAACACTCCGGCGCCGCCACTTGTAACGTTAGATAGCCCTCCCGTCGCTGCTCCCAGCAGGAATACTATGCCCAATAGGAATAATTGAAATAGGCTCAGGGAACCTCACGCATTCTACGAGGATGCACTGGTTTGACGGAAGATCTATGCTATAAGCATGCCTATTGCATGGAACCTGTTCGGTTCAAGACAAAGCACAAAGAAGTTGTCTCGCTGCGCTTTATATCAAGTTCAATCCGGCGATACCGGCAATGCTAAATTCGGAGCGAATGTGACCGGTTGCATTTCACTCAGTGATTCGCCCCGTTTTGGGCACGTTACGGTTTCTTCGGGCCGAGCGCCGAGGAGGGGCGCTGTGACAAGAAATTCCCAGATTGACAGGAGATGAAAAGTCAACAATGAGAATCGTCAGAATTCTCTTTCTTCTCCGAATAGCATTCCTGTTCGTCCCCACGGTCCTCGCCACGCGACTGACCCGAGACAATGAAAGCAGTACAAAGTCCATGACGTCAAAGCGGGACCGGTGGGATTTGAACCCACGACCTTCGGGTCTCTCCGTGCGAAATACGCCGGAGCCCGATGTCCTATCCTGGCTGTCCTCGCTCCCAGTCAATACAAAGTGGCTGGGTGTGATCTAGACTACGGTCCCGGACCCCGGTCCGAGTCTCTTCGGAATAAAAGCTAGCCTTGGAGGGTCGTGTGGACTCCAGGCATTTCGCCACGTTAATAGGCTGGAATCACTGTATCGCTCACGCAATGGCCTCGGTCGGACGCAGTCTGTTTTGGAGCGGCCTGTGGGTCTTCTCCGTTGCCACGGGCTTGGCTAGCATGATCTTCATGGCATGGGCGTTCTATTTGGAGACTACAGGGCGGGGCGCTCTCTTCATTGAGCCGAACCGAGTCTTGGCCGCTGGAGAACTGGCCACAGTGGCTACCGGAATGGTGGCTCTAATCATTCTCTTCCTCAGAGCTCTCTCCCACAGAGACTAGACCGGTTCTGCCATCTTTGACGAAGAAATCAAGCCCTCGATTATAGGTCGCATTTTCTCCGGATACCTCCGCGAAATCACAATCCCCATTATTCCATTCCGAAGGTGGAGGCGAAGCCTGGACCTGGTAAGCTGAACCCGTTCTAGGTCTGCGTACGCGAATTCTAGGTCTCCCTTACCTGATGCAGCAAGCGGATTACCCATCTTCGTGGCGTCTCTTCTTCTCTGGGTCAGGAACTCTTGCAGTGAGAAGGCGGTGAGTCCTCCAATCGCTGCTCCGATGAAACCAGCGAATAACAGACCTACTACGGCAAAGACAACGACGGCCAGGACTGTTACACTTCCAGAGGTGAGCTTCTTCAGAACTAGTTTCTTGTCCGAGAAAACCATGAGGTAGACGGTTGATCCGATCACCCCTCTGTCAACAACCATTCTAGCAGGG
>Ga0209157_1002113_pt1 | contig 16015 bp, 14 predicted proteins | sample GraSoiAngelo_135_FD_185892 | JGI IMG/M metagenome (GOLD analysis project Ga0209157, IMG submission 185892) | Grasslands soil microbial communities from the Angelo Coastal Reserve, California, USA - 14_0929_05_40cm (SPAdes) (version 2) | ecosystem: Environmental > Terrestrial > Soil > Grasslands ...
TGAGCCACGTGGTCGCGTTGCGCAGCGACGCCAACCCAGTGTCCGTCGCGGTGTCCATCCCGAACAGCAGGGACTTCGTCGCACCGAACATGGTGAGCTCCAGTCCAGCAATGGTCGCCGCCGCCGTACTCAGGAAGCGGCGGCGATCCAGGTCAATGCGCACCGGCGGCTGCTTGCTCGATCACGCGCGCCACCACGGCCGGGTGTGAAAGGAACGGCACGTGACTCGATTTTACCTCGGTTGTCTTTGCCTTCATGCGATTGGCATAGAATCGCTCGAGGTCGGGATTGATGGCTTTGTCGTCCTGCGACACGATGTACCATGACGGAATTGTCTTCCACGCCGCCTGGTCCAGCGTCGCGCCAAATACGGTGCCGATGATCGGCTTCTGCGTGGCCGCCGCCACGCGGGTCTCGGCCACCGGGACATCAGCGGCGAAGAGCTCGTGGAACCGCGCGGGGTCGATGTAGAGAAAACCGGCCTTGTCGGGTCTGAATCCGGTGCCGAGTTGCGTGGGATAGCGCTCGCCGAACGCGCCGATCGGCTCGCCGACCTCGGGCGCGAACGCCGCGACGTAGACGAGCGCCTTCACGTTGGCGCTGCCGGCCGCGGCCTGGGTGATGACCGCGCCGCCGTAGGAGTGCCCGACGAGGACGACCGGGCCGGTCTGCGCGTCGATCACGCGCTTGGTCGTTTCCACATCGGCGGCAAGTGACGTGAGCGGATTCTGCACCGCGATCACGGTGTAGCCGTCGCGCTGGAGAATCGGGATGACCTTCGACCAGCTCGAGCCGTCCGCGAACGCGCCGTGGACGAGCACGATGGTCGGCTTGGCGGCGGGGGATTGTGCGCCGAGGCTGCCGGCGAGGCCGGCGAGCACCGCAAAGAGAATTCTCGTGGTACGTGTCATTTTATGCGCTCCTGAGTGATTTGAAACCGGCACGGAGCTCGATCACGAACGTGTCCGGCTGCTCCCACGCGGCGAAGTGGCCACCCTTGGCGACCCTGTTGTAATGAATGAGCTTGGGATACGCTTTCTCGGTCCAGCTCTTCGGCGCCTGATAGAGCTCGTCCGGAAACGCCGTCACGGCAGTCGGGACCGGGACGTTTTTCGGCGCAAAGAACGCGAGCTTGCTTTCCCAGTACAGGCGAGCTGAAGAGACCGTCGTGTTCGTGAGCCAGTACAGTGTGACGTTGTCGAGGATGTCGTCGCGCGTAAGCCCCTCGCGCTGACCGTCGAAGACACGCGACATGAGCGCCATGCTGAGCGCGTCGTGGTCGAGCATCCAGGCCGCCATCCCGACCGGCGAATCTCCGATCCCGTAGAGCGTTTGCGGGCGGTTCGCCATCTCTTGTGCGTAGCCCAGGCCGTGCTTGTAGAAATACGCAAGCTGGTCGTACGCCTGCCCTTCGTCGACTGAGAGACCTGATGGCGCCGGCGCACCGGCAGACGCCGCCTTGTCGATGTCGGCTGGCACGGTGGCAGGCATGTTGGTGTGAATGCCAATCAATCCCGCAGGCCGGAGCAGAGCCAGCTGCTCGGTAACGGCGTTGCCCCAATCGCCGCCCTGCGCCACATATCGTTTGTATCCGAGGCGCTCCATCAGGACTGCCCACGCACGCGCGATGCGGATGGGATCCCAGCCGAGCGTGGTGGGCTTCCCGGAAAACCCGTAGCCCGGCAGCGACGGAATCACGACATCGAAAGCGTCTGCGGCGGTCCCGCCATGCCCGGTGGGATTCGTGAGCGGATCGATGATCTTCAACTGCTCGATGATCGAGCCCGGCCATCCGTGTGTGACGATGACGGGCAGCGCATTCTTTTCCTTCGAGCGCACGTGAATGAAATGAATGTCAACGCCGTCGATCGTCGTTGTGAACTGCGGCAGTGCGACGAGTCGCGCCTCGCACTTGCGCCAGTCGTATTGCGTGCCCCAATAGCGCGCGAGATTCTGCATCGTCGAGAGCTGCACGCCCTGCGATTGATCGTTGACGATTTCCCTCTCGGGCCACTTGGTCGCGTTGATGCGCCGGCGCAGGTCGGTCAGATCCGCGTCCGAAGCGGTGAAACGAAACGGACGAATTTCAGTCTGACCACTACTCGTCGGTTGCGCGACGTCAGTCAGAGCTTGCGTCATGGCGTTGACCCTCCCAAAAAGTCCTAATGGGCCAGCGGCAACGGTTGCCGCTGCAACCCCGACAAACTGACGGCGATTGAAATCAGGTTGCTTGGACATCACGCGCCTCATTTCACCAGTGTGATCAGCGGTTTCGTGAGCGCCTCCTACTCGTGTCCGGCGCTCGCCGCTTCCTCAATCAGCTCGGCTACCTCGTTCGGGTGAGAAGCGAACGGGACGTGACTGGACCTGATCTCGCTCGTCCGGGCGCCCATGCGCCGAGCCATGAAGCGCTCGAGGTCGGGGTTTATGGCCTGATCCTCCCGAGCGACTAGGAACCACGAGGGAATCGTCCGCCAGGCCGCCTGGTCGAGCGTTTCCCCGAAGGCTGTCGCGGCGAGGGGTTTCTGCGTAACAGCGAGGACACGCGTCTGGCGTTCCGGCAGGTCCGCCGCGAACAGGGCGCGAAACCTGGTGACATCGACATATAGGAATCCGGCGGCGTCGATGGTGAGTGCGGTGCCGAGCGCGGTCGGCGGGAATAGCGCGTTCAGCGCGCCGATCGGCTCACCCACATCGGGCGCGTAGGCGGCGATGTAAACGAGGGCTCGCACGTTCGGATTCCCCGCCGCGGCGCCGGTGATCACGGCGCCCCCATAGGAGTGGCCCACGACGACGACAGGACCGCTCTGAGCCTCGATCACTCGTCGCGTCCAAGCGACATCGCTGGCAAGCGAGCTGAGAGGATTCTGCACCGCGATCACATTGAAGCCGTCGCGCTGCAAGATGGGGATCACGTCCTGCCACCCCGAGGCATCGGCAAAGGCGCCGTGCACGAGTACGATCGTCACGCCTCGGCCGATGTTCCGACCTTGCCCGAGCACGCTCGGGGACGCGCGCGAGGCCGCCACCGCGAGCTCGTCGCCGCCGAAGCTCGGCGAAGTGGCTCGCCGGCTGTCACACCCAAGCGCCAGGACAATGAGCCCCGACACCAAGACCCGCGCCGCCTGTGTTCTTTGCATGATGCGCCTCCTAGTGTTGTCCTGCGTGTCGGCTCGAACGAAGTGACCGGAACGCCGCCCGCGTCTCTGCCGTGAACAGCTCCGGCTGCTCCCACGCCGCAAAGTGTCCACCCTTCTCGGTTTGGTGGAAATAGATCAAGCTCGGATAGGCGCGCAGGGCCCACGTCTCCGGAGGGAGAAAGGGATCCTCGCCGCACCAGGCCAGCGACAGCCTCACCACTGGCCACGCGTGGCAGGAGCTCGTTTCAAGACGCCGCTCACGACGAGGATCCACACGAGGCTGATGACCGGGAGGATCAGCCGCGAATAGAGTCCGTCCGGTGCCCAGAACCCGCTGCTCATCCACGTCGTGCCGCCCGCCACACCGAGCACGACCGCGGCGACCCCGGCCCCGAACAGTCCGTTGGAGATCATGCCGGCCCGCCACAGCCCGAACGATCCTGACATGATCAGCATCGCCCGAGGGAACGCGCTCATCACGACGCCGGCCCACACGAGGTCGTTCAGTCCGGACACGAACGCGGCGTTGCCCGAGCCGGCGATCGAATACGCGAGGGCCGCACACACCGCGATCAGCACGAGGAAGACACCGCCGACCGCGGCACTGGAGGCAGTCGCCGCCGCCCCCCACCCCGCTTGCCCAGCCTCACGCAGCGTAGCCCGGATCGCGGCTGCGAACCACATCAGGTTGAGGACTCCTCCCAGGCCGAAGAAGACCGCAGCCCAGAGGATCCGCGTGTGATGGCTGGCGTAGAACGCGACGACCGTGTCGGCCGGCGCACCGATGCCGGGTTGAGTGCCGTAGACGAAATAGCCGGCGATGAACAAGGCGACGGCGTTGACGCCGCTCCCGCGCCACAACCGTTCCCAGGTGTTGGGGGTCACGGTGGTCGACGACGCGGTGGTGGTGGACGCGCTCATGAGGATCTCCTCTCGAACTGAAGGTGCATTCGGATCGTCATCGCGGGCCTACTGGCCTGCCTGGTTGCTTGCGCGGAGCGGCTTGAACGCGGCGCGTAGCTCGGCCGCGAACAGCTCCGGCTGCTCCCACGCGGCGAAGTGGCCGCCCCGGTCCACTTCGTGGAAGTAGATCAAGTTCTTATAGGCGCGGCGGGCCCACGACTCGGGCGGCCGATAGACGTCCTCGGGAAATACCGTGATCGCCACCGGCAGCGTGAGCTCGGTAGTCTTCCACGCGGCCGACTGCGTGGGGTTGCGTCCCACATTCTCCCAGTACAGCCGCCCCGCCGAGGTCGAGGTGTTGGTGAGCCAGTACAGCGTGAAGTCGTCGAGGACCTGATCTCTGGTCGGGGTCTTTGTAGCGTCCTCGTCGCCATACGTCCACTTCGCGAAGCCTGGATGGACGAGCATGAATGCCGCCATACCAACCGGCGAGTCGTTGAGGCTGTACCCCATCGCCTGTGGCCGCGCGGTCAGCATCGCGAAGTAGCTCGAGCTCCCACTCATCCCGTACTTTCGGAGCGCGTTGAACACCGCGAGCTCCTGTTCGGAAAGTCCCGCGGGCTGCGGACTGCCGCTGACCAGCGCCGCTGTCACCTCGGGCGGTACCGTCGCTGGCAGGTTGAGATGAATGCCGAGCAATCCCGGGGGCGCCTGCCGCGCCAGCTCGGTAGAGATGGGAGCACCCCAATCGCCCCCCTGGGCTACGTAGTGGGTGTAGCCGAGACGTCTCATCAGCTCAGCCCAGACGCGCGCGACGTGCTCGGGACCCCAACCGGCGGCGGTTGGTCTGCCCGAAAGACCGTAGCCGGGAATCGACGGAATCACGACATCGAAAGCGTCCGCGGCGGTGCCGCCGTGCGCCGCCGGATCGGTGAGTGGACCGATGGTCCCGAGGAACTCGAACACCGAGCCCGGCCAACCGTGCGTGATGAGGACCGGCAGCGCGTTCTTTTCCTTCGACGTGACCTGAATGAAGTGGATGTCCACACCGTCGATGTTCGTCACAAACTGCGGCAACGCATTCAGCTTCGCCTCCGCCTTACGCCAGTCGTAGCCGCTGCCCCAGTACTGCACCAGCGCCTGCAGCCGGGCCAACTGCGCACCCTGTGACTGATCGGGGACGGTTTCCTTGTCGGGCCAGCGGGTGGCTGCGATGCGCCGGCGCAGATCGTCGAGTGCCGCTTGCGGAACCTGGACGCGGAACGGACGGATCGCTTCCGATGCCATCGGCGCTTGCGTGGCGGTTTGTGTTACAGTTCCGGTCATGGTCATGTCGTTCAGTGTGGAGACTGCGAACAGAGCGAGACAGCAGGCGAGCATCGTCATCAGACGCTCCGGTGTTCTAGGATGCTATGACGATGGAGCGCGTATGCGCCCAGTCGATAAGACTTTGGTATCGTTGCAGACTGGTACTAACGGGATTCGATACAAAAACGTCGGGGGACATTCGCGAAGCAGGCGACGCACCGTGCACAGTGCGCCGCCCCCGCACCAGTACGAGGTCACCATTCGCCACGCGTGGCAGGAGCTCGTTTCAAGACGGCGCTCACGACGATGATCCACACGAGGCCGATGATCGGGAAGATGAGCCGCGAATAGACTCCGTCCGGTGCCCAGATCCCGCTGCTCATCCACGTCGTGCCGCCCGCGACGCCGAGCACGACCGCTCCGACCCCGGCCTCGAACAGTCGGTTGGAGATGATCCCGGCCCGCCACAGCCCGAACGACCCGGCCATGATCAGCATCGCGCGTGGGAACGAGCTCATCACGATGCCGGCCCACACGAGGTCGTTCAGCCCCGACGTGAGCGCCCCGTTCCCTGCGCCGGCGATCGAGTACGCGCGGGCCGCGCACACCGAGATGAGCACGAGGAGGATGCTGCCGAGCGCTGCACTGGACGCGGTCGCCGCCGCCCCCCAACCGCCTTGCCCAGCTTCACGCAACGTGCTCCTGATCGCGGCTGCGAACCACATGACTGCGCTGGCCGGTTGTCGTTCCGTTGATCTTTCGGACATCGTCTCTCCAACGGACGGAAAGACGGCGCGCACGTGTGTGCGCGCCGCCTCCTTCATTTCAACTAGTGCGTTGCTCCCTGCGTCGAGCGCAAGGACCGGAACCCCGCCCGGAGATCTTCGGTAAGGAGCTGCGGCTGCTCCCACGCCGCGAAGTGCCCGCCTTTGGGGAGCTTGTTGTAGTAGATGAGTTTGGGAAACGCCCGCTCCGTCCAGCTCCGCGGGGCTGGATAGAGTTCGTCAGGGAAGACGCTCACGGCCACTGGGATGGAGACGCCTTTGGAATTGAAATACCCTTTGCCCCAATACTCCCAATAGAGACGGGCGCCAGAAAGCGCGGTGTTCGTCAACCAGGTGATCGTGATGTTGTCGAGGATGTCGTCGCGCGTAAGGCCCTCGGTCTGTCCGTCAAAGACACGCGCGATGAGCTCATAGCTGCGCGCGTCGTGATCGAGGAAATAAGCCGCCAGGCCGACGGGTGAGTCCGCGATTCCGTATAATGTCTGCGGCCGCAGCCCCATCTGGAATCCATAGGCGATTCCCTTTTGATAGACGAACCGCAAACGTTCGTAAGCGACCTTCTCATCGTCTGAGAGACCCGATGGCGTGGGCGCCCCTGAAAAGGCCGCCCCGTCAATCTCGGCTGGAAAGATGCCGGGCATGTTGACGTGAATGCCGAGCAATCCCGGAGGCGCCTGCAGACCCATCTGTTCGGTGACGACCGCGCCCCAATCGCCGCCTTGCGCCACATATCGCGTGTACCCGAGGCGGTTCATCAGCACCGCCCAGGCACGTGCGATGCGGGGTGGGCCCCAGCCGGTAGTCGTCGGCTTGCCCGAAAACCCGTAGCCCGGCATCGACGGAATCACCACGTCGAAGGCGTCCTCCGCCCGCCCGCCATAGGCGGTGGGATCGGTGAGCGGACCGATGATCTTCATCTGCTCGACGATGGAGCCGGGCCATCCGTGCGTGATGATCATCGGCATCGCATTCTTGTGTTTCGAACGAACATGAATGAAATGGATGTCCAGCCCATCGATCTGCGTGATGAATTGCGGTAGGGCGTTGAGTCTCGCCTCGACCTTGCGCCAATCGTACCCCGTCACCCAATAGCGCGCCAGTTTCTGCATCGTCGCGAGCTGCACGCCTTGCGTCGCATCCGCGACCGTCTCCTTGTCGGGCCATTGCGTCGCCGCGATGCGTCGGCGGAGGTCGGCGAGGGCCTCGTCCGAAGCGTGAAACTGGAAGGGGCGGATGGCGTCCGATGCGGGCGCCTGAGGGGACTGCGTCAACGTGCTGGTCATGGTCGTCTCCTTCAGGGCAGGGCCGGCGGCGCCGAGCAGCACCAAGCTGCACGCACCCGCCGCGGCGGTGATGAGGAACTTGCCTGTCGTCATAGGATGCTCCGTGTTCGAGGTGCGCTCAGTGTACGCGCGACGACGGAGCGAATCGATTGGACGTTGGTGCCGGCGAGACGTTGGTATCGGTCGGCGCCGCGAGTACTAGTCTCCTCGTCCGGTAGGAAGTGGCCGGTGTATCCGCCGGGTGGTGGTGCAGTAGTCTTGGTGGTATTCCTCCGCCTGCATCACGTGGAGGGACGGGGCGTTTTTGGGCCGCGCTGACGCTGCGGGTGATACGAAGGTATCATGGACGTTTGGCCAGAGCTGGTACACCCTCAAGTAGTGAGGTACTTCAAGTCGATCGGAGACAATGACAATGCCCGGCGAGCTTGATCATGAAGCGAACGCCCTGAGCGAGCGTGAGCCGTGGGATCGAGTGGTGGTGGACGCCGCCCCACGCGATCACATCGTGCAGCTGTATCAGGACCAGGATTTTCTCAACCGCGCCGTCTGCCGGTTCGCCGGTGCTGCTATCGCGAACGGAGAGGGCATGATACTCGTGCCAACGCTCACTCACTGGAACGCCTTTCGCCCACGCCTCGAGGCCGAAGGGGTGGACGTGGAAGCGGCACGGGAACGCGGTCAGCTGACGGTGGTTGACGCCGACGAATTCCTCCCTCATTTCATGCGGGACGGCATGCCGGACTCGCCTGTATTCCTCGGTCTCGCCGCGGACGTCATCGGACAGGCGCGCGCTGGAGGGCGCTACCCCAGAGTGCGTTGGTGGGGAGAAATGGTCAACGTCTTATGGGAGCGCGGGGATGTCGCCGCCAGCATGAACCTCGAAGACTTGTTCGATCAGCTCGGCGGAGAGCAGGACGTCGCGCTGTTCTGCTCGTTCCTGATGGACAACTTCAACGGTGAAGTTCATACGCGCATGCTGCCCAGGCTCGGGACGAATCACTCTCATCTTATTCCAGTGGAGGACTACGCTCGGCTGGAGCGCGCCGTAGGCGATGCGCTCCGGGAGACCGTCGGCCCGGACGAAGCGCGCGTCCTTGAAGGTCGGCTGCTCTCCGACTATCGGGCGCCATTCGACATGCCGCGCGCCCAGGCGTTGCTGCTGGCCTTGCGTCAGGTTCTCCCGACAGTTGCTGATCCCGTGCTGCAACGGAGCCGCCGGTTGTACTCTGCCTCCGGAGCCGCAGGAGCCGCCTGATGACGACCGGTTTCGAGGGGATCACGACTGCGAGCGATCTGATCGACATCCTCGATACCATTGAAGTGCCTGTCGTCGCCGTGCGACGCGACTTTCTGATCGCGTGCTTCAATAAGGCCGCGGCAGATGTGCTTGGCCTTTCGGCTTCGGACGTTGGCCGGCCATGCCGCACTATCTCGGTCCTCGCCGGCTTGCCCCGCTTGGAGCAGCAATGCAGCCAGGTCATCGCCGACGGTGTGGAATGCCGGGCCGATTTTCGCGACGGGGACAGATGGTTCGTCGTTCGGATATCCCCGTCCACAACGGGTGATCGCCAGATCAGCGGCACCGTCTTGACGTTCACGAACGTGACTGCGTTCCGCGCAAGCACCGATCAGGCCATCTACGAACGCGAATTCACCAAGTCGATCCTCAACACGGTCGCGGATCCTCTCGTGGTGGTGAGCCCTGACCTCCGAATTCAGTCGGGCAATCGCGCCTTCTACACGACGTTCGGTGTCTCTCGCGATGAGACCCAAGGGGTGCCCCTGGATGAGGTCGGGAACGGAGCGTTTGCACTTCGCACGTTACGTGCGCAGTTCGAGGAGATGCTCGCCGGCAGTCATGCGTTCCAGCCCGTTGAGGTAGAGCATGTCTTTCCGGGAAAGGGTCAACGGACGCTGATTCTTGACGCCCATCCCTTGTCTGTGCCGGGCCATTCCAAAAGCAGGGTACTGGTGACATTCCAGGACATCACGGCGCGCAAACAGGCTGAAGCGGCCAAGGATCTGCGTTCTGAGGAGGAACTACGGCGCAGCGAGGCGTTCCTCGCAGAGGGGCAACGCCTCAGCGTAACGGGCACCTTTTCTTGGAAAGTGGCGACCGACGAAATCACGTGGTCAGAGCAGCTCTATCGCATCTACGAGTTTGAGATTGGCGTGCCGGTGACGCTCGAACTGATCCGTACTCGAGTCCATCCGGAGGATGTCAGTTTGTTAGAGAAAATGAAAATGGTCGACCAGGCACGAGGTGGCGGCGAAGCCTTTGAGTGGCAGTACCGATTGCTGATGCCTGATCACTCGATCAAGTACATGCATGCAATCGCTCATGCAATCCGGGCCCGGGATGGTCAGCTGGAGTACATCGCGGCGGTTCAGGATGTCACGGTGCGCCGAATATCGGAAGAAGCTCTCACCAGGGCCCGAACCGAGCTAGCCCATGTGGCCAGGGCCACGACTCTCGGCACGTTGACGGCGTCGATCGCGCACGAAGTCAACCAGCCCCTCTCAGGCATCATCACCAACGCCAGCACCTGTCTGCGAATGCTGGACGCCGATCCTCCCAATGTTGACGGCGCCCGTGAAACCGTGCGGCGGACGATCCGCGACGGCAACCGTGCGTCGGATGTGATCACGCGGTTGCGCGCGCTGTTCGGCAGGAAGAGCACCACTACTGAATCGATGGACTTGAATGAAGCGACACGAGAAGTTATTGCGCTGTCGCTGAGTGAGTTACAGGGAAGCGGAGTGATTCTGCGCGCAGATCTTGGCGACGACCTCCCGCTTGTCACCGGAGATCGTGTTCAGTTGCAGCAAGTCATCCTGAACTTGCTCCGGAACGCGACAGATGCGATGAACGGCGTAGACGATCATCCGAAGGAGTTGGTAATCAGAACCGAGCGAGACAACGACGATGGTGTGTGCCTGAGCGTACAAGATGCGGGCGTAGGTTTCGCGCCCGAGGATATTGACCAGATGTTCGACGCGTTCTACACGACCAAGAGCGGCGGTATGGGGATCGGTTTATCCGTGAGTCGCTCCATTATCGAGCGCCACCGTGGCCGCCTCTGGGCAACACGAAATAATGGTCCAGGGGCCACGTTTGCATTTTTCATTCCCTGCGCACCCGAGGGGGATCGGAGGTCTGCGGACACGGAACCGGAACATGCGATGGGGAATCGGTGATGGCCGTGCGTTCCCTCGTGTCTGTCGTAGATGACGACCAGTCCGTGCGCGAATCGCTACCCGACCTGCTTCGGGAGTTCGGCTTTGAGGCCAAAGCGTTCGCGTCGGCGGAAGAATTCCTCGCGTCTGGTTATGTCGACCAGACCAGATGCTTGATCCTCGATATCGCGATGCCGGGGATGTCCGGACAGGACCTGCAACAGGAATTGACGCGCCGTCGCCAGAAGATTCCGATCGTGTTCATTACCGCGACCGGAGATGAGACGGTCCGCCCGCTCGTGCTCGAACGGGGCGCGGTAGAGTGCCTGTTCAAACCCTTCAGCGAGGCGGCGCTGCTGGGAGCGCTCAACGCCGCACTCCACGTAGCCTGAGTCGAGGCAATCATCATGTCGCCGACGAAGCCGATCGTGTTCGTTGTAGACGACGACATCTCCGTGCGGGACTCGCTAGAGCTACTGATCCGCAACGCTGGCTGGCAGCCGGAGCTGCTCGCGTCCGCACACGAATTCCTCGCTCGCCCCCGCGTGCTCGTACCCAGCTGCCTCGTGCTCGACGTCACGCTTCCTGGCCTCAACGGGCTCGAGCTGCAAGCGCGTATCGGCGCTGATCGCACGGACATGCCGATCATCTTCATCACCGGTCACGGCGACATACCGATGTCGGTCCAGGCCATGAAGGCTGGAGCCGTCGAGTTCCTCACCAAGCCCTTCGGTGACGGCGTCTTGTTGGGGGCCATCCGGAACGCCATCGAGCGCAGCCGCACGGCGCTTGGTCACGAGGCGGAGATACGGGAGCTCCGCGACCGCCACGGATCACTCAGCCGTCGAGAACGAGAGGTCATGGCGTTGGTGGTCACCGGGAAGTTGAACAAACAGGTCGGAGGCAAGCTCGGCATCAGTGAGATCACGGTGAAGGCGCACCGCGGCAGGGTGATGCGAAAGATGCAGGCCGACTCTCTCGCCGAGCTGGTGAACATGGCCGCGAGGCTGCACGTCGCAGGGGACTCGGGCAAAGAAAAAGCCCCACAGCGAACGTCACTGTAGAGCTTCATCTTCCGTCAATCGGGACCGCGCCCGCGACCCCCTGAACCCCATGCGACTTTAGCGGAGTTGTTTGCCGTAGTGTTTGCCGGTCCTGGACGGACGTAGAGGGATTTTCCGGATCCTGGAGGGCGCGGCGTGAGCACAAAAACGGCGGGCCCCCAGGGACCCGCCGTCTTTGGAGACCGGTGCTTGCGCGAGGACGTTGCGACTTGACCTCAGCCCTTTCCCGACGTGAATCGCGGCGCGCATACTTCAGGCGTCGCGCTCCTTCGCGCCCGGTACGGTCTGGGTACGGTCTGAGGGGTGCGATTCGGGCGCGTTTCGGGGCTTGTGTGACGATTTGCCGCGCGCTAAGTGACGACGTTGCTTGCGTGGCGGCTGCGTCCGGACATCTTTCCCATCAACGGGTCGCAGGTTCGAGTCCTGCCTCGGGAGTTCTGTAGGTCCCCCTGCCCCAACGAGTTCTAATTAGTGTTTGCCGGTCCGTCGTGCCCTTGGAGGGATTTGGCGGTACTGGACGGCCTTCGGTGAGCACAAGAACGGCGGGCCCGATTCGACCCGCCGTCTTTGGAGCGCAATCCTAGCAACGCCGGCGACCCGCAGGGCCGTTGCTCCGTCGCGAGCCTCCAACACCGTGTAGCCCTGGCGCTCCAGGATCCGTCGGATCACCGCGCGCACTGCCGCATCTCCGACAGCCGGCCCGCGAGGCGCCGGGCCATCGCCCTGTGTTATGCCGCCGTTAGGGCCGCTGGCCAGCCGGCGTGTACAGCTCGGCGTGCATGAATCGGCGCAGCTCGGAGAACCGCACGGTCGCGTCGCTCCAAGACTTGTGGAACACCGCCTGCGAGGCTGCCTCGAGTTCCCGTTGGAAAGTGCCCTCCGCGGCCGACGGCGATGCGACCTCCACAATGACGACATTCGTGTACTCGCCGGAGCCGGCAGTCTTGGTGAGCAGCAGATACGACGCCACCGCCTTGCGCTTCACCAACTCGTCGAACACCGGGGTCACGACACTGACGAGCGCCGAATCGTATGCCTTCTCCTCGCCGGGCCGGACCTGATAATAATTGACGTGATAGAAGTGGCCAGGTCTCGCCTGAGCGAGGAGCGGGGCGGCGAGCGCAAGGAGGCCGACGACAATGGGAAGCGTGCAGCGCGCAGGGCGCACGCGGTGCACCAGCACGACGTTCGTATCCGATGACATGTTCGCCTCACTATTAGGGAGTCCTTAAAGCTAGGCGAGTTTGACGAACGGTCTGCGCCGAGCGCGTCGACGTTTCCAATGCGATGAGGCACCCACCGCCGAGCGAACTGCCCCGTGAAGTGACCTCACCCGTCCCGCTCCTTCTCGGTCGGTACGGTCTGGGTACGGTCTGCGGGGTGCGATTCGGGCGCGTTTCGGGATCTTCGTCTGGATTTCCTGCTCGCCAACCGCTTAGTTTTCTGTTCCCGAGCACGCGGGCGGGCATGTTCCGTGTCAACGGGTCGCAGGTTCGAGTCCTGCCTCGGGAGCGTCCCGACAACAACGTCCAAGTCCGCCGGCTTCCTGTCCCCGGCGACACTCAGCATGTCGCGTCCTGACCCTCGGTGCCGCAAAAACGCCCTAGGTCCTGGTGCAGCGGCATCCTCTATTTAGAGCGCTCCATGCCATCGGATTACCGTGGGAGAAGGGGGGTCCTGTAGTGAGCGGTCAGGGGGAGAATCGCCGCAAGCGGCGTTCGGCCACCGGCGCTCGCAGCGGCACCCGCCGCGGCGCCGAGGACGCGCTTGGGGCGAGCGAGGAGCGTTACGGCTCGGTCGTGGCGGCACTGGCGGAGGGCATTGTTTTCATGGATGCCGACGGCGGGCTTCAGGCGTCCAACGTCAGCGCCGAGCGGATCCTCGGGCTCACGGCTGAACAAATCGCCGGCCGGACCACCTTCGATCCGCGTTGGCAAGCCATCCACGAGAACGGCTCGCCGTTCCCGGGCGAGACCCACCCGATCGTGATGACCCTGCGGACGGGCAAACCATACGCCAACGTCATCATGGGAGTCCACAAACCGAGCGGCGAGTTGACCTGGATCTCCATCAACTCCCAGCCGCTCTTTCGGCGCGGCGTGCGCAAGCCCTACGCGGCCGTTGCGTCCTTCTTCGACATCACCGAGCGGAAACGGGCCGAAGACGCACTGCGTGCGACCCAGGCGCGCCTTCGGGACGTGCTCGCTTCAAGTACGGCCGTAGTCTACGCCACGAGGCTGACCCCAGAGGGCTTCGCCCCCAGCTGGGTGGGCGAAAATGTGACGCGGGTTCTGGGGTTTGAGGTGCGGGAGGCGCTTCACCCGAAGTGGTGGGTGCATCACCTGCACCCGGCCGACCGATCGCGGGTTCTCACCGAGATCCCCGCCCTCCTCACCAAGGGCGCACTCACCCTCGAATACCGATTCCAGGGGAAGAATGGCACGTACCGCTGGATCCACGATGAGGCGAGGCTGCTGCGCGACGCCGCCGGTCTCCCGTTGGAGGTCTTCGGCGCGTGGCTCGACATCACGGAGCGGAAGCAGCTCGAAGAGCAGTTCCACCAGGCGCAAAAGATGGAGGCCGTCGGCCGGCTCGCCGGAGGCGTGGCCCACGACTTCAACAACCTGCTCACCGCGATTCTCGGCTCCGCCGACCTTGTGCTGGACAGTCTCACGGCCGGGGTACCCGAGCGCGAAGAAGTCGAGGAAATCCGCAAGGCGGCGGTGCGGGCGGCGGACTTGACGCGCCAACTCCTGGCCTTCAGCCGCCAGCAGGTCATCGCCCCGACGGTGCTGAATCCGAACGGCGTGGTCGCCAACATGGACAAGCTGCTGCGGCGGCTACTCGGGGAGGATGTGGAGCTCCGCACGGTGCTGGCGCCGGACCTCGCGGCAGTGAAAGCCGATCCGAGCCAACTGGAACAGATCGTCCTGAACCTCGCCGTCAACGCGCGCGACGCCATGCCGAACGGCGGCAAGCTCACCATTGAGACGCAGAATGTGGAGCTCGATCAGGAATATGTCCGAGGACACCTCTCGGCGCAGCCTGGCCCCTACGTCATGCTCGCAGTGAGCGACACCGGGGTTGGCATGGACGCAGCGACCCAGTCTCGCATCTTCGAGCCCTTCTTCACTACCAAAGAGCAAGGCAAAGGCACTGGACTAGGGCTGGCCACGACGTACGGGATCGTCAAGCAGAGCGGCGGGTGGATCTGGGTCTACAGCGAGCCAGGTCACGGCACGAGCTTCAAGATTTACTTGCCCCGAGTCGCGGAGGCCGCCGCGCCGGCTGCCCCGAGCCCGGTGCCACCGCTATCGGTGCGCGGTTCCGAGACCGTCCTCCTCGTGGAGGACGATGAAATGATCCGCAAGCTCGTTCAGAAGGTGCTGAAGGCCAACGGCTACGCGGTGCTCGTCGCTGCAAGCGGTCGCGACGCCGAGCGTGTGGCAGAACAGCACGAAGGTCCCATCGATCTGCTCATGACCGATGTGGTCATGCCGGGGCTCAGCGGGCGAGAGGTTGCCCGACGCTTGTCCGCCGCGCGCACCGGGATCAGAGTGCTGTATCTCTCCGGCTACACGGACGACGCCATCGTCCACCACGGAGTGCTCGACCCGGGGGTCGCCTTCCTCCAGAAGCCGTTCACGCCAGCGGTGCTCGGGCGCAAAGTGCGCGAGGTGCTGGATGCGAAGTAGGAACGCCCCTTCGTGCCGCAAAACCGCCCTTGTGGGCCCCCTGACAACCCGCCATCCTCGCTTCCCAGGACCGGCTTCATTAAGGTAGGAGCGGACCTGAGCACCGATTCTTGAACACCGCGAGGATACCGCGCGTCGCCGGGGGCGTGGTCATCGTCATCGGCCTCGGCGCGTTGGCCGGCTGGCAGCTGGACGTCGCGGCGGCCGGGCATCATCGATCTTCGCGAAGCGTGATAGACCAGGAGGTGCGGACCGATGGCTGACCCGAGGACCGTTGCACCCGCGACATCGATACTCCTCACCTTGGGTCTCATCTGCTTCCCTGAGCCCGGGTTGGCCCAGCAACCGGACTCCAGCGCGTCCGCTGCGGCGTTGAAGAAGCTGAGCATCGAACAACTGATGAACCTGGAGGTCACGTCCGTCTCGAGGCGTCCCGAGAGATTGGCGCAGGCGGCTTCCGCCATCCAGGTCATCACCCAACAGGACATTCGCCGCTCCGGCGCCTCGAGTCTCCCCGAGGCCCTGCGTCTCGCCACCAACTTGCAGGTGGCGCAGGTCAATTCGCGCGACTGGGCCATCAGCGCGCGCGGGTTCAACAGCACCACCGCCAACAAGCTCCTGGTGCTCATCGATGGGCGCACCGTATACACCCCGTTGTAC
>Ga0209157_1002115_pt1 | contig 16005 bp, 16 predicted proteins | sample GraSoiAngelo_135_FD_185892 | JGI IMG/M metagenome (GOLD analysis project Ga0209157, IMG submission 185892) | Grasslands soil microbial communities from the Angelo Coastal Reserve, California, USA - 14_0929_05_40cm (SPAdes) (version 2) | ecosystem: Environmental > Terrestrial > Soil > Grasslands ...
TGAGCGACTACGGCGTGCAGTTCACGCTCAAGCGGCCGATCCTGAACGCGCTTGCCAAGTTCAGCTTCAAGGTGATCCCCAAGCACGGCCCGTCCCACCCCCTGTACCTCACGCGCGAGGATCCGTTCGTCCGGCAACCGATCGGCACCGGGCCGTTCGTCGTCAAGACGATTACCACCGACCGGGAAATCGTTCTGGTGGCCAACGAGAATTACTTCAAGGGCCGCCCGCACATCAACCGATTCATCTCCAAGCCGTTCGCCGACCAGAACATCATGACGCAGGCGCTGATGTTCAACGCGATCGACATGGTCGTGCTGGTCAACCCGCGGGATATCCCGGAGCTCCAGGGCGACAAGCGTTTCGTTCTGCAGCCGTACAACGCCCTGTCGTATGCGTTTTTCGGCTACAACTTGCGCAGTCCGCTCCTGGCGGACAAACGCGTGCGTCAGGCGTTCGCGTATGCGGTGAATCGGCAGGAGGTGCTGGATTCATTTTTCAACGGCCAGGGGACGCTCGTCTCTGGCCCGTTCGCTCCCGGGAGCTGGGCGTACAACCTGGACGTCCGGCCGCTGCCGTTCGATCCGCAGAAGGCGGTCGAGCTGCTGAGGCAGACCGGCTTCGCCCCGGGGCCGGATGGCACGCTGCAAAAGGACGGCAAGAAGCTCACCCTGTCGCTCAAGGTGCCGATCGAAAAGGAGAGCGAAGCGGTGAAGCGGGTCGTGCTCGCGTTTCAGAACTACCTCAAGAACATCGGGGTGGCGATCAAGGTGGAGTTCAAGGAGTGGCAGGCGTGGAAGGAGAGCGTCTTCCAGGAGCACGACTTCGACATCATCTTCGCCTCGTGGGTGTTCGATGACTCGGCCGATATCTCATCCCTGTTTCACTCGGCCGAAATCGGCGCGTGGAAGAACAACTTCGGCGGGTACTCCAATCCGGAGGTGGACGGCCTGATCGTGGAGAGCAAGCTGACGCTCGATCACGAAAAGCGCCGGACGATCAACCGTAAGCTGCATACGATCCTCGCCGAGGAGGCGCCCTACACCTTCCTGTGGACCCTCACGAATTACAGCGGCTATCACAAGAAGCTGCGCCGCGTGGCCATTCATCCCTACAAGTTCTTCTCGTTTGCGGATGAGTGGTTCATCCCGGCCGCCGATCAGAAGTAAGCACGCCGCACGCGGAGTGGCGGGCGCGGTCCGGACCTCCGGGATCGCGCCGCCGGTCTTGGCGGCCGACGCCGTGAAGCTCTCCGCGCTTAGACCCGTCACCCTGGTCCTGTCCAGGGAGCTGGCGCTCACCGCCCTGTTGCTCTTGGGCGTGAGCTTCGTGGTGTTCGTGATCCTCTTCCTCGCGCCCGGCGATCCGTTCAGCGTGCTGCTCGAGGGGCAAATGCCGAGCCACGAGGCCCGGGCCGGCGTCCGCGACGCGCTGGGCGTTCCCAAGACGTGGTACGTCCAGTACGTGTCCTGGCTCGGCAACCTGCTGCGGGGAAACTTCGGGACGTCTATTCGCACGGGCCTGCCGGTGTTCGGCGAGATCGTGCGGGTGGGACTGAGCACACTCTACCTTACCCTCGGCTCGATGCTGGTCACGCTGCTCATTGCCGTGCCCATCGCCCTGCATTCCTCGGTGCGCGGCGCGACCCCGCTCAATCGCCCGTTCACCCTGCTGGCCTATCTGGTGTCGGCGTTGCCCGTGTTCTGGCTCGGCTACGTCGCCATCTATCTCTTCAGCCACAAGCTCGGCGTGTTCCCGCTGGTCTCGGCGGCCTCGCCCTCGGCGGACCGGGCCTGGCTGTATTCGCTGCTGCCCATCTGCGTGCTCGGCATCGGCAACGGCACGGTGAGCGAGGTCGTTCGCTACCTGCGCGAAGAGCTGAGCCGCGTCATGGCCGAGGATTACATCCGGACCGCCCGCGCCAAGGGGGCCTCCGTCTGGCGGCACGCCTTCAAGGAAGGACTCTTGATCCCGATGACCGAGATCATCGCGTCCAAGATCCCGTTCATCCTGGGTGGCGCGGTCATCGTCGAACAGGTCTTCAACTGGCCGGGCATGGGACGGATGGCCTGGCAAGCCGCGCAGGATCGGGACTTCCCCGCGATCATGGGGATCGTCATGATCGCGGCGACGTTGGTCCGTCTGGGGAGCCTGCTCCAGCGCGTGGTGTACGTCGCGGTCAATCCCCGTGCGTCGAAGCAGCGGCGCGGCGCGGGCTGGGCCGAATGACACGATACTCCCAGCTCGCGGGCGAAGGCCGCGACGCCTCGGACCTACCCGTGTGGAGAAGCGCCCACACTCTGGATCTGGCCTACGTCGGCTACGGCCTGCTCATCGTCGCCCTGGTGCTGGTGTCGTATGTCCTGGGCGTCTTCCACTGGTTGCCGCACGACCCCGAGCAAATCCGATTCGATCTCTTGAATGCCCCGCCCGGCAGCGCCGGCCATCTGCTGGGGACCGATTTCCTCGGCCGGGATATTCTGTCCCGACTGATCGTGGCGATTCAGGCGTATTTCCTTCCCGGCCTCGTGGCGATCGTCATCTCGCTCGTGGCGGGCACGACCCTGGGCGCGCTGGCCGGCCATCGCGGGGGCGAGGTCGAGGTCCTCGTCACGTATTTCAACAATCTGGTGGATTCGTTCCCGCGCCTGGTCCTGATCCTTCTGGTGATCGCGGCGTTCAAGGCGGACATCTACTACATCATGATCATCGTGGGCGTGACCGGCGTTCCCGTGGTCGCGTCGCTGGTGGCGGGCAAGATCGCGTTTCTGCGCCAGAAGCATTTCATCGAGGCGGCCCATGTCCTCGGTCTGCCGTCGCACGTGATTGTCCTCAAGCACATTCTCTGGTATCACTGCGGGCCGCTCCTTGTCATCCGGGCCACCATCGGCATGGGCGAAGCGATTCTGATCGAGACCAGCCTCAGCTATCTCGGCTTCGGCGTGCAGGAGCCGATGCCGTCGTGGGGCAACATGGTCCAGGCAGGCGCCAACTACTTTTTTCAGGGTAAATTCTGGCCGTCGACCGCGCCGGCGCTGGCCATCCTGTTGACCATCCTCGGCTTCCACCTGTTGGGCGATGGACTGAACAGCATCCTCGAAGACAGGGGCGGGAAGTGACTGCGCCGCTGCTCGAGATCGAGAACCTGCGCACCTACTTCTACTCCCGGAGCAAGCAGGCGTTCATTCGCGCGGTGGATGGCGTGACGCTGTCGATCGCCAGGGGCGAGACCCTCGGCGTCGTGGGCGAGAGCGGCAGCGGCAAGAGCGTGACCGCGCTCTCGATCACGGGCCTGGTCAGCGCCGGCCCGGGCGTGATCAGCGGTGCGATCGTTTTCCGAGCGGACGGGGTGGAGCACAACCTGCTCCAGGATCTCGAACAGTACGTCCGCCTGAAGGAGCGCGACGGCAGGATCGTGGAGGCGTCCAAGGACGAGCCCGGCTGGCGGAAAGCCGTCGAGCGCCTCATGGCGCCGGTGCGGGGGAAGGAAATCGCCATGATCTTCCAGAGCCCGAAGTCGGCGCTCAATCCCTTCGCTCGCGTCGGGGACCAGATCACCGAGGCCATTCGCCTGCACACGCGGGCGAAAGGCCCGGGGGAAGCGAAGGAGCGGGCGCTCCACTGGCTCGAGCGGGTCAAGATCGATTCTCCGCGCCTGCGGTTCGAAAACCATCCCTACGGGCTGTCGGGCGGCATGTGTCAGCGGGCGGTGATCGCGATGGCGCTCGCGTCCGAGCCGTCCCTCCTCATCGCGGACGAGCCCACCACCGGGCTGGACGCCACGATCCAGTCCGAAATCGTGGGGCTGCTGGCCGAGCTCAAAACGGAGTTCGGTATCGCCACGCTGCTGATCAGTCACGACATCAGGGCGATCTCGCGCCTCGCCGACAATGTCGCGGTGATGTACGGCGGGACGGTCGTGGAGCATGGCCCGGCGCCCGATGTCCTCGCGTCGAGGTTCGCCCCCAAGCATCCCTATACGACCGCGTTGCTCGCGTCCATACCGAGTGTGCAGAACGTGCGGGACAAGGGCTACCTCACCGTCGTCGAGGGCGAGGTGCCGGATGCCGTCGATCTCCCCCGTGGGTGCCGATTCTATGCCCGCTGCAATCGCGTGACGGACGACGTCCGGGACAAATGCGCGCAGCACGAGCCGGAGTTGCAGGAGGTCATGCCGGGACATCACGTGCGCTGCTGGCTGTACACCGAGTAAGCCGGGGCCAGGGATCCTATGTCGAGAACGATCCTGGAAGTCACGAACCTGAAAAAATATTACCGCCAGCGCGCGGGCATCCTCTCCGCGGTCCGATGGCGGGAGCAGTTCATTCCGGCGGTGGACGGGGTGAGCTTCTATCTCAAGGAGCACGAGACCCTCGGTCTCGTCGGGGAATCCGGCTGCGGAAAGACGACGATCGGCAGGACCATTCTGCGGCTCACACCGGCGACGTCGGGCCGGATCGTCTTCGACGGCCACGACATTACGGTGATGTCCGCGCGCGAGCTACGGCCGTTGCGCCGCCGGATGCAGATGATCTTTCAGGACCTGGACGCGGCGCTCAACCCCAAGATGCGCGTACGCGACCTGCTCCGGGAGGCGATCACGGTGCATCACCGACTGAGCGATGACGAGGTGGGGCGAAAGACCGGCGAGCTGCTCGAGCAGGTCAACTTGAAGAAGAGTAAGCTCTCCAGCTTTCCTCGGGAGCTCTCCGGTGGGGAAAAGCGCCGCGTGGGCATCGCGCGCACCCTGGCGGTCGGGGCGCACTTCATCGTGGCCGACGAGCCGACGAGCGCGTTGGATGTCTCGATCCAGGCTCAGGTGGTGAACCTGCTTCGCGATCTCCAGAGGCAGCTCGGCCTTTCCTATCTGTTCATCTCGCACGATCTGGAGGTCGTGCAACTCGTCAGCCACAAGGTGGCGGTGATGTACCTGGGCAAGATCGTGGAGATGGGGCTCGCGGATCGCATCGCCGGCGCGGCGTGCCATCCCTACACCCAGATCTTGTGGTCTGCGCTGGTGGACAAGAAGGGCGCGGAGGCCTCGCGCGTGCTGCCGACCACCCGGAAGGGTGCCTGGGGGGTGTTCGATTTCGAGCGGCCCGCCCACGGCTGCCGGTTCGCTCCGCGCTGCCCGGTGTACGAGGCGAATGGCCGGCCCGCCGTGTGCACCGACGCGGCGAGCGAGCCAGAATTGCGCGACCTCGGAGGCGGCCACTACGTCGCCTGTCATTTTCCACGCTGGTGAACCAGGCCGGGATCCTTCATCGACCCTCGAGCGCGACCTGTTCGGCGTATGCGATCCGGTAACCATCGTAGGAGCGCGCATAGGCCGCGCGGGCCGTCTCGTCGAGATCGGCTGCCGGAGCGGGCTCGAGCTCGAAGTGGCCGAAACTATCGACACCGCGGACCAGCATGGCCGGCGTCTTGTGCTTCACGCCCAGGTGCTGCACGTGCGTCGGGATGTAGCTGATCGCCAGGCCGATCCGACGTCCGGACGACCGATTCGGCTGCGAGCGGTGGAGGCACAGCGTGTGGTGCAGCGAGAACTCGCCGGCGTGCAGTGGCGCGTGAACCGCAGGCCTGTCGTCCACGTCCCCGACGACAGCCTGACCCGCACGATTCACGCTGCCGGCGACGACGCCCGAGCGATGGGGCAACTGCCCGCGACCGTGACTTCCAGGCAAAAACTCCATGCAGCCGTTCTCTGCCGTCGCATCGGTGAGCGCGAGCCACGCGGTGACGTGCACGTACGGACGTAGTCCGAAATACGTGGCGTCCTGATGCCAGGCGGCGATCGCCGTACTTTCGGGCTCCTTGATGAACCACGTCGAGGTGTAGACGAGGATATCGGGACCGATCAGATCCTGGACGGCGTCCAGGATCGCGGGCTGTCGAGCGAGCGCATGCACCCAGGTCAAGAGGACGTGCGTGCGGGACCGGTAGCGTGAATCCGTCCCATCGGACGTGAGCGGTCCACCGAGGGCCTCTTCGAACGCCTCGAGCTTCGCGCGATAGTAATCCGCCTGCTCACGCGTGAGCGCCGCGATAGGCGACAAGAATCCGTCTCGCGCATAACTCTCCGTCTGGGCTGCCGAAAGCTTCGCCGGCATGGTCATCCACCTACCTGTCTGGATAGATGTCCAGATTCTGCCTCACTGCTCGGGCTCCGGCAATCGCTGACGTCGGCCCTGGCTTGTCGGGGCACCAGGGTAGCTCCTCACGCGAGCATGGCCAGGGCCTGCTCCAGGGTGCGGACGCGCGCGTACATCTTCAGCGACGTGTTGAGACTATGAGCGTGGGCCGCGGCGTCGCCGCCCCAGCAGCAATCGCGGACGACCACGGTGTCGAGGTCCATGCTAAAGGCCTCGCGGACACTGGTCTCGACGCCGCGATTGGTCGCGCCGCCGCCGATCACCAGGGCGGTGCGGCGGAGCACTCGTAGCAGCTCGGCCACTCCGGTGCCGTAGAATGCGCTGGGGCGCCGCTTGAGGTACACGTAGTCCTGGGGTCGCGGGGCGATCTCCTCCGGAAAGCCGGCATCCGGCGTGCCCTCGACGCAGTTGGTGAGGGATGGCACCCCCGTCTCGACGCTGAGATCGGTGGGCAGCAGCACGATGTCGGCGCCGTCCGCCCGGCTCACCGGGGTCGTGTAGATGATGGGCATGGCGCGGGCACGGCAGGCGCCCATCAGGGCGACCCAGGCGTCGAGGACGGGCCGCATCGCCGCGCGCCGCGCGGGATCGGCGGGAGTCAGGGCGCGGCGGCAGGCGTCGTAGACGATCAGGGCGGCGCGCGAAGCGTCGATGCGGTCGGGCGGGGCTGTGGTATTCATGGCCCGGATTCTAATCCGATGCGATGCGAGGTGATCTGATGGCAGAGACGAAGTCCGGCCGCGCGCACCTCATCGCCGGTGGTTTTCCGCCTGGATCAGCCGCCGGGCACGACCACGACTATGCCCGCCTGCGGCTGCTCGGGCTCTTGGCGGAGCAGGGTGTTCCCGCCTCGGTCGCCAACGACTTCGCGGACTCGAGAAGTGGCTGCCGGTAAGCCGGCTGCTGATCACCTACGTGGCCGGCCCGTACCCCGACGCCGCGCAGTGCCGCGCCATCCAGCGCTGGCTGGAAGCGGGCGGCCACTGGCTCGGCCTGCACGGCACCAGCGGCGGCCGCGCCGAGCGGGTGGAAGGCTCGCGGCAGCGCCGCACCGTGAAGACCGAGCACCACGCGCTGCTCGGGAGCTACTTCCTGACTCATCCGCCCTTCTGCAAGATCCGCGTCGACGTGGCGGCCGGCGACACGAGCCTGACGCGCGGGCTCGCCGTGTCCTTCGTCGTCGAGGACGAGCCGTACTTCATCGAGCTCCAAGACCCGGAGCCGACGCGAATCTTGCTGACCGCGGACTATGGCCAGGACGCGACGTCGCCCTCCATCGGCGCCCTCTACCCCTCGGACACGTCGCTGCGGCCCGACGGTAGGACCCGCGTGCTCGGCTACACCCGTCGGGTGGGCAAGGGCGGCGTCACGTACTTCGCGCTCGGCCACTGCCACAATCCCGCGATCCGAGCATCCCGGACCGTCGACCCCACGGACACGACGCCGCTGACCTTTCGAGGCTCGTGGGAGACCGACGCGTTCATCACGTTGTTGCGCAACGCCATCGCCTGGGGTGTGGCAGACTAGCGCGAACCGAGGACGACGAACCGCCATCAGCGCTGGGGCGTCAGCGTCAGCGCGCCCACGCGTCCGCGATCATCCGTCGTCACCGCTCCATCGAGGCCACGGACCTCCACCGTGAGCAGCCCGTCGGCGCCGATCCGGAGCACGCCGAAGTTCTGGAAGCTCGGCCGCGCCGGATCGGGCCGCCGGCCCTTCACGAATAGCTCGATCGGCCCGAAGGTCGTGGAGAGCGGCCCCGGCGGGGCCGAGGCCGCGCTCGTCGGTCCTGCGACGAACTCGTGGAACACGAGGCCGGCGAGGTCGGCGACCGGCTCGTAGCGGAGCAGGCGCGCATGGTGCACGTCGGTCGCGACCCAGACGAGGTTCGTGATCTTCTCGTCCTTGAGCGTCTTCAAGATTGCGCGCAGCTCGGACTCGACGCCGAACGGGTTCCCCTGGTTGCCGTCGCTGTCCGTGTTGAGCCGCCGCCCCGCGGCCCAGGCGTCGCGCACGCTGTAGAGCGGCGTCATCGCGCCCTCGGGGGCGAAGAGCGGATAGCCTCCAGTGGGAATCGACAGCGGGTCGTCGGTGGAGATGATCTTCCAGACGACGCCCCGCGCTTGAGCATCCCGAAGACTCCGGAGCAGCCACTCGCGCTGCGCGGCGCCGAGTATCGTCTTGGCCTTGCCGCGGATCTGCCGCCGCTCGCCGCTGCGGAAGCGCACGTCCACCGTCTTGCCGACCCCGTCGGGAACGAAGTTCTCGTCCCGGTACGAGCGGAGATCGAGCACGAACAGCTCCGCGAGGCGGCCGAGGCGAAGCGCGCGGTAGATGCGCTGCTCGCCGTCGGGCCGGATCGGCGTGAACTCGAAGAACGCCTTCCGGCCGGGACCACTGAGCGCCGTCATCGGGCGAGCGTCCACAGTCCCGCGGAGCAGACCGATCTTGTCCTCCTGGGGTGACCAGTCGTTGATGACCTCGTGGTCGTCCCACTGGTAGACGTGCGGCGTCTGGGCGCGGAAGGCCCGGTAGGCGTCGTCTTCGAGGTTGTACTTCCACTTCCCACGGTACGTGGCCAGCACCTCCGCCTCCGTCAAGCGGGGGTCGCTCACGTCGACGAGTTGGTGGAGCGCGCCGTCGGGATCGGCGCTCACCACGTTGCGCGGGTGGTCGGGGAGCGCGGTGACCGGGGGGCACGTGCTGTCGGCGTAGATCGAGTCACCATTGGCGACCGCGAGGTCGGGCGCTAGGCGCGCCATCTCGCGGAAGAGCGCATAGCCGCGCTCGGGGTCGCGGCAGTACTCCTGGCCCCCGAGGTCGCCCCACCACACGAGTGTCACGGCGCGCGCGACGCCGTCGGCCGGCGCCGTCCGGAACTGCCCGGGCTCTGACACGACCTGCTCGCTTTCGGAAACGAAGCGCACCCAGTAGAGGTAGCGGGTGTCCGGCGTGAGCCCGGTGAGGACCACCTTGCCGGTGAAGTCGTCCACGGCAATCACGGACGGGCCGTCGCGACGCGCAGGTGGCCGAGTCGGCGCGCCCACCGCCGTGTACTCGACGACCATCCGCGCCGCGCGGTTTGCGCGGGCCCAGACGACGGCATCGGTCGCTGTGATGTCGCCGCTGGCGACGCCGTGGGTGAGCCGGAGCAGCTCCGAGGCGTGGAGCGGCGACGGGCCATTGCCGCCGACAAGCAGCGCGACAAGCGTTGCGACGTTGGTGAATCGGAGCAATCTCGGGACTGAGCGCACATTCGCCTCCTGAAGCGAGGAGCCGGCCGGCGTGCCCAGCGAGCTCCACCGGCTTATTTCATCCGTTCCTGGATCTTGGCGATGGCTGCGCGGGCGCACTCGTCATCGAACTGGCCGCCCGGCGCTCCGCTCACGCCGAGCGCGCCGATCGCCTTTCCACCGGCCATGATGGTCACGCCGCCGACCGCGTACGTCACATTGGGCAACGGCGTCTGCGGCACCGTCGTGGGGGGATTCTTGGCCATCCGCTCGGCGACGGCTTTCGTGCTGTCTTCCTTGCGCCCGAGCGTCAGCGAAGCGGCCGAATACGCCTTGTAGAAGGCGTTGTCGAGCGTGTGGATCGGCGCTCCGTTGCCCCGTAGCAGCGCCTGGCGAACACCGTCGAGATCGACGACGACCGCCGTCACCGCGTAGCCCTTCTGGGCGCAGGTCGCGACCGTCTCGCCTACCAACTCATTGGCAAGCGGCGCGGACAATTTCTGCATGGTGATCAACCCCTGGGCCCAGACGCCCGTCACGGTGCCGACGAGGGCGACTGCAACCACCGCACCTGCCGCCAAAGTCCGTGTCATCTTTCCCCTCCTTGAAGTGTTTTCCAGCCGGGCGCCATCTTACTCCGGGACGAGGGCAGAGCGCCTTCGGCTCCTTTCGGTTGCGCGCGAGCCCGTCAGAGTCCCCGGAGCCCGAAGATCGTAGCACTCCGGCGGAGCCGTGTTTTCGCGGCTTGAAGACGGCGAGAATCTCGGCTAAAGAGCAAACAGGGGAGGGCAGACCATGCTGATTGTCGACGCGCAGATCCACATCTGGAAAAACAACAAGCCGACGAATCCGAACCACCGTCAGGTCGCCGACTTCACCGCGGACGACGTGCTGAAGGAAATGGACGAAGGCGGCGTCGACGCGGCCGTGATCCATCCGCCCGGGTGGGATCCCAACTCCAACGCCCTGGCGGTCGAGGCCGCGCGCCAGCATCCCAACCGTCTTGCGATCCTCGGCAACTTCCCGCTCGACAAGCCGGAAAGCCGCTCGTTGATCGACGGCTTGAAGAGTCGGCCGGGGATGCGCGGACTCCGCTTCGCGTTGCTGCAGCCGCATCAGAAGGCGTGGCTGACCGATGGAACCATCGACTGGCTGTGGCCTGCCGCAGAGCGCGCGGGACTGCCGGTCGCGCTTCTCGGACCGAACCTCCTCCGGGTCATCGGCCAGATCGCGGACCGCCATCCAGGACTCAAGCTGATCATCGATCATTTCGGGCGCCCCGACGCCGCGTGGTCGAACCTGCCGGACCTCGTCGCGGCGGCGACGCACCGCAACGTGGCGCTGAAGGCGACCGGCGCGCCGAGTTATTCGAGCGAGCCGTATCCGTATCGCGACATCCACGGACACATCAGGAAACTCTACGACGCCTTTGGCCCGGAGCGCATGTTCTGGGGGACCGACATTACGCGGATGCCGTGCTCGTGGAAGCAGTGCGTCTCGATGTTCACCGAGGAGTTGTCGTGGCTATCGGCGAAGGACAAAGAGCTGATCATGGGGCGCGCGCTCTGCAACTGGCTCGACTGGAAGCTGCCGGGATAAGCCATGAATAGGCGCTGAGCGGGCAAAGCGACGTCGGTCAGGCGTCGAAACACTGGATCTGAAAAATGCGATCCGTGTCGGCCACTCCACGGGTGGTGGCGAAGTCGCCCGCGATATCGGCCGCCACGGCACGAAACGTGTCGCCAAGGCCGTGCTGATCGGCGCGGTACCGCCACTGGTCCTCCATGGCGACGACGACCAGATCGTCCCGATCGGCGCCTCCGCCCTGCTTTCCTCCAAGCTGATCCCGAACGCCCGTCTGGAGGTCTACAAGAGCGCGCCGCACAGCGGGTGCTCGACCCACAAGGACCAGGTCAACGCTGACCTCCTATCATTCACTCGGATCTAGTCGGACAGAGCGGTTTAGAGCGCCGCGACGGCACAAGACTCGCTCGTGTTTCACGACAGGAGGTGTGTCGTGATCTTGGGTATGTCGACATCGACGTTTACCGCGGTGCACGTGGTCTTGAGCTTGATAGGAATTTTCTCCGGGATCATCGTTCTGTTCGGCATGTTCAGCGCGAACCGACTCACTGACTGGACTGCGCTGTTTCTCGTCAGCACGGTGTTGACGAGCGTGACCGGGTTCTTCTTTCACTCCGCACACATCAGGCCGTCCCATGTGGTCGGCGTCATCTCGCTGGTGGTGCTGGCGGTCACGATCCTCGCGCGTTATATCTGTCGGCTCGCGGGGCATTGGCGCTGGATCTACGTGGGCGGCGCTGTGCTGGCTCTCTATCTGAATGTCTTCGTCGGGGTAGTACAGGCGTTCCAGAAGCTGTCGTTCCTCAGCCGACTGGCGCCAACGCAGTCCGAGCCGCCATTCTTTGTCGTGCAGGTCATCGTAATGGCGATCTTCGTGCTGCTTGGCATACGCGCCGTGATGAGATTCCGCCCTGCGACGGCGACGCCGATGTGATCTCAGGATCACGGCCAACGCTGAGGCGGTCTCGCGATAGTCGGTCCACACCGACGGCTCGTTGTCCTGGAGCCGAGCTTCGAGCGCAGCGAGCCTCTCGGCGAGCCATTGGGCCGCGCGTTCAAGATGGAGCGACGACGACGCGCGGGCGGGTATCTTTGGGAGTGGCCTTAAAAAGGGCTTCGCCCGTGCCTTCGCGATCTCTCGCGAGTCGAACGAACACGCCGAGACGTCGGTGGACGCCGGTCTGAGCCAACGAACCAGCGAAGAGCTGCCACCACCACCTCACGCAGCCCCTTGCCGGGTTGAGTTGTCTCCTGACGCCGCCTCTTGGTCTCGTGCCGCCCCGACTCCTGCAACCTCGCACGTATGGCGGCGTCTATGTCTATCAGAAGCGCAGATAGTTGGTCTGCGAGGCCGTGGAGCGTCTCGCGCGCCACGACGGTTAACGCCTCAGAAGCGCCTCGGCGGCGCTGCGAGCGTGAAATAGCTGGCGATTGCCCGGCGTGCCGGCTCGTAATTGCCGGCCGGAGCGCGCGGGTCGTACCAGACCTCGGCCTTGAATGCACACGGAGGGTGACGTGCGAGCCCGTGTTCCCGCCACGACCGGAACAATGATCCAAACTCCCCGACGGAAAGAGGGATGCCGATCGCATCGGCGTTGAGCGGTTGTCGGTCTTGGAGGTCTCGCGAGTGGCGTCCCAGGGCGACGATAATCCTGCCTTCCTGGTCGATCGTTGCTTCGGCCACGACCATCTCGACCCCAGCCGAATTTCTACACGGAGAGTTACCCGGACCTCTCCCCGTTTGCTTCTCGCACGCGCCGATTTTTGCGTCGCAGGCCAGCAGGTCGTCCTTCACTTTATCGTACTTGCCTTTGATCTCCGTGACCTGGACGCGCGCGTCGCGGAGGTTCCGGGGATCGATATCGAAGATGCTGATGAGCGTTTTCCAGACCTCGGGTGTCACCCAGCCTCGCTCCTGCGACTCACCCTCCATTACGTCGACGGAGATCAGTATCAGCGTGAACACGAAGATGATCTGGACGAGAAGATCTATAAGCGTCGTGAGCGCGATGTCGCGATTCCGTGCAAGTCGGTTCCTCTCGATCACCGCCGGGATTCAACCTTGCTCAGAATGAAGCGTGAGGCATCGATGAGATGATGATGTACCTTTCTCACGGCTTCTTCCGACGTGCGGAGATCCTCTTGTAGCCGACTCGCCAGAGCACTGGCGGCCTCACCGTGTTTGCGTAATTGATCCGCCAGGGGACCGGATATCTGCGCGGACAGCTGGACTTGCGTGGCGGCGGCGTCCTTGCCAAGCCGCACAGCCCGCTCCGTAATTTCGGTCAGCGCCTGCAGGCCGACACCTGCCTTCATCAAGCCGCCGCTCCAGTTGAGTACTGACTGCTCGGCCGCACGCGTCTCATGCTCGAGCGTGAACAATGCCGCTCCGGCGCTTGCCATCGACTTGCTCGCTCCGTCGGTCACGCCGGCGACCTCCGCCCATGCGCGGTTCGCCTCGCCGAGGTTCGCGCGCAGGTTGCTGAGCGTGGCGATGATGCTCGCCGCTTCTTGAGGCAACTTCTCGAGGCCCGTCGCCAGATCGCCGATCTGGGTCAGGTGCGTGGCGAATTGTTCGACGTTCGTCTTCGCCGCCGTGACCGCTGCTGTTGCCCCGTCTGCTGAGACGGCCAGGGCGCTAAACGCGCGGCTCCCGTCTCGTGCACCCTCCACGGCGGTGGCCAGTGTGCCTTCGAGCTCGCTGTACGCAGCTCCCACGATCGACGTCGTCCGTCGGAGCAATTCCGCGCGCTCACCGAGCTCCGTCAAAATCACGACGAGCTTCTCACCGATATCCTCGGGTGGTAATCGAAGCGCTCCGAGACGTGCCTCAAATTGCTGTAAGATTGCGGTCACGTTGCCATTCGTGTCACGGAGAAACGCGGTCAGCTCCGTCGCCGATTCTCGGGCGACCCGAGCAAAGTCCTGGACCACCTGTTCCGTCACATTGCGAACAGCGCTGGCCGTCCCGGCCGTAAGGCTCGCGACCTGTTCCTTGGCCATGTCGTGAGTCTTCGCGGCTTGGCTGGAGGCGGCGTCGATCTCCCGGACTGCACGATTGCGAACCTCGGCGAATGCGGATTCGGCGTCGGCACTGACGCGCTCGATAACCACCGCGAACTGCTTCAAGGCCTGAGCACTCGTCGAGTCGAACTGCTGGGTGACCCGGTTCGATACGGTACGAATCGCGTCGATCGCGCCCGAATACGACTCGCTCAGATGTCCTTCGGCGCGCTGCTGGGCATGCACGATCCGAACCGTGCTCCTCTCGATGGCCCGCGCCGCTTCGGCATATGCGTCTCCGAGTCGTCGCGCGTCAATCTCGGGGCCCGCGAATGCCCCTGGCGACGTCTGGGCGAAGACGATGCGTCCGGCCAAGCCGACGAACGTCGTAATGAGGCCAAGACCAAATAACCCCAGCACATGCCGGCTCTCCGGCCGCTCCGACGAGTTGAGCAGCGGCGCAAAGGTCGCGACCAGGGTCACGAGCGTGTATATGAAACCGAGGTAATAGAATGTCTCCCCATCGGTTTCGGAAGCGTGTTCCGTCCTCGACCTGATCCACAGGACCACTCCGTACACCAGCATCAGTCCAACGACGAGACCAATCATCGTCCAATGCCTGACCGGCCCCGGGGTGCCCCGGTACGACCAGCTGAATGTCAAAATCACGCCGACCCCGACGGCAATGAAGCCCATGAACGTGGAGGGCAGACTCGCCACTAAGCGCGTTGCCATGCTCAGTCGACACCGGCCCAGCGAGTGATCTTTCCGCCGGCCTCGTGGAAATATCGCTGCCAAAAGTCGACATGCGTCGCCTGCTGCAGGTGGCGATCGTGGTAACGCCGGAGGTAGATGACGATGATGTTCCAGTCTCTGAAATCTGCCTTCACGTCGGTGGCGAATCCCGATCGCAGAAAGTCCCCGTAGCTGCGACGCTGCCCATAGTGATTGAACCCGCCGGTGTGTTGCAGCATGTCGGAGACAAGAATGAGGGTCTTGCGAGCTCCGTCTTGGATCTCCTGGGACCGCGAAATGAGCTGGAGCGTCTCGAGAATCGGTGATTGCTCGCCGACCTCGGTTGTCAGACTTTCTTCCAGCGCCGTGGTGACCGGGACCAGGAATCGTTGGTAAAAGTCCTTCGTGATCTTCCGGTTATTTTCGTAGAGGTCGTTCCCATGCGACGGTGGCCGGCACAAGTCCGAAGCCGGGCGCAGGCCCGGACCGTTCCGAGATTCGAGGGTCGCCTTGCTGAACGTGAATAGCGCGATGCGGGAGCGCACGGCGAATTTCGAGTCGTCGGCGACATAGTCCTTGATGAAACTGAGGGCGAATCGTTGATGAGTCTCCGTCAGGGCCTCCGACTGATCGACGAGAATCACGGTTTGGTCGGTCGGTGCTCGCGTCAGGAATCGGTGGTCTCGGTAGACGCAGTTGTTGGTCCCGATGATGGGCCGGGCCCACATCACAACGACCACGGTCGCCAGCAACGCGACTGCGAAGCCGCCAATGCCGCCCAGAATCAAGATGCCCCGCCGATCCAAGCTGCTCAACGGCACGGCGTCAGCTCTTGATCTCCCACGCTTCGCGAACGAGCTTCTCCCGGACGTCTCGCTCGAGCTTGTTGAAGTAATATTCGCGGCGTCTGATTTCGGTAGTGCGGAGGTTTTGGACCGTCACGTTGTTGTGCCGAGCAATGTCGCTGAAGTCCTTCATCGCGCTCTCGTAGGAGCGGGACAATCGCTCTTCGCACTCCGAGATTGCCTCGGGTGGCCTGATGAGCTGGCCATCGAACGCGAAGCTATTGTTGAAATAGAAGGGCGCCGGGGACACCCGGACGCGCACGTTGGTGTGTCGGTAACGCTTCAGCACTATGTTGCACGCGTCTTGGATTTCGGCAGCGTCATGAGGGAACGCTCGGCGCTGTTCGTTGCTCCGGCCGATGAGCTGCTGATAGTACTCGATGTTCGACTTCACCTCCGAGAGCAGATGCGCCTGCTCTTGAAGTATTCGGTCGAAGACTTGATCGACCAGAC
>Ga0209157_1002118_pt1 | contig 15988 bp, 9 predicted proteins | sample GraSoiAngelo_135_FD_185892 | JGI IMG/M metagenome (GOLD analysis project Ga0209157, IMG submission 185892) | Grasslands soil microbial communities from the Angelo Coastal Reserve, California, USA - 14_0929_05_40cm (SPAdes) (version 2) | ecosystem: Environmental > Terrestrial > Soil > Grasslands ...
CGCACGCTGATCTGCTCGGCATCCCGGAAGAGGCGTTCAACGACACGGACATCCACGTCCACGTGCCCGCGGGCGCCATCCCGAAGGACGGCCCGTCGGCCGGCGTTACGATGGCGACGGCGCTCGTGTCGGCGCTGTCCAGGCGTCCGGCCCGTCACGACATCGCCATGACGGGGGAGGTCACGCTCCGCGGGCGGGTGCTGCCGATCGGCGGCGTCAAGGAGAAGGTGCTGGGCGCCGCACGAGCGGGGATCAAGACGATCATCCTCCCCAAGGAGAACGAGGCGGACCTGCAGGATCTCCCGGAGGACGTGCGCAAGTGGTTGGACGTGCACGTCGCGGAGGAGCTGGGCGAGGTGTTGAGCCTGGCCCTGCGCGGCGCACGCTTCGAGGAGGGTCACCTCGTCTTCGAGGGCGAGGCGCCGATGGAGCCGAGTCTGGTCTCTAAGAACTGACGGCGCGCACGCCGTTGACCACGAGATCCACCGCAGCCTCCTTCCACCGTTCCCGCAGCGTAGGCTCGTCCGCCCCCAGCGGGGCCGCGCTTGCCGCGATGAGCGACTCGAGCTGCAAGTAAGCCACCATCAGTACCAGTGCTTGCGCCGCCGTGACGTGGGGGTCGAGATCGTCCCGCACCTGCCCGAGCCCCTGCCCCTCGGCGAGCAGCACCACTAGCCGCTTGATCGCCGGCGTGAAGGGGCGGGCGTCCGAGCGCTGCGCCTGGCTCAACAGCGTGACGAGCTCGGGGTGCGACGCGAGGAACTCGAATTGCGCCCGCAGCGCGTGCTGCAGCCGTTCCAGAGGTGATCCCGAGAGGGGCGGGATGTCGGCGAGCGCCCGCTCCAGCTCCGCTGCTCCGCGGGCGAGCACGGCCTGGAAGAGTCCCCGCTTCGAGTGGTAGTAGTAGAACAGCAGCTGCTTGTTTACTCCGGCGCGGCGGGCAACCCGCTGCACGCGCGCCCCCGCGTAGCCCTGGCTCGCAAACTCGTCTCGGGCTGCCGCGATGATCCGTACTGCCCTACCATTACTCAACTTGGGTGGCAGGAGGATAATTCCTCAACCACATGGTTGATGAAATATAGGGTCCCTGGCCCTGCCGACGCCAGGTTCTCCGGTACGCGCGGTAGCCCCTGGGTGAGGAAGCGGATGAGGAGGCGACTTGTCTCCGCCGGGGCCTCTTCCTGCACCGCATGGCCGGCGTGAGGAACGATGACCAAGGCTACGCGCAGGAGCTGAGCGGCGAAGCCCCGGCCCGCGCCTAGGGGAACCCAGCGGTCCTCGGCACCCCAGATGAGGAGCGTCGCGGCCTGGATCCGCTCGAGGCGACCGTCCAGGGCGTTGAAGTCAAACTCGCGCAGCACCGCTCGGAGCGCGGCGCCGTAGGAAGGGTCCGCAACCGAGGCGTAGTACTGATCGACGTCCGCGGGCGTGACCTTCTCTGGATCGGCGTAAGTGGACCGGAGGAGTCGCTCGGTGAGGCTGCGGCCGCGGAACGACACCATCAGGGGGCCGAGCACGGGCCAGCGGGCCACCTTGAACAGCAGGGGTTCGCGGGCGCCGAGTCCGGCCGCGCCGATGAGCACGAGGCCGCGGACGCGCTGCGGGTCGCGGATCGCTACCTCGGCGGCGATCGCGCCCCCCATCGAGTGTCCCACCAGCACGGCATCCTGAATGTGGAGCGAGTCCAGCAAGGCGGTCGCGAGCCGCTCGTAGTCGGCGTTGCGGTACCCGGTGGGCGGCTTGTCCGACTCCCCGAAGCCGCGGTTGTCGAACGCAATGACGCGGAACCCCGCCTGCATGATCGGCTGGAGGATGTGGCGCCAGGTGTAGAGCGAGGCCCCGAGGCCGTGCAGGAACAGGACGGGCGGCCCCGTTCCGGCGTCGATGTAGCGGATTCGGGTCCCGGCGGCGGTGACGAAGCGCGCGCTGAAGGCGGTGCCGGCGGGATAGCGCGCGCTCTCGGGAAGGGGTGTGGCCCGGCATGCAAGCCCAAGGGCCAGAAGGCCGAGGAGGGACCTCACGGGGCGCCGCCAAGGGCGCCGCGGGCGAGGGCCACGATCGCGGGGTGCGAGGTCCACACCGCGGCGAGCCCCTCGGGCGAGGCGACCGCCGCGAGCGCCTGGGTCTCGTCTATCACCAGCACGGTGGGATGATCGGGGGCCGTGGTGCCTGCCACGAGCTCCGGCGCCTCGGTCGGCGCGTCGCCGGCGATCCGGAGCTCGACGTGCGCCCGAGCCGCGGCGCGCCGCCATGCCGGGAGCGTCGGTCGCCAGAGCTCGGCCGCGAGCACGCCCTCGACCCGCCGCTCGGCCCGGGCGACAAGCTGCAGCACGACGTTCGCGACCGCTCGCGCGCCAGCGAGCGTCTTGGTGTCGGGCTCGGTGGAGCGGGCGGCGTCGGCGAGGGCGGAGCCGAGGCGGTCCAGGGCCTCGGCGTGTGCGGCGGCGATCTGGGCGAGCAGCGCTGGGGGATCGGCCGGGCGATAGCGCGCGGGGCGGCCGGGGACCCGCGCCGCGGCGCCGCGAGTCACCAGGCCGTCGAGCGCGCCGTAGGCGTTGGCGCGGGCGAGTCGGGCGGCGCGCGCCACGGCATAGCCGGTAGCCGGGCCGAGGCGCAGCAAGGTCCGGTAGACGAGGGACTCGGTTGTGGTGAACCCAAAGGGCGTCAGATCGGCACCCATAGTAGTAGCTGAAGCTACTACCTAAGGCCATGAGCCACAACGGCTCCTCCCTCATATCACCTCGACGGGGAGGCCCAGGAGCTTCGCGATCAGCGCGAGCCGGAAGGTGACGTCGGTCTGGCGTTGCGCCGGACTCTTTCCGGGCCCTTCCAAGGGGAAGTAGTGGGCGGTGAGCAGCGTCGTAGCCTTGGGCGGGGCGCGCAGGCTCTTCGGGCTCCAGATGCCCTGGTGGTCGCACTCGCTGAACAACCGGGCCAGCACCCTGGTGGCGCTGGGAGCCTGGCGGGTCAGTCCCAGCCGCGTCATGAGCTCGATCCAATACACGGCCAGTGGGACGTCACGGACGTGACCCTGCGCGTCGGCGCGCATGGGATCGCCGAGCAGCTCGAATACCGGCTTGAGGAGCTTCTTCCCTGCGAGGATGTAGAAGGCGCGGCGCGGTGCCGGGGAGGAGAAATAGCGGCCCAGGCGCTCCACGAAGCCTGCCCGCTCGCGTTGCAGCGACGGCAGGAACGCGAGCATCTCCACGGCGAAGATCGTCGGGGGGTTGGCAGCCGGATCGAGGACGGTCTTGCCGTGAGCCTTCTTGAAGGGCTTTTCGGCCAGCTCGCTGCGCAGGAACTGCGAGATGTCGCTCGCGGTCCGGTGCGCGTTGCCCCGGAGCCGGGGGTCCTCCCCGTGCCCGCCTCGGGCGAGCGCGCAGGCCGCACCCTCGCGGCCCATACGGCGGGCCCAGCGCGCGAGACCGAGATCGGCCTTGCCAGCCTTCTGGAACTCGGCAAGCAACTCGATCGCCCGCTGTGCGACGTCGCGGTCCGGGTCGTCGGGCTCGATGCGTGAGAGGATCTGGAACAGCCACCGGTCCGCCAAGCGAAACGCGCGGTCCTCGGGCGGCCAGCCCAGCTCGAGCAGCCGGCGGTACTGGTAGACCGTGCCGATCTCGCTCCAGCCGTGGGCCTTGGACGCCCCTGGACCCAGCAGGTTCGTGCCCCAGAGCCCGGTCGACTTCTGCCGGCGAAGGATTTCGCGGGGGATCTTGTAGGCGACGAGCGCCTGACGCAGCGCCGCCAGCCGCTCGGGGTCGCGTGCGGATTCCGGTACGATCTCCGTGTAGGCCCGATACTGGATCGGAGGGCTCGCCGCCTCGAGCAGCCAGGACAACGGCAACCGATGGGAAGTCGGAAGTTCCAGGTGCTCGCTCCGCTAGTGAGGCCGGCGGTGGCTGTCAAAAAGCGGGCGCAAACGTATGCGGGGCGGGGGCGGTAGGCAATCGCACCGACGGACCGCCAGCGCCACGACTGTATTATGTTGGTGGGAATGGAGTTACAGCTTGCTCCCAGGATGCAACTTCTTGCGCGGCCGGCCTCGCGGGCGGCCTAGGGTTGCCGCTGGAATTCGGAGCTTGGCAACCAGCGGGGCAACTGGGGGGCGTTCGCCACCGCAAGGGCGACGCGCAGGGCGACGCGCACCTGCTGGGCCGTGCCGTCGTAGCGGAAGCTCGAGGCGTACTCGTCGCTTGGCCGGTGGTAGCGGTGGCTGTTGTACTCGTCCTCCTGGTCCTTGCCCCACGACTCGGGGCGGTCCACGAAATCGATGCCCGACTTGAACGAGAGCGCGGGGACGCCGGCGCGCGCGAAGGGGAAGTGGTCGGACCGGTAGAAGGAGCCCCGCACGTCGGGCAGGTGACGCACGGCCAGCGACTCGGCGTGCGCGGCAGCCCGGAACGCGTCGCCCAGCGTCGAGCGCTCGATGCCGAGCGCGTCGATGTCCCGGGTGGCGCCCCGCACGTTGGCGACGTCAATGTTCAGGACGGCCGCGGTTCGCTCGAGCGGGACGAGCGGCGCCTGCACGTACGCCTCGCTACCGAGGAGGCCGCTTTCCTCCGCCGTCGTGGCGATGAAGAGGATGGTGCGGCGGGGGCGTGGCGTGACCTCGACGAGGGCTTGCGCCGCCGCCAGGATGGCGGCCACACCCGAGGCGTTATCCTCCGCGCCGTTGTAGATCGAATCGCCGTTCACGGCCGGCCCGATCCCCTTGTGATCCCAGTGGGCGGTGAAGAGGACGGCCTCGCGCCCGAGCCGGGGATCGCTTCCGGGGAGCTTGGCAACGACGTTCTGCGACTCCACGTGACGGAGGGCGCTCGTGATCTCGACGGCCGCGTGGATGCCGGTGGACACGGGGCGGAAGTCGCGTCGGGCGGCGGCTCGGGTGAGGGAGTCGAGATCGAGTCCCACTTGGGCGAGCGCGCGTTGTGCCAGGTCGTGCTGCACCCAGCCCGCGAACGCGAGGCTTTGGGTTCGCGGGCGGTCCAGCATGAACTGTTCCACCGACCATGACCCCCGCACGACGTCCCAGGGATAGGTGGCGCTCTCGGTGGTGTGGACAAGCAGTGCGCCCAGGGCACCCTGCCGGGCCGCCTCCTCGAGCTTGTAGGTCCAGCGCCCGTAGTAGGTGAGCGCCTTGCCGTTGAAGATGGTGGAGTCTTGCAGGCCGGGATCGTTCACGAGCATGAGCAGCACCTTCCCGCGGAGCGGCACACGCTTGTAGTCGTCCCACTGCCATTCGGGCGCGCGGGTGCCGTAGCCGACGAAGACGACGTCCCCGTCCACGGCGATGTGCTCCTCGGGGCGCTCGGCCCAGGCGACGAAGTCGTCGCCGTAGCGCGGGGTTGGGGTGTCGCTGCCCTTCCCCCACACGAGCGTCGGCTGCGGCGTCATCCCGACGAGCGCCACCGGCTGGAAGTAGGAGCCGCTCGGTCCCGCGGGATCGAGGCCGAGGGCCTCGAACGCGGCCGCAACGTACTTGGCCGCGAGTCGTCCGCCGCGTGTCGCCGGGGCCCGACCCTCGAGCAGGTCGTCCGCGAGGTACTTGAGGTGGGCCTCGATCGCCCGCGTGTTGACGGGGGGCAGGGACGGCTGCGCATCGGCGCGGCGCTGCGCGGCCGTGGGCCGAGCGAGCGGCAGGGCGAGGGCAAGCCCGATGATGAGCACACGACGACCGAGCGTGATCACGTCCGCCTCCGTTGCGGTGGTGGAATCGGCGTGAACGAAATCCGCTTGCTCGGCTCCGAGCAAGGGGTGATTATTCGAGCATGCTCGATGCACTGCGGCGGCGGGCCGTCCGCAAGCTTCCCCCATCGGTCCGGCTCCAGGGGAGGATCCTGTTCCTCACCGAGGACCCGGTGGAGTTGCGCAGCCAGCTCGAGGGCCGGGACCTGGAATGGCGACCCGGTATCAAGCTCCGGGACGACATCTCGACCGACGAGATCACCCCCGCCTATATCTGCTACTACTACGACGAAACGCTGGGTGACTTTCCCTACTTGGGCCTCAAGTGCCGGGACGAGTTCCCCGTGGGCCGGGCGTCCGTGAAGCGGGGCGGCTTCGTGGGGTCCGTGAGCGGCAAGCGGCGCGGCAAGGGATCGTCGCGGGAGCAGTCTCCCTACGCCGAGATGTGCGCGGGGATCAAGCTGGTCGTGGCCGAGAACATCGAGCGTATCTACCGCGAGAACTGCCAGAACCTCGGGATCCTCACGACGACCGATTTCTCGGTGATCGAGAGGGTGCGGCGCGGTGAGGCGATCCCCTTGGCGGCATTCACCGAAGGAGAGGGAGAGATTACCCGCGGGATCATCGAGTACGGCGGGCTGTTCAACTTCAACGTGGCCCGCCTGCAGGGAGCGGTCGTCCTCACGCCGCCCCGTACACCGCCCCGGCCGATGACGCTAGGCGAGAAGATCCTGGCCCGGCACTGGGTGGTGGATCCCGCGCGAGGGAAGATCGGAGTCCCGGCCGTGGCGCCGGGGGACGAGGGGTTTGTCGTCACCGACATCCGGTTCAGTCACGAGTACGTGACACCCATGGCGGCGATCTTTTTCGAGCAGCTGGTGGGTCGCGATGAGCGGGTCCAGGACCCCGCCACCATCCTGATGTTCCGCGACCACCTGACGTTCCTCCCTGAGGCGATGACGCCCGAGCGCATCAAGGAGGGACTGCTCGACGTCGCGCAGCAGCTCGAGAAGAAGCAGCGGGAGTTCGCGGAGAAGCAGGGGATCAAGCTGTATGGTGAGCTGCGCCTCGGGCATCACGGCTCGGAGGCGATCTGCCACTCCAAGATCCTAGAGGGGCACGCCGAGCCGGGCATGGTGATCATCGGCAGTGACTCACACACGCCGCACGCGGGCGCGGTCGGCTGTGTCGCGTTCGGCGTCGGCACGACCGCGATCTTCAACTCCTGGATCACGAAAGACGTCCGGATCACGGTGCCCGAAACGGTGCGGGTCGTGGTGCGCGGGAAGAAGCCCGAGAACGTGACGGCCAAGGACTTCATGCTCGAGATCCTGCGCCACCCGTACGTGAAGAGCGGCAAGGCGATCGGCAAGCTGGTGGAGTACTGTGGCGATGCTGTCGCGTCGCTGTCGGTGGACGAGCGGGCCACGATGAGCAACATGACGGCCGAGGTAGGCGGGTTCACGGGCTACGTGGCGCCGGACGGGCGGACGGTCGAGTACCTCATGGAGTACCGTGGGATGCCCCGCGCCGCGGCGGAGCGGCTGTGTGAGGGGTTGGCGAGCGACCCCGCCGCGCGTTACTGCGAGGTGATCGAGATCGACGCCACCAGGCTGCGGCCGATGATGGCGCTGCCCGGTGATCCGGGGAACGGCCTCGACGTGGACGAAGCGGAGCAGCGGATCCGCGTGGACATCGCCTACGCCGGCTCCTGCACCGCAGGCAAGAAAGAGGACATGGATATGTACGCCCGGGTGCTGCGCGAGGCGGCGGAGCGCGGAGAGCGCGTCGCCTCGTGGGTCCGGTTCTACATTCAGTGCGGCTCCCAGGACGTGAAGCGCTACTGCGAGGAGAACGGCTACCTGGAGCTGTTCCGTCAGGTGGGCGCGACCTTCCTCGAGCCCTCCTGCGGCGCCTGCATCAACGCGGGCCCCGGGGTCTCGAAGACGCGCGACGAGGTGACGATCAGCGCGATCAATCGCAACTTCCCCGGGCGCTCGGGTCCGGGGCAGCTGTATCTCGCCAACCCCTACACGGTGGCCGCGTCGGCGATCGCCGGGTACATCACCACCTGGGAGCCGGGGAAGGTCCTCGCAGAGACTTAAAAGGCGTGGGGAGTGGGGAGTGGTTCGATGCGGTGCACACGGGATATCCGCTTTGGCACCGTCACGTACCACTCCCCACTCCCCACGGTGTTGGTTCTAGGGCACCGTTCCCGTAATCCGCAGCTTGAGCGCCTGGATCCCGCCCGCGAAGCTCGCGGCGGCGGACACGTCCGGCGGCGTCGCAACGGGGATGAGGTGCCCCGTGACCTGGAAGTCCCCTTTGAGGGTCCCGCGGCTCGCCGCGAGCACCAGCCCGGTCCCATAGGTCGTGGTGGTGGGAGCACCGTAGGAACTGCTCGTCACGAGCAGCGTGCCGGTGTACGAGAGCCACGCCTGGACGCTCGCGTCCGGATTCTGCTGGACCACGTAACCGATGCCGGTGCCCGGGACGTCGGGCGAGAAGTGATCGCCCAGCTGGTCGGCGACGGGCGGCGGGGTGATTCCGGCGCCCATCAATACGAACGCGCTGTCGATCGTGTGCGTCGCGGACGAATAGCCGCGCCAGCCGAGAATCGTGGCGAACTGTGCCACGACCGGCGTGCCGGCCTGCACCGCGTCGATGTCGATCTCTATCCCCACGAAGCGCGCCTCTCCATTCCCCATGCTCACGTGCGACGCCCGATCGATGAAGGGAAACACGAGGAACGCGAGGGTGGGATAGAGGCTGTCGTCCTTGAGCGCCACGTTGAGGGCCGCCTGGACGGCGGCCTTCTCCTCACCGTCGATGGCGTTGGGGTCGACGGCAACGCTGTCTGACGAGCACGCGACGAGCGCCGCGGCGCACAGCGGCAGCAGGCGATTCATGTTGCACGAATATCGTGCTAGTCGCCGCCGCTCGACAGCTGCGCGGGGCCCCCCGGGCGCCGCTTGGGGCGGAGCGAGTCGCGCTGGTACACGCTGCGCGGGTTCCATAGGACCCAGGAGGTGATGCCCAGCTCTTCCGCTGCGCGGATCTGCTCGCGGATCTCGAAAGGGGTGTAGCGCGGCAGCCGCCGTCCCAACGTGAATGCCTGCAGGTAGGGGCGGATCTCGGCCGCGCTCCCCCGGGGACGCGAGCGGTCGAGCGCCTCGCGCAAGGCGCTGCGGACGATGCGGTACGGCTCCGCGTTGGGGTGCGCGAACCCGTAGGCGCCGCGGTAATAGTGACTCGGATACACCATCGGGAGGACGACGTCCGCGACGGCGATGAAGTCCTCCCACACCTGCCCGATGCCGAGGTCGCCCGTGGCCGACGCCGTGAGCCCGAAGATGTCGAACGTCACGGGAGCGCCGAGCGGTCGGAGCCGGTCCCGGAGCAAGGTGATGTGCGCGCGCACGGCGTCGCGCTGCGACTGACCCGGGCGCCGCGCCGGGAAGACGGCCGTCTCGAGACGCTCGCGCGGCTCGTCGGGGAAACGCACGTAGTCGAATTGCACTTCCTGGAACCCCAGCTTCACGGCTTCGCGCGCGAGCTGAGCGGCGTAGATCCACACCGAGTCGTTGTAGGCGTCGACCCATGCCATCCCGATCCGGTCGCGCCACAGGCCGCCGTCGCGGTGTTGCACCGACCACTCGGGCTTGCGCTCGGCGAGGAGGGGGTCCTTCGCGACGACGAACCGCGCGATGGGGTAGATGCCGTGTGCCACGAGCGTGTCGAGCCGGGCGCGCGCGTCCTTTGCGCGGGCGCACGCGTTCGCGCCGATCTCCTGGGCAATGGGCACCGCCGACGGGTAGAGCATGCAGCCCGTGTCGTCCTTCACGTCGACGACGAAGGCGTTGATCTCGGTCTCGTCCGCGAGCCGCACCAGCTGCCACAGCTTGGAGGAGCCGAAGGCCCAGGCGTTGACGTACAGCGCCTTGATCGAGGCCGGCGCGGGACCGAGGATCGGCTGCGGCTGTGCGTAGCGCAGATCCACGGGACGGAGCGCCACCTTTAGCTGATCGGCGGCCGCGACCGTGTCGCCGGGCGGCAAGATGCCCTGCGCAAAAAGGCCGCGACTCGTGAAGAGCGCGGCCCAGAGCAAGAGGGCGCTTACCCGCCGCCGGACCAGTCTCATAAGGGGGTTACAGGATAGGGAGTGCCCCCCCCACGGACAAGAGCGGCCATCACCGAAGCTGTAAGCTGTTGAGCAACAACGGGTAAGTCGCGAGGCTCTGGCCGCGGTACTGGGGCCGGAAGCCGAACAGGATGACCCGTCCGGAACCCAGGTGCACTTCGAGCAGTGCCGCCCGGCCAGCCACTCGGTCAGGATGTAACACCCAGCCCGACAAGAGCACCTTGTCGGGGTCGGTCGGGTAGCGGCCGATCACGCGCACGGCCGTCGAGTCCACGACCTCGAACGCCGGTCCGTTCTCGAACCACGCGATGCTGTGGGCGGGGGTCCCCTTCGCGACCGCGTGCGCCGTGTCCAGCTCCAGCCGGAAGATGGAGCCCGGGGCGTAGAAATCGTCGTCGGGCACGCCCTCGAGCACGTTGCGCACGGGCAGGAGCAGCTGCTCCATGACGAAGCGACTGGCCTGGTTGAGTGCGACGAGCGTGCCGCCGTCCTCGACGAACTGGCGCAAGGCGCGCGCGCCCTCCGATCCCAGGCCGCCGGCGTAGGGCGCGGGGTAATTCTTGGGCAAGCCATCGAGCAGCTGCCGCGGCTCCTGGTCGGGGAGCAGGATGGCGTCGAACTGCTCCTTCAGCCTGCCCGCGCGGACCACGGAGTCCACGAGCGGCTGGTAGGGCACCTTCCACGTGTCGAACGCCCAACGCGTCCACCCCTCGTCCATCGACGCGTCGTAGGAGCGGTACAACCCGATGCGCGGCGCCTGGCCCTCGCCGAAGCCCGGGGAGCCGGGCGTCGCGCCCGGCGGCTCGACGGGCGCCGACAGCGGCAGGCGTAGCGAGTCGGACGCGGGCACGGCGGCCACGCCCATGAGGAGTGGCAATGTGTGGGCCGTGACGTCGTACGGCGGAGTCGGGGGGCCTCCCGGAGAGAGCCGCAGGTCGGGGTAGTGCTGCGGCTCGAGCAGTGTCTTGGCGAAGGCCGCGTACGGTTGGCGCAGGACCACGACGTAGCTGCCGGCGGCAAACCGCTGGCCGCCGAGCGTGAAGGGCAGCTGGGCGGTACGGATCTCGACCTGGCCCCGGTGCAGGATGCCGAGCAGCGCGGCGATGGCGACGCTGTCCTGCCGCTGCTTGGGGATGACGTACGCGTAGGGCCAGCCCCTCCAGCCGCGCACGGCGCGCCAGCCGACCGTCAGGAACGTCGCGAGCCAGCGGTCGCGGTCGCGCGCCGCGTTCTGCAGCAGCGCGTACGCCGCCTCGGTCTGGTAGCTCACGATGTCCCGCAGGGTCCAGCGACCGCCCGGCCAGGGAGCCGTGAAGTTCCAGGAGCGCTGCCGCGGGTTGTAACCGCGTGCGCGCGCCTGCAGCTCGTCGAAGGGGACGTCGATCGGCGAGGCGAGGTTGGCACTCGCGGCCTCGGACAGGATCCGCACGCCGCCGTGGTAGTGCTGGTAGGCGCGGGCGGGGGTCCAGGCGTCGTAGATCGCGTTGATCGCGATGCCCGTCTTCCCTTGCGCCGCGAGCGCCCACGCCATCGCCGTCCCCAACGCGTTCACGCCGTCGACGAGCAGCGGATCTACGTTCGGCTCGACGGGATCGAGGTAGGGCGGCAGGAACAGCCGCGAGCCGTCCGAGTCCTGCTGATGGATGTCCTGCACGATCTGGGGGTGCCAGACGTTGTACAGCGAGTCCACCGCCAGCCGCGTCTCCACCTGGGTGAAGGCGTACCAGTCCCGGTTGTTGTCGTGCCCCGCGTAGTGGTGGTACAACTCAGGCGGCTCCGTGCCCTCGGCGGGTGTCCCCAGCGTCCGATTGTACCAGCGGGTGACGATCGTCACGCCGTCCGGGTTGAGGGACGGAACGAGGAGCAGGATCACGTGGTCGAGGATCGCTCGCGTGGCGGCGCTTGTGTCCGTCGCGAGCCGGTGGGCGAGCACCACGGGCGTGAGGTGGCCGCCGACCTCGGTCGAATGGATGCCGGAGGTGATCAGGACGACGGCCTTGCCGTCCCGCAGCGCCTCCTCCGTTTCGCGGGTCGAGCGCAGCGTGCGGGGGTCGGCGAGCCTGGCGTTGAGGCTGCGGAGGTGATTAAGTCGCCGGAGGTTCTGGGGGCTCGAGATCACGAGCGTCACGAACGGAGCGCCGAGCGTCGTCTTCCCGAGCTCGCGGTATTGCACGCGGTCGCTTGCTTTGGCGAGCGCCTGATAGTAGCGCACGAGCAGGGGCCACTCCGCGAGCTTCCGGTCCTCGCCGGGCTCGAAGCCGAGCACCGACTTCGGCGTGGGGATCCGCGACGCCGGCCGCTCCGGCGGCCGTCGCCGCTGCTGCGACGCGCCCGGAGCGGTGAGCAGCGCCGCGCAAGCGAGGGCGCCGAGCCCACGCGCGATCACGGATCGTGGCGTCACGAGGCTAGTGCAGCGCGCCGGCCGCGGAGGGCGTCTCGCCCGTGCCCAGCCAGTGCGCGAACCAGGTGCGGATCCGCTCCAACCGGTCCACCAGGAGCCACGGCGGCCCGGTGCGGGACAGGCCGTGGAACGAGCGGGGGTAGCGCACGAACTCCGCCGGCACGCCGCGCTCGCGCAGCAGCACGAACAGCTGCTCGGCGTCGGTGATGGGCGTGCGCCGGTCGTCCTCGCTGTGCACGATGAGCATCGGTGTGCGCATCTGTTTCGCGTAGGTCATGGGCGACAGCGCCCGGTAGAGCGAGTCGCTCCGCCAGGGCTCGCCGAAGAACTCGTAATCCGTGAGGCCCTGCGCGTCGGAGGAGCCGTACCAGGAGTACCAGTTGAAGATCGAGCGGTCGGTCTCCGCCACCGCGAACCGCGTGGTGTGCCCCACGATCCAATTCGTCATGAAGCCGCCATAGGAGCCGCCCAGCACCGCCAGCTTCGCGGTATCCACCTCCCCCCGCGCGATCACGACGTCCACCGCCTGCATGAGATCCCGGAAGTCCTCCATCCCCCAGCGGCCGCGCGTCGCGAACGTGAAGGCATGGCCGTAGCCGCTCGAGCCGCGCGGGTTCGTGAACAGCATCCAGTACCCCTGCCCGGCGAGCATTTGGAACTCGGGGAAGAACACGTTGCCGTAGTTCGAGTGCGGCCCGCCGTGGATCGACAGCACGAGGGGGTACTTCTTGCCGGCCTGGTAGCCGTAGGGTCTCATCAGCCACCCCTCGATCCGCAGGCCGCCCGTGCCCGCAAACCAGAACGTGTCGGCCGGGATGATGGCGAGCTGCGCGAGCCAGGCGTCGTTGAACGAGGTGACGCGCCGCTCCTGTCCCCCGGCAGCCGGCGCCACGTACAACTCGGTGGGGCGGGTGACGTCGCTCGCCGTGTAGGCGAGCCACTCCCCGTCGGCGCTGAAAGTAAAGCCGCGCAGCTGCCGCTCCCCGACCGTGACCTGGCGCACGGGTCCCCCAGCCGCGGCCGCCGCGAACAGGTGCAGGTTGCCACGCGTCTCGGCGAAGAAGTAGACCGTCTTCGAGTCGCGCGACCACCGCACGCCGCTTGGGTCGAGGTCCCAGGAGCCCGTCACGTTGCGGACCGCTCCGCCGCCCGCGGGCATGACGCAAACGTCGTTCTCTTCCCCGCGCCCCTTCGAGCACCCGAACGCGATCCACTTCCCGTCCGGCGACCAAGCCGGCGACCCGTTTTCCGCGTATCCTGTCTCGAGCCGCCGCGCGCTCCGGTCGGCGAGGGTGAGTACGTAGAGCTGGGGCCGCGGCTGCACATCCAGCTCCACGGTCTCCATGGAGTCCTGCACGAACACGACCGCGCGGCCGTCCGGCGACCAGGCGGGATCGGTCTGAGCCAGCTCACCGCTCGTGAGCTGCACCGCATCGCCGCCATCCAGGGCCGTGACGTAGAGGTGCCGCGGCCGCCGGGTTTCCCGCGGGGCGACGAGCCCCCGCTCGTCTGCCACGACGGGGAGGGACGTGTACACGCGGCCATCGAAGCGCTTGGGATCGGGCCCGCGCGTGACGGCCGCGGGCGAGACCCGTTCGCGCCACGGCTGCTGCTTCAGGCTGTCCGGCTCGGGGGCGCGCCACTCGTACAGGAGCCGCCGGCCGTCGGGCGAGAACGCGGGCAGCGCGTGCACGCCGGCGATCTGAAAGGCCTCGCCGCCGGGCGCGCCGGTATGGAGGAACCACACGTCGTCGTCCGCGCCCTCGCGCTTGCTCGTGAACGCCAGCAGCGAGCCGTCCGGCGACCAGCGCGGGCTCGACGCTTCGGTCGTGGGGCTGGTGTAGCGGTACGGCTTCACCGAGCCGTCCGCGGACGCCATCCAGATCTCGCTGTGCCGCTTGTCCTTGTCTTCGACGACCGTCGTGACCGCGAACGCCACGCGCCGCCCGTCGGGCGAAAGCGCCGGGTTCGCGACCACGACGAGCTTGTAGTAGTCCGTCGCTTGGAGGGGTCTCTGGGCCGTTAGGCGGTTAGACGGATAGGTGGATAGCAGCAGCGCGGCCGCGGTGGCAGCGCCGCGGTGGAGCGGACGCATCGGGGACAGTTCCATCTCTTTCGGGGGCTCGAAAGATACTGGAGCCGGCCCCGAGGCGCGACGGGCGGATAGGCGACGGCTATCCGCCTACCCGCCTATCCGCCTGACTACGGCAGCTTGTGCAGCTCCACTCTCCGGTTCAGCGCCCGCCCCGCGGGCGTGGTGTTCGGCGCAATGGGGTTCGCCGGGCCGTAGCCCCGCGCGATCATCCGCGAGGGACTCACGCCTTTGCTCGCGAGGTACGCCCGCACGCGATCGGCGCGCGCCTGCGACAAGCGCCGGTTGAGGGTGGGGGAGCCGGTGTTGTCGGTGTAGCCCGCGATCTCGATCTGGATCTCGGGATTCGCGACGAGCGACGCGGCGACCTGGTCGAGCACGACGTACGACTGCGGCTTCAGGGCCGACTGGGCGGTCGCGAAGGTCACGCCTAGCAGGATGAGCGTGGGGCGCGCCGGCGCGCCGGGCTGCGGCGGTCCGGCGGGCTGCGGCTGGAACAGGATGATGCAGCCCTGCGCGTCCACCTTGGCGCCGGCGGGCGTGTGGGGGCACTTGTCCAGATTGTCGGGCACCCCGTCGCCGTCCTCGTCGCCGGGCTGAGCGCGCACGACCTCGTTCGACACCGGACACCCGGTGGCGTCCACCGTCGTGCCCGGCGGCGTGTTGGGACACTTGTCGAGCGAATCCGGCACGCCGTCGCCGTCCGAATCCTTCCCGATCGGGCAGCCCGTGGAGTCGACCGGTGTGCCGGCCGGCGTGTCGGGGCACTGGTCGATGCCGTCCGGCACGCCGTCGTGATCCGAATCGATCGGGCAGCCAGTGGCGTCCACCTTGGCGCCCACAGGCGTGTTGGGGCATTGGTCGATGCCGTCAGCCACGCCATCGTTGTCCGCGTCGCTCGGACACCCCTTCGCGTCGACCGTGGCACCGGCCGGCGTGTTGGGGCACTGGTCGATGCCGTCCGGCACGCCGTCGTGGTCCGAATCAATCGGGCAGCCGGTGGCGTCCACCTTGGCGCCAACGGGTGTGTTGGGGCACTGGTCGAGGCCGTCGGGCACACCGTCCTGGTCCGCGTCGGCGGGGCAGCCGTTGGTGTCGACGCGCGCGCCGCCCGGCGTATCGGGACACTTGTCGAGGCCGTCGGGCACACCGTCCTTATCGCTGTCAATGGGGCAGCCCCGCTCGTCCACCTTGGCGCCGGCGGGAGTGTCGGGGCACTTGTCCTTGGAATCGACCACGCCGTCCTGGTCGGAATCCTTCTCGGGGGGGCGTCCCAGCTCGAAGAACGAAAGGCCGACGGTCCCGGCCCAGTGCGTGGCCGACGACGCGAAGGACGACTGCGTGCTGGGCGTGTAGTAGCCGCGCGCTTCGAGGCGGAGGGCGACGCGGTTTGTGAGGAAGATGCGATCGCCCACCCCTGCGTGCGCCGCGTTGTCGGTGAACTTGTAGGGCGCCGTATTGCCGAAGTCGAGGCGTGAGTAGCCCCCCAGCACGTAGAACACGTTGCGCACGCCGGAGAGCAGGTTGACCACGAGGCTCGCGCTGCCGATGATCGGCTCGAGCGTGGAGCTGGTCCCGGGCACGGGGTAGCTCGGCTGGAACAGCACCTCGCCTTCGAGGCCCACGGCGTCGGCCACGAAGTAGCCGAAGCGCGCGCCGCCGCCGA
>Ga0209157_1002124_pt1 | contig 15982 bp, 18 predicted proteins | sample GraSoiAngelo_135_FD_185892 | JGI IMG/M metagenome (GOLD analysis project Ga0209157, IMG submission 185892) | Grasslands soil microbial communities from the Angelo Coastal Reserve, California, USA - 14_0929_05_40cm (SPAdes) (version 2) | ecosystem: Environmental > Terrestrial > Soil > Grasslands ...
GGGCGCGCCGAGGTATCGCTCCTGCTCGCGCGGTTCGACGAGCTGTCGCGCTCGACGCCGCTCCTCGTCAATTGCAAGCCCTCGGGCAAGTACCTCATGGAGGACTTCTTCTACGCCGGCGGGCTGCCTGCCGTCCTGAAGGAGCTCCTGCCGCTGCTCCACGGCGACACCCCGACGGTGAACGGCCGGACGCTCGCCGACAACGTCCGCGACGCGCGGTGCTGGAACGAGGATGTTATCCGTCCGCTGAACCTCCCGCTCGCGTCCGAAGGCGGTACGGTGATCCTGTCCGGCAACCTGTGTCCCGACGGCGCGGTGCTCAAGCAGTCCGCCGCCTCGCCGCATCTCCTGACCCACCGCGGCCGCGCCGTGGTCTTCGAGAGCCACGCGGATCTCGCCAAGCGCATCGACGACCCGGGGCTGCCGATCGACGAGACCTCGGTGCTCGTGCTCAAGCACGCCGGGCCCAAAGGCGCGCCCGGCATGCCCGAGTGGGGCGCGGCGCCGATCCCCGCGCGCCTGCTGAAGCAGGGCGTCAGGGACATGGTGAGGATCTCCGACGCGCGGATGAGCGGAACGTCGTACGGCACCGTGGTCCTCCACGTCGCGCCCGAGGCGGCGGTCGGCGGGCCGCTGGCGCTCGTCCGCGACGGCGACGCGATCGAGCTCGACGTGCCGAAGCGGAAGCTCACGCTCCGCGTGAGCGACGAGGAGCTCGCGCGGCGCCGCGCGGCGTGGACGCCGCCGCCGCCACACTTCAACGGCGGCTACGGCAGGATCTACCTCGATCACGTGCTCCAGGCGAACGCAGGGTGCGACTTCGACGTGCTGCGCGGCCGCCGGCCCGTCCGATCGGAGGAGTCGGCCGGCCCGAGCCATCTCTGACGCGCGGGCGCTATACCGGCGCCTGGCTGCTCGACGGCTTGAGGAACTCGTATACGACGGAGAAGTCCTTCCGGCCGAGACCATGGGACGACGCCAGGCGGAGGACCTGCTGGGCCGCCGGCGCCACGAAGACGGGCACGCGCAGGTCGCGCGCGGCGCTCACGGCGAGCCCGAGATCCTTCGCCATGAGGTCGGTCATGAAGCCCGGCGCGTAGTCGCGGTTCGCCGGCGCCTTGCCGACGAGCCCCGGCACCGGGTGCATGTGCTCCATCACCCAGGTGTTGCCGGAGGACTTCGAGACGACGTCGGTGAGAATCTTTGGGTCCACACCGAATCCTTCGGCGATCCTGAACGCCTCGCTCACCGCCACCGCGGCGACGCCCGCGATCAGGTTGTTGCAGATCTTCGCGACCTCGCCCGACCCCACGGGCCCCACGTGGATGATGTTGGCGCCAAGGCACGCGAGGACTGGCCGCGCCTCCTCCACGTCGCGCGCGTCACCCCCGACCATGATCGCGAGCGTGCCGTCCTCCGCGCGGGGCACGCCTCCGGAGACGGGAGCGTCGATGAAGCGCACGCCGCGGTTCCTCGCCGCCTCGGCCACCCGACGGGACGCGGCCGGGTCGATCGTGGACATGTCCACGCAGAGCCGGCCCCGAGCGATCCCTTCGAGGATCCCGGCCGCGCCCAGGTAGGCCGCCTCGACGTGCGGGGACGACGGGAGCATGGTGATCACGAGCTCGCTCACCCTCGCAGCCTCCGCCGCCGAGCCGGCCCGGGCGGCGCCGCGCTTCACGGCGCCCTCGAGCGCGGCCTGGACGACGTCGTAGGCGACGACGGCGTGGCCCTTCTTCAAGAGGTTCGCGAGCATCGGCTGGCCCATGGTGCCGGTCCCGATGAATCCGATCTTCATTGACGGCCTCCTCCCCGACGGGCGAGCTATCATCGCGGCGTGCGTGGAGTCCGTCAAGCCCCCGGGGTAACGCGCGGTCTCGTCCTCATCGGTCTCGCGGCGGTTTCGTGGGGCACGACGGGCTCCGTCATGACGGTGCTGATCGCGCGCGCCGGCGCGAGCCCGCTCCTCGTCGGCGCCGCGCGTCTCTGGATCGCGGCCGTCCTGCTCATGCTCGCGGCCCGAACGACCGTGCGTGTCGCGGCGCCGCGCGATCTCCGTCGTTGCGTCCTGATGGGCGCGTGCATGGCCGGCTACCAGGCGGCCTACTTCACCGCGGTGACGCTCAGCGGGATCACCATGACGGCGCTCATCGCGATCTGCTCGGCGCCGCTCATGATCGCGGCGCTGGCGCCGGCGGCACTCGGCGAGCGGCTCACGCCGCGCGTCCGCTTCGCGTTGGGCCTTGGCGTCGCCGGCACGGCGCTCCTCGTTGCGGCGCCGCAGGGGATGCTCGAGCTCACTGCGCGCCTCGTCGCCGGGGCGCTGCTCGCGCTCGCCGCGGGGCTCGCCTACGCGATCTATGTCGTCCTCGCCAAGGCGACGCTCGCGCGGCTGGCGCCGCTCCCGCTCACGGCCCTCACGTTCACCGCCGGCGCCGTGCTCCTGACCCCCGCGGTGCTCTGGACCGAGGCGCCACTGCGCCAGCTCACCCTCGGCTGGCCGTGGCTCCTCTACCTGGGCGGTGTGGCGACGGCGGGCGCCTACGCGATCTATTCCCTGGGGCTCCGCCACGTGCCCGCGTCGGTGGCTGGCGTCGTCACGCTCCTAGAGCCGTTGACCGCGACGCTGCTCGGTGTCGCGGTGTTCGGCGAGCGGTTGGGCGCCAGCGGAGTGGTGGGCGCCGTGCTGCTCTTCTCGGCGCTTGGCCTCGTGCTGACGCCCCCGGTGTCACGGGACGCGTAACGCGCGAGCCCAACTTCGAGTCGGCGCTCGAAGCGTGGTGAGTCCGACGCGTTACTAGAGCGGCGGGATCGGCCGGCTGACCGCGCGGCTGAAGGTGCAGTTCGGGACGACCGCGGAGTGCTTGCCGGGACCGCCCGCCACGATGACGAAGACGTCGTCGGGCGAAGGCACCTGCGGCAGGAGCGCGTCGTCGTCGGTCACCGCCATCATCCAGCGCGGCCAGTCCTGGATCCCCCACATGCCCCCGAGCTTGAGCGTGCGCAGCGGCAGTCGCGCGTGCTCGAAGAGGTAGCGCTGGATGTCGCTTCGGGTGAACCCGTCCGCCGCGATCGTCGCGGCGTGCTCGGGGCCGAGGACGATGAGGAGCTGGCTCTGCGAGAAGTACCAGCCGACGTTCGAGCCGAGCGACACGGCCGTATCCGCGACGGTGGCGAGGATCCCCGCCGCGGTCGTGGACACGTGGTCGTTCACGTTGTGTGGCGCCTCACCGCCGAAGACGGTGACGACGTTCGCGCCCGCGTGGAGCGGCCCCCAGGGTGAGGCGTCCTCGCGCTCGGCGATGCAATAGGCAAACTTCGCCGGGCTTCCCTGAGTCGCCATGTCGTGGCGGCCGGGCCAGGCGCCGCCGACGTTCATCAGGATGAGGCGGATGGCGCGGCCGATCGTCGCGTTCGCACGGAAGCCGGGCCCGAAGCACCCGGAGCCCGCGTGCACGCCGAGCTCTCGCGCGATCGGTCCGTGGACGATCAGGAGCGGCGCCACCGGGTGAGTCGTCGCCTGGACGCCGTAGAGGTTGAAGGGAGGCTCGAGCATCGCCTCGACGGCGGCCACGACGACGGGGAAGTACGCAGGCTCGCACCCGGCCATGACGGCGTTGACCGCGAGCTTCTCGAGCGTGGCCTGGCGCCAGAGCGGCGGCATCGCGCCGAGGCTCCGGTCGGCCGGCGCCTCGCCGAGCATCGCGCGCACGCGCTCCTCGGTAGGCGGAACGATGGGCAGCCCGTCGCACCACTCGCGCTCGCAGAACGCGGCGAGGAGCGCCTCTGGGCTGTCATCGACCTCAATGAAGCTGGCCGGCTCTGTCATCGGTGCTTGAGCAGGCTCGTGAGCTGCTCGACGGCCTGGCGCGCCCGGCGCCCGATCGCCTCGGGTCGCTCGCCGCCGAGCGGGTGCTCGACGACGAGGAGCGGCAGGCCCGAGACCCCGAGCGCGCCGAGCTCACTCACCGCGAGCCCCTGGAACGCGGTCGTCGCGATGAGCCCGGACGGTGTGCCGGCCTTCGCCAGCTGCACGGCGTCGTGGAGACTCCACGACGTGCACGACCCTCAGTCGGCCGAGCCCGAGAAGACCACGTCGCACGCCTTCGACAGCTCCGCGAGCATCTCGGGCGGTGCGGGCGTCGAGGCGTTCGACTTCCGGCGACGGACGACCGCCTTCACCCCGTGCTCGGCACGCAGAAGCGCGCCGATCTCGTCCGCCAGCCGGTCGAAGTTCGTCTTGGTGTTGTCGAGGAAGCCGACGGCGCGGCCCTCGAGGGTCGGCGGCAGCGGCGGCACCCTCACCGTTTCCCTCGTCGCCTCGCCGATCGGGCTCAGGACGCGAATGCGTGTCATGACCTCCTCCGCGTGACGCCAGTGGACCGGGCGAGCAGCCGGCCGAGGTTGTCGTGCAGCTCCGCGAGGATCGAGCGCTTGATCGAGACCTGGATCGACTCCACGGGCTCGGCGCTGCCCGCCCGATGGATGACGAGCGTCCCGGTGAACTCTTGCGCGCGCTCGTCGGTCGACGCCAGGCCTCTCAGCGTGAGGACTTCCCAGGTCTCTACCATGGGCGCTATCTTACCCCCAATGGTCATCGCGCTCGACGTCGGGACCTCCTCCACGCGCGCGAGCCTCTACGACTCCGCGGGCCATCCAATCCCGGGGCGCATGCGCCAGGTCCCGTACGAGCCCACCGTCACGCCGGACGGTGGCGTCGAGCACGACGCGACCCGGCTGCTCGAGGCCGTCGCCGCGTGCCTCGACGGCGTGCTCGCAGGCCACAAGGCTCCGATCCGGGCGGTCGCGGTCACGACCTTCTGGCACGGGCTTCTCGGCTTCGACGGCCGCGGCCATCCCGTGACGCCGATCTACATGTGGGGCGATACGCGCAGCGTGCCCGACGCCAGGCTCCTGAGCGCCGCGCTCGACGACGCGGCCGTCCACGCGCGCACCGGCTGCCACCTGCACGCCTCGTACTGGCCCGCCAAGCTCCGCTGGCTCAGTCGCGAGCGGCCCGCCGAGATCCGCCGCGTCGCGCGCTGGGGCTCGTTCGGCGAGCACCTCGAGCTCAAGCTGTTCGGCGAGGCGTCGACGAGCGTGTCGATGGCGTCGGCCACGGGGCTCCTGGACCAGGCGACCGCGCGCTGGGACCCCGAGGCGCTTGCCGCCGCGGAGATCGACGAAGCGCGCCTCTTCCCGCTGCGCGACTGGACCGAGGCGCGGCGCGGCCTCCGGGCGCCGTGGGCGATGCGGTGGCCAGCGCTGCGCGGCGTCGACTGGCTCCCCGCCGTCGGCGACGGGGCCGCGGGCAACGTCGGCTCGGACTGCATCGATCCCTCGCGCGTCGCCCTCAACGTCGGCACGTCCGCCGCGTTGCGGGTCGTGACCACCGACCCGCCCGAGCCGCGGCGGGGCCTCTGGCGCTACCGGCTCGACCGCCGCCGCGCTCTCCTCGGCGGCGCGACCTCCGAGGGCGGCAACGTGTACGCGTGGTGCCGACAGATCCTGAAGCTGCCAGGCGACGCCGAGGTCGAAGCCGCGCTCGCCGAGCTGCCCGCCGCGGGCCACGGCCTCACCGTGCTGCCGCACTGGGCCGGCGAGCGCGCGCCGGGCTGGCGGGGCGACCGGGTCGGCGTCATCGCCGGGCTGCGGCTGGACACGACGGCGCTCGAGATCACCCGCGCGGCGCTCGAGGCCGTGGCGCTCCGACTCGCGCTCGTCTACGACCTGCTGGCGCCGTGCGCCGCCCCGGCCCACACGATCGTCGCGTCGGGCGGCGCTCTCGCCCGCTCACGCGTGTGGACGCAGATCACGGCCGACGCGCTCGGCCAGCCGATTCGGTGGTCGCCGACGAGCGAGGCGACGAGCCGCGGCGCCGCGCTGCTGGCCCTCGCGGCCCTCGGCGTCCTGCCGGATCTCGCCACCGCGCGCCAGGAGCTCGGCGAGACGTTCGTCCCCGACCGCGCCCGCCACGCACGCTACCGCGACGCGCTCGAGCGCCAGCGCCGACTTGACGACAGGGTATGATGGGCTGAGCCATGGGCTCGGAACCCACCGTCACGATCGTGCCCGATCCCGACGCGCTCGCCGACGCCGCCGCCCGCCTGACCGTGGACGTCGCAGCGCACGCGATCGCGACGCGCGGGCGGTTCATGTGGGCACTCGCTGGCGGCGAGACCCCGCGGACGACGTATGAGCGGCTCGCGCTCCCGCCGTTCCGCGAGCGCGTGGACTGGCGCCACACGTGGGTCTTCTTCGGCGACGAGCGCGCGGTCCCGCCCGACCACGCGGGGTCGAATTACCGGATGGCCCACGAGGCGCTCCTCAGCCGAGTGCCGATCCCCGCCGCGCAGGTCCTCCGGATCCGCGGCGAGGCCGAGGACCTCGAGGTCGCCGCAGCCGAGTACGCGCGCGCCCTCGGCGAGGCCTTCGGCACGCGGCGCGGCGCGCTCCCGCGCTTCGACCTCGTGCTCCTGGGCCTCGGCGTGGACGGCCATACCGCCTCGCTCTTCCCCGACTCGCCGGTTGTCCGTGAGGTGTTCCGGGCGGTCGCCGCCGTGCACGTGGCCGCGGCGTCGATCCCGCAGCGCCTGACGCTCACCCTACCGGTCTTCAACGCCGCCGCCCGGGTCGTCTTCCTCGTCACGGGCGCCGAAAAGGCGAAGGTGGTCAAGGCCGTCCTCGGCGAGCGCGCGACACTTCCGGCCGCGATGGTGCGGCCGGCCGACGGCGAGCTCGTCTGGCTCCTCGACCGCGCCGCCGCGGCGCAGCTCTCCCCGGCCGCGAAAGGGTAACGCGCGTGTCCGCCGACGAACCCTTCTCGCTGATCATCTTCGGCGCGTCGGGCGACCTGACGCGACGCAAGCTCATGCCCGCACTCTGGAGCCTCTACGCGGGGCGCGTGCTCCCCGAGCCGTTCGCGATCATCGCGACCGCGCGGACCGGCATGGCCGACGACGAGTTCCGCGTGCGGACACGCGCGGCGATCGGGGAATTCGCGCGGATCCAGCCGCCGTCCGAGGCGGTGTGGGAGCGCTTCGCCGGGGCGCTCTCGTACGTCGCCGGCGACCCCGCCGACGCCTCACTCTACCCGCGGCTCGAGCGCGCGCTGAAGGACGCCGAGGCGACCCGGTCCGGCCCGGCGAACCGGCTCTTCTACTGCGCGACACCGCCGAGCCTTTACGACGACATCACCGCGAACCTCGGGGCCTCAGGCCTCGCGCGCCCGGTGGCGGGCGGTTTCACGCGGATCATCATCGAGAAGCCGTTCGGGCGCGACTACGCGAGCGCGCAGGCGCTCGGCCGGCGGCTCGCGAGCGCCTTCCGCGAGGAGCAGGTCTACCGGATCGACCACTACCTCGGCAAGGAGACGGTCCAGAACATCCTCGTGTTCCGGTTCGCCAACGGCATCTTCGAGCCTTTGTGGAACCGCAACCACGTGGCCGAGGTCCAGCTGACCGTCGCCGAGTCCATCGGCGTCGAGACCCGCGGCGCGTACTACGAGGAGGCGGGGGCGCTCCGCGACATGATGCAGAACCACCTGCTCCAGCTCCTCTGCCTGATCGCCATGGAGCCGCCCGCGACCTTCGATGCGGGTCCCGTGCGCGACGAGAAGAACAAGGTCATGCACGCGATCCGACCGTTCGATCCCGCGCGGATCCGGGAGGCCGCCCTGCGCGGCCAGTACGGCCCCGGCTTCGCAGGGGGCAAGCCCGTCCCCGGCTACCTCCAGGAAAAGGGTGTCGCGCCCGACTCGAAGACGGACACCTACGCCGCGCTCCGGCTCCTCGTGGACAACTGGCGGTGGGCGGGCGTGCCGTTCTATCTGCGCACGGGCAAGCGCCTCGCGAAGCGCGTGAGCGAGATCGCGATCCGCTTCCGCCGCACGCCGCACCTGATCTTTCGCCGGAGCCCGGCGGGCGTGGAGGCGAACACGCTGGTGATCCGGATCCAGCCCGACGAGGGCATCGCGCTCACCGTCGCCGCGAAGACGCCAGGCCCCGATCTGCGGCTCGGCCCCGTCCGGCTCGATTTTCGCTACGGAGAGGTTTTCGGCGGCGAGCCGCCCGAGGCGTACGAGCGGCTCCTGCTGGACGCGATCCACGGCGACGCGACGCTCTACGCGCGGGGCGATTGGGTTGAAAAGGCGTGGCAGCTCCTCGGACCGGTCCTCGACGCATGGGCAGAGGCGCCGGGACCGCCGCTCTGTCTGTACGAGGCGGGCTCCTGGGGACCGGCGGAAGCCGACGCCTTCATTGCCAGGGACAGCGGCGCCTGGCGTCAACCTAGCGAGCGCGGCGACCGCTAGGACTGTCTGGGCGGCGGGATGGCGCGGCTCGCCGTGAGCTCGACGTAGGTGAAGATCCGGAGCCAGCCCTCCCAGACGCGGACCTCGAGCGAACTCCCCGCCTTCTCGTAGACCTGGGTGATGCCGCGATTCTCCACGCTCGTGGTGCTGACGTGGCGCCAGCCGTTGGCCTCGAGCGTCGCGCGCAGCGCGGCGCCCAGGCTTGAAGCTTCGAGCCGCCCGCGATACACCAGGCGCGCCGCCTTGACTGTCGGCGACTCGATGATCGTCGACTTGGCGGCGAGATACGTGAGCCCCTTCGGGACGGGGATGTCTTCGAACTCGCTCCGCGCGGGATTCGTGGGCGCGGAGGCGCACGCGCCGAGGAGCAGGACGACGAACAGTGTGCCAACGAGTCTTAGTGGCCTCATGCCCGGAGCGTAACAGGCGACGCAAGGAACGGCCAGAGATTTTGGCTCGCGCGACCTCGTGGAGTTGCTCCGGTGCGAGAGCGCGGGTGGCAGCGCTCAGCCCTGGATCGAGTAGCCGCCGTCGACGGGAATGGCGGATCCCGTGACGAAGTCGGAGGCGGGGCTCGCGAGGAAGACCGCGATGCCCGCCATGTCGTCGATGGTTCCCCAGCGGCCGGCCGGCGTGCGCTGGAGGACCCGCTCGTGCAGGCCCGGGATCTCCTGCCGCGCCCGGCGCGTGAGCGCGGTGTCGATCCAGCCCGGCAGCACTGCGTTGACCTGGATATTGTCCAGGGCCCACGCCGAGGCGCACGCCCTGGTGAACTGAACGATCCCGCCCTTGGAGGCGGCGTAGGCCGGCGCGAAGCCGGCGCCGAAGATGGACATCATCGAACCGATGTTGATGATCTTGCCGCGGCCGCCCGCCTTCATCGTCGGGTAGGCCGCGTGCGAGCAGAGGTAGGCGCTCGTCAGGTTGGTGTCAAGCACCTGGCGCCACTCGGCGAGCGACACCTCGTGCGGGGGCTTCCTGATGTTGGTGCCCGCGTTGTTGACGAGGACGTCGAGCCGCCCGAAGGCGTCGAGCGTCGCCCTGATCATGCGCCCGACCGCCGCCTCGTCGGTGACGTCCGTGGTGACGGCGCGCGCCTCGGCGCCGAAGGCCTCCAGCTCCTTCACCGCGTCCTTGGACTTGGCTTCGTCGCGCGCCGCGATTACGACGCGCGCGCCGGCCCGTGCGAGGCCCCGCGCCATGCCCAGGCCGATGCCGCCGTTGCCACCCGTGACGATCGCCACCCTGCCCTCGAGCTGGAACACCAGTCACCTCCCGATCGGCCTGCGCTTCCCCGCCATCTTACCCCGATCTCATAGCTTGTAGACGTCGCCCCCGCCGAGGGCGAACAAGAAATACCCGGTCTCGAAGGTACGTCCATGGGCAGTTGCGCCCTTTTTGACTCTGAAGATGCCGAAGGGGCCGTTCGTCGCGCGAAGCCCGAACGGTTCAATCTGTTTCCATTCAGGGCCGAAAAGCTGAGCGTAATCGGCTTCGGTACACACGACAAGGCTCTCGGGATGTGACCAGCCGCTGCCTTGGCGTACGGACGCGACAAATTGATCTCCGTCCCTGGAGATCTTCACCTCTGCCCGGCCCTCGGGCTTAAGGGCGTATTCGCCGACGAGCGCATCTACGCTCCTTGCTGTACAGGATGCAGAAAAGATGGCGAGAAGGAACACAACGGCGAGACTGCGGAACGCCGTCAACGGCGCACCTCTTCGTTGACCACAGACCAAGTACTTCGAGAGAGGTCTACGAACTCCGTAAGGTGACTCGTCGCACGCTGACCCTCCGGACTTCGCCAAGCAGCCTCCATGGTTGGCCAATCGTCCCAGTAAAGCTCAACAACCGCATCCCAGCCAGGGTGTGGCCGGCGCGGGTCCGGTGCCACATGGTTCTGGACATACTTCCGGAGGCCGGGGAGGCGCTCCGCCAGGAGGCCGTGCTCGTTGCGGAGATTGGCATGGAACTGCTCCGGCGAGAGGTCTGGTCTGCGGTAGAGCACAACGATGAATTTCAGCAGCGTCGACACCTCGGCGTCAGAGCACCCTTGTCGGTAGAACGGCCGGCTTCAGGCGCGCGCCGCATGCGGCGCGTCGCCCTGCAAGCTGTGGTTCGGTGACGCAGGCGTTCGTTCCGCACTGCATGAAGGCGCAGCAAACGACCACGAGCCGTCACTCAATCGGTCGGGCTGGCGGTCGAATCGTGACGCGAGCACCGCGCCGCGAAGCGCGGTGCTCGGCATTCGACACTGGGCCTCGTCGCCTCAACCGATCGATCCCATGGGCCCTGGATAGCTCACTTCGTCGAGCCTCGCGGTATCCACGTCGTAGACGAATCCACGCACCGTGACCGCATCGGCCCCGGTTGTCGGGATCCAGGGATGGTTCAGGATCGAAGACATCCCTCGCCGCACATCCCATGCGAGACGCTCCAGGTTCTTCGCATCGCGCGGCGCATCAAGCGGCTCGATTTGGCCGCGGAAGGCGTGGAACGCCGACGGCGTCGCTGAGGACTTCTTGCAGCTCACGAACGCGCGCCCCGTCGCCTGGCCAAGCAATTTCTCGGCCGTCGAGTCACCCTCCAGACCCGCCTTGAGCAGGTCGTCGGTGAAGGCGAGCATGCCGCAGCGTGTGTGGTGGATCAGGATGATCTCGTTGGTGTTGAGCAGGTGATGCGAGATGATGAGACAGCGGATCGCGTCATCGCTCACCACGCCCCCCGCGTTGCGGATGATGTGTGCGTCGCCCGTCTGCAGGCCGAGCAAGTCCTCCACGTCGAGGCGCGCGTCCATGCACGCCAGCACCGCTACGCGCTTGGACGGTTGAATCGGCTGCTTTCCCGGGTGGACAGGCTTATGCACCGCCTGCCCGCTCGCGTACTGTTTGTTGTTGTCCAGATACCGATCAGTCATCGCATTTGCCATTGCTCCTCCTCCTTGGGGCTAGGAACATTCATCGCACCGGCCTGCCCGATGGTCGGAACGACGGCGAATTGCTACTAGCAGGGCTTGCAGAGCGTCCGCCGGTCGTCAGAACTGGCGGTGTCGGCAACCTGCCACCGAACGGCCAGGCTGAGCGGCCGGCGTCGAGCCCGACCGCTCAGGCCTTATGTTAGACCGTTCACGCTTCCATGCGCAGGAGCCTTCCAACACGGCGTGTACGTGGCATCGATTTAGAGGGACCGGCCCACACGATCAAGCCGGGGCCAGAACTGTACTCTGTCCCACGACCAGTAAATCGTGAATGCCCGTCCAACAATCTTGTCGCGCCTGACGAAGCCCCAGTAGCGACTGTCCTGTGAATTGTCGCGATTGTCGCCCATGACGAAGTAGGAGTCGGGGGGCACGGCAGTGATCTCGCAACCGTAGGCGTAAGCGCAGTGGCCAGACTGTCCGACGTGGGCGAGTGCTGGAGCGCGAGGCTTGACGTAGGGTTCCTCGAGCGGCTTCCCGTTGAGGAGCACTTGGTGACCGCGGATCTGGATGGCGTCGCCCGGGGTGCCGATGATGCGCTTGATGAAGTCCCGGCTCTCGTCCTGCGGATACTTGAAAACGATAATGTCTCCACGCTGTGGGTCCTGAACACGATAGGTGGAGTTATTCGTCAGAATGTAGTCGCCGACTAACAGAGTTGGCTCCATCGCGCCCGAGGGGATCGTAAAGGCCCGAGCGTAATGTGTTCCGTAATAACTCTTGATTGGCTCCGCCAGGACCCAGTTGCCACCGAAGAGCGCGGTCCACGAGATCAGGAGGATCAACCACCGAGGCTTCACGACCGGCACCCATAGGGTGTCGAGCGCACTAGCCACGTGCAGGAGAGGGCCGACGATCGCAATGACCGCCATCGTGAAAAACGAGACTGGCAATATGAAGAGGAGGATGAGTCCGAAGGCCGCCACACCAATGGCCCAGGCTATACCTCGGCGAATGCTCCAGAGAAGGAAATGACCGGCCCCGGGCGCGATGAGAGACAAGAGGAAAGCGGCGACGCGAGCGCCGCGACCGGTCCCCCGACTTGGCCCCTGAGGCCTGTTCTCCAGCCTTACCATGTCTGCCCCGATGTCTCTCTAACCGCTTGGCGATGAGCGGCCGCCGCCCACTGCGGCCCGCCCCGACAATGAGCCATTCATGCGGCGGTCCGCTCCATCGCCGGCTTAGGAAGCGGTGGGCGCAGGACCCTGCGGCGCCTACGCATACGTGCGCGACCAACGTTGCTGAATCTGCCTACCGAGGGCCGGATAGACAATGAGACGGCGAAATGGATCGATCAGGGCCATGTAGAGCGTAGTGAGACGACTCACTGGCTTCACGTAGATTGCTAAGTAGAGCGTGTATCCCCCGGGGCTTGGCGTGAGAGCGAGCGCCACGAAGGCATGCACGGTCGCATTGCGAAGCTCGCTAAGGGCTTCCTCACCGAAGACGTAGAGCACTCGAAACCGGCCCTCGCGAGTCCCCGGAGCAACCTGAGACTGCGAGCGATCGGCTTCAGCAAGGCGATTGACGTACGATACGCTGAATGGATTATGGCGCTCGTCATCCCATCCGAACGCTCGGCCCAGGGCCCAGCGCAGCGCGAAGAGTCCTCGAACCGCGAGGTTAGGTGGACGCCGGCCGCCGAACAAGATCGCACGCGCGTCCTGGATGCTGCGACCGGGCCCCCCGCCATCGAGTCGTATCGCCCAGACGTCGTGGAGAGGCACGTCGCTGAGAAGCGAGTGGCAGCGTAGGTTGAGTCTTTGGAAGTCGACCGGCTTCACACGCGTGCCCACGATCAGTTCTCCCTGTCAGCGACCCTCAGGACCGCCTCCTAACGCTCCGGATCAGGCGCCGCAGGAGCGAAGCGAGCCGGGAAGTTCGACGGTCGCATGACGCGGTCAAGATTCGTCGCGACCGCCTCGAGCTCGCCCGAAAGAAACGAGGACTTAGAGCGGCGATGGTCCGACGATCTCCCAGCCATGGCGCCGGCGCAATTCGGCCGCCTCGCGCTCGTCCATCGCGGCGAAGGTGCGGTCCGTCCGCTGCTGCTCCTCCAACAACCCGCCCGCCCTGGCCGGAGTATAGAGAAACAGCACCCGCCCGGTTTCCGCGCCGCTGTTCTTCCAGGCATGCGGCACGCCGCGGGGCATGAAGGCGCAGGTGCCGGGGCCGCCGACCGTGACCTCCTCGCCGATCTTGAACGTGACCTCGCCGCTGAGGACATAGGCCACCTCGTCGCTGTCGTGATGCAGATGGAACGTGCTCATTGTCCCGGCGGGAACGGTTTCCTCGAACAGCATGACGCTGCCGCCGGTCGCTCCACCCAGCAGTTTGAGCGCCGCCGATCGGCCCGGCGACATATTCCATACCGAGCCTTGTCCCGGCAGTACAACGATGCCCTGCGTCTCCATCGCTAGTTCCTCCATCCGCAGCCAGCTCTGGCTGAGTCCCCGTGAGACTTCATCTCAGATTCGGCGAACGCTCGCGATGAGCCGCCGGGCAACAGCAAGCGAAGCGCCGCTGTTGGACGGTCGGCTCGACCGCGTGGTTCGGCGTCACGTCTGGGGCTGACATAGATCGTTCACATTGTCACGCGGGGCAGCATGACGACGAGGGTTGCGGCGACAAGGAGAGCACCCGCTGCCCCGAGCGAGGGCACAAGGAAGCTACCGGTGAGGTCGTACACAAAGCCAGCGAATACCGGACCGAGAATCTGGCCAAACCCGAACGAAGCGGTCATGATGGCTAGCGTGCGTCGGGGTTCACCATGAGAGAGGCGGCGCGCCTCAATCAGGCCAAGCGCAGTGATGCCCACGAACGTGCCGCCAAGCAACAAGGCAGAGGCCACGATCCCCGGAAGAGTAGACCAAAGGACGCTCGCAGCCACTCCCGCAGCCTCAAGCGCGCAGGCGAGAGCAAAAGCCTTCGCGTTGCCCATCCTATTTGCGCAGAACCCCCAGAACGCGATCGAAGGGGCCGCCGCGAGTCCGACCAGGAGCCAGACGAAGGGCTCGGAGCCGCGCACATCTTCCGATGCTCGGACGATTGCCACCAGAAAAGTGGCCGTGATCACATAGCCGAAGCCAAAGAGCCCATATGCGAAGACTAGACTCCGGAGTGCTGAATTCGGCGGGGCTGCCCCCGACGTTGAAGGAGTGTGCAGTTCAGTGCGATCCGGAATCAAGGTATAGACGATCCCCAGGCATAGCAGCGAGAGCAGCCCACTCGCAAGCCAGAGCGAACGCCACTCGCTACCCGCTGCCACTAGGATCGACACAAGAATAGCCGACGCAGCGATGCCCGAGCCCACGCCCGCGAAGTGAACTACGGCGAGCTTGGAGCGCCCCACCGCACCGAGCCGGTCGAGTACGAGAGCGGAAGAAAAGACCAGAACAAACGCACTCGCGAAACCACCCAGAAATCGCAGCACGAAGAAAGCCGGCGTGGATTCTACAAATCCCATCGCGCCCGTTGTGACCGCACTGACCGAGAGTGCTCCAATCAACCATCGGCGGCGCGAGTCCAGCATCGCTGAACTGGCGGCGACGAGGGCCCCAATGAGATAACCAGCGAAGTTGGCGGAGGCCAAGGCGCCGGCCATCGTTTTCGTCATTCCGAGGTCCTCGACCATCAGAGGCAGAATGGGTGTATAGACGAATCGCCCAACCCCGAGGGCCGCAGCAAGTGCGATGAGACCACCTACCGCAAGCCAGACCGGATTCTGCGACTCACTGATCATTTCGTTGTGCCCGGCCAAACCCCTTGTGACGCCGAACGTCGGTATCAGCCGCGGCCGAAGGCCATCGGCTGGATGCCGGAGTTATACGCCCGGTTGCTCCGCATGTATACTGAGGCGACCAGTATGACCCAGCTAAGCGACATCGTGCGCACTGACCCGGACATCCTCGGGGGCACGCCTGTGTTCGTCGGCACACGTGTTCCGATACAGTCGCTGTTCGATTACCTCGAAGGCGGCGAGACCCTGGACGAGTTTCTTCGTCAGTTCCCGTCCGTGAGACGCGACCAGGCGATCGCGGCGCTCGACCTCGCGCGCGCTACGCTGCTGGCTGGTGCGCGTTCTTCTTGACGAGCAGCTGCCGCTAGACCTTGCCGCTGCGCTCCAGGGCCACCGTGTCGATACCGTGGCCGGCCGTGGCTGGACGGGCATCACGAACGGCGAGCTTCTGCGGCGCATGGGAGGCGAGTACGACGCGCTGGCCCCGATGGACCGGGGCATCGAGTTCCAGCACCTTCAGCCGCTCGTGCCAGCAATCCTCGACGCTCTTCCGGCGCTCAAGCCTGGTCAATTCCACCGCATAGGCGGATAACGCTCGCGGTCACCCGCCGGAGGGCGAGCAACGCGAGCCCATCGGTCGGGTGCACTGCGCGGTTGAGCGTGCAGTCACTAACTGCATGACGTGCGTCGCGTCTTGGGTAGCCCCTTCAGCGGGACGAAAGCCGAGCGCCTCGTAGAACTGCGCGGCCGGGGAATTCGTCGTGCGTAGTCGGAGAACCTCGAAGCGGCCCCGGGCAGTCTCGATGGCTTTCGCCACCAAGTGCCCGCCCACTCCACGCCTCCGGAACGCCGACCGGACGTACAGGTGTCGCAGGCGGCCGATCCGGTCGTCGGCGGCGTACGGGTCGATGTTGAGCCCACAAACGCCGACCAGTTGGCCGTCAACCAACGAGGC
>Ga0209157_1002125_pt1 | contig 15980 bp, 17 predicted proteins | sample GraSoiAngelo_135_FD_185892 | JGI IMG/M metagenome (GOLD analysis project Ga0209157, IMG submission 185892) | Grasslands soil microbial communities from the Angelo Coastal Reserve, California, USA - 14_0929_05_40cm (SPAdes) (version 2) | ecosystem: Environmental > Terrestrial > Soil > Grasslands ...
GCTGATAGGGACCCGCCGGTCCTGCCCTGAGGACGGGACTGGTAGCATGTGTCGTTGCTGGAATACAAAGTCCTAAGCCAATTATCAGAAGGACTAGACCTATCTTGATGAGAGGTGGCTCAGCAACTTTCGCGCCTTCTTCCTGTTTTGAAGAGTGCGGAATTCCCTTCAGCATCTTCAGCACAATCCTCGACAGGTATACTCCGCCCTGCCAAGCCAGAGCGCCAGCCCGTCCGGAGATCGTAACTATTGCAAAGATCAATCCGGCGTTTCTGATGAGGATTAACAGAGCACTCTGTATGACCTTTGGATCGAATGGAGACGCGCCTGGACGGAGAAAGACAGGAATCAGATCCTGTGCAATAGGCCCGCTAGCCAACGCAGTGATCGAGAATCCTGTCGGTATTGGCGGGATGTTGATGGAGTTGATTGATACATAGAAGCTTCTGAATATTGCCAGGGCGGCTAGTCCCATCGCTCCGAGCGTCGAGAGGAACACTGTCAGGCCGACAGTGAATCCTCTTCCTGTCCTGCCTCCAGCGATCAAGCCTCCGACAAGGCCGGCAGTCATCCAGAGCGAGAATATGGCCGGGTTTGTAAGTGGATTTGTGAAAACTAGATAGGCGGCTACGATTAACGTGTTGAAATGTATTCCGAAAACCGGGGAGAGCCAATCGCTCACTCCCCGGAGACCCGTGGGAAGTTGAGTGTAGCCTATGTATAGTACGAGGAGGTACATCGAAACCCAGCCGAGATATCGGCCGAGGAATATTCCCCCGCTAGGCTGCGGCGGCATGTAGATCGTTGTTACCAATCCATCGTTTGGTGTTCTCTTCACCATCGCTTTTCCGATGCTCATGTAGAGTAGGAGGTAGAATGGTCCGGGGAGGAATCCTCCGATTGTGAGACCTAGTATTGAACCGACCAGACTGGAGGATCGGGCTTTTTCCAGCTTCTGCTCTCCAACCTGTTCACTGATGTGGGCTGCTCTCTTAGCTAGACTGAAACTGCCAATGGTCAGCACAACTAGGGCGATCGATAATGGTTGTAGTGTTAGTAGTCCGGGGAACCATTCGGGTAAGGTGGCGATGATTATGGTGGATGTTGCGATGCTGGTGATTCTTGCCGCGGCATTGCAGACTTGGGCTAGGGTGGCGGCTGTCCGTATTTCCTTTGGAGCCTTGGCTAATGGCTCGTAGGGCTGGGGCTGGGCCACTCTGTATGCCTCGGTGGACCGGCCATGTGAGTATCGGTGGGGAAATTCGTGTTGATACCGTCGGAAGCGAGAAGGGGAGTCATTGGCGAGCGGACAGAAGCTCCAGGTAGGATTGTGCCATGATCTTCGTGATGCTCACTAGATCGTCTATTCGGACATGTTCGTTTATTCCATGAATATTGCTCTCTGCTCTTGTGGCACCAAGTATAGCGACCGGTATGCCCAACGCACTTAGAGTAGCCATGTCTGTAGATCCTTGGCTTCCGCCTACTGGCACATTTGCACCCAAGACTCGCCTAGCCGCCTTTCTGACCACCCTGACAAGCGGATGATCGGGCGGTGTCATCATAGGATTATAGCCGGGCAAGGGTTTGTTCGTAATGCGAACTCCTGTCTCACGCGAGTATCCCCGGACCACTTCTGCGATTTCTCGTCTGACGGTCTCAGCATTCTCTTCAGGGATGAAACGTCTGTCCACCAGTAACTCGCAATTGTCCGGGATTATGTTACCTTTGATTCCTCCCTTTATCATGGTCACGTAGACCCCTGGCCTCATCCATCTGCTTCCGTAAACAGGCTCCGTCCTTATCCTCGACCGTTTCCTTCCAATCTCGACCCCGACCGTCATGAAACGTTCGATGAGTGCCGAGGCATGTTCTATCGCGTTGACCCCTGTCCATCCGCGTCCAGAATGGGCGGATACGCCGTGGACGGTGATTACGAATTCGATGTCGCCTAGGCTCGCTATGTCTATCGCCTCGATTCCTGTATCTGTTGAGAGGCCGTAGTCAATGTCCTTTGTGATGATTTGTTTGTCGGCGAGATAGTTCACGCCTGTATATCCGCCGACCTCTTCATCGGTCGTATAGGTCGACATGATCGATCCATTGAAAGGCGTCTCTGTTTCGACTAGAGCCTTGATCGCGTAGAGCATGCATGCGTCCGATCCCTTCATATCTGCTGCGCCGCGTCCGTAGATCTTTCCTGACTTGACAGTTGCTTTGAACGGGTTGGTCTTCCAGCCGTCCCGTTGGGCGGGGACGACGTCCATATGACCGTTCAATACAATCCTCGGACCCTTGTCTTTGCCCTTGATCGTCGCGTAGACATTGGGTCTCGGGCCTTCTAGGCCGACCTCGATATTGGCTCTTTTTTTGAAGGTTGACTGGGGAATGTAACTGATCGTCGGTGTCGAGCCTAGCTGCTTCAGCTCGCTGGCCAGGACATGGGCTATCTTGTCATAGTTGCGGCCTGGGGGAACAGTTGTGTCTATGTTTACGAGTCGGCATGTAAGATCGACGAGATCGTCCTTGTGCGTTTCGATCCATCGATCGATACCTCGAATGGAAGTCTTGATCGTCAAAGCAGGTACGGAGCCCATGGGTTAATTTGCTCGTTAATTGTTTTTCGCCTTGTTGGCGAAGAAGAGAAAATCATAGGCTAACGGCCCAATTCCTATACTGGCACGGTTTCGAGAAGCCTATAGACCGATAAGGAGTGATGTGTAAGCTCTTTGAAGGACGGTCATAATTTGCAGACCCGGGAGGCGGAGCGCCGGCTCTGGTTGACGATCAGTGTCGCCGTTGGAATAGCGGTAATGGAGCTGGTTGGAGGCTTGATTGCCCACAGCCTCTCATTGATCAGCGACTCTGGACACGTCTTCACAGATATCCTAGCAATAGGACTGAGCATCTTCAGCATACGCCTAGCGCGTAGACCGCATTCGGCCAGGTGGAGCTATGGTTATCATAGGGCTGAGATCTTCGCAGCACTTGCAAATGGTAGCGCGCTCATCGGCGTTGCCCTCTTAATCCTCTACACCGCCTACCTGAGATTTCTTCAACCCGTCCAAATTCAAGGCCCATTAGTATTATTGTTGGCGAGTATTGGATTGGTGGGAAATCTTGTGATGGCTCTTGTATTGTTTCACGGAAAAGATCGCATGAGCTTGAACGTTCGCGGAGCATTACTACACGTCATGGGCGACGCATTGTCGTCAGTTGGAGTAATCATAGGCGGCCTAGTCGTAATCTTCAGCGGTTATCTCTTAGCAGACTCGATAGTGGCAGCCTTCATCGGAATCTTGATCATCGGAAGTGCTTACAGTCTTGTCAGGGACTCGGTGAATATTCTCGGAGAGGCCACGCCGAGACATCTAGAGCTAGAGAAGATCGCCAGAACAGTCGAACAGGTCAAGGGTGTGAGAGGGATTCATGATCTTCATGTCTGGACGATCAGTTCTGGATTGTACGCATTGAGTGGACACCTGATCGTGGACACGGATAATCTAGAGGAGGGAGCAGCAATAATTCATGAAGTTTCAAGAAAGCTGCGTGAAACGTTCGGGATTGAACATGTCACTTTGCAACTCGAAAGACAGGTCCTCCAAGACATCGAGCGTCCAACTGGACAACTGCACTAACACGGCTTCGTGACTACTCTAGGCCGCGACCTCGACCTCTAATGGTGCAACAGGCTGTTTCTTCTCAATCACTTCCAATACTGTTCCATTGTCCATCTGGATTATCGAATTAGCCTCAGCCTCGAGGTCGCCGACATGGCTTACGAGAAAGATCTGTTTGAAATTCTGTGAGAGTTCCTTGTGCATTAGGGTGAGTATGCCGTCACGGCGTACCTTGTCCGAGCTGCCCAGAGGCTCGTCTAGGAAGAGGAACTCTGGGTTGCGTCCTTTCGCCTGTGGCATTAGCGCGAGAGCGAACGCCAGTCTCATCGCGAGAAGCATCTGGTCCTCCGTACCTCCCGAAAAGACTTCTTTTGGCTTGAACTCGCCAGCGTCCGGGTCGAAGACTCGGACGGTATAATCATCATCCAATTGAACTGCCTTGTAACGTCCCGAGGTTATGACTGGAAGAATAAGTCCCATGTAACGCTCTACTTGCGGCTTTACACGATTTCGCAGGGACTCTGAGGTCTGTTCGATCCCTTTCAATGCGTACTTCAGAACGTCCAGTTCTTTTCGAAGGAGGGCGACGTTCTTCTCCTGCATAATCGTCTTCTCTTCGACGTCCTTGTTCTCTTCTATGAACTTCTTGATCTCTCGTTGACGTGCAATGGCCTCCTCGATCTGGGCCTTGACGCGAGAAACCATTCCACGTAGATCGTCTCTACTGGTTTCGGTTTCTTCCAAGAGGTCCGCTGAGAACATTACCCCATTGGGAAGGGGCGGTAGGCGCAGCGGGCCGAGCTTGTCTTTTGCTTTGGTCAACTCTTGCTGGGCGGTTTCTAACCTGTCCTTGAGGCCGGTCCCATTCTTCAGCAAGGTTTCCAACATTCCGATCTTGTTTTCGATCGCGCTCTGATTTTGCAAATCCTTCTGGTAGGCGGAGTTGATGAGGTCAAAGCCCGTTTCAGGATCGACAACTTCCGTGGATAACAGATTGGAGTACTTTGGAATCGAACCCAGGAGCGTAAGCGCCTGATTTGAGACTCTACTCCGTTCCTCCTGTGCCTCTAGGAGTTCTCTTTTCAGCTTCACCATGCCGTCTTCCATTACTCTGACCAATTGTAGGTTCGTTAGTCTGTCTTGTTCTTCTTTCGTCAGAGTTGCTGGTTGGGATTGGGAGATCGAGGCGATCTGTCTCGCGTGTAGAAGTAGAAAGACTACCGCAAGAGAGCCGAGTCCAACAGTTACCCAAACTTGGCCCAACAGGAAAGAGAGCAAGGAGCCTGCTCCGAATGCGGCAGTAAGAATGAGATAGATCCAATGGCTGGGAACGTCGTTCTTTGTCTTCGGAGGTGAGACTGGAAAGACAGGAGCTGTTTCCAGTTCTCTTTGTTTGTCAGCGATGTTTGCCTCCTGGCTACTGATGTTTCCCTTGGCCTGTTCAAGACTCAGCCGAACGCCCTTGGCCTTGTCGATAAGAGCGGACATTTTCTCCAGCTCAGCCCCAATGCTCGGCAGTTCACGGTATTCTCGGGCCTTCTCACGGGTATGTTCTAGTTCCTTCCTGTTCGATTGTAACTGTGCTAATTGTCCGTTCAGGTTGTCGACAAGACGCGACTTGTCAACGACCTCGATCTCAAGTGAGGATTTGCGTTGTGAAATCTCGTCGTATTCTGTGAGGATCTTGAACAGTGCGTCTCTCTCGTGGAATTGAGTCTCGCATTGAGTCAGTTCTGCCTTGGAGCCTTTGACTTTCTCTTCTAGGCTGGTGAGTTGGGCTTGTCCCTCCTTGTACTGTTTCAACTGGTCTTGGAGTCTTTCCAGCTCACGTTGCTCCATCGTCAAGCGGCCTGGGTTTCTGGTGGTTCCTTCTATCGAGTTATGATCTGATTCGAGCTCGTCTTGGACCTTGTTGAAGCTCTCGAGGTTGAGGAATACGTTGATCACTTTTCGGCGGTCGTCGAGTCTTTGCTTGATCAGTCGCTCCAGATCTTTTTGCGCCACTACACTACTCGCGACTATCTCGTTGTAGGTTATCCCGCCGAGTAAGCGTTCGACCTCGTCGGTTGTCTCGCTGAATGATGTCGCGAGATTTCTCGTTGTGCTGTCTGGTCTTAGCTCTTGTAAGAGTGCTCTGCCAGGCCGGGTCCTGTGAACCTCCCTCGTGACTCGGTATTTGTCTGGGCCGATCGCGAACTCTAGTTTGACGGTGCAGTCGCTTGCGCCGTAGCTGATTATTTCATCGTTCCCTGGTTTCTGGCTGGGCCGGATCATTCGGCCGAAGAGAGCGTAGAGGATGGCGTCTAGAATCGTGGATTTTCCGCTTTCGTTTAGACCCGTGATCAGTATGATGCCTTCGGTGAAGAGGAGTGGTTGTTTGAGCTTGAGTTTCTTGAAATTGTTGGCGTAGAGGCTTAGGAGCTTCATGATTCGCTATGCCACGCCTTGGTCTTGCAATTTTGCCGCCGTGCGCTTCCACGCCTCATTGACTATCGATTTCTGGTCATCCTTGGCATTGGACAGCAGGTTCTGGAATGTCCGGTCTAGTTCTTGGAGAGGTGTTGTGTTGGACAGTGCTTCGAGTGGTGTTTGTGTTAGTAGGTTGAGTCGTTCCTCGTCGAACTCTGTGTAGAAGAAGCGGTCGCTAGTGTAGTCCAGCAGAGCAGAACGTTTGTACGTGGATAGCTGCTCTAGGGATACATTGCCGCTGATTCTGACGCGGAGGATCTTCTCGGAATCAGTAATCCTGTTGATCGCGTCCTGGATCTGACGAGTTAGGTTTCCTTCTCGGATCGTCTGAAAATCTACAGTTTCCATCGGACGTGCTGGGGTGCGATGGAACTCTTCTCCGATAATTCCTTCACGGGATAATTCTAGCCAGACGAATCCTTTCTGTTCTCCTTCTTCCTGGAAGGAGCATCTCTCCGTACTTCCAGGATAGATTACTGGCACTCCATGGACTGTTCTCTTCTGATATTTGTGCAGGTGGCCTGCCGCGAAGAGTTGGAAGCCATTCGGGATTGAGGATTCTGAGATGTGAGTTTCGTGACCGAAATAGCCATGAAAACCCTCGATCGGATAATGGGTCAGGAATATGTTCACGTCTCCCTCATGCTCTATCTTTTGACCGGACATTGGATCTTGCTCAGGCGACAGACTAGGATCGAGACTGAGCCCGGCAATATTGACCGTGGTGCAGTCTATAACGAATTTCTTGTTCACGAGTTCTGGGCCCTGCAGAAAGTATGCATGACCTGATCGAGAGTGCACCGCTAGTGGAGAGACACCTTGCTCCACGCTCTTGGGAGTGTCATGATGACCGCTTACAAGGACGACTTTGATCCCGCGTTCGTACAATCGTTTGAACTGCTCAGTTACGAACGCCCTCGCTGGGTTACCCGGGAGGATGGTATCATAGAAGTCCCCGCCAACAAGCAAGAGATCTGGACGATTCTCAACTGCGAAGTTAACAAGTACCTCGAAACATCTCTGGAAGTCCTTTTTACGTTCGAACCTTTTCGGGCCGAATTGGACCATGGAAGGGTCCAAGTGATCATCGGCCGTTAGGAGAACGTGCAGTGTCAAGACTAGCCCCCGTTAAGGCAAGGATGCGCATATAGAATTAGGCCTTCTGTGCATCGAGAAATGCTCGGTATTTGAGCAAGAGACGGCCGTAACTACTCTATCTATTTCTCGGAACAGTCTCTTCCGTCGGACACCCGAACCCGTTCCGTACTAGGGATAACGGGGTTCGACCGTATCTATACAGGGCTGGATTCCCTGCTCATCTGACGTGTTCGGGTATCTGGTCTAGCGCCGCCGTTGCCCTCTGAAGATCTGTTAACAGCTTCTCATGACGACTTATGTGACGCATCAAATCCAACCTAACCTGGTGCATTACTGTCTTTGCAGCATCGACTGCGGATTGGTGTAGTTGTGCATGAAGCCTATCCTCTAGCTTTCTCACTATTGCTTCTTCTAATCGTACGACCTCTTCCTCTCTCATGACTTCCATCTTGTTCTCTTCACCTCCTCTTTCGGGCTCTCGGCCACAGACGGTCTCAATTCCATAATCGGTTCTATCTTGATCGATTGTCTGGCGCACTCGGCGCATTCCCAGACACGGTCACAGAGGAACTGCTCGTAATTGCAGCATCTTCGGCGGAAGTACTCGTTCAGCTCGTGTTCCCTGACAGCTTTGCTCTTCTTCACAACAGTCGCTTTAGCCTCGTCCATTGAGAGTTCGGACGACACTCCATTGGACGATCGGCTCGACGACTAAAGCCATCTGTAACTAGAAGGGCCCTCTACCGGTTATTCTCGGCCAAGTCTGAGAATAGTCCGCGCGCAACGATCCCGGCAACCCGTAGAGATTCTGGAATCCTCGACACCATAGAGCATACTGAAAGGAGCCTCCTAGCCTCGACCGATGAACAACCGAAGAACTCGTAGAAGATCGGCGGCTCGCTCCGTACGGTCCGGATACCTCGGAGCGGGCCCAATGAACGGATAATCTTCCATCGCGTCGCCCAGTCGGGGAAATGACTGACAAGGGCCCGCTTGACGGCCGTGTTGTTTGGCCGCGATTTGATCACGACAATAACCGGTACTTTGTAGTGTTTCTGGACGATTCGAGGGTCGATCAAGTTGAACCCGCCGAACGTGACCCCAGAAAGAAGCACTGGTCTTGCAGGGAGGCGATTTAGTAGACGTAACGCTTCGGCCGTACCATCTAACCCGTCAACAGTTATCCGGCCCGTCTCGACGCCGATTAGATGAGATCCTCTTAGGTACACGGCGACAAGAGGTGCAAAATCTTTCGGTCCATTCCTATCCCTCTCACTGTTTAGGCTGAACGGACCGTCGTCTATGCCAATTGTCTCAATTGAGCTGGCGTTGTCTATGGAGGTATTTCGGCGCGTGCTCTAAGAGTCCCCCGACAATCTCATCAACACTGAAGGTTGCGGTTATGGTTCTAGGTTCGACCCCTAGTCGTATCTTCTTCGTCCTGCCATATCTTCCGAAGCTTACAACCCTTGCATTGAGTATGCCCATAATGTCAAGCTCGTTCAGCAAACCGCTCACACGGCGCTGCGTTAACGGCTCCATCCTAACAACGGAGCAGAGCTCCCGGTATACTTCGTAAACATCGCCCGTAACCGAACTCTCCTTCCTAGCTGATTCCAGATGCAACACGGACAGTAGGAGCACCCGGGAATGTAGAGGTAATGATGAGAGAACCTCAGTGACACGATCATGCTCGACCTTTTGCTGAGCCTCTCCAACATGCTTCTCAAGTATCCGAGGTGACCGGTCCCGTTCCCCGATCTCACCAGCGACCCGAAGAAGGTCCAAGGCGCGTCTGGCGTCGCCGTGCTCTCTTGCGGCCAGAGCAGCGCATAATCGTAGGGCACCCTCATCCAAGACCCCGTGCTGGAAGGCTTGAGTGGATCGTTCTTGAAGAATGTCGTACAGTTCGTCGGAAGAGTAGGGTTTGAAGACTAGTTCTTCCTCGCCCAGCGAACTTAACACTCGGGGGTCTAGGAAGTCCTTGAAGTGAAGGTCGTTTGAGATGCCGATTAGTCCGATCCATCCCTCGCTTAACGCCTCGTTTATCCTAGTCAACTCGTAAAGGAGACTGTCATCTTCACTCCTTTTGACTAGTGCGTCTATCTCGTCAAGTACGACGAGGAAGGCAGTCTTTTGCTTCCTCAACGCTTCTTTCAACCGGTCCAACAATTCGCCTACGGCTAGTCCTGTGAAAGGGACCTGGACTCCCAGTCTTCGGCAGAGGTCGGCTACGACTCGATAATTGGTGCCTGCGAGACGACAGTTGACGTGGGCTGTCTGGAGGGCCCGGTTGTATTGACCCGCTTTACGTACCAGTCTTTCCAAGACGAATTTCGCGACGATCGTTTTGCCGGTTCCCGTTTTGCCGTAGGCGAAGAAGTTGGACACCCTATCCTTGGTTAACGCGGGCGCGAGGACTGATCCGAGCCTCTCGATCTGAGATTCTCTATGTGGAAGGTTTTGCGGCATGTAATCATGACGTAATAGGTTCCGATCCCTGAATACGTCTCCTCCAGAAAGGATACGGTCGAATATCACGTCTAGTTGTGACAAGTGGATATTTCATAATCTCCTAATGGAAGGGATTCAGCAGACCCGCTTTCCAGTGGAATAAGAGTTCTCGTACAAATGATTCGTGTGGACGAACTAAAACGTGGACATCGTGGTTGTCAACGGGCCCCACCCCTCCATTTCCGCTCCAGAATACTTCTTAGAAATATTCGATTATATTCCTGTTCGGTTAGAATACTCCAGATGGTAATCACGAGCTCAATTCATTTAGGATGGATTGTACACTTCGACTATTGAAAGTGTACTGTGGATTGTAGTAGATTTCGACGGCTGTGAAGGATTCTTATGGTTTCCAGTGGAAGGCTGGGGTGTGGGTTCACTTGTCGCAGGAGCTGCAAAGCACTGTCTTGTTAAGAACGCCCTTCACTCTACTGCACTCTTCACATACGCGTCGCTTACACGTAGCGCAGACTCGTTTGTGATCATTACAAGTCGTCCTCAAACAATTCTCACAGACTGCGATGCTCGGATGATCACAGAAGCTGCATTTTCCGGCCTCGTCCCAGATCACCTTGCCTGTAGTAGCCTGGACGATCTTCTTGTACGCGATCTGTCCTCCTCCGAGTTCTACTGTAACTATGGGAACATGTAGCATGCTGATTCCTGATACGTTGACGCTTTCAGGGTCGACTTTAGCGTCCTCTCTGAGAACTTGGGGGACCTTTTGCTTGATGATGTCCTCGCTTACTCCTGCTGATGCTACTGCGACCGTGTTTTTCATCTCCATCTCCTGAGGTAACTCGGGTAATGATCCGGTCGATGGCTCTATTTCTAGACATTCAACGAAAAATCCAGTAGACGGTATCCCCTGCAGCTCCCCATGGTACATCGAGGCGTCGCAGACTCTGCCGTCGACGCCATCGAATACGAGGACTCCACCAGAAAGTGCCTTTTTCTTTCCTTGTATTGAAAACTCAGCGAAGTAATACGGTCGATATTCAAGCCTCGGCCAACCCATTGGCTTCAGAACCCTGCCGTTTTCTAGATGGCTTGATAGAATCCGTTCCGGTAGTGCCCTGCTGACCGGAAGGGTACTTGGGATCCGGCTCTTTTCCTTGACGCTGATCTTCTCAAACCTCTCTTTCAGTTTGGAGAGGTCCCAAAGTTCGATGCCAAGTTTTCGGGCTACGAATTCGGCGCTGCCGGTAAATCCCTTCGGAGAAACGTAGACGCCATTTGTGATTCTTAAGGCTCGGAGCCGGGACCGAAAAGCTTCGATCTCGCGGGTGTCTATTTGTTGATCGTTTTCAGAGCACTCGAAAGCAACCTGCTTCTTATCGTCGCCCTCTGTTCGGGTTGCGATTACACTTACATGCCCAGGTCCTTTAGCGTCTTCCTCGTCTAACTCGCGTTCTACTTGGAACCCTTCTATGCGACAGACATCACATACCATATCCACCACTAGAGGTCTGCTAGCAAGTTGGCCCGCCATGTAGGCTATCGCCTAGTTTCTTTCCTCCCGTTTGCGAACGTTGCGAATCAGAATAAGCGTGCTGTAACCTCAGAGCTTCTCAGAGCGAAACCTTTGGCGGTTCGGGGGTTAGGGTAGCGATGTACCTTAATCTGCGACGGATACGGAACTGTATCCACTAGGGCTGATCGTATGGTAACACCGTGGAAAGAGACGGCGCGAGCGAGCATTCGAGATTTATTGTCCGACCCCGTTCTTCGCACTATGCTTGAGAGGAGCAGCCTCACTAAAGCACAGTTTGAGACGTTTCTTCTAGATCAGATGGGCAGCGAAATGGCCGAGAAACGCTTGAATCGGTATGAAATGGGGTTGTTGAGGAGGGATCGGGGCGGAATCACGCATGGATCGTTCAATCGAACGCTGAAACAGGGGAGAACGAACGTATCCGAATCTATCCACACCATGCTCCTGCTGGGCTATTGTGGTCTCCTAGAGTCTCCAGGGTTGGCTCCCTTCGTCGAGGCTTCGGACCGTCTACGCTCTCAAATGGAAGAGCTTCGAAAGGCAACTGGCTCTGACAAAGCTCTGTTTGAGAAGACAGTGAAGCAGATGTTGGAGGACCTAGAGCAGGCGTACCATGCTCTAATGGGGTGGGACCGTGATGTGTGACGTCACAATTGGGTCTAGTGCATCACGAGATGTCACGAATATCACGGCTCACAATTTCTGAGCTGATCACCGGATTGGAATCACAGGTTTACGGCGGGGAGCATAGTTCTCAGTTGTGCTATGACGTCACTATGCAACACTGGAGTCACGTGGCTATCACTCGTGATGATACGGGCGTGACATCTAGGTCTAGACCTTGGTAAAAGTTATATGCTCTCCTTAGGTGACCGTGACGTCACCATCGGTAGACGTGACATCACAAGTGTTTGGCTCTAGGACTTCCAAACCCAATCAGAGCAGTTCTGAGTCCACTGCTGACATTGCTAAGTTGTTCTTTGACTCTTTCTCCAGTAGAGTAGGTCAAGTAGAGCATGGGCTCAGGGGTCTTGGAATTGAATTGGAGAAGGTCAAGCTATCATCTGAAAGGTCCCAGGTGTCTGACCTTGTGCTGTTGGAAAGGATACAGCGGGCCGAGGGATTGATAGAGGAATCGCTAAATTGGATCAAAAGGGTTGCGGAACTTGTGCCCCAACAGGTAAATGCATCACGAGCAAGACCGCTGAGCGTTTCTCCAGCAACTGGAGTATACGAGGCTCACTCCCAGGTTGCATCGAGGCAGATTATCTCTCCGAGTGGAGAGGCTGGCCCTTTGTCCTCGATAACTACGCCAACGGAGATGCAAGTGCTGTCATTGTTATCGGAGAAGGGAGCATTGGCGGCACCAGAGATAGGACGCTTGGTTGGTAGGTCTAGGGAACATACTGCTCGTTTGATGAAGCGATTGTATGAGGAAGGCTATGTTAGGAGGGATCAGAACCGGATCCCATTCAGGTATGCCTTAGTTGATAGAGTTAGACAGAGCTTTAGTAAGACTGCGAACACTACTGTTCCGAAGGAGGAAGCGAAGGTCGAGGGAGGGGAAGAAGGTGTTGTCGCTCAACCTCCTCCTGTTTAACCCTATAATGTAGATGAGGGTGCTCGGCACCTCGTTCGACTATTCCCCGTTCTGCCAAGCGCGATAGATATGTCGCAACTGTGCTGAGGGTTATCCTGTCTCCGTAGGCCTCTTCGAACGCCTTCTTGGCCTGGGCTGCCGTGAACTCTTGATGTTTCAATTGGGTTACTATTAGGCTTGCAAGCCTATCATACTTGTGAGGTGAGGATCCCAAAGCGACCGATGCCATCTTTGGTCCACCAGACATGATCTCGACTAGGTCGAGTAGCTTCCCGATCTTTTCCCTCGAAACCGGTCCGTCAACCGCTACAGAATGCCTTACGCCATCGTTGTCATAGAATTCCAGTTTCAACCTGCGAGGCTTCAGACTCTTTCGACCTATCTGTGAAGTTGTCTATAGAACAGATTCACGCTTCACCCTTCACAAGCTAAAAAGCCCTTGCGTTGCGGATCGAATGGAACGCGGGGTCATTCTCGTGAACTCCAGATGTTCCAGTGGAAATAAAGGGGTCGCTGTTCGAGGCTGTTTCACAAGTAGTGAAGCCAAATCATGTCGATATTGGTTCGTTTCGCGATAAATTGTGCCGTGATACTCTTTCTGTTATTACCGAGTGAAGGTAGAATGTCAGTTCGAACTGCGGAATCCTAACTGGACTGTTAGGCTGCACCCAACACGAGGGCTAGTAGCCCCATACGGAGGACGAGTCCGTACCAAACTTGTTCGAAATACTTTGCGTGCTTTGTGTTATCAACGTCGGGCGCCACTTCGTCGACGCGGGGTAGCGGATGCATTACTATCGAATCCTTCCTCGCTTTAGACAATTCTTGTGCTGTCAGTCGGTATGATCCTTTCACTTTCTCATACTCGGCTAGATCGGCGAAGCGCTCTTTCTGAATTCGGGTCATGTAGATCACGTCCAGTTCGGGCAGCAACTCATGGAGCGAGGTTGACTCTTTCACATGGACCCTGTTAGAAACCTCCTCTAGGACTTCTCGTCGCATTCGAAGAATCTCGGGCGATATTAGGAAGAGGTTGACCTTGTATTGTGAAAGGGCATAGGCCAAAGAGTGAACCGTCCTACCGTATCTTAGGTCGCCGATCAAGCCGACACTTGTTCCGTCTATCGATCCCCTAGCTTTTCGGATGGTGTAGAGATCAAGTAATGCTTGGGTCGGATGTTCCTCCGCACCAGACCCCGCATTGATCACAGGAATCTTGGAGAACTCGGCGGCCATACGTGCCGCGCCCTCAAGCGGATGCCTGACAATGAGAACATCCGCGTAGTTCTCAACGACACGTACCGTATCTGCTAGATTCTCGCCTTTCTCAACCGAGGTTCCCTTGGTCTCGCTGAATCCTAGAGATGCCCCGCCGAGTCTGGACATTGCGGATTCGAAGCTCAACCTTGTCCGTGTGCTTGCCTCGAAAAATAATGTGGCCATGATTTTTCCACGCAACATGTCCGAGCCGGACTTTGCTAGGGGTTCCATGGTCTCCGCAACGTCTAGGATATGATCGATCCCTTCACGAGAGAGGTCTCGGACAGAGACAATGTCTTTCCCGGCGAAAACAGGCTTGGGCGACATTATCATTTTACAGCTCTCGGCCAAACGGAAGGGACGAGGCTAATAACTCTCTTGAGGGCTCAAGTTGAAGTGAGCGGGGAGCCGATGCCGCGGAAAATTATCGTCGCAGTGTCCGATCTGTTCGTACAATCCCGGGTTCTACAAATTGCCCATTCGCAGAGCATCGATGTGGAGGTTCTAGCGCCACCCTTGAATCTTCCTAAATCATCAGGACAGCGGTTGGTCATTCTAGATCTGGACTCTTCAGACTATGACCCGTACCAAGTTGCTCGGGAGCTCAAGACTCTGGCTGGTCCTCCGGTCCTCTTCGGCTTCTATCCTCACGTTAGGGCTGACCTAAAGCATCGTGCCGAACAGGCAGGGTTTGATCATGTCGTCACAAACCGCGAACTTGTACCTCGTCTTGCCAGATTGCTGGAAGAGTGGAAGAATGAATCGCGATGAGCTGGATCGTTACCGACCTCTGGCAGGAACTCGAAGAACACCGAGCTGAATACGCTCCACAACTCTCCGCGTCCAGTCTGAAGGCCTTCGCCGTGATTAACGAGATCGCGGCTCGTGTAGGCGCCAGGTGGGGTCTCATGGTTCAGGTGAACTTTCCCGCGGGTCCTAAGAATGCGCGACAATCCCTTGGTCATGAAAACATCAGTTTATTGATGGAGCCCGGCAGGAAAAAGTTCCTCCACTCAACCGAGGCTGAAGTCAGACGCCATCTAGAACTGCTAGGGTCGTCAAGTCTCGAACCTATTGCCCTGGGCTACGAAGGATTTCAGGCAAGACTCGACTCTGGTAGAATTGACTGCCTCCCTGGAGGCGTCCACCTCTGGTGTATCATCACGCCTCAGGTTCTCGACTTCTTGGACTGGATTTTCACAAACGCTTACGGATTCACTGCGCCCGCACGGACGATGTGAGCAGCAGCGGTCACTGGGCTAGTGGGACTATTCTCTTGCCTAATCGTCTTTCCATTTCCATCTTCGCTCTCTTCAGCTGTCGGGCACGCTTCAGGAGCTCGATGATATAGTCGAGGTCTACAATCGGTCTCAACGCCGTGTACTCCCATGGCGTTTTGTTGATCTCATCCGGATAGATCATGTACCCGCTTGGATAATGGGTCATCAACACTCCGGTGGGGTCGGTTTCGAGAACCTTGGCAAACTCGCGGAAGGTGTAACCTGCCTTCTTCAATTGCTCGAGAGTGCGATCTAGTTCGTCACAAGCTCGTTCGAGCTCGGCGTACACGTCTCCCCGACCATCTTCTCCCATAGGACTAGAATACTCCTCTTGATTTCTGGGCGTTGACCTTCTGTTTGCAGTTGCCAGGAAGGTGTTTGAGGTGGGTCGTGGGCATAAGCGTTCTTTAACCCTAAAGCTCCGGGCGAAGGAGACAGTCTCAATGGTTTCTGAGACAAACCGGTCCTATGATGCGTCATACTGGACGAGATGGTCAAGATCTCGCCTCTTAGCCTCCGGCCACATCTCAAGTGGTAGGGTCCTTCCTGAGCAGCGTCCAAGGGTCACGAGGTGATCGGATCCACAATTTTGACACCTAGCTCCTATCCCGGTCGTCGTGTTGTGGCAACGTGGACAGTATGAG
>Ga0209157_1002126_pt1 | contig 15974 bp, 18 predicted proteins | sample GraSoiAngelo_135_FD_185892 | JGI IMG/M metagenome (GOLD analysis project Ga0209157, IMG submission 185892) | Grasslands soil microbial communities from the Angelo Coastal Reserve, California, USA - 14_0929_05_40cm (SPAdes) (version 2) | ecosystem: Environmental > Terrestrial > Soil > Grasslands ...
ACTCCAGTGCTGATGACCAATCTCTGATCCGACGGTCTCGTGCGAGGATCTCACGCTGTGTGGATCGGCTGAGAGAGAGGATAGAAGAGGTCTGCCAATCGATGAAGCGGCGACTCCTATTGGAGAGGGGCCTCCTCCTTTCCAACTCGTCCACTCCAGCGTAGTTCCATTCCATGGGTTAGGTCCGGCTGGTGGACCGCGCGCGAAGCTTCGTAACAGGTTTGCTAGGAAGATTATGTGACCGAAAATGAAGATGTACGCGCCGATGCTCGCTAGAAGGTTAAGGGGGCCCCAGCCAGTATCTGCAGTGTATGTCACGATTCGTCGTGGCATGTCCATCAGGAAGAACATTGGAAAGAATATCAGGTTGAAACCGATGATTGAAACAGTGAAGTGCAACTTTCCCAAGGATTCGCTGAGCATTTTGCCAGTCATCTTCGGCCACCAATAGTAGGTTGCTCCAAACAGCCCGAAGAGTGAAGCGCCGACCATAACGTAATGGAAATGGCCTACCACGAAGAATGTTCCTCTCTGGGCAATGTCCAAGGCTAGGGATGAGTTGAACACGCCAGTAAGGCCTCCTATCACGAAAATAGCAAGAGATCCCAGCCCAAAGAGCATAGGTGTTGCGAGTTTCACTGCAGAGCGGTACATTGTTGCGATGAAAATTACCATGAGTGCCCCAAACGGAATCGAGACCGTTTCCGTGTTTATCGTGAACACTTCTTGCTCAGTAACGTTGATGCCTGTTAGGAACATGTGATGTCCATAGATCATGAAGCTTATCGCTACGATGGCGAAGCCAGCTCCGACCGCGACTTTCTTCGCGTAGAGCGCTCTGTTGCTGAATACTTGGAAGATCTCCATTACCGCACCGATTGCCGGGAGAAGGACCACGTAGACCTCAGGATGTCCAAAGAACCAGAACACGTTATCCCATAATATTGAACCGCCTGCTACTGAGGTGAAGAACATTGTGCCGAGAAGTCTGTCCGATTCCAACATTATCAAGCCGGCGAGCAATGATGGAAAAGACCACAACATCTGCAGCATCGTGAAAAAGATGAACCAAGTGAACATGGGCATCTTCATGAAAGTCATACCCGGTGCTCGGTGGAAAAGAATCGTTGTCAGGATGTTTATTGTCCCGACAGTAACCGATGCTGAAACGATAATCAGTCCGGCAGCGGCAAGCGTTTCTCCAGCGTTTGGACTGAACTGGATGGATGTAAGAGGGGAATAGTTTGTCCAGCCAGCATTTGCCGCGCCACCGGGCGAGAAGAAGCCGATGAAGGTTACAAGTCCTCCGAATGCGTAGAGCCAGTAGCTTAGCGCGTTCAGTCTGGGGAATGCTAGATCTTTCGCTCCTATCTGAGGTGGAATGAAATAGTTAGCAAAGGCGATTCCTAAGGGGGAAAGGAACCAGAAGACCATCAATAATCCATGCATCGTGACTGCTTGGTTATACTCCGCAGCACCTAGGAACTTGTTGTTGGGAACGGCCAGCTGCGTCCTCATGAACAATGCTAGCAAAGCTGCTAGGAATCCGAAGTAGAATGAGGTAACGAAGTAGAGTATCCCGACATCCTTATGATCTGTTGTGTAAAGCCACCGTTTAATCCAAGTCTTTACCATGTCACGGTCCACTCGAATTGTAGTAAGTTGAAAAATCTGTAGGGGGCATGACTATCAATCTCCCAGTCATGAAGGCATGGCCAAGGCCACAGAGTTCGAAGCATTGAATCCGATACTCGCAATACCCTGATTTCCCATTAGAGGGGCAGGTGCCGGGAACGTTGAACCATATGACGTTATAGCGTCCTCGAATTGCGTCCGTCTTTATCCTCAGACTCTGTATTGAGAAGGAATGGAATACATCGTTCGAGGTAACATTGAGAACTATGGGAGTGTCTTGGGGAACTCTGAGAAGACCCACAACGTTCTTCCCATTAGGATAGGTGAAGTTCCAAGCCCACTGGAAGGCTTCTACTTGAACACAGATCGCGGTCTTACAATCAGGGTGTCGCAGGTAAAAATCCTTCACGCTGAAGCTGGCGTACGCAGTGGTTGAGAGTGTTGCGACCATCAGGACGACGACTAATCCGATGACCTTCAGGTTTCCTCTCTCTTTCCTCTCTGTCCCGGGTTCCTCGGCAGTACCCCTTTTTCGGTAAAGAATCGGGAAGAGAATGAGAGAACCGATCGTGATGCTTCCGGCTACAATTGCGAAGATGAGATAGAGATTGAACAGTGACTGGTATGTTGCGGCAGGCTCTGCAACCGACGCGAAGGCCACGCTCAAAGTCTCAAGAACGGGTCTCGTGCTCGAACCGATTCCGTTAATAAGCTTTGAAAGAATTTTCAAGAACTATGTCCATTCGTCCGAAAATCACTTGTCGACACTTGGGTCCAGAAAGGCTATGCTGACCTGTAGAACCTTGGGCATTATCGCGTCGGCCCTGTTGGTTACTAGTGTTTCCGCAGCGTACTATTCACATGCTCTTCCGGTGTATAACATATCCTCAGTCAACATACCAGAACCCTGCAAAAGGTCGCAAGATTCTATCCTCGTCATTCAGGATGGTAGCGGGTTCAACGGAAGTTCAACTCACGGGGCACCATCTAATCCATGGCCCAAGGTCCACGTCCACAAGGGAGACACTGTGAATATTATCGTCTGTAATGTGGATAAGGTCCAAGCTCATGGTTTTGCGATCAATCATTACTTCGATAGGGGGACAGCTCTTGGACCAGGCCAAATGTACCGATTATCCTTCATTGCGAAGGATCCTGGTAGTTTCGTAATTTATTGTGTTGTTTTCTGTTCTGCTCATAATTTCATGGTCGCGGAACTCATAGTGACCTAGTCGATAAATAAGAAAAAAGGAGAGAGGGGAGTTGCGCCAGATTACGCGGTGAAGCCTGCGTTTGGAAGCACGATCAGGAAGCCTTGCATTCCAAGAGACTCGTGATAGACGCAATAGTACCTGTATCTCCCGGGCTCCTTGACAGTGAAAGTCCCCGTTGATTGGATCCTAGCTCCTGCGGCTGAAGGGGCGTCGCATGCAACTGTTGTGCCTGTACCATTGACGCACTCGCCCGTTGTATTGCAATTGACCGGACTTCCGTTCGACTGGCATCCGGTAGCCGCGCCGGAGAATATTGTCTTTGTCAGAAAGTTCTCCTGTCCCGGCAGGCTGTCATTCAACTGGAAGATTCCAGTCGGCAATTGTATTGTGAACGTATGACCGTCAGCAGTGTCGTTGCTGAGAAAAGTGATTCTCACAGTGTCCCCTTGAGCTATGGTGAGGAATTGCGGATTGAACCTGTCCTGCCCCGAGCTGACCGTATTCGTCCACTCCATCGTTATGTTCCAAGTCTTCACGGGCTGGTTTATCTTAGGGATCGAAGATGCAGCTGACTGCGCCGAACCAACCTGGCTTTGCAAGTAAGCAGCGTAACCGATCGCAGAAATCCCTAGGATTAATGCAATGACGGCTACTATCAAGGCCGTTCCCATTGATCTTTTTGCTGGTTGAGACATTTTGTATTCGAGCTTTCCGGGTGACCATATAAGACATATTCAGAATTTCTCGAAAAGGATGCCTAGGTGGTGAGAGTCTTCTTAAGTAAAGGGTCACTCGGAAGTTGACGAATCATTTTTGGGTTCAAGAACTTCGAAGACCGTCTTATCCACCGGAGTCTTCGACATCCTTCATCTAGGACACCTGCGATTCCTTGAACAGTCCAAGAAAGCGGGAGGCCCCGACGCGAAGCTTGTGGTGGTGATTGCTCGAGACCAAACGGTCATCCGGCGAAAGGGCAAGCCACCGGTACTGCCGGAGGAGCAAAGAAGACGGATCGTCTCATCTCTCAAACCCGTGGACCAAGCCGTCCTCGGACATGAACATCTCGACTTTCTAGGAGTCCTCAGAGAATACAAACCCGACTTCGTAACTTTCGGACATGACCAGGGAGATATCAAAGAAGCAGTCAAGAAAATCATCAAGGCTGAACACCTCCCGATCCGGGTTGTACAGATACGACGTTACGGCCCCAGAGGGCTCGATAGTAGCACGACGGTCAAGAAAAGAGTTGCTAGGAGTCTGACGAGGACCGTCTAATTGGGATTGAGAAATGTCCGAACTCGAACCACATCACCATCCTTCAGATTGAGCCGTTTCCTCAAGGACTCAGGCGAGATTATCTCGATGACATCCTCCCCGTAATGTGCTCTGATCGGTAATATTATCGCGGCGGGAACCTTCTCCTCGACGATTGCTTTGTAACATTTCGCGGGTCCGTAACTTCGTTTCTGATTCTGGAATCCCTCAATATAGACAGACGGATAGCCTTCCAATAGTCGACGTTCCGACAGATCCTCTTTGCTCAGTCTGATGTTCAACGTGCCCGGGAAAGGGTCGAATCCCAACTTCGCTCGGAACTGTTTCCGGTATCCTTCCTTACTCACATAGTAAGAGCCTTCGGCGAGACCTGTGAATAGGACCCCTCTGAGGAGTAAGTCCGTTTTCGGAGCCTCGAAAACTCGCTTCAACACATTGTACATTCCTGTCAATTCTCTGACTCCTTCGCTCGTTATCTGAATGGTCTGGTTTCTACCTTCCTTCATTCGCTCGATAAGGCCTTCATGTTGCATCTGGATTAGTCGACGCGAGGCGGTTTGCTGCGAAACTCCAACATTCTTTGCCACATCCTCAGTGGTGTAAGGCACGTGTTTCTCGTTCGCTCCCAATTCTGCAAGTTTATACAATGTCAAGAGATGAGAGGACTTCAAGATTCATTACTAATCTTGGGTTGAAGATTTGGTTGTGAGTCTCTTGCCCACTCGTTCCAATGCTTGTTCCAAAGAGTATCTCCGGACCTCGGTTACTACGTCGCCCCTTGTGGACTCGATGATCTTCCGTGCGACATCCATCTTCACCCTGAACGTTGGAATTATCGACGTGTGTTCAAGCCCCTGTAGGTCTTCGTAAACTCCTTCCATGAGGTCGAGTAGCTTCTCTGCTTTTGCGACGTCTCCTTTCCTGAGAGAGTTCAACGCCATGCGTCGGAACTCGCCGATCACATCTAGCAGACCCAATATGTAACTCCGATAACTTGCTCCCGTCTCCTTCAGAGTTGGGACCTTACCTCTCTCTACGAATTCAAACAGAGAACTGGCCTCGACGAACTCCTGATATGCCACTGTGACGCTCGGAGAAGTCAACAATTCCGTGTGTGTCTTGGTAACTTCCTCAATGTGCTCTAGTACTTTCCAAGCCTCCTTTATCGTGGAGGCTGCTGTTTTCAAGTCGCCTCGGTGAATTTCAAGTATCGATGTACCTGCAAGCCTCACTGCCGTTCTTGAGATAGTGAAAACTTGTTCCCGCACTTGGTCGTATGTGGACAGTTCTTTCTGAATGGATTCTAGGTCTCGTTTCAGCAGCAAGAGTACAGCACTCGGCTAGCCCGGATTACCGGGTTGTGCTCTATAACTTAGTTTGCTCTGGATTCGCTTAGCTCGGAGTGAACTTTGCAGATTCCTCTTTGATTCCGGTTGGTGTTATGATCATCATGTCGATCCCGTCTCCACTTGAGATGTCTCTTGCAAGGGCCGATCTTATCGCTCTCAATATCAATGGTTTGGCCTCCTCTAAGCCCAAACCATCATGGTATTCAGCCTCCAATACGCCGGTAGCGATTTCTGCGCCGGTTCCGACGGAGGCGAACTTGTCATCTAGGACAGAGCCGATGGGATCTAGGACGAACAATCCTGGCTTGCCATTGTCCGTGCCTCCAATGATAGTCTGAGCGAGATAGGGAAACATCCGTCTGTTAGACAATAGGCTGGCGATCAGTTTGGCCGCGTTTCTCACTGATCCCTCGCGTCCCCTCTCGAAGCGGTATATACTGAGGTAAGCAGTCGCTTCTCGAGCAAGCACCTGCATGTCTCCGATGACACCAGCACAGGCGAAACCAACCGTGTCGGATACTTTGAAGATCTTCTTTGCAGCTTTGCTCATGACGAAGGTACCGTATGAATAGCGGCGTTCCGAGGCTAATACGACTCCTTCACGACATACGAGCCCGACTGTTGTAGCTCCAGGCATGAAGCCTTCTTCGCTCAAACTCTTTACCATCCGAGAACGAGACCGTAATCCTCTTTCCTATAAGCCTAAGCCCATTACTTTGACCTGTGTTTGCCAGAGCATCCTCTGAGAAGACTGCTGTCATGGATCTTACGTGCTTCTGGTAGGGCGTCAAAATTCGAAGTTGTATACATCCACCGAGGAGCTGAGAATGACCAGATCACGATCAATGCCTCTGAAATCACAGGAGTTGCGAAGGGATCTTTCGCTCTGGCCGACGGTGAGACATCGATACCTTTTCATCGCATCCTAGTAGTCAGGGATCTGGACGGGGGGACTATTCTATGGGAGAAACGGCGTCCGGACTCTCCAGCTGCATACCTAGACCATCCAAGCTAATCCGTCCCGGCTGATCCAATTCCCCCTCGAGCTGGAACTTCACCCCGGCAACCCACTCAGCAACTCTCAGATTGGTTTGGACATGCTTTGTCACGCGTGCAATGGAGACGTCCGACCTGCCTTCCGCCAATGCAAGATAGGGAATGATGATGTCGGCCATATGCCGATCAAGAAAGCAACCCGTCTTAAGATCCTCGACGAGCCTCTCCGCGGCATCGCTCCCAACTCTCTCTCCAGAGACGCCACGATCCCCAAGACTGTCCGCACCAAGACATGCTTCGCGATCGGTTCTTGCAGCCAAGACGATCCCGCTGCCAGGTCCTAGATGAATCCCATCCTCAGGTGTTTCGAGTCGGATATCGGGACGAGGGTATCCATTTGCTACAAGAACCTGGACAGCCGATTCAGCCTGTCGCTGAGCAATATGCAGCGGCAAACGGACTGCATGGCTGACTCCCTCAATCCGGGTTATCCGGCCCGCATTCTCCGAGGTTATCGGCCTTAGCCTTTGCGAGGGTTCATTGATGAAACGTATCAATCCTCCACCCTTCGGATAGTGTCCGCGTCTCAGAAGTTCCAGGTGTCCGCGATAACCCAGCCCCTCAAGAACAGGGAGCTCGATCAACGTCAAGTAATCCATTGGAGGACTCCACTTTACATCTGTCCCACCCGTAATCTCCAATTCGATTCTCCCAGGCGCGAATGCCATTATTGGCATCAAGGCTTGGAGAACCAGGGTCACACTTCCCGCGGTGCCTACATCAAACCTGAACTTTCCTGCTCGCATCCTTCCAGGCTTGAACACAAGCTCCTCGGATCCCACCCCCTCCCCTGTGGTTTCAGCATCACACAGAACCGCGGCAGCATGAACACCCGTCAGGTGCTGTGCCATCAATCCAGGCTTCGGCCGGCCCATTCGAATGTTTACGACCTTCACATCTTTCCTGAGAACGGCCGATAGAGCTAGGGTCGTTCGCAGTATCTGTCCGCCGCCTTCGCCGGAGCTACCGTCCACCTCGATCATATCAATCGGCAGGAACTGGCCTCGTATTCATCTTTAAAGGGATGAACAATTGGACTCACATTGAGGTATAGATTCAGTTTTGGAAGAGAATAACAAATTGTTCATTGCTCAACATGAAGACAAATGGTTCGGAGTTATCGTCGATGAGGAGGACAGATTGGTGGCGTCAGCTTTTTCGGATAACCGAGAGAAGCTCGGTAAACACTTTGCACATTTGTCCCGAAATACTAAGCCAGTCGAAAAGGATCACTGGCTCGCCAAAGAAATGATCAGCGTCTACAATGGAAAAGAACCCTCTCGAAAAATCGAGATAGACTTCCGAAACGTCTCAAGCTTCCAGCAGAACGTATACCAAGTGCTCCAGAGTATTCCCACAGGGAAAGTCACAACCTATGGTTCGATTGCGAAAGCGATTGGATCAGGCCCTAGAGCTGTCGGAGCGGCCGTTGCGTCCAATCCATACTCTCCATTTATTCCCTGCCACCGAGTAATACCTGCAGACATGAGTATCGGCAACTATTCTATGAACGGGAAACCGAGCATTGAAGGGTGTGAGGTGAAGAGGGAATTACTCGAACGAGAAGGAGTTGTCTTACACGGAGACAAGATCGACGCGTCGTCTCTCTGGAAGCCGAAAGCATAGAAAGAGAAAATGACAACAGGTCTCTACGTCGGCCGGTTCCAGCCATTCCATCTCGGACACCTAGAAGCCATTCGACACATACTCGGACAAGTCGACGACCTAGTCATAGTAGTCGGTAGCGCACAACATAGCCATACCTTAGAGAACCCATTCACTGCAGGCGAACGTATCACGACGATCCGTCTCGCTCTCCAAGAGGCGAACATCAGCCCTGGGAAGTATGTTATCGTCCCTTTGCCGGACTGGGACATCCACAAGGTCTGGGTTGCCCACCTCCTTTCTCAAACACCAGCGTTTCAAGTCGCCTACACCAACGAACCCTTGACCGGACGATTGCTAAAGGAAGCAGGAATCAAGGTGGAACACATCCCCTTCTATCACCGCGACAATTTCTCAGCTACAGAGGTGCGGAGACGTCTCCTGTCAGGTGAAAACTGGGAAGAACTCGTGCCAAAATCGGTGGCAAAATATCTCCGACAGATCGGCGGAGAGGAGAGAATACGGGAAATATCCCAGAGCGACAAGCCGAGTTAATCGGTAATCTTGAGTCTATCGAGCAACTTGACCCGCAACTTCTCCGCAGCATTAGCCTCTCTAGCCGCAATTTCCACATAACCCTGACTACCTTCCAAAATCATGAGTTCGCCTTTTCCGACTTCATGATAGGCCTCCACAAGCCTCAACGTAACCGATCGACCTCGATTCAGCTTCAGCCGCATTTTTCCACGCGACTTGTCCCCGAGACCAGCCCTGGACAAGTCGACCTTTCTAGCGTCGACAATAATGTTTCCAAAAACGTCAATATGGACCACCGAACATTCCAAGCGGCCAGCACTTATAGAACAAGGACGTAGAGGTAAATCGACAAGTTCATGCATCTTGCTCCCAGCCTCTGAAGGATGGGCTCCAGAAGCAATCCTACTCGCAGCAATGGCAAACAGGTCACGCCCATGAAAAGTCGGTGATACTTTGCGGCCCAGAAACCGAGGACTTTCTATTCGATATGCTTGTTCGTAACCGAGGGTCTCGGCAGCTCTCACCAGCAAGCCGTTATCCGGACCGACGAGAACGTGACGACGCCTACACTCGACGACCACGGACGCTCTAGCACCTCCGACGCCGGGATCTACAACTGCCAAGTGGACGGTTCGACCTGGAAAAAATGGGACCGCCATTTCCAGCAAGAATGCTCCTTCAACAATGTTATGCCTCTCCACTTGATGAGTTATGTCCACTAAGACAGCGTCTGGACAGTTCTTGATCATGACCAGCTTCATCTCTGCAACATAGGGATCCTTCAGTCCGAAGTCAGTAAGCAACGAAATTAGCTGCATCGATCCAATCTGATGTGTTAACGTGCTAAGCCTTAAAAGAGCCCCGGCGACGCCGCCAATTCAAAATCAAATTTGCGTGGCTTGGTTGTTAGATCTTGAGTGAGTCCCAGAGGACTTCTCATGCTTCCGGGTCCCACCAATGTTCCCCCGAGAGTGATGCGGGCCATGATGAAGCCCTTAATCGGACACAGGGGCCCTGAGTTCAAAGAACTCTACCATCGAACCCTCGACCAAACTAAGAAAGTATTCGAGACAAAGGGCGACCTGGTCATCCTAACCAGCTCCGGCACAGGAGCAACGGAGTGTGCACTTCAGAACGTGACGGACGATGGAGACGAGATAATCGTCACTGTCAACGGCTTCTTCAGCGAACGACTAAGCGAGGCCATCAAGTCTTACGGTGGGAAACCAGTAGTTGTCGGCGCGGACTGGGGAAAGGCCCCACGCATCGAACAATTGGAACGAGCCATAAAGGAGCATCCTAAGGCTAAGGCCCTTGCTTTCGTATACAATGAAACCTCCACAGGCGTCACCGTACGATGCCTGCAACAACTCGGTGAATTATGCGCGAACCATGACATTTTGCTAATGGTAGATGCGATCTCTATTTTGGGCGGAGACAATCTGCCAGTGGACGACTGGAACGTTGACCTTTGCGTCACCGCGAGCCAGAAATGTCTCATGTGCCCTCCAGGGCTATCTTTCGTCTCGGTAAGCGAGAAGGCATGGGAGAAGATACAAACCAGAAAGGCGAAGCGATCCTACTACTTCGACCTGTTGATGTACAAGAAATACCTCGAAGAAGGATTCACACCATTCACCCCTGCCGTCTCACTCATCTACGCGCTAGACGAAGCGACGGGCATGATACTCGAGGAAGGATTGAAACAAAGATACAACCGCCACCGAGTCTGCGCCGAAGCAATATACAACGGAACTGAAGCCATGGGACTCGGAGCACTGGCTGAGAAGGAGTCAAGATCATATACAGTCGCCGCAATACGCAGTCCACAAGGGATCGAAGAGTCAAAGATCCGAGAATTGATAAAGTCGAAATATGGGATCGATTTCGGCGGCAGTCTAGGACAGGTGAAAGGAAAGATCTTCCGAGTCGGAGTAATGGGCAGCGTCGGTGCACCGGAGATCATGACCACAGTTGGTGCAATCGCCTCAGCCACAGCCGAACTCGGTTTCAAACCTAAGATAGGCGAGGGTCTAGCCGCAGCCCGCGAAACTCTATCTAGGCTTCCAAGTCAATTGGACAAGGAGTAGAGAGACAAGAGAATGCCAATCAAAGAAGGAGACTTCCTACTGGTCAACTATACCCTCAAAGTCAAGGAGAGCGGCGAGACGGTCGACACCACCCTCGACACCGTCGCCAAAGAGGCACGAATCCACAAAGAAGACAATGTCTACCAGCCAAAATTCGTCGTCATCGGAGAAGAGTATCTTCCAAAAAGCTTGGAAGAATCACTAGTCGGCACCGAACCAGGAACCAAAAGGACCATAGAACTCACTCCTGAAAAAGGATACGGCGCAAGGGACCCTGGAAAGATGCGGCTAGTTCCACTTCGACGCTTCCGAGAAAAGGGGATCGACCCGGTTCCAGGGGAGCGAGTGGAATTGGAGGGGAGACCGGCCGTGATACGTGCCGTAGGAGCAGGACGCGTTCAGGTCGACTACAATCATCCGCTCGCGGGCAGAACTCTGGTCTATGACATCTCGATTGAACAGGTCATGGAGGATCGGGATGACAAGATCCTCAGCCTTGTATCCAGACGCATACCCGAAGTGACCAAGGAAAAGTTCGACATCACACATGACGAAAGCGACTTGACTATCGAAGTTCCGGAGGAAGCATTCTACCTGAGCGGGTTACAGGTTGCGAAAAAGTCCATAACAGCCGACCTTCAAAAATACTTCCCGACACTCAACACTATCGCATTCCGAGAAATATACAAACGAGGAACGGCGGAAGCAAAAGGTGAAGTCCCAGAAGCAACCGCTGAAACGAAAGCCGAGACTAGAGAAGCCAAGCCCGAACCGAAAACAGCACCCAAGAAGGCGGAGCGAGCAGCCCCAAAGAAATCCACAGGAAGAAGGTCATCAAGTACAACCAGCAAACGACGGTCACAGAAATCGAAAACCGGAACAGAGGAGGAGACGGAATAGACAATTGTCAAAGCCTGAAAACGTTTTTAAGCAGTCCCGGGTTCCGCAACTGCCAACAGACTTTCCAATCCCGTGGAAAGCGCCTACCGCACGCTCCTCGGAAATCGATTCAGAAGGACAAGAGATGCTAGATAGAAGGAAACTGGTCAAGGGCCAAATACTCAAAGGGACGACCACGATCGGAGTCGTCTGCAAAGACGGCGTCGTCCTAACGACCGATACAAGGGCCACGATGGGCTCATTCGTAGCACACAAACGAGCCAAAAAAGTCTACATGATCGATCATCACATCGCAATGACGATTGCGGGAGTGGTTGGAGACGCTCAGGCTATAGTGGAAATGTTGCGAGCCAATGCCGCTCTCTACAGGTTCGACATGGCTAGACCGATCCCGATAAGCTCGGCCGCACGACTCGTGTCCAACATACTCTTCTCCGCACGCTACTATCCCCTGGGCGTCCAAGCCTTGATTGGAGGAGTGGACGATACTGGCGGACACATATTCGCACTCGACCCATTAGGCTCGACAATGGAAGAAAAATTCGTTTCAACAGGCTCCGGTTCCCCAGTCGCATACGGTGTCTTAGAATCAGAATGGCACGAGAACATGGTGGTCAAAGAAGCGACACCAATGGTTCTTAGAGCAATAACTTCAGCGATGAAGCGTGATAGTGCAAGCGGCGACAGCTTCGACATCGCCTTGATCACTAAGGATGTTGGATATCGCGAGATGTCCGAGGACGAGAAGAAGATGCTCGTCCACTAAATCTGAAAGTAAGACTAGAGATCATTCCAAAAAAGTTTCGCAGTCCTCCGAAGCATTAGGGCTTCGGATTAACACCGTCCTTCACACGAGCATCAGACCAGCGAGAACGAAAAAAGGAATGAGTGAATATGCCTAGAACCTACAATGACGTGCACGCCAAGATCCGCGAAACAATAGCAGAGCACATGCCGAAAGATGCTGAGATCACCCGTGTGGAATTCGAGGGGCCGCGACTTGCAATCTACGTCAAGAATCCCGCACTCCTCGCTGAGCAGAGCTATGTTGTTACGGAGATAGTGAATCTACTTCACAAACGGATCGTCATACGATCCGACCAATCCATCCGGTTGCCCGAGAAGGAGGCGGAATTTTACATTCGAAAGATCATACCCGCCGAAGCCGAAGTCTCAGGCTTGAACTTTGATCCAAGCCTCGGAGAGGTCGTCATCGAAGCGAAAAAGCCTGGCGTCGCTATCGGAAAAGAGGCCGCAGTCCTTCAGGAAATAACCAAAGAGACAAGGTGGAGGCCCAGAATTCTCAGAGCACCACCGCTACATTCCAAGATAATCACGAGCACACGTCACATTCTACATACTGAGAGCGAAGAGAGAAGCCGAATATTACGAGACGTAGGAGAAAGGATCTTTCGCCCAACCTTCAGCAAAGCCGGAAGCGTTCGACTAATCACGCTCGGCGCCTTCCGCGAAGTCGGCAGAGCGGCAATGATGATCGAATCAGGATCAAGCAGAGTCCTGATGGACGCCGGGATCAATCCCGGATCTCAGGAACCAATCCAAGCATTTCCAAGATTCGACACCGACGAATTCGACCTTGAAAAACTGGACGCGGTTATCATCTCACATGCTCATCTCGACCATTGTGGAATCCTCCCATTTCTCTTCAAGTATGGCTATGATGGCCCGATCTACTGCTCCGAACCAACAGCCATCCTGATGACCCTGCACCAGTTGGACTATCTCGACGTCCACAGCAAAGAAGGCTCCCACTCACCGTTCGATCAAAGAGACGTGAGAGAAGTCGTCACCCACACCATACCTCTCCGCTACAACGTTGTTACAGACGTGGCACCAGACATCAAATTGACACTTCATAATGCAGGTCACATACTCGGAAGCGCAATGGTTCACTTGCACATCGGAGAAGGACTTCACAATGTTGTCTACAGCGCCGATTTCAAATTCGGACGTACAATGATGCTCGATCCAGCAATGGGTCTATTTCCGAGAGCCGAGACACTAATTATTGAAAGCACCTACGGGGGCCCTGACGACATCATGCCGGATCGAGAAGGCGTTGAAGGCCGACTAGTCAGCATAGTCAACGAGACCGTGGAGAAGAATGGCAAAGTGCTGATACCTGTCCCAGCAGTCGGCCGAGCTCAGGAAATCATGCTCGTTCTCGACGCGTACATGCGAAACGGCGCACTCCGTGAATTGCCAATCTACATCGAAGGAATGGTCAACGAAGCTACAGCAATCCACACTGCCTACCCAGAATATCTCGTCCGGGACATCCGAGAACAAATACTCCACAAGGACATCAACCCCTTCCAGTCAGAATACTTCCACCCAGTCACTCATCCAAGGGATCGAGAAGAGATCGTCGCTGGTGGTCCATGCGTCATAATCGCCACCTCCGGCATGCTCGAAGGCGGTCCAGCAATCGACTACTTCAGACACTTGGCACCAAGTCCCGCGAACACCCTCGCATACGTCAGCTACCAAGTAGAAGGAACACTCGGGAACAGAATCAAGAATGGCTTGAAGGAAGTCCCGTTGTACGGCCACGATGGGAAAGTCGAACTCGTCAAAGTGAACATGCGAGTCGAGTCGATCGAAGGATTCTCCGGCCACTCCGACCGAAACCAACTTCTCTCCTTCATCAAAAGAATGTCCCCAAAACCCACTAGGATAATCGTGAACCACGGTGAAAGACGAAAATCGGATATCTTCGCGCAGACAGTCAACCGATACTTCGGAATCCGAACCGTCGTCCCTGATGTATTGGAAAGCTTGAGGTTAAGGTGAGCCAGACCCGCCGCTGCGGGAAGCTTCCTTCTGCCCGGTTTCAACAACGATAGGAACCTCCGTGCTAGGACCAGAGGCCTCACGCCTCCAGATTCTTATCCCGGGAGGTGTAATGACAATCCTCTCCTCCCCCAACCTTGCAATGTCTCCTCCGAGACCCTTCACATAATCTGTAAGCTCGGTAATCGCCAGTTTTGTCTCCTCAACACTCTTCCTAGCTAATGGAACAACGCGAACTATCAGTATGTTTCCGGCCTTGACCTCTTCTTTGACAGATTCGACATCGTCCAATTCCTGGAGAGGCAGGGCTTTGACGTATACAGGCGAGTGTGCCATGGCGAAACATCATGTAGCTGCGGGAGGAATATGCGGCTTTTCCCGTGCTGGCTGGATACTGTGTTACTTTAAGCATTTCCCTGAGGAATTACGCAAAAAAGACTAGAAACCCGTACGGCCTAGGATTTGACCGATTCCCAGACCTCGTCCCCGACATAATGCAGGTTCTTCACCACCTTCCCCTTCTTCGTCGCCCGGAGAGTCTTGGAATCAGCAAGCGATTGGCCTACAGCGAGGAACTTCCCATGCCTCTCATCAACCACACTAACCAAACCGCCCTCACCGAATTCTCCTTCTATCTTTCTAATTCCGGGCGCCATGACATCTGCACCACCACAAATGTGCGGCACTGCCCCCATGTCAACAACGATTCTAGGCAGTGTATTCAGACTCTCATTGTTAACTAAAGACGGGATCAATAAGCCAGCTCGTCTCACCGCCAAAGGTGTTCCCTCAACAAATACAACCTCCGAGTCTCCGATCTTTTCAACTTCAACTCTCCCCTTGATCGAGGCGAGCTTTGTTCCCGGAACTTTCTTCGAAAGTTCTTCGATCAGCGGCTTAGCATCTCTTTCCTTCAGTATTGTCCGGTTGATCGGCAAGATGGAATCGGACCTTTGAGACAATCTTTAAAAGTGTACCTGACAAGCGACCGCTTCATATTCAGACATGTCAGAGGTTGCAGCGAAGATCTTCGAGGAGAGCCTGAACAAGGTATGCCTCGTCCAACTAAAAGGTGGACGCAGCGTTAGGGGAAAACTTTACAGTTTTGACCAGCACATGAACCTAGTGCTAGAAGAAGCCGAGGACGTAACCAACACTGAAGTTGTGAAGAAATTGGGAACCATAATCGTTAGGGGAGACAATGTCGTGCTCGTTTCCCCACCACCGAAGCGTTAAGGATCCAACTAGCTATTTCTTTTTCTGAGACCCTGACTCGATGCGACCATAGACCCTTAGAGTACCTACCCGGAGCCTCTTAGTCGCGAGCTCCATTGTTACGTCGAAGTTCATCTGATATCCTTTATCCATAACCTGGGTCACCACTTCACCTAGGGACTCAGCTGAGATCTGGGAACGGGAGTTTTGCTCTATCTTCCTTGACATAGGCCAAGAATCCTAGCCAGCGGGATTATAAGATATGCGAATCTGGATTCAGGTCG
>Ga0209157_1002129_pt1 | contig 15964 bp, 14 predicted proteins | sample GraSoiAngelo_135_FD_185892 | JGI IMG/M metagenome (GOLD analysis project Ga0209157, IMG submission 185892) | Grasslands soil microbial communities from the Angelo Coastal Reserve, California, USA - 14_0929_05_40cm (SPAdes) (version 2) | ecosystem: Environmental > Terrestrial > Soil > Grasslands ...
CCGATCGTGGCAACGGTGTCGCCGAGCGCGTCGAGCATCACGGCAGCGCAGCCGAGCGCGGATCGCGCGAGCGCGCCCGCCGCGAGCGCGGGCGATTCCGGCCCGGGGCTGTTGCTCATCGCTGGCGCCGTGGTGGTCATCGGGGGTCTCGCCGGCGCCGCGCTCGTGCTGTCGCGCCGGTAGCCGCGAATATCGTTATGTCGTGATCGGCCCTCGCGCGCTGCGACTCGCGCTGGGCGCGGGCTTCCTCTTCGCGCTCGGCACGAGCGTGTCCGCGCAGGCGGCACCGGAGGCGACGACGGTCGACGTGACGATCCAGAACTTCGCGTTCTCTCCGGCGACGATCACCGTCGACAAGGGCGACACGATCCGCTGGACGAATCTCGACAGCGCGCCACACGGTGCGGTCACGGTGCAGCCCGGCTTCGTCACTCAGATCCTTGGCCAGGGGCAATCAACGACGACGACCTTCGATCGGCCCGGCACGTTCGACTACATCTGCAACGTGCACGGCGCGACCATGAGAGGCACGGTCGTCGTGCGAGGTGCGCCCGTCGCCGAGACCGCCGCACCCGCCGGCCCGCTCGGCCACGTCGTCGTCGACACCTTCGCGGAAGCGCGCCCCGATCGCTCCGATACGCCCGCGGCCACGCCCTCTCTGCTTCTGGGCGCGAGCCTCGCGCTCGCGCTCGTCGCGGTGGCACGGTTCGTGTGGGTGCTGCGCAACACGTGACCACATACGATCGTTCGATGACGGCAGTGCGCGCGGCCACGCCCGCGGACGACATCGCCGAGGTGCTCGTCGACGAGAAGGCGATCTCCGAGAAGGTGCGCGAGCTCGGCGATCGCATCGCCGCGGACTACCGCGCAAAGGACCTCGTGCTCGTCTCGATCCTCAAGGGCGCGCTCCCATTCCTCGCCGATCTGATGCGCAGCATCCCGATCCCGCTCAGGCTCGACTTCCTCGAGGTGTCGTCCTACGGGGCCTCCACGGAGTCGAGCGGCGTCGTGCGCATCCTCAAGGACCTCGCGAGTCCGATCGAGGGCCGCGACGTGCTCGTCGTCGAGGACATCCTCGACACCGGACGCACGCTCGCATTCGTGCTCGAGCATCTGCGCTCGCAGCGTCCCGACTCACTGCGGCTCTGCACGCTGCTCGACAAGCCGGCGCGTCGCATCGTCCCGATCACGATCGACTACCGCGGGTTCGAGATCCCCGACAAGTTCGTCGTGGGCTACGGCCTTGACTACGCCGAGCGGTACCGCAACCTGCCATTCATCGGCGTGCTCAAGCCGGAGGTGTACCGGAGCACGACGTGAGACGCGCATCGCTCGTCGTCCGCCTCGTCATCGTCATGCTCGTCATGACGAGCATCAGTCCACCCGAGGTGCGCGCCGCGCGATTGCCAGCGGTGCCCGCGACGGTCCGCGTGAACGTGACGCCGTACGGCATCAACTACACGATCCTCGCCTCGACCGGCACGGTCGTCGCGAAGCTCGCGAACGGCACGGTCCTTTACAAGGGATTCCAGCGGCTCGTCGCGCGCACCCAGGTGCGCCGCGCCGAGGGTGTCCTCGTCGGTCTGCCGCCAAAGCCGGAGGACCTCACGCCGGACGAGCGCATGGCGCGGCGGCAGCAGCTGCGCGAGGCGCGCAACGCGGAGCTCGAGACGCGCGGCAACCCCGCGAAGATCGTCACGATCCCGTTCGAGATCTCGCTGCTGCGCACCCCCGAGGATGCGCTGGGGCAGCCGCTCCTGTCCGAGCAGAAGGCCGTGCCGGTCTTCCTCTCGACCGACGACGGCGTGCTCACCGTGAACGGCCGCGGCTACCGCGGCACGTTCGAGATCACCACCGACGACGACGGCGGGCCGATCGTCGTCAACACCGTGGAGACCGGCGTGTACCTCGCGTCCGTCGTCGGATCGGAGGAGCCGTCGACGTGGGAGGCTGAGGCCCTCGCCGCGCAGGCGATCGCGGCGCGCACGTATCTCCTCACTCATCTCGGGCGCCACGATCACTACGACATCGAGGGCGACGTGCGCGACCAGGAATACGACGGCGTCGGCAACGAGGTGCGCTCGACGCTTCGCGCCGTCGACCGCACGGCCGGCATCGTCGCGACGTACCGCGGCGCGCCGATCTCGGCGTTGTATTCGGCGAATGCCGGCGGCGTCACCGAGGACTCCGAGAACGTCTTCGCGAACGCGCTGCCATATCTGCGGAGCGTGCCCTCGCCAAGCGACGAGATCGCGAAGAACAGCTCGTTCGGCAAGTCGAGCTGGGAATGGGACCGCGAGTTCACGGCCCCGCTGCTCGCGGAGTTCATGCGCGTGCGTGGCCTCGACGTCGGCACGCCGACGAAGATCGAGGTCACCAGCAAGAGCGCCACCGGGCGTCCGATCCTCACGCGGGTCACGGGCACGCTCGGCTCGAAGGAGATTCGGATGGAGACCGCGCGCTACTACTTCGGCCTCAAGAGCAACCTCTTCAACCCCGTGTTCCTCGCGCCGCAGCAGGAGTGGGTCAGCCCGCGCGACACGAACCGTCTGCGTGACATGGAGATCCTCGGCGCGACGAAGCTGCGCGCGAACTACGACTTCACGTTCGACGACACGGGCAAGCGCAAGGGCATCGTCGCGACGGAGCTCCTCTACCAGCTGCCCGCGCGCTTCGACTTCGTCGGCCGCGGTTTCGGGCACAGCGTCGGCATGTCGCAGTGGGGCGCGCAGGGCATGGCGCTCGGCGGGGCGAATTACGAGCAGATCCTGAAGCACTACTACACCGGTATCGAGCTCACCGACGTCGGCGGACCGTGAGCCGCTGATCATCTCCTGGCGCACCGCGCCAAGCGTCGCGGTCCTCATCGTCGCGGGGGCGCTTGCGCTGTCACTGCTGGACACGCGCCCGCTCGAGGTGAACGACCGGCTGGGATACGACGGTCAGCAGTACGCGTGGCTCACGCTGCGCCTGCGCGGTCTCGATGCACCCGCGCCACGCGAGCCGCTCGCGTTCCGCATCGCACCGGCAGCGATCGTCGCGGCGAGCGGGCTCGACGTCCGTATCGGGTTCCTCGCGCTCGACGTCGCGGCACTCGGCGGCACGGCGCTCGTCCTCATCGCACTGCTCCGCCGCTTCGGCGCGACCGCGGGCGTCGCGCTGCTGGGGGTCACCCTGTGGGCGCTCCTGCCGTTCACCGCTCGCGCGGCCATTCACACGCCGGTGCTCACCGACGCCGTGTCGGGGCTGCTCGGCGCCGCACTGCTCCTGTGCGCTCTCTCACGGAGATATGCGGTCTTCGCCGTTCTCCTTCTGGTCGGCGCGCTCACGCGCGAGAGCCTGTTGCTCTTCGCACCGTGCGCAATCCTCGCGGCGAGACGCGACCGCAATGCGCTGCGCGTGGCGGTCGCGACCCTGCCGGCCTTCGCCGCGTTCGCGATCGTGCGCATCCTCCCGCCCGTCGCGCCGGACGCCGCGATGCCGTCGAGCGCGACGCTGGTGCGCTACCACGTCGGCCGCTTCCTTCTGAACGTCGATGCCTCGCCGCTCCGCCAGGCGTTCGCGATACCGCTGTCGCTTGGCGTCATCCTCGGATCGCCCTTCGCGATGCCACGGGCGACCGCGGCGCTCGCACGTCGCGAAGCCGCGTGGGTCCTGCTCGCGCCGCTCGTCGTGCTCGCCGGTGTCGTCGGCGGCATGGAGCCGGACCGCTACGACACCACGCTCGCGCCCTTGCTGCTCGTCGGGGCCGCGCCCGCACTCGGCGCCGCGGCGGCGCGCCCGATCGTCGCAGGTGCGCTCGTCGTCGCGCAGGCGATCGCCTGTCGCGCGTTCATTCCGCTCGACGGTAGCGAGGCGTCGGCGTTCGCCTTCTCGGTCGCGACGATGCCCGCGAGCGCGATCGTGCTGTGGGGGACGCTGGCACTCGCCCTCGCCGTCGCGAGCACGCTCGCGATGCGCTGGGCGGCTACGCGCTGATCACTCGCCGACGAACTTCTGGCTGTTCCCCATGTGCGGATAGGCGCGTTCCTGCTGGATGGCGAGGAGCTGGCGCGTGTGATTGCGATCGTGGTGCACCCACTCCTGCACGAGGTCGGAGACCCGCAGCATGCCGACCTTCGGATGCATGCCGCCCTTCTCCATATCCGCCGGCTTCAACGAGCGCACGAGCGCGATCGAGTCGTGACGCAGTCCCATGAACTCCATCCACACGCTCTGGCTCACGCGCTCGCAGTCTTTGCGCTCGCGCGCGATCCTCTCCTGATCCCACGCTTGCGTGGGCCGGCCCGCGAGGAAGTCGCGGATGCGGCCGGCGAACCCACGCTTCTCCGCCTCGATGAGATGGCCGACGACCTCGTTGACGCACCACTCGCCATCCTTGAAGTGGAAGCGACAGCCGTCGTCGCCGAGGGCGTTCATCTCGGCCTCGATGAGCGCGCACGTCGACTCGAGGAGCCGGGCGATCTCCTCGTTCGAGAGCGCGGCTCCGGCAGCCATCAGCTGATGATGGTAGGCGCGGCGCGGATCGGCACGCGCACGTCGAGCACCACCGTGCCGTCCGGGCGCGTCTCGTGCCTCGATTCGCCGTGCAGAAGGTCGAGGCGCTCGCTGCGCCGCAGGCCGGACTGCAGCTCGCCGTCCGGCGGGAGCTCTTTCCCGTCGGTCTGCAGGTGGACATCGAGCTGATCTTCCTTCCAGGCGAGGACGAGCGTGATGTCCTTGCTCCCGGCCTTGTCGATGCGCTCGACGAGCGAATCCTGGATGAGGCGGAAGATCGCGACCTCGTCGTCGGACGGGAGCCGCCGGTCGCGGCCGGTGCTCGAGAAATCGAGCCGCACGCCGTGCTTGTCGATGAGCGTCTGTACATAACGGCGCATCGTCGGCACGAGGCCGAGGTCGTCGAGGATCATCGGCCGCAGCTCGAAGATGAAGCCGCGCAGCTCCTGCAGCGTCTTGTTCACCATCTGCCGGAGCGCGGCGAGCTCGGTGCGCGAGCGCTTCGGATCGACCTCGAATAACCGTTCGCTGATCTCGGACTGGAGCACGACGTTCGCCATCGCCTGCGCCGGGCCGTCGTGGACCTGGCGTGCGATGCGCTTGCGCTCCTCCTCTTGCGTGTCGACGACGGCCTGAAGCAGCTTCGCCTCGTCGATCATCGGCGGCGCGTCGGGCGGCGGCCCTGAACGTGCGGGGTTGTCGCGCACGTGCTGCTGCGCCTGTTCGAAGAGCACGCGCACGCGGTCGAGCAGCTTGCGCTTCGCCTGGAGCGTGACGAGCTGGCTCTCCATCGTCATGCGGCGACCGAGGGCGGTCACGTGCTCGTCGGTCGCGGTGAAGATCTGATCGCGCTGCGTCGTGCCGGCGTTGGCCTTCACCTGGTCGACCTTCGCCCGCGTCTGATCCTCGCGCGCCTTCAGCCGGTTGACTTCGGTCTGCGTGGATTCGATGAGGAGATCGAGCTCGCGGATCTCGGCGGCGACCTTCTGTTGTTCGGTCCGGATTTCGGCGCCCACATCCGTGGTCACCGTCAAGTACCCATCTCCGGGCCCTTGATCCATCCCTGGCGTATGGCGTAGACGACCGCCTGCGTGCGGTCGTTGACCGAGAGCTTGCGAAGGATGCTCGACATGTGGTTCTTCACGGTCTGCTCGGAGATCGCGAGCGCGTACGCGACCTCCTTGTTCGTCATGCCCTGCGCGATGTTGTCGAGGATCTGCACCTCGCGCGGCGAGAGCGGCGCGAACACGTGCGACGAGCCGGGCCCGTACACCGACAGCTCGCGGAATTCCGCGAGCACCTTCGACGCGACGGCGGGCCGGCTGAAGACCTTCTCGTTGATGATGAACTGGCCCGCGCGCGCCTTGCGGATCGCGTCGACGAGCTCGGCCGGGTCGACATCCTTGTTCAGATAGGCGGCCGCGCCGGCGCGGATCGCCTCGAAGAGCGTCTGCTCCTCGTCCTTCGCGGTAAGGATCACGACGCCGACGCTCGGCAGCTCGCGGCGCACGCGCTGGGTGACCTTGATGCCCGACAGGCGCGGGAGGTCCGCCTCGATGACGAGCACGTCGGGCTCCAGCTCGAGCGTCTTCGTCACCGCTTCCTCGCCGTCTGACGCGGTGCCGACGAGCTCCATCTCGGGTTCTTTCTCGAGCACCTGCCCGATGCCCATCGCGGTGAGACGGCTTGAGTCGACCAAGAGCACGCGGATCGCGCGGTCGGATTTCTCAGGCAAGCCGCCTTCCTCTTTCTGCGTGCTCATGCTCGCTTTCGCTCACTCGCACGCTCCCTGCGGTCGCTGAAGAGAGGCCCCGTCCCCTCGGGCCCTTGCCCTTGAGGCTCATCGAGCTTCGTTGGAAGCAGCAGTGTAACGGCGGTCCCCTTTCCCGGCAGCGATTGGATCTGCAGTGAACCGCCGATGAGCTCAGCTCGTTCGCGCATCGCGAGCAGGCCGACCGACTTCATGCGCCGCGCTGCCTTCACGAGGTCGAAGCCGACGCCGTCATCCGTGACGTGGAGCGCCCACGTCTGCGACGACCGTTGCCACACGACGCCGACGGTGTTCGCCTGCGCATGCTTGTGCACGTTCTGCAGGGCCTCCTGGAGGATGCGGTAGACCGCGAGCTCGTGCGCTGGCGAAAGATCGGTCTCCGTCGTCTCGAGCGTGCAGAGGATCTTGATGCCGCAGCGTGACTCCCACTCGGCGGCGTAGTTGCGCAGCGCCTCGGCGAGCCCGAGCTCGGTGAGCTCCGGCGGACGCAGGTCGTAGATCATCGCGCGCACCGAGTCGAGGGACTGCTTGAACTGTCCCCGCAAGCTCGCGAGCTCGGTCTTCAGCGTCTGGCGCACCTCGCTCGGTGCTCGCTCGGCGACGCGCTCGAGGTATTCAACTTCGAAGATCGCGTTCGCGAGGACCTGCGCCGGTCCGTCATGGACGTCGCGATACAGTCGCTGCCGCTCCGCCTCGAGGCTTTCGAGCACGCGCTGGGCGACTTCCAGCGTGCCCTCGCGCGGCCTGCTCTCAGGCGCGATGCCTGATCCGAGCAGGAACGCGGCGCTCGACTCGAGATGCTGGACGATGAGCTGCAACTGCTTGAGCCGACGGTACGCCTTCTGCGTCCCCTCGTCTGGCTCGCCGTCCTTGGTGTCGCGCGACTGCGTCTCGGCGGTCCGCTGGTACGCGCGCGCGTACTTGTCGACCTGTTGCCGCGTGCGGCGCACGTCCCGACGAAGCGCGTCGACGATCGTCTCGAACTGTGCCTCGAGATCGTCGCCGTCCTTGATGAGACGCGCCGGTTGCGTGTTCGTGCGCGAAGTATATGGACGCATCTTCACGGTGCGGCGATGAGGACGAACGACTCCGACGAGGCGATGACGCGCCATCCGAGCTCTCGCGCGCGCACGGCGACCGGATCGCTCGGCACGACGAGGAGCGCACGCACGCCGCGGCGCGTCACCGCGTCGCGCCAGCCCTGCTTCGCCGTGACGATGCGCTGATAGTCGTCGAGCACCGCGCCGCGGTACTGGAACAGACGTCCGTCGACGAACACCGGCGTCGCCGGCGCGTTCCAGATCAGCCAGCCGCCCCACTCGTATCGCGCGAACAGGCCGTCTCCATGTGGTATCGAATCCAGCGCCGCTCGCGGATACGCGCGCTCGTCGGGCGCGCGAGGTGCGATGGCGACGGCCATCGCAGCGATGGCGACAGCCGCTGCCGCGAGGAAGGTGCTCGCGGGCCGCGATATCTGGGCGGTGGCGCCTCTCGTTGCGAACGCCAACGCCCACGCCACGCGCTCCGCGAAGAGCGGTGCGACCGCGATGGCGAGCAAGGGCGCCTGCCGCGCCGCGGTGAGCGACAGGAAGGCGACCGGGATGACGATCACCGCCTCGCGCGGGTCGATGCGCGGCCCGGCCAACACGCTCGCGATCAAGAGGGCAAGCGTCGCGGCGTAGGCCACGCCGAGCGGAGTGCGTACATCGACGACGTTCCACTCCTGGATGTCGCGCGGCGGTGACAAGAAATGCGAGCCGGGAGCGGTCCAGGTCGCGATGCCGGCGGGGGTCGCGAGCGTGACCGCGAGCGTGGCGAGCGCGACGGCGATGTACTCGCGGCGGCGGGCGACGTCGCGGAGCGCGCCCTCGATGCAGACAAACCCGGTGAGCACCGCGCCCAGCGCGAACGACCCGTGCACGTTCGCCCAGACTCCGACGAGCGCTGTGCACGCGACGAGCGCCCGCCAACTGCCCGCCCGTCCCCGCCGCAGTAGATAAAGGAGTGCGGCAAAGAGCACAAAGCCGGCGAGCTCTGGCCGGTCGACCGCGACGGCGCGGGTGAGAAGCAGCGCCGGCATCGTCGCCAGCACGACCGCGAGCGGGCGCTGCACGCGTCCTGATGCGTCAAGCGCGACGATCGCGATGAGCGTACCGACAAGGACGACCCGTAAGAGCGCGACGCCCCACCAGCCCGCGACGGCATACGAGAGGTAGAGGACGACCTGCCCGAGCCATTGATCGGTGCTGACCGGCGCGCCACGCACCGTCCACGAGAACAGGTCACTGCGCACGATCCCCTGCGCGAGCGTCTCGCGACCGGTCGCGAGGTGCCACCACACGTCGGTGTCGTTGATCGGCTGCACCGCCGCGAGCGCGCCAGCGAGCGCACCGACCAGGAGCGGCACGCCAAGCCGCGTCATCGGATGAGCACGACGGCGATCGCGTCCCGGAACGCGACGCGCCAGCCGCGCTCCGTCGCGCGGACGGCGATGGGATCGCTCGGACGCACGAGCATGGCCTTCACGCCATGCCTTGCGACGACGCTCTCCCACCCGGGATGCGCGCCGACGATGGCGCGATAGTCCGCGAGGACGTCGGGCACGTACGGAAAGAGCCGACCGTCGATGAAGACCGGCGTGCTCGGCTTCGCGTAGAGGAGCCAGCCACCCCAGTCGTACTGGTTGAAGACGCCCGCGCCCTCGGGGACGGCCGCCAGCGCCGCGCGCGGGTACGTCGATTCGTCGACGTGCGCGTCCAGGACCGCGATCGGAAGGAACGCCAGCAGCGCGATGACGAACGCGCGCGTGCGCCCTAGGTTCGCCTCTGGCGCCGCAGGCGAGCGGTCGCGCAGCCCCGCGATGGGATCGGGCCAACGCGATGCAAAGAACGGCACCGCAGCGATGGCGAGCAGTGGCGTGTGCCGCGTCGCCGTGAGCGCGACGAGTGCGACCGGGACGAGCACGAGGGTCTCGCGCAGTGTCGCGCGCCGCCCGAGCGACGCGGTCGCGATCACGAGCGCAAGCGTGATGAGGAAGAACGCGCCGGGGAGCGTGCGCGCGTCGGGCGCACCTTCTTCGGCGATGAAGCGCGGCGGCGCGAGGAAGTGGCCGCCCGACGACGTCCATGCGTCAAGGCCGGAGGGCCCCAGCAGCGTCACGAGCACCGCGAACGAAGCGATCGGGACGAAGCGCCATCGCTCAGGCTTCTCTTCGATCGCGCGTGCGGCGCACGAGGCGAGGATGAGTCCCAGCCCCAGCGCGTACGAGCCATGCAGCTGAGCCCAGACGAAGAGCAGAGGGATCGCAAACAAGAGCTCGCGGTCTCCGCCGCGCAGCAACCGGATCATGAGCGCGAAGCAGACGAGGCCCAGCAGCTCCGGTCGATCGGTCCACGCGAACCGCGAGAGGAGGATCGCAGGTAGGGCGGCCGCGGCCGCGACGATCGGTGCGCGCGGGCGCGCGCTCATCGCGGCGTCGACGACCAGTGCCACGAGCGCGAAGACCGCGAGCGCGCGCAGTGCGAGGATGCCCGGCCACCCCGCAGCGGCACGCGCGACGGCGAGGACGAGATCCCCGAGCCATTGATCGGTGAAGACCGGCTCACCGCGGGCGGTCCACGAGAACACCTCGACGCGCGGCAGATCGCCGGCGAGCGTGAGGCGCCCGGTCTCGACGTGCCAGAAGAGATCGGAGTCGTTGATCGGCTGCAGCGTGACGAGGTACGCGAACACGACGCCGAGGAACAGCGCGAACGGGGAGACCCGCATCACGGCCTGGACAGCATCACCCAGCGGGCGTCCTCACCGAGCACGCGCCAGCCGTCCTCGCGCAGCGCACCGACGAGCGGACGGTCGGGACGCAGGAGAACGAGCGCGATGTCCCACTTCTTCAGCACGTCGCGATACCCGGGTGCGAGCGCGACAACGCGCTGGAACTCGCTCAGCACGTCGGGGACGAAGACCGCCTCGCCGCGCCCGTCGATGAACGTCGGGTACGTCGGGGCGTAGCGGATGAGGTAGCCACCCCAGTCGTATTCGTTCAAGAGATGCGGGCGTCCCTGTAGCGAACCCAGCAGCGGGACCGCGCCGACGGGATACGCGCCCAGATCGGGCTCGCGCGGCGCGGCGAGCGCCGCCTCGAGCGCGAGCGCGACAGCGAGAACGACGACGATCGCGAGCCCGATGACGCGCGGCACGACTGGTGCGACGATCCGCGGTCGGCCGATCGCGTCGGGCACCATGGCGGCGACGAACGGCGCGAGCACCATGCACGCGTATGGCGTCTCGCGTTGTATCGCGAGCGCGAGCACAGTGAACGGTGCGATGAGCCCGGGCCACAGCAGCGGCGCGCCCAGCCGTGCAGCGATGCCCTCGCGCCCGCGCAGCATCGCGGCGGCGATCGCCGCGAGCAGGAGGGTCGCGAAGACGAGTCCCGCGCCGCTGAGAACGTCGAGCGCGCGGTCCTCGACGATCCACCCGGGGAGCAGCGCGCCGTACGCGGCGGCACGCGCGACCGCACCGCCGCCAGCCGGGTTGAGCTGCGTCGCGACGACGCACGCGACCAGCGTCGCAAGCGCCGGGACGCGCATGCGTCGCTCGCCCTCGAGCCAAGCATCGATCGCGAAGATCGCGACGGCGACGAGTCCGATGACGAACGCGTTGTGCAGATTCGCCCACAGCACGAACACGAACGGCAGCGCGACCAGGGCACGCGTGCGTCCTTCAAGGCGCCACGCGAAGAGCAGGTCGAGGACGAGCGGGAACAGCGCGAGCGTGAAGAGCTGTGGCCGATCGCCCCAGACCATTCGCGACACGAGGATCGTGCCCAGGACCGGTACCGCGGCCCAGCCGAGGTGCGGCTGCACGCGGAGGGTGATGCGCGCGGTGAAGAACGCGGCGAAACCGACGAGGACAGCACGCAGGATGTCGAGGCCGAGCCATCCGAGCCCCGACGAGTCGGTCCCGCTGAACGTCCCAGTGACGAGCTGTGGCCCGTACGCGGTCGACATGACCACGTCGCCGAGCCACGCGCCAGTGTTGTACGTCGCACCCGCGCGCGTGAACGACCACATGTCCGTCGTGAGGACCATGCCGTGCGAGATCGTCCAGTCGCCCTGCTCCAGGTGCCAGAACATGTCCGAGTCGGCCGGCGCTTGCAGCATCGCCAGCGCCGCGGCGAGGAACGCGAAGAGGAACGCCGAGAGCGTCGTCGCGCGCATCAGCTCGCGCCGCCGCAGCGCAGGTCGAGCTCGCCGACGATCGGGAAGATCTTCACCGTGCCCCGCTCGATCGGCGCGCCGAGCCACGCGGGCCGCGGACCGCCCCGATACAGCTCGTCATACGCGCTGAAGTGCGCCTCTTCGAGAACGAGGGAGCGCGCGTTCACCGTCGACGCGACGCATGCCGCCAGGCTCGGGCCGTCGGACGGCGTGACGACCGCGCTCCGGCCCGAGAGCCAGCGCCACGCGGCGCCGTCGATCGCGAGGAACGTTCCCGGTGGGATCGCGTCGAGCGCCGCCGATCGCGTGCGCGCTCCGACGTTGAAGACCGCATCCCACTGCATGACCGCGAAGAGCGAGATGACCGCGACGAGACCGACCACCCCGATCGTCCAGCCGCGCACGGCCATCGGCTCGCGCGCGGCGAGGAGCCGCTGCGCGCCGGAGATCGCGATCGCGACGCCGAACGGGAAGAACGCGGCGAGCGAGTGGAAGTACGAGCCGCGCGTCGAGTGCAGTGTCCACACGAGGGACTCCGCCGCGAAGATCAGCAGCGCCAGCGATGTCCACGCGCGCACGTGCGCATGTGCCCATAGCACCCGCACGCCGATCGCGAGCGGCACGGCGAGCACGAGCCCATAGCTGAACAGGAACGTCGCCGCGTTCGCCCCGAGCGCCGCGACACGGGCGCCGACCACGTCCTGCAGCGGCGCGGTGAAGATCGTGTCCGACACGCCGCGCACCGCGAAGAAGTCCTCGTAGCGGACGAGGAGCGCCGTGCGAGAGACGAGGCCCGCCGCGGGGCCGATGGAGAGGTCGCGCGCAAGCCACGCGCCGCCGATCGCAAGCGCGACGAGTGCCCCTGCGACGCCGGCCCCGCGGCTGCGCTGGCGTAGCGCAAGCGCGACGAGCGTGAGGCCGAACATCGCGCCTTCGGCGCGCACGAGATAGAGCAGGCCGACGGCGAGACCCGCGAGCGCGCCGGCGATCACGCCGCCTTGCGCTGCGCGCGCGAAGACGATGAAGAAGAGCGTGCCGAGAAGTGCCGCCGGCGCGAAACCGTCGACGCTGACCCACGCGGGCGCGAACACGCCACCGAGTCCGACGACCGCGCCGGCGATCAGCGATCCGTTCACCGAAGCGCCGAGCGCGCGCGCCGCCGCATACGTCGCAGTAGGCAGACACGCCGCGGTGACCACGATCGCGAGCTGCGCCGCGCGGAAGTCGCCGAGCAGCGGCCCGAAGAGCGCGATGCCCGCGCCCTGAAACACGGTCGCGAGCGGCATCCAGAAGCGATGACTCACCACCGGGAGCGGACCGAGCTCGATCGGGTTCCAGATGAAGTCGGCAGTGAGGCCGAGGCCGCGCGCGAATCGCGAAGCGACATTCACGTAGTAATAGGCGTCGGTGTAGCCGGGTTGCGCGACGACGACCGCGGAGGCGATGCGCACGGCGACAGATGCGAGGGTCAGCAGGGCGAGCCGCCGGAAGAGGGCCTCCTGCATTCAGCGAGCGAGTCTAGTCACGCGCTCTCGCGCGAGGTCGGTGATGAACGCCGCGGCTCCGATCGCGAGGAACGGACGCGCCGGCAACGCGAACCGGCCCTCGGCCCAGAGCGGATAGGAGAAGACCCATGTCGCCACGATGACGAGAAGCGGCATCCACGCGGTCCCGCGTCCGCGCCGCCCCAGCCGCAGCGCGCCGACGATGCCGAGCGCGAGCAACATGATGTTCACGACGACCCAGACGACCGTCGCAGCGACGCCGACGTGCTCGGGCCGCAGGGGCACGTCGCCGGCCCAGAGCTGCGCGGACCGGTAGACGCCGCGCCCGAGGAAACCGAGCGGATCGTGCGCGATGAGCGCGAGTGCGCGCTGCCGCAGCTGGTCGTCGAGCGTCACGAACGCGCTCGCCTGCGCGACGCGATCGCTCACCGCGTCGAAGCGCGCGAGGTCGGCGCGGCCCGCATCCGCCTGCGCGCGTTCGAACGCGTCGAGATCCGCTTCGTCGCGGCCCTGGAAGTAACCGAGCCAGAGCTGCGCGCCGGTGCTGCCGACCACGGGACGTCCGAACGCGCGCTCGACATATGCGACGTATGGCGAGAGCGCGACGACGAACGTCAGTGCCGCGACCACGAGCGAGGCGCGAACAGCACGGCCGCGCGTCAGCGCGACAGGGATCGCCGCGACCGGGAATGTGAACGCGACGAACGGGCGCACCAGCGTCGCCGCGGCCGCGAGCGCGCCCGGCGCGATCCCGTCGAGGCCGCGAGGTCCGACACGCGCGACCGTGACGACGCCGGCGAACGCGACGACCGTCGCCAGCAGATCCGACAATGCGTGCGCGGCGAAGAACGCGAACGCGGGATGGAGCGCGACCAACGCGGCAGCGAGACGCGCCGTGCCAAGGCCGGCTAGGGTCGCCATGAAGCCGCCGACCATGAGCACGAGGAGCGCGAGGAGCGCCGCCTGCGCGACCGCGATCGGCCACATCGCGCAGCCCGCGATGCACAGCGGGGCGAGGAACAGCGGATAGCCGGGGAAGCGCAGCGGCTCGGGGATGAACGACTCGGCCCCGGTGGCGCGCGTGAACTCGCCGCGCTCGACGAGACCGCGGGCGAGCGCGAGGTACTGCACCTGGTCGTCGCGCGAGGGATCCCACTGCGGCGCGAGATAGATGCCGTACGCGACCGCGAAGAGTGCGGCGAGGATCGCGAAGAAGACGACGACGCGGTCGGGTCGAGCGACCAACGGATGGACGGTAGCAATCTATGCTCGCCGCGTGCGTCGCGGCCGCGTCGCAGCCTTCATCGCCGCGGCGCTTTACGCCGCCGTCGTGCTCGTCGCGTGGTCGAGCATCCAGGATGTCAATGACTACGCGGGACTGGTCGCGGGCGCGCGGGCGATCCTCGCCGGCGAGTCCCCGTACGACGCAACGACCTGGCCGACCGCGTGGCAGCACCTCGGCACGCAGCGCCCCGACACGGCGGTTTACGGATATCCCGCGTGGATCGCGCTCGTCTTTCTGCCGCTCGCGCCGCTTCCGATCTGGCTCGGCTCGCTCGTGTTCACCGCGGGAACGCTCGCCCTCGCGACGCTCGCAGCGCGGTCGCTCGCGCGAGCGGTCGACGCGCCGCCGATCGCGGCGACACTTCTCGCCACCGCGAGCTGGCCAGCGTTCCTCGTGTTCCTCCAGGGCCAGTGGGCGTACCTGCTCCTCGCGCTCTCGATCGCGACATATCGGGATCTCGCCCAGCGGCGCGATCGTCGGGCCGGCGCATGGTGGGCCATCGCTGTGCTCGTCAAGCCGCAGCTCTTCGTCGTGGGCTCGGCCGCGCTTGCTGCGTATCTGGTGCGCGCGCGCCGCTGGTCGGCGATCGCGACGGCCACGCTCGTGTCGATCGTCGCCGTCGTCGTCTCAGCGCTCCTCCTCCCTGGCTGGTGGACGCCCTGGCTCGGGGCGGTCGTGGCGCGGCGGCTCGTGCGCTCGACGCAGCAGCCGACCCTCGCCGGCCTCGCGGGTGACATCGCCGGCGACGCGTGGCCTCTTGCATGGGGCATCGCGATCGCCGCACTCGCGCTGCTGATCGTCTGGAGCGCGCGTCGCGCGCCGGAGCATCGCGGGGCGATAGCGTTCGCGGGATTCCTCTCGCTCTCGATCGCGTCGGCGCTGTACTCCTGGAGCTACGACCAGTACCTGTGCATCGCCGCAGGGATCGTGGCGATCGGCGTCGCGGCGCCGCCCGCGCGGCGCAGTGTGCTGATCGCGACGCTCGTGCTCTTCATACCCGTCGCGCTCGCGCTCTGGCTGTCGGCGTTCCCGCGCTACCACGACACGGGCTCCGGCCTGCTCCCGCCGCTCGCGATCGCGCTCGTGGCGTTCGCCGCGGCGCGCTCCCGCAGCGCCGGTGCGGGGCGCTAGCGCCGGCCGACGCGCTCCTCGTGCGGCGTGCGCACGTACACGATCGCGCCGACGACGATGAGGGAGAGCACGCTCACCGCGCGGTCGACGACGGCGACGGCGATGGCGTCGGACTGCGCGAGCCCGAAGCCCTCCGTTAGCACGTAGACCATCGCGATCTCGACGAAACCGAATCCCGCCGGCGTGAGCGGCACCGTGGTGAGCAGCGAGGTCGCGACGGCGACGAAGACGACGCCCGACAGCGGAAGATCGAGCCCGAGCGCGGTGAGGACGAAGAAGAGACGCAGCGCCTCGCAGCTCCAGATGATCACCGTGAGCGGGCCCGCCACGGGCAGCGCGCGGAAGCTGTGGAGCACGCCTTCGCGGAAGAGCCGACCGATGCGTCGCACCTCTCTTGGGAAGAAGCGTGCGAGCCGCGGCGCGACCCAGTACACGGCAACGAGCGCGACCAGGATCGCGACGAGCAGCGCCGCGCCGGTGAGGTACACGACGCGAAGGTCGGGGAGGAACGTGCGGCCGAAGGCGACGTACCCGCCGACGATGAGGAGAACGAATA
>Ga0209157_1002131_pt1 | contig 15960 bp, 13 predicted proteins | sample GraSoiAngelo_135_FD_185892 | JGI IMG/M metagenome (GOLD analysis project Ga0209157, IMG submission 185892) | Grasslands soil microbial communities from the Angelo Coastal Reserve, California, USA - 14_0929_05_40cm (SPAdes) (version 2) | ecosystem: Environmental > Terrestrial > Soil > Grasslands ...
CCGCAAACGAAGGCGGAAGACATGAAAGGAAGACGAGCATGCTGGAAATAGCGACCTACAGGCTGGTGGGCCTAGCTGCGATGGTACTGACAGCGTTTTATTTTGCGTGGAGATGAAGCCAGATCGAATCAGTGCACGCATTACTTGAATGAGGTATTAGTGAGTAATATTATTCTCCGTGACCAAGATTTAGAGACGGAACGGGAGAAGGGCCGGAGGAATCTGGTCCTTTTCCTTTGGGGTCTGAACGAAAGAGTCCCTAACCTAACCGTGCGTGTTGTCTGGGTTGTGACGCCGCCTCATATGCGGCATGTTTCCCTTGCGACGAAGCAATTCTGCTCAAACTCTTGAGCATTGAACGGGCGTCCGCCAACTTGCGACGCTCTAGTTCCATAGTATCCACTAGTGATTCTCGTTGAGCGATGGCCTGGTCTGCCGCCCCGATGCAAGCGGCCAGCTTGTCAGGATTCATTTCGAGCATCGCAGCCTCGTACAGCTTTTGCCAATCAATCTGCGGCACGGCAGCCCTCACTTCTGAAGAATGCACGGAATATTAGCTCTGCTGTCATAGTTTTCAAGTTAAATTTTGTTGAATTTTTAGTTTCAGCGAACATGCCTGAATCCGTCTGAATCATCACTTCGGTTGCTTTGATGATGGCGGTAACAGTCTCGCCCTGCTTCTTCGCATTCGATTTGACCTGTGATGGCAAAGATTTGCGATCTGAGCGATTGCTAGACCGCGAACAGGAGCTTCGGCTGCTGCTGGCACAGTTACTGTGGGAATCGAAGCTACGTCGTGATTGAATTCTAAGGAACTTTGCGGACAGGATTGGCATTTAAGTAGCGCATTGCGACGCAAGTCGCGCGTTCCCGATGAAATCCTCAAGTGCGCCTAAAGGAATAGGCGGATAGGCCGCGACTTCGACCTTTGTCTATTCGGAGTTTCCGCGCTGTTCGGTGGCGACTGCACTAAGCTTGCCCAGCAGCCCATCCGATTCATCGTTCGGGCCAGCCGTGAAGAACAGCTTGTTCGCCGCCCCTGAGTTGGTATTGCCTCCGCCAAACGACAACGCCCAGAGTCCATCGATTTTAATCGCGTGACCGCTAGGATCAAGTAGGGTTCCAGCGAACTTACCGGTAATTGGGTCAAAAGCGTGGATCTTCCCATCGCCGAAGTTACCGATAAGCAGCCGATGGCTGAACACGCCGAAATCTGCAGGCGCCATTGCGATGCCCCAGGGAGCATTAAAGTAGAGCCCGTGCGCAAGCCGTCGCACCACGTGCCCGGCGGTATCGAAAATCGTTACATAGCCGAGCCCCGGACCGTGGTCGTCATCCGTTGACGCACGAGCGAACAGCTTCCGTTCGATGGTGCTGAGGAGCGACGCAATATCCGCGGGCTTCACAAAGTAGTCGTCTACCTCCGTGTGGATGGCTTGGAGGGCCGTTTCAAAGGCAGGATACCCGGTTAGCAGAATCGTTACGCAAGCTGGGTTCGCCTCATGCGCCGTATATATAACGGTGAATCCATCGCCCTCCGCATTAATGTTTAGATCAGAGAGCACAACATCGAATATGTGGCTGCGGATGGCGGCGAGTGCTTCGGACAAGGTAGCCGCAACCTGCACCTGGAACCCGTGTTGCTCTAGAACAGGCGGCAAGGTAAGACGGATGTTGGGTTCGTCGTCCACGAACAAGAGGCGCTTCCCAATCCTGTGCCCGGTTGGGGCGTAGAGCCTGGCCCGCCGCTCGTTCGCGCGCGCTTCCAGAGCGGCATTGAGTTCTTCAATTATGGCAAGAAGCTTGTCGGGATCTCGCTCCTGAGCAGCCCGACGAGCAATTTTCTTCCAATTCGGTTTCTCTGTCTTCACTGGACACATTGTAGGTCGAATGAGCCACAGACGTAAGTGAGTTTTCCTTAAAGGAGTCCCGACGAGAGCCGCTACCGGTGACTGTTAAAAAGGAATTGACTGCCTCCCGCGATTGCGCTGCTCTGTGAACACCCAGATTGTCTGGCCGACAATCGCAAAGTTCTGGACCTCGCTCCGACGACCATCACGAAAGACCAGAGTCGTGCTTGGTGCCTCTTCCTCAGCCGACGGGCGGCGCGCGGGCGGCGTTAGTCGTGCTTGTTCCGGCGCCGCTTGCTCTTCCCGCAGCCGTTCGACCTCGTCCCGCAGGCGGTCGAGCTTCTTGCCACATCACTCTCTCGATCCGCTATGATCGCTGGCGTTTGCTCAGCAGCTGGGTAGTACGGTGCTGTATAAACCGGGTAGGGGCAAGGACACTGGCTGAGGAAAGAGGAACCGATTGGGGAAGAAGAACTGGCGGCAGAACAAGGGGTCAAAAAATGGATTCCTAAAACATGAGTTTCCCAAAAAGATGCTAAACCGGAAATAGTGAGAGAACGCCCCGGTCCCAACAAATAAGCCCCGGCGACCAAGTGGGCAGAGGGAAATAGCCTTTAGTTGAAGTGCGCATCGAGAACGGTTTTCAATTGGCAATCGAAAATTGAAAATCCTCCGTGTCTCGCGGTGGCGAATTTGGCTTCGCAGGCTTATCTTTGAGTCGCACACTTCTGGAGGCATTGCCATGAAACGCGCTCTTGCCTTTACACTCTTTGCTTCGGCTGTGGTTGGCTTCGCGCAGCAGAACAAAGATCCGGTCTCGAGCGTAGTGAAGGAGATCCTTCCCCACCAGGAAAAAAACCTGGTCGCTGCCGTCGAGGAGATGCCTGCGGACAAATTCGGTTACAAACCCACGCCGCAGCAGATGAGCTTTGCCCACCTCGTCCTGCACATGACGGAATCGAACAACTACCTCTGCGCTAAGGCTGGCAACGTCCCTGAGCCCAAGGCTCAAGAACTAAGAGAAACCGACGGCAAAGACAAACTTGTTGCGGCCCTTAAGGCTTCATTCGACTTCTGCAATAGAGCGATGCCGAAAGTAACGGACGCCACGCTGGGCGATACGATTGAGGTCTGGGGCGGCCGCAAAGCGCCGCGGGCTTTCGCGTTGATCGCCCTCACCAACGACTGGGCCGACCATTACAGCGCCGCCGCCATGTACCTCCGCCTCAACGGCCTGCTGCCGCCAACCGCGAAGAAGTAAGCGAAGATTGTTTAGGGGTGGGTCTCTGATCCGCTCCTGGCGGGGGTTGAAGACGGCCCAAGCCGTGGCGGGTTAGCGTTTCTTCGTGATCCCGGATTGATGAGTACAAACATTTCCGCTCCGGGGGAGAACTGCGCAAAATCATTGCTTTTCGGCCCATTGCCGAATGGCAGAATCCCACCGGGTCCCATATGTGGTTAGGCTGTCCGCGTGTGGGATTCGCAAGACACTGAGTTAATTCGACACACGCCTGAATCACATCATAATCTGAGCCAACCGATCCCATCTGAAAGGGACTCTGCAGGGCAGCGGTTTACATTGCCGGGTATCAGGTCATTTCGAAGACCGCCGATGTCAGCCAATGATAGGTGCTTTCGGATCTAGGATGTTCCCGTCGCTCTGCGACAGGCGGCACCGTCATGCCGAAATATGGCCGCATCTTTGCGTGCTCAGGGCGCTGCCGTAATATCTCACTTTTTTCGACCAGCAGTCGGAAAGGGTAAGAGAGTGGTTTGGAATCTGTGCTCAGTTCAGTGTGCTTGCTCACGTGGTCTCCTATCATGCGCAGAAGACCGTCGCCTCGCTGGGTAGCGGAGAGGTGCGTATATAATTAGTATACGCCTTTTTGCACGAACAAAACTCGTCACCAATAGGCTCTTTTAGGGCTGCCTTTGGCAAATGTGAAAACGGATATGTTCTCGTTTGGCGTGGTGCTTTACGAAGTGGCCACCGGCGGATTGCCGTTTACACCATTGAGCCTCCGGCCTGATGGGCCGGGTCAAAACCGTTGCTTTTACGCACACTGCCAACTTGATCCGTTACAATTCCTGTGATCGCGGAGTTAGGCACGCTTGCGACAAGGATTATGGAGAGCGAAAAATGGCAAAGACAACGCCTAAAGCAAAGAATAGCGCCTTTATGAAGCCAATGCAGCCTTCAGAGCACCTGGCCAAAATCGTCGGCACAGAACCACTGCCTCGAAGTGAAGTCACAAAAAAGATTTGGGCCCACATTAAGAAGCACAAACTTCAGAATCCAAAGAACAAACGAGAAATCCTGGCCGACGATAAGTTGCAGCCGATCTTTGGCAGTAAGAAACTGGACATGTTTCAGATGACCAAGGCGGTCAACAAGCATTTGAAATAAGGGGCTGGAGAGTCACAGCTTTGATGAACCGTTGCGCTGAAGCTCCAGAAGGATCTCCGTATTCCGCCGGCTCAACACTGCTTTGAATTCGTGGTTGGCTTTCTTTAGAGCGACCTGCGCCCGGGGGCGATTTCTCCTCATGCTTATCATGGAGTGCAGTGCCTCAACAATCTCTGGCTCAATTCGCTTACGTGACTTCTGAGCAGTTTTTATCCATCGAGGTGGGATGTTCGCCGGAACTTCAGAAATCCACGAGCCGCAGAACCGGAACTCGACGCAAAGAGCCTGGCCTTCCTTGGCAAATATTGTCAACCTCATTGCCTCCACAAAAACGGAGTCCGGGTTAAAGGTGTATGCGGTCTTGGATGATCATGTCTATGCGCTAAAAAAAGTGGCGGACGCGGAATTCAAAACATTACGCATTGAACCCCATGTATTTCACGGTGAGTGGAACTATACAATCCATCCGCAAAAGCAGTGAGATTATTTATTAGCGGGCTCTTAGCCGGAATGGTTCGTGGAGTGCTTGCTACCGTGAGGAAAAAGGCGACGAAAAAAAGACCGCGTCAGTTGCGGTCCATTGTTGCGGGAGGAATCGCGATTGTGCTGCTATCCGGTCGTCTTGGGCTGAAGAAGCTTGCGTTTCTTCAGGAACGCGATGATTGGCTTTCCGCAGCGTCCGCAAAATGAGACTCTGGCCAGCCGAGTCCGACAACAACCGCTTCGTCGCGGCCCTTGATTTCCTTCGCGACGAAAAGTTCGCAGGCTTCGGATCGCAGTGGATGATTCTTTGAGCATGAGCGGCATCGAGTGCATCGGCCACCTGGATTCCCATGGTCGAGGACCTCATCGATGTCGAGCGGTTTGCCATTGATGAAGTCTTAAGGGTGCGCGCGTCGAGAAACTCCATCACAATGAAGGGCTGCCCGTGCGTCTCGACGATCTCGCAAATGGTGCAAACGTTGGGGTAATTCAGCGTGGAGGTCAGGGACCGCCATGATCCTGGGACACTCACATTATGACCAACAGGAGCCGAACTCCAAACCTCAAAATGATCTCGAAAGAAGCAAGCATGGAAGAAGCCCACCGCAAATCGGGCGCGGGGCAGTTTAAGAAAAGATTCGAAGCGCGTCTTCCAAGCTCTCTGGCGGGATCTCAAACGTTCGCTCACCCGCAAAACTGTCACATAAGCTTCTCGCAAGCGAGCGATCTCGATCCAGTGATCGTTTTGTTCTCTAGCAGGTTGCGGAAAACTCGATCTTTGAAAAGCACCAGGAGCCGGTTCCAACGGTTTGAACGTCGCTACCGACCGAGCTGCCGATGCGATCGCCGCTGAGTATCTACCGCCTTACTTGACCGTGGCCGCGAACACCTCTTCCATCACGAGGTCGGTTTTACAGCCAGTCGATGGTTCGAGCTGAAGGCGGCTGTCCGTCCACACCGGATACGAGACGCCACCAAAGGACACCAAACCCTCGTAATCGCCCTGCTGGTTGAAGTAATCGATTCCCGGGCACGGAAACAAGCCGTTGCAGTCGTGCTCGTTTGAGCTAATGGTGGTGACTCGCGTATTGGGAGAACGCCAGGTCAGCCCACCGTTCGTCGACTGTGTGAAGTAAATGTCGGTCATGTACCGGTGACCCGTGGTGTCGTTGCGGGTGTCGTAAAAGGAAAGATTCACGTCCCCATTCACCGGGTCAACCGAGAGCCAATGGTTGAAACGGTCCACGGGAAAGCCTAAGTGGTCGGCAACCTGTGCTGGCCTGGACCAGGTGCTGCCGCCATCGTTGGAATGGGAGACGAAAATATCCGTCGTGCTGGCCGGTGTCCGATCCATCCAAGAACAATATAGTCGCCCGCGGTGTGCGCTGTTGGAGCGGTCCGCATCGCAGGCGGGATAGACCAGCGCGCCGCGGAAGGACTCGGCCGGAATTCCGATGGCGAAGGGCAAAGTCTTGGAGGCGACAATGCCTGCGGTGTCCCACGTATTGCCGCCATCGAAGGAGCGATTAAACCCAATCACGTTGTTATGGTAGTCGTTCCAGGCGATGTACAACGTCCCGCCGGGCCCCACAAAGGGAACGGCGCCAATTGATTGGCTGGGCCCGGAAGGATTGTCGGCCCGGGTCAAGGTGAAGCTTTGGCCGTGATCGGAGGAGGCGCCGACCCGAATGCCCCCAATGCCGCTCTTTCCGCCGCTGGCCGCATCCCAGGCGACATAGACATTGTCGCGGAAGTTGCTGCCCAGGTTGGTATCGGTCGTAACCATGGGCTTGTCGTTGAAATAGCTGCCGCCAGTCTGGAAGCTAAAGAATGCGGTGGAGGGATACGTCCGGCCACCGTTGGTGGAGCGGGCCACCGCCATTTCCGTTCCGTCCACGCCAAAACCATTACCGAAGAAGACCACGATGTAGCTGTAATAGAGATTCCCGCTGGTATCGAAGGCGAGTGACGGGTCAGAGCCAAAGCGAGTGTCATTGGTGCCTTGCAGCGGCGGCGGCAAGGGCAGGTCCACTCCACCCCAACTGCCGCCGCCGTTGCTGGAGAAATAGCCCCGCATGGGAAGCCGGAAGATTTCGTTGGAACCTGCGGACAGGGTGCTGGGCTGCGAGGGATTCAGAGTGATGTAAGTCTCACTCTGCGGACCACATTCATTGGATGCGTCCACATTCTTGTCAACTGTCACGGCGCTGGTTTGTGCCCCGCTCTTGGTCGCGCCATTGGCGGCAAGATACTGATATTTCGCCCACCAGGTCGGGTGTTTGGGGTTGTTGGTCTGGGCCTGCGTAACAATCGGGAGCAGACAAATTGTGAAAACACGCAGAAGGCGGGACACCTTACGATTCGCCATGCAGACACTCCTGAAGGGGGGCCTGCAGGTTTCAATCCACCCAAACGGCTTTCAGTAAAGCACCTTCCAACGCGGGATTTCAAGCCAAGCGGCTGTAACCGTTCCTTGGAGCGTTAGGGATTTTCATCTTATGTGCAGAAGTCTGCGTGTGCAGTCACGGCACGAGAGGGCAATGAATGTGGCAGTTTTAGGGCCCGAATTTTGCGTGATTGGTCTCGAATTCTGCGTGGCGGGGTCACGGGTTTTTCGGGGATTTGGGTCGCGGAAATTGCGTGTGCATGTTGCAGGGAAGCATGATTATGCGAGGTCGGTACTGATGGAAAGCTAGGTGGACAAGCGCAGGTTCCCGGTGTGGCCGGTACCTGGAAGGACCTCACGGACAATGTCAACTTCATGGCCAATAACCTGACAGGACAGGTCCGCAACATCGCAGAAGTCGCCACGGCCATTGCAACCGGTGACCTGTCGAAGAAGATCACCGTAGATGTGCGCGGAGAGATCCTGCAGCTCAAAGAGACCCTCAACACCATGGTCGAGCAGCTGCGCTCCTTTGCAGCAGAAGTGACTCGTGTGGCTCGCGAGGTAGGCACGGAAGGGCGCCTCGGCGGACAGGCTAACGTGCCTGGTGTCGCCGGGACGTGGAAGGATCTCACGGATTCGGTAAACGCAATGGCCCGCAATCTCACGGGTCAGGTACGCAACATCGCGGAGGTGACGACCGCTGTCGCTCGCGGAGACTTGTCTCGCAAGATTACGGTGGACGTGAAAGGCGAAATTCTTGAACTAAAGAACACGATCAATACCATGGTGGACCAACTCAACGCTTTTGCTGCTGAGGTGACGCGTGTGGCACGCGAAGTCGGTACCGAGGGCAAGCTTGGAGGGCAGGCACAGGTGCCCGGAGTTGCAGGAACATGGAAGGACCTCACGGATAATGTCAACGTGATGGCCGCGAACCTCACGGAGCAGGTACGCGGAATCGTCAAGGTCGTTACCGCCGTCGCTAATGGCCTGCTCACTCAGAAGCTGACGGTTTACGCGAAGGGCGAAGTGGCGGCTTTGGCGGAGACGATCAACAACATGACAGACACGCTTGCCACCTTCGCGGACCAAGTCACGACGGTTGCTCGCGAAGTCGGCGTCGAAGGCCGTCTTGGCGGCCAGGCTCACGTGCCTGGTGCCGCAGGGACCTGGAAAGACCTCACGGGAAACGTCAACCTGTTGGCAGACAACCTCACGAACCAAGTGCGAGCTATCGCAGAGGTCGCCACTGCTGTCACCAAAGGTGATCTAACACGGTCAATCCAAGTCGAAGCCAGTGGCGAGGTCGCCGAGTTGAAAGACAACATCAACACGATGATTAATAACCTCCGTCTCACGACGGAACGCAATACCGAGCAGGATTGGTTGAAGACGAATCTGGCTCGCTTCACAGGTATGTTGCAGGGTCAACGTGATCTGACTACCGTGGGACGGAGGTTGCTCTCAGAACTGGCTCCCCTGGTGAATGCCCAACAGGGGGTGATTTACCAAATGGAAGACGAGAACTCGGCGACCATGGTGCTTCTCTCCGCGTTTGCTGGCGACGGAGAAGATGGACATCTCCGACAACTAAAGATTGGGGAAGGTCTGATTGGACAATGTGCGGCGGAGAAGAGACGGATGCTGATAAATGACTTGCCACCCAACAGCATCTCGATTCGATCCGGTTTATTCGAGGCTGTGCCCAGAAATGTGATTGTGCTGCCCGTACTCTTTGAGGATCGCGTCAAGGCAGTAATTGAGTTGGCCTCTTTGGGCGCCTTCACCGCCTCGCATCTAGCGTTTCTAGAACAGCTGACTGCTAGCATTGGCATTGTCCTTAATAGTATTGAGGCGACGATGCAGACCGAAGGGCTGCTGAAGCAGTCCCAGCAACTAGCGACAGAGCTCCAAACCCAGCAGAAGGAATTACAGCAGACGAACGAGCAGTTAGCCCAAAAAGCCCAGCAGCTCGCTGAGCAGAATGCCGAGGTCGAACGGAAGAACCAGGAGATTGAGCAGGCGCGGCGTGCATTGGAAGAGAAGGCCAAAGAACTGGCGCTCACTTCCAAATACAAGTCCGAGTTCCTTGCAAACATGTCGCATGAGCTGCGTACGCCTTTGAACAGCATCCTTGTCCTCGGCCAGCAACTCAGCGATAACCCTGATCACAATTTGACACCAAAGCAGGTTGAGTTCGCTCGCACTATCCACGGTGCGGGAACAGACCTTTTGAACCTGATCAGTGATATTCTCGACCTGTCAAAAATCGAATCAGGAACGGTCTCCGTAGACGCTGAAGAAGTCTTCTTTGCTAGCCTCCTCGACATGATTGGGAGACCCTTCCGGCATGAAGCAGAAAATCGCCGGCTTAGCTTCGAGGTGCATACTGATCCCCACCTTACTCGTAGCATGGTCACCGACTCGAAACGTCTACAACAAGTACTAAAGAATCTGCTATCCAATGCTTTCAAATTTACCGAACAAGGTGGCGTGCGCCTCTCTGTCTCGGCAGCTGAGAGCGGGTGGAGCGATGACCACCCAATTCTCAACCGTGCGGGCTCCGTCGTGGCCTTTGAAGTTGCCGATACGGGGATCGGTATTCCGCACGACAAGAAGCGAATCATCTTCGAGGCGTTTCAGCAGGCCGATGCTGGCACGAGCCGCAAGTACGGCGGCACCGGTTTGGGCCTGGCAATCAGCCGGGAGCTGGCCAGTCTCTTAGGCGGAGAGATCCAGTTGCGCAGCACACCTGGCAAAGGAAGCTCGTTCACGCTATATCTTCCACAAACATACGCAGGCCCGTCCGCTCCCAGCGTTTCCGTGCTGGAAGGAAAAGCTTCGCCGTCGTCCCTGCCTCTTCAGTTGGCGAACGTGAATGTTTCGGAGCTTCCGGCCGAGCATGTCTCCGACGATCGTGACAGTCTCGAAGCGGGCCACGCCGTGTTGCTCATCATAGAAGATGATCCGCATTACGCCCGGGTACTTCGCGATCTGTCCCGTGACAAGGGTTTCAAGGTTCTCGTTGCCATGCGGGGTGCCGAAGGCCTTGCTCTGGCTCGTGAATTTCACCCGACCGCTGTGTCGCTGGATGTTTTTCTGCCTGACATGCTGGGCTGGACAGTGCTTAACCACTTGAAACAAGATCCGGCGACGAGACACATTCCAGTACAGATGCTGACACTGGATGAGGATCGACATCATGGCTTGGCAAGAGGGGCATTCGCCTTTGTGACAAAACCGAGCACGCCCGAAGGCCTTGATGCGGCATTGGATCGAATTAAGGAGTATGCAGGTCCACGTCGTAAGCGGCTGCTGGTTGTCGAAGACAATCCAGCCGAGCAACTGAGTATCCGGGAGTTGCTCGGTTACGATGATATTGATGTTACCGTCGCTGCTACCGGCACTGAGGCGCTCGCCCTTGTTAACGACCAGCAGTTCGATTGTGTTGTCCTCGACCTCCGTCTTCCCGATATGTCGGGGTTTGAGATCTTGGAGAAGCTACGTGATACTCCGTCCCTAAGCGACTTGCCGGTAGTAGTTTTCACCGGGAAGGAATTAACGTCCGAAGAAGACGCTCGGTTGCGCACGCTCGCGCGGAGCGTGGTGGTTAAAGGTGCCGAATCTCCGGAGCGGCTGCTGGATGAAACGGCACTGTTCCTCCACCGCGTGGTCGCTGATCTTCCAGCGGAGAAGCAAAAAATGCTGGACCGGCTGCACCGGTCAGATGATGCGCTAGTCGGAAAGAAAGTACTGGTGGTCGACGATGATGTGCGGAATATCTTCGCCTTAAGCAGCGTCCTCGAGCGTAGAGGGATGACCGTGCTAACGGCCGGCACTGGTCGTCAGGCGATTGAGACGCTCGAGTCAACTCCGGACGTAGCTATCACGCTGATGGACATCATGATGCCCGAGATGGACGGATACGAAACTATGCAGGTGATTCGTCAGAACTCTTCGTTGCGGCGCTTACCTATCATCGCGCTAACCGCGAAAGCGATGAAGGGAGATCGTGAGAAGTGCCTGGAAGCGGGGGCGTCTGAATACCTGGCGAAGCCGGTCAATACAGACCAACTACTTTCAGCATTGCGCATGTGGCTCCATAGATAGCTAGCACGTCCAGGAGTATTCAAACTGAGCACGTTGACTATCGTGATGCTGAGAGAAACATGAGCGTCAATCCGAAGGTTAACATTCTGATGGTGGATGATCAGCCTGCCAAGCTGCTGAGTTACGAAGTAATACTGAGCGAGCTTGGAGAGAATCTGATTAAGGCTACTTCAGGCCGTGAAGCTCTCGAATACTTGCTCAAAACCGACGTGGCCGTTGTGCTGATGGACGTCAGCATGCCGGAACTCAACGGCTTTGAACTCGCAGACATGATCCGTCAGCATCCTCGCTTTCAGAAGACAGCGATTATCTTCATCTCGGCTGTTCACCTGACCGATTTGGATCGGCTCAAAGGATACGAAAGGGGTGCTGTCGATTACATCTCGGTGCCCGTCATTCCGGAATTGCTGCGAGCAAAAGTCAGCGTATTCGCCGAATTGCACCGGAAGGCCCGCCAGCTTGAAACGTTGAATCGTCAGCTGGAAGAGCGGGTTCTGCAACGGACGGCAGAGATTCGAGAGCTTAATAGCGAGCTTCAACAGCGCGTAGCCGAGCTTGAGACTATCATGCAGGTTCTACCAATGGGGGTCGCGGTTGCGCATGATCCTGAGTGCCGATTCATCACAGGAAACGCGGCTCTCAGCGACCTCATGGGAATGAAGCAGGGCGATAACCTATTAAAGAGCGGCGACGGGGAGCTTCCGTACGATATTTATCAGAATGGCCAAAAACTCCAACCCGGCGAATTCCCCGTCCAACGCGCCGCCGCCAATCGAGAGTTGGTCGGTACCGTCGAACTGGAAGTTCGACGTAGAGACGGGCAGATGGCACATGTGCTCGCCAGCGCAAATCCTCTCTTCGATGACTCTGGGCAAATCCGAGGTGCTGTAGGAGTTTTTTTTGACGTTACCGAGCGCAAGAGCTTGGAAGACATACTGCGCGAAAGGGCGGAGCTCCTCGACCTCGCTTCTGAGGCCATTGTGGTCCATGATTCAGCCGGGATTCTTTCGTTCTGGAATTCAGGTGCGGAGGCCCTTTACGGCTGGAAGCGCGAGGAGGTGCTCGGCGAAGATATCAACCGGATCTTGCGAACGGGTTTTCCCGTGCCCCAGAAAGAAGTCGAGGCGCCCCTTGCCGCAGCTGGAAGATGGGAAGGAAACTTGACTCACTACACCAGAGACGGTCGGGAACTGATTGTCGCTAGTCGTCAGGCTCTTAAGCTCGGGAGTCGAGGCCGCAGCGTCATTCTCGAAATCAATCGGGACATCACAGCGCAACTACAGGCGGAAGAAGCTCTACGTCGCGCGGAAAGACTTGGGGCTATGGGGCGAGTTGCTGGGATTATTGCTCACGAAATCAATAACCCTTTGGAAGCGATATCTAACGCGTTTTACCTTCTTCGAGAGCATCCATCGCTCGACGAGGAAGCTCGGTATTACGCGCGTCTTGCCGAGCAAGAGTTGGCCCGGGTCGCTCATATTACCAGACAGACACTCAGCTTTTATCGAGAATCGCAGTATCCCGTCTCGGTTGCCATTTCGGAGGTTCTGGATAATGTTCTTGAACTTCAATCGCGTCGTGTACAGCTGAACGGAATCATTCTAGAAAAAGTGTACCGCACCGCAGGAATAATCCAAGGGTTTCCTGTTGAGTTAAAACAAGTATTCTTAAACATTGTTGGAAACGCGATCCAGGCGATGCCTCAAGGAGGGCGCCTGCGCGTCCGAGTGTATGAATGCATTGAACCTAGCACCGGGCGACAGGGGGTCCGTGCCTCCGTTTGCGACACCGGATCGGGTATTGACCCAGAACACGCCAAGCGACTTTTCGAACCCTTTTTCACGACGAAAGAAACAAAGGGGACTGGTTTGGGCCTCTGGATCAGCAAAGGAATAATTCAGAAGTACGAAGGCACAATTCGGTTTCGCAGCTTGCGGTTCGCTCGGGAGCATGCCACATGCTTTTCCGTATTCATCCCTGGAACTGCTTTTGGGCAGAAGCAGGAACTCACAGTTTCATTGGCGGCAAGCTAAGTGGACACAGTTATGATTTCAGACAAACCCGTCATCTTGTGTGTAGATGACGAAGAAAACCCGTTGATTCTTAGAAAGCTCGTCCTGGAGAAGGCCGGCTACGAAGTAGTTACGTCAACGTCCGCGAGATCCGCTGTCGAGATTGTCTCCTCCCGCCACGTAGATCTTGTGCTGTCGGACCACTTAATGCCTGGCGCAATAGGAACAGAGCTTGCTCGTCAAATCAAAGCTAACCATCCCACCATGCCTGTAATTTTGCTCTCAGGTGTGAATGAGATGCCAGCGGACGCAGGAGCCGTTGACGTTTTTCTGAGCAAGGCGGAAGGTCCGGAAAGGTTGTGCGAGAAGATTGCTGCTGCACTCGCCGAGTATCGAAAACCTCGTAGCACGCCTTAGCTGATCACTCGGTCCGGCTCACGGCAGCGCGCAGGTTAGCTGGAAGGGGTAGTGTTTAATCGGCAGCCAAGTGACGGCCCGTTTCGAAGCCAGCTAGTCCGGGAGCGTCATCCTCGAACCAGTGTAGCCCCTCCTTTTGGAACCAGGTGCGTGCAAGATTTTCCTACAGCTTATCCCGTATCACGCGAGTACACCTGCGACAATTTGTGACAGGCTCGGTGTCTGCAAGCAGACTAATTCACAACTCCAATTAGACATTTGTGGTCACAGATTTGCACTCCCCGGTAGCCGGAGTTAAGTTTCTTCGCACTTCAGCAGGCCCAATGAAGGATCAGGGATTGAAGATTGGCTCGTTCTATGCGAGATGGCCTCGAAGGAACAGGGTTTCCGCGAAGGTGAGATCTTGTAGAGAAAAAAAGCCGGACACTGGGATGAACGGTTGAACAAGAAGAAGCCGTTCAGTGGAGGATACGAAAACAAAATTTCCCGAATCTGTAGTCTGGGAAACTGGACTATTGGTTTCATCCGTGAGACAAATCTTAGGAGGAAATCATGCTAAGCGTACTTTGTGAAAAAATAGGGGATATGGCCGTGATTGACTGCGAAGGCAGAATCGTGACCAGGCAGGAGACTTCCAAGTTTCGAGATGCCGTCACTTCGCAACCAGACGCGCACATCGTTGTACTTGATTTCTCGGAAGTGGACTACATAGCAGACGGCGGTCTGGGCACTCTGGGATACTTACAGGACTGGTCATGCGACCACAATATTCAACTCAAGTTATTTAATCCAACCAGTTCCCTGCGTCACGTGCTAGAGCAGGGCAATTTGCTTTCAGAACTTTCCATCGCCAGCCTGGATGAGATGATGGTTCTTCTTGACCGTGCCGAACACCCGCCCCTGAAACGGGCTGCCTAAGACCGTGCGAAATCGAAGCGGGTGGTGCGGACAGACTCGTTAGGGTCGGATTCCCGCCCCAGCCGGGGGAGCGGAGGTGTTCAACCGGGCGGGATCAAATCGGTAAACACGTCAGGGATTTTCTGTATGGCGCAAATGGTGAAAGTGCGCCCTAATCAGGAAAAATCCACAGCTTGCTGGTCGGACCTCTGAGGGCGAGTGTACGTCGACCTGCCTCTTACGTTCGCGGGAGGAGGAAGCGGTATGTCAATTCGCATCCTGATCGTCGATGACGATGCTACGATTCGTTTGCTAATGGGAAGATTGATCGAAAGGCAGCCGGATTGGCAACTCTGCGGGGAAGCCAGCAACGGTGCTGAGGCTATCGAGAAAGTTGAGCAACTCTCGCCTGATCTCGTGATCATGGACCTCAGCATGCCCGATATGAATGGTCTTCAGGCAGCGCGGGAAATTACCAAGACTCACCCTCATCTGCCCTTGTTGCTTATCAGCGTCCAGGAAGTCTCGCAGCAACTCGTGCGGGAAGCTTGCAATGCTGGATACAAGGGCGTGGTGACCAAAAGCAGAGGTCGTGTCATAAAAGGTGTCGCGGCACTGCTCGGGCAGCAGACGTTCTTCTATGTTCAGGATGGTTCCGCAAGCGACGAGCAAGAATCTCGCAACTGTCAGCCTTGTCTGGCGAGGCATTAGCACACACGCTGCCGAACAGACATGAAATGCCTTGTGGTTATAGAACTAGAGACGCTCGAAGGCGCGTTCCGGGACGGCAGCAACAGATTCCTCTTTGACCTCAAGACAGAGCAGGCCCGCTTCGAGAAGGCTATCGAACGAGCGAAGCAACTTCTGGTGTGGGGAGTTGGGTCTATCTTGTCTGACGAGGAGATCGAGCAAATCATTGCTCGGCGCGGCAAGTAGTGAATCCTGCGTTCGCTATTTTGCTTCTTGATCTTTGCCCATCTCGCCCTGTGTGCAGCTCTGATCCGCGCCAGACCTGCTGCTGAGATGCATCGCTTGGGGGCGATTGAGACAACCTTCTGGCACGTGCTCTAGACCAACGTGCCCTCTGAGCTGCGGCAATTTTCGCACGAGAAAGCGGCACTCATCGTCCGGCGTCCTCGTGTTGCCCCTGTGCTGTTCAATCCGCTCAGTGCCCTACGCGGTATCCAGAGCGTTCACCTGCTGTGCTGCCTTGTCGCGTTCAGCCTTCAACTGCGCGAGTATGTCCATGTGTTCCCCTCCGGGTGAGGATTGTTGCTTTTGGCAACTTGACTCGGCCCCACCGTGGCCGTCTGATTTGGCCCCACCTACGTCATAAGAATCCTTTTCCTCCAGCGTGCTGATAACCGAACCGCCAGTGCGATCCGAGCTCAGCCG
>Ga0209157_1002133_pt1 | contig 15955 bp, 16 predicted proteins | sample GraSoiAngelo_135_FD_185892 | JGI IMG/M metagenome (GOLD analysis project Ga0209157, IMG submission 185892) | Grasslands soil microbial communities from the Angelo Coastal Reserve, California, USA - 14_0929_05_40cm (SPAdes) (version 2) | ecosystem: Environmental > Terrestrial > Soil > Grasslands ...
CTGGGCACAATTTCCGTTATTACAGTGAAAGAGCCAATCACGTGATCGGCCTCGATCCGTCACCGAAGCTCCTGTCTATGGCGCGCGAGACGATCCGTAGCCAAGCATTCCCATTTCCGGTTGAATTGTTACAGGCTTCCGCCGAAGCCATACCTTTGAGGTCCGGCAGCCTTGATACCGTGGTCACCACTTGGACGCTCTGCACAATTCCGAACGTCACATCGGCACTGGCCGAAATGTGTCGTGTCCTCAAACCCGATGGCCGATTCCTCTTCGTGGAACATGGCCTTTCACCCGATCCAGCCGTGCGTCGCTGGCAAGATCGTCTCACACCGATTTGGAAGCGCATCAGCGGCGGTTGCCATCTCAACCGAGCGATAAGCCAACTTGTTCAGGACGCCGGCTTCCGCATCGACCGGATCGAAACGGGTTACATGAAGGGTCTACAGCCAATGACGTATATGTACGAAGGCTTTGCCCGTCCCGCATAGCTGCGATGATCTGACTACGACGGGATAGCCGCTCAAGATCAGTTCAGGCGGCGAATCAGCGCGAGGCGGTGACTGTCCGATAACCACACCCACCAAATAAAATGCTTCCGGTACTCCGTGGCTCCACACGAGTACCGGATTTAGGAATCTTATTCTGCGGGGCAGAACAGTTGAACCGCTCAAGGGTTCACTTGCCGTAGCGGGCCAAAATCATCGGGGAAGTTGCTCGTGTTCAGGACCTGGATGCCCGCATTGTGCTCACCGTTGAACGGAGTCACATTGCCAGGGCACCCTGCCGCCTGAGCCGCTTGCGGAGAGCCAAACCAGAGACCCAGATGGTACATCTGTATTGGGTTGAACGGGGGGTTCAGGCTGGCATCTGGGAATGGTCCATTGTTGAAGACAACCGGCGCGGGCGCGCTACCGGGTGCGACCGCGAAGGTCTCGATACTGAACCGACCGACAAAACGCTCATGTCCGCGGCCGTGAGCGTTCGTCTCGATGTCGCCCTGATACCAAGACACACCAAACGGGGCCTTCGGAACCTGGATGACAAAGAAATCAAACTCCGTGTTGGGGGGCAGACCCTCCACAACTACGTCCATGATCTCGACCGGCCCAGCGGGCGTTATCGTAACGCGGCCGGTGGCGTTTGGCAGGCATGCTTTGGCTCCGCCTGAAACGACCATGTCAAAAGTAACGGAGCCTTCCTTCGCGGTGGCCAGAAGTGGGTTGAGAACCAATAACAGACTGACAGCGGCTTTCGCCGACAACTGCAAATGCTTAAACATCGTTTTATCCTCCATCGAAAAGTGTTAGGTACCGGCCAACGTAACGCAGCCACGGTTCCATTACTCGATTGATGAGCGTGTTCGCACGTCCGCACTACTTAACCCTTCTGGTTTCTGGCGGATGTGCGTTTTCTGATGCGGGCGAATCGTCTAGCCTGAAGTGATTTGAAGCTGATTGGCGACCATCATTTTGAAGGTCGGATCATCAGATTGATGAGCCCGGGTTGATGTATGTCAGTCGATACGAGTGCAACTCCGAACACGTACGCAGTCCCGGATACGGAGTCGCGTGGCCGATTTTAGAATTTGCATTTTCAACTCGCGCGGCGGGTTTAAATCACACGTTCTTCTGGCCGTGCCATCTGCAAGGATCGGGCATGCAGTTCTTGTCTACGGCACGCTGCAAGCGAAATTTGCCGCGTCATCAATACTGCCGCTGCCCTTGTATTTCGCTATCTGCGGGTACGGGCACAACGGCCGCGTGCGATCAACTTTTCCATCGGCCCCGCGATGGCTTGCGATGAGTTGATCTGGGGCGTCAGCTTACCCTGATTGACCTTATTGGCCGTGGCGAGGTCTCGTTCCAAATTGAACGTCCGCCAGTCCCAATTCGGATTGCCGAACACGACGTACTTGAAATCATCGAGCGCGTTGTAATACGGATCGGGTCCGCGGAGCATGAGCCCCCACCCGAGTTCATTTCCGGCTGCGAACCCAGGAAAAATTTCTGCTCCGGTATGTCGATCTTTTACAGGGCTCATGATGACCCTGGCGGCTGCTACCTGTGCGGCCGTGAGGCACGCCGCTCCGTCCGTGCCTTTACATTGAAGGATCTTCGGATCGAAGTGGCACTGGGTTGGGTCCTCGATAAGGCCGTCTTTGACTCCGTCGAGGGCATCACACTTCGCGACAACGGCCTGATGGATCACCGGATACTTGCTCGATGGGATGTAGCTTGCCTCGTCTTTCAACATCGCCTGGGCCATCCAGATCCGCCAAGCATCAAGATGCGTCTTAGGGTTTGCAGCAGCGCCGGCAATGATGCCATCGAAATCGCTTGGATACCGTTGCGCTTCAATCAGAGCCTGTCGGCCGCCTGTTGAGCAGCCATTGAAGTAAGAAAGAATGGCAGGTTGTCCATAAAATGCAGCAAGAATAGCTTTGGAGGCGACGGTCATCTCATGGACGGCACGGTACGCATAATCGACTAATTTTTCAGGATGGCCAAGCATAGGGGCCGCCGTGTTGCCCGTGTGACCCGTATCTGTGCTCGCAGTGGCATAACCACGCATCAGCGCCTGAGCCATTCCCCGCTCGATGCCGCCCACGCCTGCAGAGTAAGTAATGGAACCAGCCCAACCGCCATTGCCCACGGCCTGGAATTTTCCATTCCAGTTTGCAAGCGGCATCCACACTTCAATCTTGATATCCGAATCGCTCGATGGTTTCAGCGTGGCGGCAACTCTACAGAATGCTGGAAGCTGTTTGAAGATCGCATTCTGCTGCGCTGTCACCTGGCCCTGCGCGGGTAGCGAAAACTCGCCGGCCACAACGGACTGCGCCAACGTAATCGTCGTGTTCTCCAGGGGCAGAGATTTCAAGCTTTCGCATGCCGTTACTGCATGCGCTTGCGATGTCATCAACAGAACGGCCAATGGACCGAAGGTCAGGCTTCGCAAGTTCATCGATTAGCCTCCGATTGTGCAGAAGTCCTGGCTTATTGGGCAACATCATACCACGGCAGCGGCCGTCGTGCTGATCGCCGGCGTTCTTCTCCTTGACGGCGTTGCACTCGTTCTGGATGCGACCAGACGATTTTGGAAGAGCTAGGCCAACTTAGAGGCTGGTCATCCCGAACCGTCCGTCCGATCGCTTCTTGAATGTTAATTAAGCGCAACAAGACGGAAGATAAATCGACTGGCCCTTACTTCTTATTTTCGGACCCAGGTCTGGCCGCGGCTTCGGATTCCCCGAGTCTGTAGATTTATATTTTTTGGAACCGGGCGATCTTTGCGTTTGAATAGTCTGCCCTGTGGCCGCAATTCGGTTGCCCGCACGTCAATACAAGCTTGGCAGCGGGAATCACTTCGCTCTGCCCATCGGTAAAATCGCGAGCAAAGAGAATGCGAGCTTTGCATCGTCGGCAAAATACTCCGAGATACCACCGTTTAGCCAGCGAGCGCGGATGGCCTGATAGATGCATGGACTATCGGTTGCCTTCTTCTACCATCGTTGTCGCCCACCACCGCCACCGCGATGGCCGCGACCGCCGCCGTCGCGCGGAGCCATCGGGCGAGCCTCGTTTACAGTCAGCGAACGGCCATCCAAGTCCGCGCCATTGAATTTCTTAATGGCGGCGGCGGCTTCCTGCTCCGTTGACATTTCCACAAAACCAAAACCCTTACTGCGTCCCGTATCGCGATCCGTGATGATCCTCGCTGATTCAACCTGGCCAGCTTGCGCAAACATCTCTCTCAGGCTGTCGTCAGTGGCTGAAAAGGGCAGATTTCCAACATAAAGTTTGTTTCCCATGTTACTCCTTTGCTTAACATGATATCCAAAAGCGAAACCATAGCGGGTCAAATCCTCGACCAGCAGCGGGCGAGCTGCGATATCCAACGTAGCGAATAGTCCATTTATTCTCCCTCATCCAGTTTCCTCGCTGGGAGCAACAGCGACGTCGCGACGCATTCGAAGAGCAAAAAGTGCTCGATAGCAGAGCCATATCAAGGGCCGCCGGTTCTTCCACAAAAGGATCGACCACTGGCGCAGCGTCATCTGCGGAAAATAGATGCCCCGGAAGGCGAGACGGGCAAAGAACACCACAGCACGTTCGGACAGCGGACGATCGGATATTCGCCGCAGGGCGTCGATGGTTGCTCTGGGGCTGTAGGATCGAGTCCAGGCTTCACGTACTTCGGCTTCTGCTTGAGCAATGGTGATGTTTTCCGGCGTATATGACATCGTAAACGGCCGAAAATCCAGCCAGTGCTTTGGTCTTTCCAATCGTCCGGCTTGCAAAAGGCGCTGGTAGAGCGGAGTAGACGGAAAGGGAGTCATCAAGCTGAACACAGGGAAACCCGGTGGCCAGGTATTCATCACTTCAGCCGTGCGTTTCGCCACCCCGGGCGTATCGCCATCCATCCCGAATATGAAGGACGTGATCGCATAGATCCCTCGGCGTGCCAGGCCGTCCAGCGCAGCCTTGTAATCGGCGGGCTTATTGAAGCTCTTTTGTACGCGACGGAGATTGTCAGCATCCACCGACTCCAGTCCGATAAAGATGCATCTCGCGCCGCTCGCCGCCATCAAATCCAGAAGCTCCTCGTCCTTAAGAAGGTTCACGCTGATTTGAGCGATCCAGGGCACAACCGCATTCTCCACAATCATGTCGCGCAATAGAGACTTCGTCCGCTTCGGATTAATCGCAAAATTGTCATCAACGAAGAAAACGCCGGCCGTTCCTCGTTCCGATTGCACCCTTCGCTTCAAACGACGCAATTCACCAATGACGCTTTGGTTGGAGCGGAAGCGGATAACGTCGCCAAAGAATCCGGTGACTGTGCAGAATTCACAGCCATAAGGACAACCTCTCCCTGATTCGACCGGAAGCACGTAGAGACTTTCCCACGACTTCGTCTTACGCTTCAACAACCACCGCACCAGACGCGGTAGCTTTCCGACAAGATTGAACTGTTCGAGCGGAATTGTGTCCCATGGGATCTGTGGGTAATCGGCTAGCGTTGGTTTCATCTCCTGCCCGCTTCCGGCAACTGGGCGGTATATCTCCTTCAGGCTCCCGGTTGCTGCGTCGGTCACGATCTGGGGCCATGTATAATCCGCTTCGCCCAGGGCGATGGCATCCGCATGCCGCGGTTCTTCAGCGCGGCCGAGGGGCTCCTCCGGAACCTCAGTAACGTGTGGTCCGCCGAACACGACCTTCGCGCCGGCGGCTCGGATGGCGTCGGCCATCTTATATGCTCGCGCAGCCATCCGCGTCATTGCGCTGATTCCAGCAAGCCGAATGTCATGGTCACGTACAAACTGCGACATTTCATCTTCGGTCATCGGCTGAGCATTGCCGTCAATGAGAAACACTTCGTGCCCTGGAGGTGTGAGGCTCTTAAGCAGGAACATCCAGAGGTGCGGCATGAAATTACGGGTAACACCGTTGTCGGGACTGTAAAGGAGAATGTTCAAGTTGAACCGCCTGTACTAGTGGGAAGGCCTGTGTGTATCGGGCAGGATGCGTCAGGATGCCACGGCATACAGAAGAGAATTCCCCAGATCTATCGATCCAGAATCAATTAGGGCGCTATCACGCCGTTAAATGAAACTGAAAGGATCCTTGGAGTCTACGCCTATCGGCGGATTCCTGCTATCGCATTCAGCATGCATTGGCGCAACGTGGGAAAACGTAAAACCGCCTTCCAGCATTAAACTTATGGTTTGTGGAAATCGATTAGCTCCACCTCGAAGCTGAGCGTGGCACCTGGGGGTATAACCGGTGGAGAACCACGGTCGCCATACGCCATCGAGGATGGGCACACGACCTGCGCCTTTTCTCCTTTCTTCATCTTCTGCAGTGCCTCGGTCCAACACGGCACGACACCATTCAGCGCGAACTCGGCAGGCTGGCCGCGTTTGATCGAACTGTCGAAAACTGTGCCATCGATGAGCTTGCCCTCGTAGTGAACCTTTACCACGTCGGACGCCGTAGGACTTCCTCCGGTCCCCGCCGTGATCGTCCGGATCACGATTCCAGATAGAGTCTTGGTTGCGTCTTTTTCCTTCGAGACCTTCTCCACGAACTCCTGTCCCTTCTTCTTTGCGTCATCCGCACCGGCGGCCGCCCTCTTCTGTGCCAATTCGTTCACCTTCGGCCCATAAGTCTCGATCTCAATCTGCGGCTTCCTGTCCGTAACAGCGTCGGTGAGACCCGCTTTGACGATCGCCAGTTCCTCCGGTTTCAGGGCAAACGGCTTGATATTCTTTCCTAGCAGGATCCCAAGCGCATACAAGGCTTTTTGGTCCTCAGTGTCGAGCTTCGGCGACGCGGAAGCATCGGGACGCGAGGTTTGTGCGCAGGCAATCATCGAACAGAAACAAAAGGAGAGCGTAAGAAAATGGACCGTCTTCTTCATCATAGGAAATCAGAATACCTCTTTCCGACTGCTTTCGAAAGCGCGTCGCATTCTTTGCCCTGGGGAAGGGCACAGAACCTGCCAAGTTCCTGTGCTTTCAGGAAGACCATCGAGCGCTCCCCAAATCACGGAAAATACTTTTCCCACATCCTCTCCAGTGTGGGAGTATCAAGTTCCGATTGGCCCGAAGAGTCCGGCGGGAATTCGGGGAAGTTGGGCGTCGACTCCTGTCATCTGGAGTAAGTTGACTTCCATTCAAAGCCATCCTGATAATAGATCGGAAATTCGGAGGAATGGAATGGCGGAGATTAGGCTTCACGAAGGTGAATCCATTGAAAATGCGTTGCGTCGCTTTAAGCGTAAGGTGATGCAGGAAGACATTATCAAGGAGGTTAGAAAACACTCCTTCTATTTGAAGCCGGGAGAAAAGAAACGCATCAAACAAGCATTAGCTCGGAAACGCAGCCGGAAGAAAGTGCGTCGCGAACCCCAGGAAGATCGAAAGTAGTCGACCACTGTCGCTACTGTTAATGGATGACGATCATCTTCTGGACCGGTGGATCGGCTTCAGCACATCGCAAGCCAAAGCCCGCTGGATCCCGGTGTCAACGTTGATTGTGAATCCCACGTACCTACCAACACCGCAGGCTCCGGTCCACTCCGGGCCCAGTACCGCCGATTCAAGCCCGGTCGCTATGACCAACCGTAGCCGCTGATGCGCTCCACGCCAATGCGTACGATCACCCGCTTTTCGTTGGGTTGCCGATATGGATATTTCTCAACGCCCAAAAAGCGTTTAGCAAGCTTGTCAATGTGCGCGTCGGCACCTTCGTCGGTCACGCGTGCTTTTCCGTGAAACACTGCGTACGTCTGAGGATTATTACGGTCTTGCACTGAAACAATCACGCGGGGATTGCGGCGTATATTGTCGGGTTTCCTTCGTCCTTCAGCGGTGTTAAAAAGCAGCTCGTCGCCATCCACGTCCATCCAAACCATCGTAAGTTCGGGCCTGCCGGCAGGGTTGAACGTCACAACGTGACCATAAGCCTTATCCTCGAGTATTTTCTTCAAGGCCTGAGGAATCTTGACTGCCATCGTCTGACTCCTTTCTCATGTTTGGTCTGTCTGATCATTTTCCGGGAAGATACCGGAGCTAAGCAACTTTCTATTTCGCTGGGTCCGGGCTCAGCCACTCAATTCGACGTTCGATGGAATCCACACCCTCCCGGAGCAGGCATTCGCGCGTGAGTTCAGTGTCCCCCGCGGACCTTCGACCTGCGTTTTCGCGAGAACAGACGATTTAATTCCGGCGAAAATTCCTTCAGGGTATTAGCGGTCATATCCACGCCGATTTGAATACCCAATTTTGTTGCGGCGTCGGACGCATTCCGATTGTCCGGATAATATGCGTTTGAAATTGCAAGACGGATTGGAGTTTGTCAACTGCCCCTCGCCTCCAAAGAGAGCACCTAGAACAACCGCTCCCGGATCGAACGAGTCTTGGCTCGCTATCTTGAATTTTTGCCTCGGAGTGAGCGGCTTGTAGTCTTTCAAAGTGGGAGTGGTGCGGAAGTTCGGAACAATTCCAAGGATTCGTTTGGGAGCAAGCTCCTGGCGAATTGCGGGTTATGGACCTCGTTTGATTTCACCTGTGGGTCATCACAATAAGGGGGATCGCAAGCCTTGGCAGGCATGACCTAGTATATCCCGATGGGTAAAGGACGGTTGGAAGCATTCAGTGATGGGGTCATCGCAATTCTAATCACGATCATGGTGCTGGAACTGAAAACGCCGCGAGGAACGGACTGGCGCGCCCTCCAGTCCACAATTCCGCCACTGCTTTTGTATCTGTTGAGTTTCATTTTCTTGGGAATTTATTGGAACAACCATCACCACATGCTCCATACATGTGAGCGTGTGAACGGCAACATACTCTGGGCGAACATGCATTTGCTGTTTTGGCTATCCCTGGTGCCGTTCGTGACCACTTGGGTCGGTCAAAATCAGCTTGCACCATTTCCGACGGCAATCTATGGCGTCGTTTTCATTATGGCCGCCCTGGCGTACACGATCCTTCAGCACTGCATTATTCGCTCTCAAGGGCCGCGTTCTAAACTCGCTACGGCAGTAGGTAACGATGTGAAAGGAAGGATGTCGTTGGCGCTGTACGCGTTCGGGATTGCCACGGCATTGTTCGGCCATCCGAGGCTTGCAGCAGGTTTATACGTCCTCGTCACCATATTGTGGTTGGTTCCGGACCCGCGCATCGAGTCGAGAGTAGACCGCGTTTAAGAAAAATCCGGAAAAATATGTGAAGTTTCTCGGTTCGTCATCGATACGTTTTTCGCGGCGGCTATTGTGCCCGTAGTGCCTTATGCTAACAAGATCATGAGGCGTGCAGGATGGCAAGGGACAGAGACCCACTTTCGATTATGCGCGAGCACGATTTTTGCGAAGCGCTATCGTGGCTTATGAAGCATTCGATCGCTTCTCTGGTCGTTAGGGGTTCATAATGCCCTCGTCACCATTCACAGCGGCAAGCAAGTCGCGCATTTTGACTACGAAATTTAATAGTCTTGACGAGCATCCCATGAGGCTGCGAAGAACGCGATTCTCCTCAATCAAATATCCGACGACTCGCTGTTGACGCTGATTCAGCCAGCCGGCGATGGAAATGAGGAGAAACGAAAATGTTCCGACCCGCTCGGATCGGGGCAGCCTATCACGCCCAATTTTGCTGTTGCGCGCTTGTAACGACCCGAACGCGTTTTTGGATACTATGCGCTCTGGACTAACAATTTTGATCCGCCCTCAAAAAGCACTTCCACCTTCGTCCCGTCTTTGACGGCTGTCGCGACGCCGATACCGAAGCTTGGATGCTGCAGGACGTCGCCAGGCTCGTACTTTTCCTTCGGTGAATAAATCTTCGCCGCCGCCATGTCGCTGCCCTTGATCAGCGTCTTGTAGCGGCTCGGGCGCACCTTGCCCGACGCAGCGGCTTTACCCGGTTCGTTGGGTTTGTATGTGTGAACTGCATTGCACGTGTTGCAATGCACGCGCGCGGGCTTGTCACCGACCATGGCTTCGATCGTGTGCGCGAGGATCATTTTGCATTTGCCGCACCAGCTCTCGATGGTGCCGCCGAGTTCTTTTTTGCTCATTTCACTTTCCATATAATTTGTGCGTCCAAAGAGAATAACGCAGATAACCTGCCGCGGCTCAATCATTCGTACTATCTCGATCGCCGGCCGAAACGGCCCGCCGCAGATAGAGGCTTGAAATCAACCGATCGCCCTCTACAGATTTCGGCGGCGCGACCGGCCGGCGATCAGTTTCACGAGCGATCCGCCGTGCGGCAGCACCAGTGCGTCGGTCCGAATGACAAATCCTCCACATCAGAACGGGAAAGCGATGGGCGCGATGGCGACCGTCAGCGCCATCACCAGCAGGTCGAGCGGCACGCCGATTCGCACGAAGTCGCTGAATCGATAGCCGCCGACGCCGTAGACCATCAAATGCGTTTATCGCGAACAGCACGGAGATGTCGAGGCTGGGGCGCGCGTTCGACGGAGCAGCAGTTGGTCACGACCATCGCGCCGGCCGCAATCCACGCCGCATGCATCATCGTCACGCGGGTGAACGGTTCGAGCACGGCCGCGATGGCCATTGCCGCGAGGAGGCCGAGGGCGACCGAGCCGCGGTCGCGGCGCGGCGGCGCGGAACGTAAGAAGACCGCGAAGTTACCCGCGAGTCGGGGTCTGGTCTTTCACACCCGGTACTCCACGTGCCGCGGACAACGCCGGCATTCAACAAACTCACCTTGGGCTGGCGACTTGTCCATTCTGAATAAAGATGGTGACGCCGCCACTGAAGTGCAGCGTCTCGCCCGTGCTAGTGACGATGGAAACCGTTGGCGAGCCGAACTGCCCCACGACCTGCGCACGGGGTGTCCCGATTGGGGGCAGGCCCGCCACAAAAGCCCTCTGTCGCGGAACGAGAATCTGTCCCGGAAAGAAGCCAGGAAAGACAGTCCGTCCAGGAACGATGCTCTGCCCCGGAGCTACAATCTGGCCTGGAAAGAAGACCTGTCCGGGAACGATGACCTGGGGAACCGCGCAGCAACCGAATACGAGGCGACCGAAACCGGGAGATACTCCGAATCCGCCGGGGTTCACAATGAAGGGCATTTGAGCTGCAGGAAAACCAAACGTGGATGACGCTACTCCAAATGGTACCGACAGGGGTTGGGCAAAACCTGGGGTGACCACGGGGCCGCGGAACGCTGGCGCGATTCCGACGCGAAATCCAATTCGTTGCGCCATCAGATTTCCGACACTGAGAACCGCCACCAAAGCGGAAAACAGGGCTAGGATACAAACTCTTCGGATATTCATACGACACCTGTCAATCAGGAGTCTACAGCACTGTTGAAGGAATGCGTATTGGAAATGTGCGCGGTAAATTCCGCCGGTATGGCCTCGCCGGGAAAGACCATCACTTTTGAGCCAGTGATTCCCGCCGGTTGCTCCGTTCTTCTTCAAGCAACTGCGAGGCTCCGTCATCCGCGGCCGGCCTGAATTGCAAAGCTACTCGGAAAAGGAGCCCCCAGGGCGTTGTGCGTTTCCATCCGGACCGACAACCTTGACCTTATCGTAACTGTATTCAATCTGCATCCTGAAATTTCCAGCCAGCCGGATGTCACTTGATGAGTCGATCCTGTAGGAGAGCCAGACACCCTCGGTGGGGTGCATGCGCTTGTCGATCTTCACATTCGACAACCAAAACGAAGGGCGTTTTGCGGGCACGCTTTCGACGCGAGCGATTCCGTAATCGGCGGCATCGATCCTAGAACAGGCCCCCGAACAGGTCCAAGCGGTGCATGCAGAGTTGATCGACGGCGGAGCAGAACTGCTCGCGGTCTCGACCGAATCAATGGGTCTGCTGAACAAATATCTGGAGAACAAGATCCTTGGACCGAGGTTTCAAAATGACATGCTTCATATTGCACTCGCAACGATTGCAAATGTTGACGTTTTGGTCAGCTGGAACTTCCGGCACATCGTCCGGCTCGACAAGATTCGGCTGTTTAACTCCGTCACTATAGATGTGGCACGGGTTATTCCCCTCTGAGAAACTGACGACCCCGCTTGCGAACGACAATGTGGCGCCGGCATATCGGTCCTAAATTAGCAGCGATTGGCCTCGGCTGGGTAAACTTTCACTGCGAAATCCCACTCGTCGTTAATGCGCGCTCAGGCGGTGGATCTGAAAGTTGTGGCCGACCAGCAAGGTCATACGTTGAATGTGAATTTGAACGTCTATACAGAAACTTCACTTGAACGCAGGATCGAAGCCGCTCAACAGTTCGAATCTGCGATGGTGAATGGAATTCCGCTTAATGCGGTAATTTCGCGGTAACGCCGTGGAGAGCGGTTTCCAAGTTATTGAAAGGAAAGAGTGGGAGACGGGGATCGAACCCGCGACGTCCAGCTTGGGAAAATGGGCGACGATTGAATCTAAAGAACAATCGCGCCTATGGCACGCGTTTCTGGCTCAGGAAATCGCTGCATTTTCCACTTTTCGAAATCGACAACCTCTGAATGGGATACAAATGGGATACGCCCTCTGTTTGGTCCATCTTGCCGACGAGTCGCGATTGCTAGCTGAGCACCTTGGCAGAAACATTTGACCAGATTGGTAAGCAACCTTACGATGGGACTCAGGAGCTGTTATGAAAACGATACCTCTAAAACCCGAGCGCCAAGCGGAATTGGAAGAATTCGCGCGGCGGCGTGGAAAGACTCCCGCTGAAGCGCTCGACGAGGCTTTGGCCACCTATCTGGAATGGGAAAGCCAAGATTTTGAAGAAGCCATTCGAGGTATCCAGTATCCAGCAGGGGTATGACGACGTGAAAGCCGGCCGCACGCCGACCAGTTCCTCAGCGATATACGTCGCAAGCATGACATTTCGCGTTGAGATTTCGGCACAGGCCGAACGCGACGCCGAATCAATTCTGGAATGGCTTCTCGCCGAACACGCTGGGCGAGCAGGCATGGACTGGTTCCTTGCACTGGATGATGCATTTGCTTCATTGGCCGAATTCCCCGAACGCTGTCCGGTTGCGCCGGAAAGTGCGCGTTTTCCTTTTGAGGTGCGTCAGCTCCTCTACGGACGGAAACCTCATCTTTACCGCATACTGTTCACCATCGAAGCCGACACTGTACATGTCCTGCATATCCGCCACGGTCGACGAAAAGCTGTTGTACCAAGCGAGTAAGATGAAAGGCACCAAAGAACCTTTTTCAGCTTCAGAACGCTTTTCCCTTGTACTCTCGTTAGTGCGGGAGATTGAAGGTGATACTTGACCAAGAGCATCCTCAGTCGATCGTTCCTATATTGTCGATAAGAGTTTCCTGCTCTACCCAAGCATTTGCGCTCTGAATAGCCTTAAGTGTATCGGCGAGCGCTATAGCGGGATGAAGCGTCAGATCCCGACGGATGGCGGCTAGCTGATCGGGATCGAGTGGGCATTTTGATTTGGCGGCCCTGAGGGTTTCTGGATCCATCAAGACGGGTACTGCATTTGGGGCGACCCGCAGAATGCTGCGAGCGATGCGAACTCCTCCGAGATCCACATCGCACCAGATCCTAACTGCCGCCTTGCTCTCTGCAGCTTTTCGGATCACATGAAGCACTCCTTTCCCGGGAAATCCTGACGACCACAGAACCAGTAGTTGCCGCTTCTCTGCAATCAGGTCCACGCAGGCTTCAAACGGCGTGAGATTCTCAACAATAAGTACTCCACCGGGCGGCACTTCGATTGAATCGATCCGAAGCGCATCGGTCCGCGAGAGACCGAGGTAGTGAAATGGACTCAGATCCAGTGCGCCGTGGGGAAGACGAAGAATTCCACTGCCGCCCATCATTACTGTTTGTCCGGAATCGCGAATACCAAGGCGCTCGAGTGAGCCGACAATCCGTTCGAGCCGACGGCGCATTCCGATCAGCGCTTTCGAATGTCCGAGTACTTTCGCGGAGAACAATCGGGCTGGGATGATTTCAGCATCTTCGACGAGGCGCGCCAACGCTCGGAGCACTCTCACTGTGCGATAGTCCAGTAACTGGGCGGCGTCCGATTGAATCAGATCCGCAATCGCCTGGGCTTCCGGATGCTCAAAGCCCACCAGCTGACGGCGAGCCTCGTCGAGCGCAACTCTTCTTAGTTGCTCCGCCCCGGGCTCGCCCGTTTCCGCGAGCCGTGATCGATCGATAACGCGAATCGCTGTCAGATGCAGCGCTCCCGAGCGCGGTTGATATATCAGCCGAATGCCGCCATATTCCGCTAACCGTTCGATGTCCGCTTCCGTCCTGGCACCTCCAAGCTGGCGGATCAGCGGTTCGGCGCGAATCAGATCACGCGTTTGAAACAACGTTTCCAATTTGCGCGCGAGCCCGCGAACATAGATGTCTGGATTGCTCACATCTCCAGCGGACTCTTTCTCGACCGCCAGAATGCGGCGAAATCGTCCGATTCGTTCCGTGCCGCAGGACTCACATGTGCTAATTCTCTCGATCTCACGTTCCTGAAACGCGCCACTGCGGCGCCAGTTACCTTCCTTCTTGATGTATCGAAAGCGGCAGACGTGCGTCGGCGGCGCGCTCATATTCTTGATGGCTGCGCCTTCCCTTGAGGCTGCGCGCTATCGCGCTTGCGCTGCGTTTCGGACTTGAATTTGCATTCGTTCATACTCGTGCCACGATCGGACGGGGTGCATAGGACTCATTGGGGCTCTTCTTACGAAGCACGACGAGCAGTGAAGCGGGATCGAGTTGTCCCCGATCGAGTGTTGTCGGCACCGTAATCAAAAACTGTGAGCCGCTTCCACGGAGAAACCGTCCGACTTCGTCCACCCGATCGAGAGACAGGTGAGCGAACGGCTCATCGACGATGAAGAAGCTGTCACCTTCAGTCTCGGCCATCGCCATAAGCAGGATCAGTCCCGCAATGACCTGCTGACCTCCACTGTGAGCGGTGTCCCCGATCTCCGTTGGCGGCTTCCCGTCAAACCCGATCCGTACATGGATGGCTGCATCGTCGATGGACTTGTCTTCGTTTTCGAGCTGGGGCAGCTCGATCTCCAACTTTGCTTGAGCAATTTCCGCGAGGCCGTACGCACGCCGGCGGTAGTCGTGAAGGGTGCTGCGGATCACCTGGAGGTAATCGCCCCGGCATTGATCGAGCTCCAACTTCGCTTCATCCGCCTCACCCTGCCTCGCCGCAACGTGCTTCTCAAGTTCCTCTATATTGCGGCGAATCAACTTTTCCTCTTCGCGGATGGTAGCTTCGGGAATCGGACCCTGCGATTTGAAGAGCTCCAGCCTTTGGCGTGTTTCACGCACGTCGCGCTCAGCGAGCTCGGGAGAAATCGTGATCGCACCAGCCTCGGCAAGTACGCGTGTTTCCGCAGGACACTTCGCCGCAAAATCTCTTATTTCAGGTGTCAGCGAAGCCAATCGAGCTTCTCCTTCGACCGTCGACGCGCGATTGCTTTCGAGTTCGCCTTTGCGAGCATCAAGCTCGGAGCCCTTTTTTGTTAGTTCGAACTCTGTCCTCTGGACTTCCAGCTGCAATTTCGCTTTGGCGTTGTTCGCTGCTGTCCAGTCTTGATCTCTTTCTGCAAAGGATTCGTTTGCGGCAGCCAGCTCCGCCTCTAGAATTGGCTGTTCATCCAATAAGTCTGCCAATTGTGCGCGCCTTTGCTGAAGTTCGATGCGGCTCTTCAATTCCTCGGTCCTTGCCCGGCTTTGCCGTCCGCGTTCGGCAGACGCGGCCGCCCGCTGTTCCGTATCGAGAAGCTGGGAACGAGCGGATTCCAGTTGTGTTCGTATTGCGTTCCCCCCGAGCGCATAACTGTCGACTCTCGAAACCCAGGTTCCATAGATATCTTCTCGAACTTCGTTCTCTGAAAGCCGCACGGACTTCAACCATTCGCTCAGCCATGCAGGTGCGCCGGCGTTGGCGCGGATCGGTCCTGAATTAAGAGGCTCGCGAAGCTCTGCTGCTGTGATTGGTCCCGGAAAAGAATGTTGGCGCGCGATTTCGATGGCCCTCGGCAATTCATTCGGCGGAACGCACAAAGCAAAGCGCAGGGGGCCGAGGGCGGATTCGATCGCGAGAGTCGACTCCGGCTTCACCACTTCAACGACGGCCGCAGCGATCGTGGCCTCGATCCGATCCGCCGACAGTGCGTCTATCGTCTTCTGAACTTCCCTAGGAAAGACGCGAACTCCACGCTCGAGAGCACGGATCTGTTCTCGAAGATTATTTCCCTCAGCGGCAAGCGTGGCGGACTGTTCCTCCTGTCTGAAGCTCTCACGTTGTTCAGACTCCAGTGCTTCGGTAAGAGACGAAAGGCCTTCTTCCGGTATGGCCTGGAGCTCGGTAATGCGGTCTCGTTTCTCCTCCAGTCTATCGGTAAGAATGGCCAGTTGCCTTTGAATGGCATCCCGCGATTCGGTGGCTGTCTT
>Ga0209157_1002138_pt1 | contig 15932 bp, 14 predicted proteins | sample GraSoiAngelo_135_FD_185892 | JGI IMG/M metagenome (GOLD analysis project Ga0209157, IMG submission 185892) | Grasslands soil microbial communities from the Angelo Coastal Reserve, California, USA - 14_0929_05_40cm (SPAdes) (version 2) | ecosystem: Environmental > Terrestrial > Soil > Grasslands ...
GAAGGACAAGCTCGAGGGGATCAACGGCGACAAGGAAGCCGCGGTGCGCGATCAGAACTTCGAGAAGGCGGCCTCGCTGCGCGACTCCGAGCGCGAGCTGCAGGCGGAGATCCGGCGCAAGCAGGAAGAGTGGGAGCGCGAGCGGCAGACCCGCCGGCCGACGATCAACGAAGAAGGCGTGGCGTTCATCGTGTCGCGCTGGACGGGGATTCCGGTGACGCGCTTGCAGGAAGCGGAGACCGCGCGCCTCCTGCGCATGGAGGACGAGCTGCATCAGAGCGTCGTCGGCCAGAACGAAGCCATTCAGGTGATCTCGCGCGCCATCCGCCGCAGCCGGGCGGGGCTCAAGGATCCCAAGCGTCCCATCGGCTCGTTCATCTTCAGCGGCCCGACGGGCGTCGGCAAAACCGAATTGGCGCGCGCGCTGGCGCGCTTTCTGTTCGCCGATGCTCAGGCGCTGATCCGCGTCGATATGTCGGAGTACATGGAGAAGTTCTCGGTGAGCCGCCTGATCGGTGCGCCGCCGGGATACGTCGGCTACGAAGACTCCGGGACGCTCACCAAGGCGGTGCGGCGCAAGCCCTACTCGGTCGTGCTGCTCGACGAAATCGAGAAGGCGCACCCCGACGTGTTCAACATCCTGCTGCAGGTGCTCGACGAGGGGCACCTGACGGACAACTATGGCCGGCTGATCGACTTCAAGAACACCGTTGTGATCATGACCTCGAACGTGGGCGCCCGCGACGTCGTGAAGGGCAAGACGCTCGGCTTCGGCCAGCCCGATGCCAAGAACGAGTTCGAACGGATGTCGGAGAAGGTGAAGGAAGAGGTCAACAAGGTCTTCAATCCCGAGTTCCTGAACCGGCTGGACGACGTGATCGTCTTCCACTCGCTCACCCGGGAGCACATCGCGTTGATCGTGGCCATTCTGGCGCGCGACGTGCAGAAGCGGCTCGGCGAGGAGGAGCTGACGCTGCGGCTGACGCAGGGCGCGACCGATTTCCTGGTCGATCACGGCTACGATGAGCACTTCGGCGCGCGGCCGCTCCGGCGCGCCATTCAGAAATACGTCGAGGACCCGCTGTCGGAGAAGATCCTCGTCGGGGATTTCGCCAAGGGCGACGAAATCGAAGTGGACGTCGCTCCCGACAAGGAGCGCCTGGGGTTCAAGGCACTCTCCGGCTCGAAGGCGTGACCCGCCGGCTCACTCTCTCCATCTTCCTGAGTCTCGCCGCCGTCGCCCCGGGCCTGTGCGTCGCACAGGCCGGAGCGCCTGCCGCGACGCAGACGTCCCCGCCGGCCCCGGACTCGATCGCGGTGGTGGGGAACCGGCGCAATACCGCCATCACGGTCATCCAGATTAGCGGCCTCGTGCCGGGCCGGGCGCTCAACTATCGCGAGGTCCAGCGCGCCATCCAGGCGCTCTACACCAGCGGCCAGTTCGACGACGTCGCGATGACCCAGTCGCGGACCCAGGGCGGCAAGAACGTGCTCGTGATCCACGTGCACGAGCGGCCGCAGCTCGTGAAGTGGGCGATCCGCGGCGTGCAGCGCCTGTCGGAGCACAGCGTGCGCGACAAGGTGGCGTTGGCCGAGGGCCGGCCGCTCGACATCGCGAGCGTCGAGCGGGCCCGCGCGCGCATCGACTCGCTGTACCACGCCCGGGGCTACTACCTCGAGCGCGCGAAGCCGCTGTTCATCTATGAGCGGGATTCCGCCGCCGTGCGCGTGATCTTCGACATCGACGAAGGCCGCCGCGTCGCGATCGCGCAGGTGGATATTCAAGGCAACACCCACTTCACCGACGAGCAGATCACGGCGCAGATGAAGTCGCGCCCGGAAGGATTTTGGTGGTTCCGCTCGGGCGAATACAACGACGACAAGATCGCTGAAGACCTGCGGCAGACGCTGCCGGCCTTTTACGGGAAACAAGGCTTCGTGGACTTTCAGGTGCTCGACGACACGCTGGTCGTCAGCGAGCAGACGGGGAAGGCCACGCTGGTCGTGCGCGTCAGCGAGGGCGAGCCGTACCACATCGGATCGTTCGAGATCGTCGGCAACCGGCGGTTTTCGACCGACGAGCTACAGACGTTCTATCCGTTCGCGGGCGAGCAGCGTACCGGCCTGCTGGGCCTCGGGGGGCGGCGCCCCATCGTCTATTTCGACGACCAGATGTGGCAGGACGCGACGCGGAAACTGCAGACGCTCTATTACAACAACGGCTACATCTACGTCAATGTGCGGAACGACGAGATCCGACGCATCGCGCCCGACGGCAAGCCGGTCGTCGACCTGCGGTGGGTGATCACGGAGGGGCAGCCGGCCATCGTCAATCACGTTGAGATCCGCGGGAACGACGTCACGCACGACCGCGTGATCCGCGAAGCCATCGTGATGGTCCCGGGCGACGTCTTCCGGCAGGATGCGCTGATCGCGTCGTATCAGCGCGTGTCGAACCTCGGCTTTTTCAATCAGCCGATGCCGTTCCCGGATACCAAGCCCGCGAACGACCAGGGCGATATCGACGTCATCTTCCGCGTGAGCGAAAAACGGACCGGGAACATCAACTTCGGCGCGTCGGTGGGGCAGGGCACCGGCGTCGGCGGGTTCCTCGGCCTCGATGAGCCCAACCTGTTCGGCCAGGGCAAGCGCGGGCGCTTCCAGTGGCAGTTCGGCAAGAACATCAACGATTTCGACGTCTCCTTCACCGATCCCGCGGTGCACGAGTCGCGCATCTCGGCGACGGTGGACCTGCATAACCAGCGCGTGCGGTACGTGATCGCCAACGTCGGGCGGCTGCGGCGGCGTGGCGCGAGCCTGCAGCTCGGATTCCCGGTCTTCGGTGACAATTACACGCGGCTCTACCTCTCGTACGGCATCGATCAGCAGAGCTTCACCGGCTCGTCGACGAATACCGCCTTCACCAACGCGTTCCGCTGCAACGACTGCGTGCGCTCGACGGTGGGCGCGCAGCTCATGCGCGACACTCGGATCGACCTGCCGTTCCCGACGGCCGGGACAATGGTGCAGTTCGGGCTCTCCCAGAGCGGCGGGATCCTCGGTGGCAAGGGGAACTTCCAGCGCGTTGACGCCGAGGGGCATTTCTACGCCCCGATCGGCACGCTCGGCAATCCCGCCAGCTCGCCCGTGAAGTTCGTCCTCGGCTTCTCGACGCGGTCCGGATTCGTGTTCGGCAGCTCGCCGTTCTTCGAGCAGCTGTTCACGCTGGGCGGCACGCAGTTCTTCATTCCGCTGCGCGGCTATGACGAGGCCTCCGTCACGCCGTTCGGGTACGATCCGCAGGCCAGCAACAATGGCGCGAGCCCCAACGCCTTCGGGAAGGCGTTCTTCACGATGACGGGCGAGATCGGCATGCGCGTGTCGCAGATGCTATACCTGTCGGCCTTCTTCGACGCCGGCAACGTCTGGTCCCGGCCCGCGCAATACGATCCCACACGGCTGTTCCGCGGCGCCGGCATCGGGGCCGCCGTGATCTCGCCGCTGGGGCCGCTGGGGATCGATTACGCCTACGGCTTCGACAAAGTCGATCTCTTCGGGCGGCCCGCGCCCAGCTGGAAACTGCACTTCAAGCTCGGCAACTTCTTCTAAGCCACGCACCACCACACCACGCCCCACACCCGGAGTCTTTGCATTATGCAGCGTCTCGTGCTCGTTTCACTTGCCGCCGTCACTGCAGTCAGTCCGCTGTCGGGGCAGGGTCCTTCTTCGACCGCGGGCTCCGCGCCTGTGGCCAAGATTGCCTTCATCAGCTCTCAGGAAATCCTGCGGAAGACGCCCGGGTACGCGGTGGCTGAATCGACGTACCGCAAGGAGCTCCAAGTCGCCCAAAATGAAGTGCAAAGATTGTCCCAACAAGTCGATTCGGCGAGGGAAATGTTGGATCAGCAGTCGCTCGTGCTGTCGCCTGCGGCGCGGGCCGCGAAGCTGAAGGACCTGCAGACGATGCAGCAGCGCATGGACCAGCGCTCGAACGAGCTCCAAGATCGCCTGCAGCAGCGGGAGCAGGAGCTGCTCGGCCCGCTCCGCGCGCGCATCAACTCCGTGCTGCAAGGCATCCGCGCCGAGATGAACTATTCGCTGATTCTCGATGCGGACGCGGGGGGCGGACTCATCGCCGCGATGGATCCCGCGCTCAACATCACGCCGCGGGTGCTGCAGCGCCTCTCGCAGGCGCAGTAGCTCACCACGCGCACACTCGCCGCTAGTGCGATCGCGGCGCTCACCGGTGGCAAACTGGTGGGCCCGGGAACCACGACAGTCGCCGGGATCGCGCCGCTGGAGCGCGCGGGTCCCGGCGATCTGTCTTTTCTTGCTTCGCCCCGCTACGCGCCCTACTTTGAGCGCACGAGCGCGTCGGTGGTGCTGGTCGCACCGGCGCTCGCAGGGACGAACGGCGGCCCCGAAACGCGCATCATCGTTCCCGATCCGTACGCGGCGCTGCTGGTGGTGCTCCCGGTGCTGTATCCGCAGGCGGTCTGGGAAGCGGGCGTCCATCCGACGGCGGTCATCGGCCGCAGGGCGACGTGGCAGGAGCCGATCGCGATCGGGCCGCATGCCGTCATCGGGCATGAGGTGCAGCTCGGGCGCAACGTGCGCATCGGGGCGGGGTGCGTGCTCGGGGACGGCGTCGCCGTCGGCGATGACACGGAGCTCTATCCCGGCGTCACGCTCTACGCGGGCACGGCGCTCGGCAAACGGGTGATCGTGCACGCGGGCGCGGTCCTTGGCAGCGACGGTTTCGGCTACATCCCCGGCAAGGACGGCGAGGCGCACCGCAAGATTCCGCACGTCGGGCGCTGTCTCATCGGGGATGACGTCGAGATCGGGGCGAACACGTGCATCGACCGGGGCAGTGTGGACGATACCGTGATCGGGTCCGGCACCAAGATCGACAACCTCGTCCACATCGCCCACAACGTACGGATCGGCGCGCGCTGCCTGATCATGGCACTGGCGGGAATCGCCGGCAGCGTGCAGGTGGAGGACGACGTGATCATCGCCGGACAGTGCCCGCCGAGGCGACGATGTTCGGCACGCCGTCACGGGCGCATCGCGAGTTTCTCCGCGGCCAAGTGGCGCTGTACCGGTTGGCGAAGATCGTCGACGAGCTCGAAGCCTTGGTGCAGGCCAAACCCGAAAGCGCTCCCCCTGCCACCCCCGACGCCCCAGAGCGCTAGACGCTCGGTGACGCGCCCCTCGGGCGTTCGCGGCACGGGGCTGCACACAGGCGCCGAGACGGAAGCGACATTCCTGCCGGCGCCGGCAGGACAGGGCATCGTGTTTCGGCGCACCGATCTCCCCGGCAAGCCCGTGGTCCCGGCGCGCCTGACCGAAGTCGAGGCGGTCGAGCGGCGGACCGCGATCGGGCACGGCGCCGCGACGATTCACACGGTCGAGCACCTGCTCGCGGCCGTCGCCGCACACGTGATCGACGACCTCACGATCGAGCTCACCGGCCCCGAGCCGCCGATATTGGACGGCAGCGTGCAGCCGTACTTCGAGGCGCTGGCCAAAGCGGAACCCGCGCCCGTCGGTGGGGAGCCGGCGGTCCTGACGGTCACGGCGCCCTTCACCGTGACCGACAAAGATGCGGCGTACGTGGTCGCCCCGGCGAAGACGTTGCGGCTCACGGTCTCGATCGAGTGGCCGCACCCGCTGATCGGGCGGCAGGCGGGGTCGTACGAAGTCACGCCCGAGATCTTCGCGACCGAGCTCGCGCCGGCGCGCACGTTCGGGTTCACGCACGAGGTGGCGGAGCTCCAGGCGCGCGGCCTCATCAAGGGGGCGTCGGCGGGGAATGCGATCGTGCTCGACGATCGCGGCGTGGTGAACGGCGGGCAGTTGCGCTGGCCGGACGAATTCGTGCGGCACAAGGCGGCGGACATCGTGGGTGACCTGGCGCTGACCGGCGCCCGGATTCAGGCTCATGTGGTGGCGACGCGGCCCAGCCATGGCGGCAACATCGCGCTGGCGCGCGCGCTCGATCGCGCAGGGAGGCGCACCGGAATGCCGGCGATGGACATCAGCAAAATCATGGATTACTTGCCGCATCGCTATCCGTTCCTGCTGGTGGACCGGATCGTCGAAGTGGAAGGACAAAAGCGCATCGTGGGCATCAAGAACGTCACGATCAACGAGCCGTTCTTCCAGGGACACTTCCCGGGCCATCCCATCATGCCCGGCGTGCTGATCATCGAAGCGATGGCGCAGGTGGGCGGGATGCTGCTGATGAGTCACTTCGAAGGTCAAGATACGACGAACAAAGTCGTGTACTTCATGTCGCTCGACAAGGTGAAGTTCCGGCGGCCGGTCGTGCCCGGCGATCAGATCCGGTTCGAGCTGGAGATGCTGCAATTCCGCGGCAAGACGTGCCGCATGAAAGGCGCCGGATTCGTGGACGGCCAGGTGGTGGCCGAGGCGGAGATGATGGCGATGGTGGTCGACCGGTGATCCACCGGACCGCGCTGATCGACCCGACGGCCGAGCTCGGTCCCGACGTGTCGGTCGGGCCGTATTGCGTGATCGGCCCGCGCGTGACCGTGGGCGAGCGCTGCAGCATCGCGGCGCATGCCGTCATCGAGCGCAACACGCGTGTCGGGGACGGCGTGAAGATCGGCTACGGCACGGTGATCGGCAACGATCCCCAGGACCTCAAGTACAAGGGCGAAGAGACGTGGGTGGAGATCGGCAACGGCACGATCATTCGTGAGTATTCCACGATCAATCGCGGCAGCACGGCGACCGGGAAGACGACGATCGGTGCGCGGTGCTTCCTGATGACCTACGTCCACATCGCGCACGACTGCGTGATCGGTAACGACGTGATCATCGCGAACGCCGTCCAGATGGCCGGGCACGTGACCGTCGACGACCGCGCGATCATCAGCGGCCTGGTGCCGATTCATCAATTCGTGCGGATCGGGACCTACTCGTTCGTCGGCGGCGGGTCACGGGTCAATCAGGACGTGCCGCCCTACACCAAGGCGGCGGGAAACCCGGTCCACCTGTACGGACTCAATTCCGTCGGCTTGCAACGCGCGGGTTTTGCGCCCGAGGTCAAGCTCGCGCTGAAACGAGCCTACCGGCTGGTGTTCAACTCCGATCTGACGGTGAGCCAGGGTGTCGCCCGGGCCCGCACTGAGCTGCCGCAGGTGCCGGAGGTGGAGACGTTCCTGCGCTTCATCGAGGCTTCGCAGCGCGGGGTGATGGTGTGAAGCGCGGCGCGGCCGTCCGACCCGTGCGGGTGGGTGTCGTAGGGGCAGGCGCGCTCGGCTTTCACCACATCCGGCTCCTCAAGAAAATCGCGGGCGCCGAGCTCGTGGGCTTCTACGACCACAATCCCACGCGGGCCCCGTACGTCGCCCAGGAACTCGAAACGACCGCCTTCCCCTCGCTCGAGGCGTTGCTGGATCGTGTCGAGGCGATCACCGTCGTGGTGCCCACGCCTGCGCATGTCGAAGTGGCGCTGCCGGTCCTCGAGCGGGGGTTGCACGCCCTGGTCGAGAAACCCCTCGCCGATACGCTGCCCGGTGCCGAGCAGCTGGTGCAGACGGCCAGGGAACGCGGGCTGTTTCTCCAGGTCGGGCATGTGGAGCGATTCAATCGCGCGGTCCGAGCAGCCGCGCCCTACCTTGAGGAGCCGCGGTTCCTGCAGACCGAGCGCCTGGCACCCTTCCAGTCTCGCGGCACCGACGTGGCTGTGATCCTCGATCTCATGATTCACGATCTCGATCTGGTACTGGAGCTCGTGCGCTCCGAGGTCGGCGAGGTGCGAGCGACGGGCGTCCCGATCCTCACGCCCCACGTGGACATCGCGAATGCCCGGGTCGAGTTTGTCAACGGCGCGGTCGCCATCATCACGGCGAGCCGCGTGTCGCGCGAGCGCACGCGCAAGCTGCGCATTTTCCAGCCGACCGGGTACTTCTCGCTGGACCTGGCGCAGGGCAACGGGCACTTCTACCGGCTGAAGTCGGGCTGGCAGGGCTTTGGCGCCACGCGGATCGAGGAGATCGTCGAACACGTCAAGCTCGACGCGCCCGAAGCGGAGCCGCTCCAGCTCGAGCTCGAAAGCTTCCTGCGCGCGGTGCGGGGCGATGGTGACGTCGTCGTCACCGGCGCCGCCGGGCTGCAGGCGCTGACGCTCGCCTACCGCGTGGCCGACGCGATCAGCGCATCGCCGCTCGCCGCCGCGCGGCCGTGACGCGGATCTACATCTCGGCCGGGGAGCCGTCGGCCGACGCCCACGCCGCGGCCGTGGCAACCGCGCTGCGCCGCCGGCTTCCCGGACTCGAGCTGGAAGCGCTTGGCGGCCCGCTGCTGGAAGGCGCCGGTGCGCGCGTGCTGGACCGGATGGAATCCTACTCCGTCGTCGGGTTCGTCGAGGCAATCGCGAAGATTCCGGCACATTACCGGTTGCTGCATCGGATCACGCAGTCGTTCAACGATAAGCGTTACGATCTCGTGATTCTCGTCGATTACCCCGGGTATCACCTTCGTGCCGCCGCAGCCGCTGCTGCCGCCGGGATTCCCGTGTTGTATTACATCGCGCCGCAGATGTGGGCCTGGGGTCCCAAACGCGTGCGCAAGCTCGCGCCGGTGAACCGGCTCGCGGTGATCCTGCCGTTCGAGGAGGCGTTTTTTCGCGAGCGCGGCGTCGCGGCAACGTTCGTGGGCCATCCCCTCAAAGACCGGCCGGCGCCGCCATCGCGCGCCGAGGCGCGCCGCCTCCTCGGCCTCGACCCTGCTCGGCAGACGCTCGGGCTGTTCCCCGGCAGCCGCGCGCAGGAGGTCAGGCGGCATTGGGCCATCTTCCGCGAGGCCGCGGGTCGCGTCGCCGCCGCACGCCCCGATGTCCAGATCATTGCCGCCGGCACGGCCGCTGGTGGCGCCGTATATCGGGACCCCGGGCCAATCCGCGTGCATCTGGGCGATCCACTGCTCGTCTTCGCCGCATCCGACGCGGGGATCTGCAAATCCGGCACGACGACGCTCGAAGCGGCCATCGCCGATGTGCCGATGGTCATCACGTACCGTGTCCATCCCATCACGTCGTACATCGCGTTCCGACTGCTTCGCGTGCCCTGGGTCGGACTCGTGAATCTTGTGGCGGGCTACGAAGTCGCGCCCGAATTCTTGCAGCGTCGCGCCACGGCCGACGCACTCGCCGACGGCGTGCTGCCGCTGCTCGATGCCGACCATCCCACGACGCGACGGCAGCGCGAGGGCCTCCGCCTCGTGCGCGATCGCCTTGGCGCCCCGGGCGCGGCGAATCGTGTTGCCGACCTGGCGGCTGGACTGATCCGATGAAGCTGCGCTGGGCGGAGCCGATCGCCACGCGGGTCGGTTCGGCGCTGGTCCGCGCGCTGGCGGCGACGTGGCGCTATCGGACAACGGGCTACGAACACGTACGGGCGTTGCGTGACATGCGACGCCCGTTCGTCTTCGTTTTGTGGCACAGTCGCATCCTGCCGTTGCTGTACCGCCATCGTGGCGAAGACATCATCATGCTGATCAGCCGGCACCGCGACGGTGGCTATCTCGCGGACCTCGGCGCGCGCTGGGGATACCGCTCGGTGCGCGGCTCTACCCAACGTGGCGGAGACGTGGGACTGCTGGGCATCGTCCGGGCGTTGGAAGGCGGCGCTGAGGTCGCCATCACGCCGGACGGCCCACGCGGACCCGCCGAGCGCGTCCAGCCCGGCGCCATCGCGGCGGCGCAGCACGCCGGCGTCCCGATCATCGCCGTGGGGGCGCGTCCTTCCGCCGCCTGGTATCTCGGCTCCTGGGATCGTATGTGCATCCCCAAGCCACTTGCCGCGATTCATGTGACCTATAGCACGCCGATCCGGATTGCCGCGGGAAAGGACGGACTCCGGCGGGGTATTGCAGCCGTGACCCAAAGCCTGCTCGACGTTTCGGAGATCCGCTGAGCGCGCAGCGCATCGCCCACTGGCTGTGGTGGAGCGGCGCGGCGCCGGCCCGAGTCGCGCGGGGTGTGCTGCTCCCGTTCGCGTTTGCGTATCGCACGCTGATGACCGCGCGCGCGAGCGCGTACCGGAAAGGGTGGCTGCGCCAGCGGCCGTTGCCACTGCCGGCGGTCGCGATCGGCAATCTCGCGGTCGGCGGGGCGGGGAAGACGCCGCTCGCCGCCTGGACCGCGGCGTTCTTCGCGACGCGGCGGGCGAGGCCCGGCATACTCTTGCGCGGAGTTGGCGGCGACGAGCAAGCCGTCCACCAACGGCTCGTGCCGCAGGCAATCGTGGTGGCCAACCCCAACCGGCTGGCCGGCGCCGAGAAAGCACGCGCGCAAGGCGCCCGCGTGCTCGTGCTCGATGACGCCTATCAGCGGCTCAACGTGGGCAGGGACGTCAACATTGCCGTCGTAAGCACCGAGAGCTCGCCACCGCGCCACGTTGCGTGGCCGCTGCCCGCCGGGCCGTGGCGCGAGGATTGGAGCGCGTTGGGCCGCGCCGATGTCATCGTCGTCACGCGGCGTCGGGCCGCGATCGCCGAGTCCCGGGCGCTGGCGGGCCGCATTGCTGCGCGCTGGCCGTCGGCGGTCGTGGCGGCTGTTCACCTGGCGCTCGATGGCCTGGCGGGGCTCAAATCGGGCCGGCGCGTCGCGCTCTCCAGCCTCGCCAAAAAGCGCGTGATCGTCGCGACCGGGATCGCCGATCCCGTCAGCTTTGCGGCGCAGGTGCGAGCGTTTGGCGCCAGCGTGCAACTGACGGCGTATCAAGACCATCACGCGTATCCTCCGGGTGATATCGCCCGGCTCGCGCGGGCCGCAAAAGACGCCGATTATGTTGTAGTCACCGAGAAGGACGCGGTAAAGCTCAGAGAGCGCTGGCCGGCGGACGCCCCGGAGCCTCTGGTCGCGGAGCTCGCGGTGCGCTGGGAATTGAACGGCGCCGCCGTCGAACGGGTCTTGGAAGAGGTATTCAAAAAGGTGGTATGAGCGAACCTGCGATTATCCGTCCCGACAAACAAACCTTTCTCGCCGAGGAGAATCCTTTCGAAGCGATGATGGAGCGCTTCGACCACGCCGCGAAGCTTCTGAATCTGGACCGTGGTCTCTACAAGGTGCTCCGCAATCCCGAAAAACAGATCATCGTCTCCGTCCCGGTTCTGCGCGACTCGGGCGAGGTCGAGGTCTACACCGGCTACCGCGTGCTGTACAACACGTCGCGGGGACCCGCCAAGGGCGGCATTCGCTTCGATCTCAACGTCACGCTCGAAGAGGTGAAGGCGCTGGCGGCGTGGATGACGTGGAAGTGCGCGTTGGTGAACATCCCGTTCGGCGGCTCGAAGGGCGGGGTCGTGTGCGACCCGAGCACGATGTCCACGGGCGAGCTGGAGCGCGTGACGCGCCGCTACACCTCCAGCATCATCGAAATCCTGGGTCCCGATTCCGACGTCCCCGCGCCCGACGTGAACACGAACGAGCGGGTGATGGCTTGGATCATGGATACCTACTCCATGCACAAGCGCCATACCGTCACCGCGGTGGTCACGGGGAAGCCGGTTGAGATGGGTGGATCACTGGGTCGCCGCGAGGCGACGGGGCGCGGCTGCATGATCGTGACGCGGGAAGCGCTGGCGAAGTTGGGGATGAGCCTCAAGGGTACGCGCGTCGCCGTGCAGGGCTTCGGCAACGTGGGCTCGGTGGCCGCCGACCTCATGGCCAAGGAAGGGGCGACCATCGTCGCCGTCTCGGACAAGTCCACCGCGCTCTACAATCCCAAGGGCTTGGACGTTCCGGACCTGATCACGTGGGTGAAGGAGCACCGTCAACTCGCGGGGTACACCAGAGCCGAAACGATTACGCACGAGCAGGTCTTGACCGTCGACTGCGACGTGTTGATCCCCGCCGCCACTGAGAATGTCATCACTCGCAAAAACGCTCCCCACATCAAAGCCAAGATCATCTGCGAAGGCGCGAACGGTCCCACCAGCGCCGCCGCCGACAAGATCCTCGAGGACAAGGGCATCTTCGTGATTCCCGACATCCTCGCGAACGCGGGCGGCGTGACGGTGAGTTATTTCGAATGGGTGCAGGACCGGGGTGGCTACTTCTGGGATGAAGAGACGGTCAACCGCCGCCTCGAGACCATTCTGGTGCGCTCCTTCGGCGAGGTGATAGCGATGGCGTCCCGCTACAAGGTAGCGAACCGTATCGCGTCCTACATCGTCGCCGTGGATCGCGTGGCGGCGATGCACCGGTTGCGCGGCATGTATGCGTGATGCGCTACCGCGTCGTCGCGGTCGGGCGCATGAAGAACGCCGGGCTCCGCGCGGTATGTGACGAATATCTGGAACGCCTGCGGCATTATACGAAGGTCGAGGAGCATGAGGTAAAGGATGAGGCGCGGGTCCTGGGTGCGGTTCCCGAGGGCGCGCGCCTCGTCGCGTTGACGCGGCGGGGCGACGAGTGGTCATCGGTGCAGCTCGCGGAGTGGACGGAACGGTGGGAGATGGACGGACGCGACGTCGTCTTTGCGATTGGCGGCGCTGATACGTTGCCGGATGAAGTCTTGCGCGCGGCGGAGCGGCTGTGGAGCCTGTCGCAGCTCACCTTGCCGCACGAGGTCGCACGCGTGGTCCTGTACGAGCAGCTCTATCGCGCCCATACGATCCGTCGCGGAGAGCCCTACCATCGCGGCACCTGAGCTGACGCCTGCCGATCGCGCCGCGCTGCTCGCGCTGGCGCGTCGCGCGATCGAAGCGGCGCTCTGCGGGCGCGCCCCTCCAGAATTGCCCGATGTCCCCGGCGTGACGTTGCAGCGCGGAGCGTTCGTGACCCTGGAGGAGCGGGAGACCCACGACCTGCGCGGCTGCATCGGTCACGTCCTGGGCGACCGGCCACTCGGCGAGGTCATCCGGCAGGTCGCGGTGTCAGCGGCCCGTTCCGATCCACGCTTTCCGCCCGTGCAGCTCGATGAGCTGTCCGCGTTGCGCATCGGGATTTCCGTGCTGGCCGAGCCGGTCGCTGTCGAGATCGCCGATCGGTGCCGCCTGGTGATCGGCCGCGATGGGCTGCTGGTGCGGCGCGGCCGCGCGCAGGCAGTATTGTTGCCGCAGGTCGCAACGGAGCAGGGGTTCACTCCCGAGGCGTTTCTCAACGCCGTCTGTCACAAGGCGGGCTTGGCGCCCGACAGCTGGCGGGAACCGGCCACCCAGGTCTTCATGTTCACAGCGGACGTCTTCGTCGAATGACGGAGTGGTTCGAGCAGTGGTTCGGCGAGGAGTACCATGACCTCTATCCGCATCGCGACGACGAGGATGCCCGTCGTGCCGTCGCGCTCATCCGGAGTATCGTCACGTGGGGGAACGGCGATCGCATACTCGATCTCGCCTGCGGTCCGGGCCGGCACGCCGCCGAGCTGGCGCGCTGGGGAGGCCGGGTGATCGGATTCGATCTGTCACGCGCTATGCTCCGGCGCGCCCGCGCGCGCACCGCTGCGCCTTTGGTACGTGGGGACATGCGAGCGTTGCCGTTTCGCATGGGCAGCTTCGCGCTCGCCGTCAATCTCTTCACCTCATTTGGTTACTTTGTGGACGATGACGAGCACCGGCGTGTGGTTCAACAGGTGGTCGCGGCCCTGGCACCGGGCGGCCACTTCGTGCTCGACTATCTCAACGCGGAGCACGTGCGGCGCACGCTCAAGGTCACCGAGCGGGCCGCCGGCCCTGGCGTGTTTGTGACGCGCCGGATCGATACCGCCAACCGTTTCGTGATCAAGGAAATCGAGTTGCGCGACGAGGGTCGCCGGTTTCAGGAGCGCGTGCGGCTCTACGGCGCCGACGAGTTGGCGGCGCTGCTGACGGAGGCGGGCCTGCGCGTCACGTCGCGGTTTGGCGATTACGACGGCGGCCGAGCCGCACCGACCGCGCCGCGGGTGATCCTGGTGGCCGAGCGAGGATGATCGCTCGCATCCTGTCGACGCCGATTCCCGTGGCGCCGGAGCCGATCCCCGCCGGCACGCCACGCGGCATTGCTCCAGACGTGCTGGCGGCCGTCCTACCAGGACCGGGCCGTGACCGTCTCGCGCGGGGCGACGTGCTGGTGGTGACGACGGGACAGCAGCCCGGGCTGTTTACGGGTCCGCTCTACACGATTCACAAGGCGCTCTCCGCGATCGCCCTGGCGCGGCGCCTCGAGGTCGAGCGCGGCGTGCCGGTGGTGCCGGTGTTTTGGGTCGCGGGTGACGATCACGATTTCGCGGAAGCCAATCACGCCTGGGTGCTGGGGCGTGACGGCGAGCCCGCCAAGATCGTGCTCCGCGAGCGCGCGCATGAAGCGCCGCAGCTGCCCCTGTTTCGCGAGCCGCTCGGCGCCGATATCAACGCCGCATTCGCGGCATTTGACGCGGCACTCCCCGAGTCCGAGTGCAAGCCGGACGTGCGGCAGTGGCTCGAGTCGAGCTATCGCCCCGATACGAACCTCGCCGACGCCGGCGCGGAGGCGCTGAACCGGCTGCTCGGCGCGCGCGGGGAGGGCCTGGCGATCTTTCGGGCGCATGACCGTGCCGCCAAACGCGCCGCCGCGCCGTGGCTGTTGCGCGCGCTGGACGAGACCCTGGCCGATGGGCTGACACCGTTGCTCGTGGAAGGCCGATTGGGCCGAGACCGGCTGCGCAAAGACGGTGTCGATTTCGTCACGCGCCGCAGCAACGAGCGATTTACACGCCCACAACTGGAACAGATTGCGGTCGAAACGCCCGAACGCCTCTCACCGAACGTGCTGCTGCGGCCCGTTATCGAGGCCGCGCTGTTTCCCACCCTCGCCTACGCCGGCGGGCCGGGCGAGATGGAGTATCTGCAGGATTCCGCGCTGCTGTTTGCGAAGCTCGCCGTCACACCCCAGGCGCGGGTGCCGCGCTGGTCGGGACTCGTCATCGAAACGCGCGTCGACAAGGTGCTGAGCAAGCTCGGTCTCACGCCCGCCGACTTCGACAGCCCGCCGGGGGTGCTGGAGGCGCGGTTCGCGCAGGCGGACCTTCCGCCCCAGCTGGCCGCGACGCTGCAGGAGCTGCGCAGGGACGTCGAAACGCGGTACGCGCGCATCAGCGGCGCGGTCGAGCAGGTCGATCCCACGCTCGAGCGCACGGTGCAATCGGCGCGCAACGCGGCGCTGGCGGGTACGAACGAAATCGAGAAGAAGCTCATCGCCAGCCTGAAGCGCTCGCAGGGAACGGTGCTGAGCCAGCTCGCGCGAGTGCGGGCGGCGCTGATGCCGGGCGGCAAGCCGCAGGAACGCGTGCTCACGATCGCGTCGTTCCTGGCGCGCTACGGTGGCGCGGTGCTGGACGATATCGATGCGGAGGTGGCGCGGTGGGCCCAGGCTCTCTAGAATCCGATGCATGTGGCTGCTCGCCATCATTCTGATCGTCGCGTTGATGATTCCCGTCGCCGCGATTCTGGTCGACTCGCCGCTCGGCAGGTCGGTTGCGCGGCGGATGGAAGGCCGTGACGGCGGTACGGTGCCGCCTGAGCTGCGTGACATGCAGCGTAAGGTGGAGATGCTCGAGACCGAGGTCGAAGATCTGAACCGCACGATCTTGGGGATGCGGGAAGAGCTGCAATTCATGCAGCGCCTGCTGGAAGATCCTCGCCGCAAGAAACCCACGTCTTGAAAGGCAGCAGCGGTCGTCACGCAGCTCGGGTGGCGGCCGGCATTCTTGTCACCCGCGTCCTCGGCTACGTGCGCGAGCGCGTCTTTGCGCATTACTTCGGCAACGGCGCCGCCGCGGATGCCTTCCGGGCGGCACTACGCATTCCCAACGCCCTCCGGACCCTCCTGGGCGAAGGCACGCTGTCGGCCTCGTTCATTCCGGTGTATGCCGCACTCAACGAGAAGAACAAGGATGCCGCCCGCGCTTTAGCCGGCGCGATTCTGGGGCTGCTGCTGC
>Ga0209157_1002139_pt1 | contig 15929 bp, 15 predicted proteins | sample GraSoiAngelo_135_FD_185892 | JGI IMG/M metagenome (GOLD analysis project Ga0209157, IMG submission 185892) | Grasslands soil microbial communities from the Angelo Coastal Reserve, California, USA - 14_0929_05_40cm (SPAdes) (version 2) | ecosystem: Environmental > Terrestrial > Soil > Grasslands ...
CTTTCGCGTCTCGAAGGGGAATCCCACAATGTACGAGGTAGGCGGCTGCGCATGTCGGGCTCCTGCCGAGCCCCATTTTGCAATGGAGGTAGACTGTTCGCCCTCCACGGATGTGTTGTTCGATGAGGCGGGAGACGAGTCTGAGCTGGCTTACGGGAACCGCGGAAAAAGTCTCTTCGACCTTGGGGGTTCGATCTTCGTATTGCAACCCTAGCTTCTTGGACCACTCCTCCTCCCGCTGACTCCTCGTAAGGTCGATAATCACACTCTTGCCCCCGCTGTTTTTCTTGATCTCTTCCAGATCTGCTAGCGTAGGTGCCGCACCTACCCATAATTCGTTAGCTAGAATCTCTGTGAAGTCCAATCAGTCTCTACCAACTCTAGGATGAGCGGTCGATGAGGGGTAATGCTAGGCTGCTACCCGGAGCCTTGCCATTCGACAACTGCTTTAGCTTAGTTTCTTTGGATCGAATTTGTTGCCGAATTTGTCGATGAAAGCTATCTCCGAAATGGGCATGCGATTCTTCTTCCCAACTATCTTCTTGACTGGATAGCCAAAACCTACCACCATAGTGGGCTTGATATCGGCTGGGAAACCGAAATCTCTACTCATGGCTTCTTCCTTGATTCCCGTATAGACTCCGGAGATGACGCCGTTGTTCCAGGCCGAGAGCTGCATTTGTTGGACTGCGCGTCCGGTGTCGATGAGGTGGAACCCTAGCTTGGGGTCTGTCAGGACGATAACTGCAAAGTCTGCTCCGGCGACCCAAGGTCCACTTGTGCTATCCTCCGCTAGCTTCTTGACCGATTCCTTGTTTTGGACAAGTATGAATCTCAGGTGTTGCTTGTTATTTCCCGTTTGAGTGGCTCGCGCCGCTTCGAATACTTTCAGCTTTACGTCGGCCGGGACCTTCTTGGGGCTAAACTGTCTGACATCCAGTTTAGTGAGGATTGCTTGATGAGTATCCATATCTCTCAGAGTGTATCCGGGAATAGGCCTAAGTTAAAAAATGTCTCTTTGAACGCTGAGATTGAATAGAGGTTTCCGAGGAAACAGTCATGGTTGACCAGGTCACCGTCCAGAAGCAAGTGGTTGTACAAGAGGGAAAACTGAAAGACTTCTGCAACAAAGTGTGGATGAAACTTGGCGTCCCAGTACGGGATGCCAAGATAACAACTGATGTTCTAGTGCTAGCTGATCTCCGGGGGATCGAGTCGCATGGGGTCGCCCGTCTTCCTCGGTATTACGCGGATCTGAAGAATGGCTGGACAAAGCCCGCAGACCAAAGCAAGATCGTGAAGGAGACCAAAGCTACGGCGATGATTGACGGTGGGCAGAGCTTAGGCCAGGTGGTCGGGCACAAGGGAATGGAATTGGCCATCAAAAAAGCCAAGGAGACCGCGGTAGGAATTGTTTCTGTCCGGAATTCTCACCACTATGGAATTGCGGGTTACTACAGTCTAATGGCCTTGCAACACGATTTGATTGGAATGAGCATGACCAATGCGGCACCGCTCGTGGTTCCCACTTTCGGAAGGAATGCGATTCTCGGTACAAACCCCATTAGTCTGACCGCACCCGCTGAGAAGGAAAAAGCGTTCGTGCTGGATATGGCAACATCTGTGGTTCCACGTGGAAAGCTTGAGGTCTACGACCGCCAAGGCAAGAAGATGCCACCGGGATGGGCGGTGGATAAGAGAGGAAGAGGGACGGAGGACCCGCATGCCGTTTTGGACGCGTTGTCCAAGAGATTGGGCGGCGGGATTCTGCCGCTTGGCGGTGAGGGTGAGGAGCACTCGGGTCACAAAGGGTATGGTTTGGCGCTGATGGTGGACGTTCTAAGCGGAGTCTTGAGTGGCGCAGCCACGGGTCTCGGCGTCGATGTTATCAAGGAAAAGCCGAACGTCGGCCATTTCTTCATGGCGTTGGATCCAGCGGCGTTTCGGCCACTGGGCGAGTTCAAGAGGGACATGGACAGGTTAGCCCGAGAGTTGAAGGAGTCCCCGAAGGCGGAAGGCCAATCACGAATCTACGTTCACGGCGAGAAGAGTTACGCAAGGATGGAAAAGTTCCAGAAGGAAGGTATTCCACTGAGTGGCAAGGTTGTTGAAGCGATGAGACAAGTGGGAACAGAGATCGGCGTTCCCTGGCTAGGGTAGCTTCCCAGGTCTGAGTAGCCGTCAACAACTTCTCGCCTGCTTTCCGGGTCTCACAACTTCGATATTTTTTCTATGATCCCGATATACACAGAGCCCTTAGAGTCAACGAAACGCTTGATTCTCCATCCAGTGCCTTCGAGTATTCGCTTCATCTCCTTCTTTGAGACGATCAGATAGTCGAACCACGGAGTTGTATACTTCTTGTATCGCACTCGGATGGTCAATTCCCCGGGCATTTTTCCCTCTCTGCGGTTGCGCCTGTGATAGGCTAGATGAAACGGTTCACTGGTTCGATATGGGTCGTTGCTTTCTGCGATAATCAAAGCATTTGGCGTCGTGGAGTGGTAGAACTGTCTAAGCAATCGTCTTGCCCGGTTTGGGTTGGCGAAGAGTCCGAAGTTGTTGCCTATCATTAGAATTGTGTCAAACCTTCCCAGTCTGGGACTTACCTCTGTGATTGACATTACTCGGGCCTTACGCAGTCCTCTGAGCTTGCAAACCTTGATCGCTAGAGGCGAAACGTCTATTCCAAGGATGTCCAAGCCTTTCCTTTGGAAATAGAGCGAGATTCTTCCGCCCCCGCATCCAATGTCGAGTATTCTCCCTTTTGCGTATCGCATTGCGTCTTTTTCGTGTGGCTGCCAGTTCTTGTATTCGGCGAGGTAGTATTTGGGGAGTGAAGTGCTTGAATCGATGAAGCCGTCGTCTCTCTCAACAACCTCCACGACATTCTGACCCATGAAACAGTCGTACAGTTGGTGACCGTAGGCATCCTGTTTGTCATTCAACATCGGGAGTGCCATCTGCTAGAAGAGCTTGAGTTACGCGTGGGTTGCTATGGTGGCTTCCGAATCTAAGTCTTGCGCATCAATCCGCGGCGTATTCATCTCAATGCAGAGGATCTGGCAGATCTGCAAATGGTTTTGTCGGAGAATCCACAAATCGATAACCTGGGCAAGCAAAGCCCAGGGAGAACGAGAAGGGCCAAATGCCTTGTCGCTTTCAAAGTGAATATTGACGATTCGATTAATAAGCGAATTGGGACCGCAGTCCGCAAGAGAACTCGGTCTCCAAGACAATCCTATCACTTCGAATACTTTTCGATTTCATCCGGAAAGGAGAACTCCTGAATAGTGGGAGTATGGCGAACGTCCAAGGTATATCCTCGGAGGCTAATCTCTGGTTAAACAGGGCTTAAGAGTCGTTTCACTCTATTCTCAACTGTGGTCGTAGAATGAGGAGACTAATGGTCCTCATTGGGGCAGTATTTGTCCTGCTTGGAATCGTGGCTGAGAGCTTGTACATTAGCAACGAGAAAGTCGCCTACAACGGCGCAACGATCTCTCCTAACGCGTACATGATCTCGGGTTTTTTCCTCATCCTCTTGGGACTAGTCCTGACTCTGACTGGAGCAAGAATCCCCAAGATCCGGATTCCGCACGTCTAATTGCGGATCACCTATTCGAGTCTTGGAATCCAGGCCTAGCTTGGTCTTTACTTTTCGGAATGAGTTAGACTTTGGTTACGACCCTGGCATCAATTACCAGGAATTCGTTCACTAGTCCTTCGTTCAGTGGGGCTTCCCCCATATGCCCGCTCGGACATCGCGCGTCTTCTAGTGAACGCCGAAGAGTGGAGCGAGGAAGATAGGCCTGGAACGTGGTCTAGTTATTTTGGAAGGTGGACCAGTCGTCTAAGGTCCGTTTTGTCTTCGACGGAGGTTTCGCCCCTTTCTTCTTGACCGTCTGCAGAAAGCGATGCATCTGCTGCTCTCTCTTCTTGCTCGTCCAGTAATACACCTCGTCAATGGTTCCCTCTGACATGAGTACTGTCATTTTTCCTTGCCTCGTCCTGCCAGTACGCCCTCTGCGCTGTATAAGGCGGATTTCGGACGGAACTGCTTCATAGAATATGACATGGTCCACATCTGGGACATGTAATCCCTCCTCACCGATGCTTGTCGTCACGAGTATGTTGTGACGTCCTTGGCGAAAATCTTCCAGTATACTCGTCTGCTCGCTTTGGCTTAGACCCACGTCATCAACGTCTCGAGTCGCCTGACCCACAAAGCGAACAGCGGAGACACCGTCAAGTTTGTTCAGTCTCTCAACAAGGGTCTCGACAGTATCTCTGTACTGAGTGAAGACTATGATCTTAGAGTCCTTGTTCAACTTCATCTCTCCTTCGACAAGCTCTCGAAGTCTCTTCTGCTTGGGATGCTCTCTCTCCTCCATCGAGAATGCTAGCTGCCTAGCTTCGAGAATCTTAGGGTCTCTGGAGAGGCTCTTGCCCGACTTGCTACTTGCGGTCTCTAGCTTTGCAAGGTATCTTGTGAGATTGTGGAGGCCTTGAGTCTCCAGCACGTCGATTGCATGACTCAACGACATCGCCTGGGCCTGCAGAATTACGGCCCCATACAAGGCTCCAGAACCGCCTCTCCTCAGACTCTTGCGCAACTTCTCCCCGAGCTCCAGTAGCATCCGCTTGTTTGCGCGAACCCCGGACGGCAACTGGTGCATGGCCCTAAGCTTCTCCGTCCTCTCATCCATCGCGGCTCGGAGAATCTTGCTAATTTGCTTGTACGCTGAAGGAAGCGGGACCCGTTCCCAGTTTATCGTCACGTCATTGACATACTGAACAACATCCTCATCCTCCTCGGTTCTCATCTCTACGTTGGTAATAGCAAGTTTGTCGCAGATTTCTTGAACTCGCTCTTTTCGAGCGCTCGGCGACGCGGTCAGCCCAAGTATCAACGGGTTCGATGCCTGTCTCTTGTAGCTCTCAGCTACATCAGAGTAAGCATAGTCTCGGACGCATCGATGCGCCTCGTCAAAAACGATCAAACAGACGCGGTTCAACGTATACCGTTCACTCGAGACATCGTTTCTAATCACCTCAGGAGTCGCAAAAATAAGCTGAGATCCCTCGAAATCCATAATCCTCGAAGCTGGAGGATTTTCCCCTGTAAGGACAGAGGACCTGACATTCTTGTCGGGAAAGTGGTCTTTGAAAAACTCGGCATGTTGGAGAACGAGCGGTTTTGTCGGGGCAAGAATGACGACTTTGTCGTTCTGGCGCTCTGAAAGACGCTTGACGGCTACGAGCAAGGCGACTATGGTCTTGCCTAGCCCAGTCGGGAGAACGACAAGAGTGTTGGCTTTGGCGGCGGACTCTGCAATGGTGCTCTGATACTCTCTTGCCTCAATGCCTACTGGCTTGGAGACCTGCAGCTTGCCCTTGCGCCTTCTCTTCTAGGGAGAAGGCGGAACGGGGTTTAAGGGTGTGCGCCTGATCTCTTGGATGTGTTTCCTGCCGAAGGTCAGCAGGAGAATAGAGGCTGAGATCCATGCAACTAGCGCCGCGTTCGCATACATTGCCCTTAGAGGCCTTCCAAAGTACAAAAAGCCCAACATAGCCAGAACCACGCCGAAGATGCTCAAAGTCTGGTACCGATCCAAGAGTCCAAAGTCCCTGCGTCCAACCGTCAAGAGTTTGTAGGCAGTCGCAAGGTACAATGCTAGTCCAAATGCCGCCAGCGTTGCTAGCGAGGGAATGGCCCAGTAAGGGACGCGGAGAATCAATAGACCAATTTCATCAGCAATGAGACCGAGCCCTACTCCAACAATCAGGGCACTGTCCCATCTGGTGCGGACATCTGTTGCAAAGACCATGATTGTTGATAAGGCTAGCAACAATATGACCCCATAGTAGAGATGGTGAATGTGAAATCCCTGAACCCTGATTACAGGACACGATTGAGTACACCTCGCCTCAACGACGACAAACAATCTCGCAACGATAACGGCCATTGTGAACCCTACGGCAGCGAACAGGAATCCTACTGGCCCAAGCAGTGGCGCGCCCTTTGGCCGGCTCAAACTAATCTAGACTCAATCCATCTGGCCTTCTTTAGTCTATCCCGGTCCTTTGTGATTCATGACATGGCTTTTAACAAAAATCCTCATTTACAACTTTTGCGCGGTTATTGGGAATGAAGACCGGACCCCGAGCTATTCATACTGGTAACGAGTGAACAGAACAGAGGAACTTGTCATGGCATGGAAAGAGTTGAGGCACAACGGTGTGGCGTTTCCGCCGTTGTACGAGCCTAGGAGACTCTCCATCCGAATCCATGGCTCAGTCGTCCAACTCTCCCCTGAAGCCGAGGAGTTAGCTTACGCGTGGGGAAAAAAGCGAACCACACCCTACATCCAAGACCCGGTTTTCCAGGCAAACTTTCTTTCAGATTTTCTCAACCTTCTCCCCCCAAACTTTGCAAGCACAAAGTATGCCGAGATCGACTTCACCCCTGTCTTCGAGTTTCAGGCAAAGGAAGAGTTGCAAAGACAGGATATTGACTACAAGAAGAAAATGGCGGCTCAGCGAAAGCAACTTCGCCTCTTGCTCAAGGAAAAGTATGGGTTCGCGGAGATTGATGGGGTAAAGACTGAGGTCGCCAACTGGATGGTAGAACCCCCTAGTCTCTTCATGGGACGGGGCAGCCATCCGATGAGGGGCCGTTGGAAGCCACGAATTCATCCTGATGATGTTGTTCTAAACCTGTCCGAGGATGTCGAAGCGCCTCCGGGCAAGTGGAAGGAGATTGTTCACGATCATGAGTCCATTTGGATCGCTTACTGGGTGGACAAGCTCAGCAACGTCCGCAAGTACGTCTGGCCAAGCGACATATCGGATCTACGCCAAGAACGAGACAAGCTGAAATATGACGCTGCCCGGAAACTGCAACGACGACTCCCAGACGTTCGACAGTTCATCGACAAGAATCTTCTATCTCCGGACTTAAAGATGCGCAAGCTCGCGACCGTCTCCTATCTCATAGACAATCTAGCTATGAGGGTGGGCGACGAGAAAGATGAGGATGAGGCAGACACGGTCGGTGCCTCAACCCTAAGAGTGGAACACCTCAAATTCCTCCCGAACGGGGTCGAGTTTGACTTCCTAGGGAAGGACAGCGTCCGTTGGCAAAAGACGCTTAAGGTTGACGGAGCGTACATGCCCATTAGTAAGAATCTCCAGGAATTCTCGCAGGGAAAGAAGCCCGAGGACCTTGTATTCGATGGAATCACCTCTCATCACGTGAACCGTTTCCTCAACAAAGCGATGAGAGGACTAACAGCGAAAGTGTTCAGGACCCACCATGCCACTGAGACAGTCCAGACTTACCTGCGAAAACATAACGGGTTCAAGCTAGATGAATCTCCCTACGTCAAGCTGCACCATGCGCGCGTCGCGAATCTCGAGGCAGCGATCAGATGCAACCACAAACGGACCCCACCCAAGACCTGGGAGGGAACCCTCCTTAAGAAGCAACAACGATTGGAGGAACTGAAGACAAAGGAGGTCAAGACGGACAACCAGAAGATAAGGCTGGACGAACGCATTCGAAAACTCAAGCTTGATGTGGACCTTCAGAAAAAGACTCGCGATTACAATCTGAACACGTCTCTTAGAAACTATATTGATCCAAGGGTCTACAAGAGCTGGGCAAGCAAGGCAGAATTCGACTGGAAGGGCATTTATCCCAAAACACTGAAGCGAAAATTTCTCTGGGCGTCTCGGGCCAAAGCCTAGCTCGTTCTATCGCGATTTCTTGGGACCCTTGAGCCAGCCCCCGATTCCAAGCTCCCTAGGCTTGCTGGCTGGGTCGATTGTAACTGAGCCATTATTGTGAAGCTGTAACCGCCGCCATCTGTTGTCGCTTGACATTCCCCGCAGGGTTCTCACCCTGGCAAAGTGTACAACTTGTCCTCCCTCGTCGCTGCTTCGGAATTCGATAATGCCATCGCAAAGTGATTCAAACTGTTTGTAGAAAGAGTCAGACGCGATTCCCATCATCACTGAATGAAACATTGCGAGCCCCCGGATTCTCGCATAGGGGATGATCCTCGTCCTCCAGATATCGACCATCAACTTCTCATCGGTGTAGTGACACATTACTGACGTGTTGTCGTCAATGTGTAGCCACTGTTTCTCGTCCTCGGCAACTCCTTCTCGAATTATGTTGACTACCTTGTTGCTCCAGTGATTGAGGTCGAAGGACTGGTGCTCGTAAGCCTCCCTTCCCTTCGATCGCATCCCTTCAGGCGTTTCGGGATGGGCCAGCCCGGTCATCACATCGTAGGTGTCCAGTATTCTGAGATGGTCTCCCCGCTCCAGTCCTTTCACATCTAGCCCGAGCTTGGTTAAGGATTCTCGAACTTCGTGGGGTGGATGCATGTAGGTATGGTACTCTGTGCGCGCTCCGTTTCTCAATCCGCTAGCGGCTATTGTGAGCGATGTTTCGTACCACGGCGAGTCTGGACCGAACTCTACGAGATAGCTTGCTCCGAATCTGATTCCATTGGGAACGAGATCCTCGAGAATTGCTAGCGCCGGGGTCTGTTCCATAGAGGGGTTTCACGCTCTACGCGCGTTCTGTTTCTCTAACACTTATGGTTAAAGCTGAACTAGCTCTTGCCGCATGTAATCAGACCAACCGAGAATCAGATTATGACAAAGGAAGCTTGAGCGGCGAAGTGCCAAGGCCCAATCTGTTGATTACAACTGATGTTGTTGACCCGGGTAGCATTCGGGCCCTATCCAAATATGCAAGAGTTTTCAGCTCGACTGCCCTTGACGAGGCATCGCTGACCCAACTCTTACCATCGATAGACATCCTTCTCGTGTTCTTCTGGCCCAGCTTCCTGACCCCTGAAAACTTGTCGAGGATGAGCAATCTGCGACTTATTCAGAGCATCCTCGCCGGCGTAAACCACATCCCCTTCGCGCAGCTCGACAAGAAGGTGGTCGTTTGTAGTAATGCGGGCGCCTATTCTGACGAGGTTGCCGAGTACGCCTGGTCCCTGTTGCTATCGGCCGCCAAGCGAATAGTTGACTTTCACAACGCAGTCAAGACTGATCAATGGACATTGAGACGAACACTAGGCGGGAAAGAAGTAACCATTCTGCGGGAAAAGACGCTTGGTATTCTTGGATACGGCGGCATTGGGTCCGCAGTCGCGCGAATAGGCAGGGGACTCAGAATGCCCATCTATGCGTTTTCGCGAAAGTCAATTCGAGAGAAAGGCGTGAGATCGTTTCAGGGGGACAAAGGACTTTCGAGGGTCCTCTCAGAGAGCGATGCAATCATTATCTCGCTTCCGCTGACAAAGCTCACCAACAAGATCGTTGGTTCTAACAAACTTGCCACGATGAAGAAAGACGCAATACTCGTAAACATTGCGCGCGGAGAGCTCGTGGACGAAACCGCGCTCTACGAGCACCTGAGAACGAACCCGGAGTTTCGATACGCGACTGACGTATGGTGGTATAGAGACGGAAAAGAGTCCCTTAAGACCGTCAATCCTTTCTTCGAATTGTCCAACTTCATCGGGACCCCTCATGTGTCAGGTCCATCGGGATTAACCACGGGGAAACCAGCAAAGTTTGCTGTGGTTAATGTCCTGCGGTTTCTAAGGGGTCTCAAACCAAAGAATATCGTGGACCCGGCGGAATACCTCGTCACGGACAGGCAAGAATACTAGCTTCTCGTCATCCAGTAATCGTCTTGGCAAGAAGATCCAATGACACATTGCCGCCTGATATGACTAGGACAACTTTCTCACCAAGCTTCTCCAAATCCCTATTAGCTAGTAAGACAGCCGCGGGCGCCGCACCAGAAGGTTCGGGGAAGATGTGGGCGTCACGAATCAATAGCTTCATTGCCGTGAGAATCTCGTCGTCTGAAACGTTGTAGACGCAGTCAACGTACTTCCTGCATGCTTCAAGGGTCAGTTCTCCAACCGCTGATGGGATAAGCCCGTCCGCGATGGATTTCGGCGAATCGAACGTAACAATCTTGCCAGCCTTCAGTGCTGCCTGGAGTTTCGGTGCGCCCTGCGGCTCGACCCCGTAGACTTTCGCTCCTGGTTTTAGCGACTTGATCGCCATGGAAATACCCGATATGAGACCTCCGCCACCGACTGGAACAATCACCGAATCGAAGTCGCCTAGTTGATTCGCTATCTCTAGCCCACAAGTTCCCTGCCCCGCGATGATGTCAGGGTCGTTGAACGGATGTACGAGTGTCGCTCCGGTCTTGCCGACTATTTCCTTGGCCTTCGCATCGCGATCTATCGTATATTTTCCGTACTTGATAGCTTCAGCGCCATACTCGATAATAGTGTTGACTTTCTCTTGAACTGCTGTCTCAGGAAGTATGACGGTACACTTTTTTCCAAGGAGTCGAGAGCTGTAGGCTACCGCCATTCCATGGTTCCCGGAAGAAACCGCGACGATGTTCCTTGCTGACAACTGTGAGATCTTGTTGTAGGCTCCACGAATCTTGAAAACCCGTATAGGTTGGAAGCATTCGAGCTTCAAGTAAACCCGGCGGCCGAATCTCTTCGAGAGTGACGGCGACTCAACGAGCGGGGTCTTGGTCGCAACTCCTTCGATCCGCTTGCTCGCCGCAACAATGTCGGCCAGCCCTGGCAAATGGCTTTGGATCATAACTAGGTCTGACATTCGGTCTCTCAGGCTTGAGATTAAAGGTGCGCTGACATCGGCCGAAAATCACCTATTATCAGGCCTGATGCCAGCGTTGGCTCGGGTCCAGTCTTCTAGGAAGTGCTCAGTCGCTTGAGCTGGCCAAGCACCTTTTCGCGAATTTGGTCTGGGGAGGGAAGCGTCTTCGATAATCTTCCTTTCGAGAGGAATGGTGCGAGTAGCTTCCCCATTGGTCCTCCGCAGTTCGGACACTTCGGCGCATCCACCGTCAAGCCTGTTATTTTCTCCCTCAGGCACTCGTCGCATCTCCAGACCATTTTCCGACCACCCAACTTCCCCCTCTTCGCCACAGGCTTCCCGTCAGCTTCGACAATGTCCAAAGCGAAGTCGATGCTAGGCGCGTTGCTCACGGAGGTTCCTACCCCAAACCCATCTACTCCCGCGAGAGATAGTTGAGCGACCGTTTCATCGTTGAGTCCGCCTGACACGAATATTTTCACGTGATCATATCCTCTTGAGTCTAACTCCCATCTCACCTCTCGAACAATTTCGGCAAAATTCCCGCGTCTCGAGCTAGGCGTATCCAGCCGGACCCCGTAGAGATCCTTGCCAAGCGCTTCAGCGGCCAAGATAGACTCCGTCTTCTCATCATAGTAGGTGTCAACCAGAGCGATTCTTGGCATGTGTTTGTTGAAGCTCTTCCAAGCCTTGACCTGGTCGCCCATTGCAACTATCAGCGAGTGAGGCATTGTGCCCGCTGGGTCTTTTCCGAGAAGCTTCGCGCCAACTATGCTAGAGACGTCATCGAACCCGCCGATGTAGCAGGACCGGTCGATCATGGGCGCGAGAGCTGGATGAGCTCTGCGAATCCCGAAGGAGAGGAGAGTTTTCCTGCCAGCCGCTTTTCTCACTCGCGCCGCCATAGTTGCTATCCCGGATGCTTGACAGAGCAATCCGAGTAGTGGCGTCTCGTAGAGACAGAAGTCCAGGTACCGCCCCTCAAGCACCATGACAGGCTCTCTTACGCCCTCCACGTCACTCGTGTGAAACAGAGTTCCTTCAGGAAAAGAGTGAACGTCGACGGGCACGCCTTCTAGGAGGTAAGCTGCCTCCTCGACTCCGGCGAGTATGCCCCACTCCCAGTTCTTGGGAAGAGAGCCTGTCGTTATTTCCACGGTTACGTGAAGATCGGATAATCCTTCCTTTTCGAGAATCTCTTTCGTCCGTGTGAAGTAGACGTCTGTTGTTTCCGCGTTCTTGATCTCGTCCTCACTTGCTACCTGGAATTTTCTCAAGCTAGTCAGTGTCGCGGTCCCTTTGATCGAATTATAATGTTAGGGTAGAAACCTTCCTCATTTCCAGGAAGCATCTGACAAGTTATAACTAGGTTCAAGGACCTCCAATAGCACGGGTCATTCAGACGTGAGATCACTGGAAGAGCTCTCCAAGAGCGCGCGGGAGCTAAAGGAACGCGGCATGTCCACTTATGAGATTGCTGATGAGTTGAAGGTTCAAGCGGACACTGTTGTCTGGCTCCTGCTCCATGGCAAGGAAGGCGTCAAGACGAAGGAGGCTTACGATGTCTATGTTAACTGGAACCCGATAGGATCGAGCGTTCGACGCCTAACCCTTGTCGGGCGTGCAATGGCAGACATGGTCCGCGAAGCGATAGAAGTCGGACTAATGGAGGAACCTGAAGTTGTTGCGGGAATCGAGAGCGGCGGAATGGCCCTCGGACTCATCGTCGCAAGGTCATTGAACAAACCCATCGCCTCCGTACGACCCCAGAGGCTCGGGGAGAAGAAAGTGGCTGGGGCAGTGAACCCTAGCTTCTCAAGAGTCGAGGGCAAGAAGGTTCTGATTGTCGACACAATACTCCGGATGGGGGAGACGATTAGGGCGGTTATCGAGACTCTTACTGGAGTCAAAGCCAAGGCTGTCGGAGTTGTCGTTCTTGCGAACAAGAGCGGGAAAGAGAATATCGAAGGAGTTCCTCTACGTTCCCTGGTCGAGCTACTCCCGGTCGCAAAGCAGTGAGCTTCAATAGACCCAGGAAATAGAAAGATGGAACAGGATCCTATCCGAGGCAAAAGGGTGCAATTATATCCTACGGATGCGGCCGGTATACCGGAAGCGTAGAGTATTGCCGACCAAGTTCATGCAATCCCTCGACCCTCAAGTCTACGGAGAACTCCGAAAGATCGCAAAGGAAAGAGGCATAACCATGCAGGAACTAATCAGAGCCGTCATCGTCCCCGACTGGATGAACAAGGACCAAAGCAGAAACGCCGGTGGATCACCCAGGAGATCCCGAACGGCGCGCGGTGCGTCCAAGAGACTCCGAGCCAAGATAACTGCCTAGCCTATTGCGACCCAAGCAACGCTTATTTCTGAGCTGACTCCCCACGCAGATTGAAGGAATCGAAACGTGTCCGCTCAGGACAGAGTTCCCGCCTACGCGATTTCGCTACTCGCTGGAATACTGACCTTCATCGGTGGATTAGCCAAAGCCTCTACCAGCGGGATTATCAAATACACTGCTTCGGGAGCTACCTTCAACAATTTCGTGGGAAATAGCATCCGATCAACCAATTTCGGCCTCGCTATTGCGAGCGCACGGATCTCTGCGGTCATATTGATCCTCTCTGGAATCCTCATACTGGTGAGTGCGGTTGTGATGAGTTTTAGATTTCACCAGTATCCGACATGGGGGACAATCATTGTAGTCTTCTCCGTGGTCGGGCTCTTTGCAGGCGGCAACTCTCTCACCGGGGTAGGATCTGTACTCGGGATAATTGGCGGGCTTTTGGCGATCACGTATAGGAGAATCCCGCGTTCCGTGCCTGTCTGATTTCAGACACTTACTTTTTTTGACAGTCTTTGACAGTGAGGCATTCCTAAGCCTAGTCTTATCTTTAGCCTCGATCGGCTATTCACCAGGGACGTCTTGAGCCAGGAAACCAAGCTAACCTACGTAACACTGCTCGCCGACCCGAGCATTCATCCGAAATATGAAGCAGCACTGAAACAGATTGAGACTGAGTTTGGAAAACATCATCCGATCTTCATTGATGGCCGAAAGGTTCTCGCGGGGGAGGGAGAATTTGATGTCAGAAGCCCTCTGGATACTAAGATCCTGCTAGGCTATTTCCAGAAGGGAAACGCAAAGTACGCTCGCAAGGCCATCGAAGCGGGCAAGGACGCATTCGCGGAATGGAGCAGGAGGCCCTGGAAGGAGAGAGTTGCTATTATCCGAAGAGCGGCAGACCTGATGGAGGACGATCGTTTCAAGCTCGCAGCGCTGATCTCGTACGAGGTCGGCAAGAACCGATACGAGGCTGTCGCGGAAGCAAGTGAAGCGATCGACATGCTAGACTACTACGCTGATCTGATGGAACGGAACGATGGATACGTAAAGCCCATGCAGCCAGGCGCACCAGGAGAGACTTCGAAGAGCGTTCTCCGACCCTACGGAGTATGGGCAGTAATATCGCCGTTCAACTTTCCACTCGCTTTGGCCGCGGGCATGATCGCATCCGCACTCATCACCGGAAATACTGTCGTGTTTCATCCAACAAGCGCCGCACCTTTCTCCGGGCTCAAACTCTACGAGACACTCATCAACGCAGGAGTGCCACCAGGGGCACTAAGCTATCTGACGGGTCCCGGTGAATCTTTCGGCGACGAGGTCACCTCGAATGTGGACGTCGCCGGTATAGCCTTCACCGGCTCGAAAGACGTGGGCATGAAGCTCTACCGCGATTTTGTGAACAAACAACCGTATCCGAAGCCGTTCATCGCTGAGATGGGCAGCAAGAACCCTGCCCTCATCACATCGAACGCTGATCTCGAGAGGGCGGCTGAAGGAGTCGTCAGAGGAGCGTTTGGATATAGCGGCCAAAAGTGCAGCGCGACATCAAGAGTCTACGTTGAGAGAGGCATAAAGAACGACTTCCTCAAAATCCTCAAGGAAAAAGTGATAAACGAGAGGATGGTGAAGAAATACCAACGCTATCTCGAACTCGCAAAGAAGGACGGCGGCAAGATAGTTGCCGGAGGCGGTATACCAGAAGACAAGAAACTGTCCAAAGGCTACTACGTCAAACCAACAGTCATCGCGGGTCTCCCTTCCAACGATCGCCTCTTCAAGGAAGAACTCTTCCTGCCTTTCGTCGTCGTTGACGAAGTCAAGAGCCTAGACGAGGCGTTGAAGAAAGCTAACGACACAGACTTCGGCTTGACCGCAGGAATCTTCAGCAACGATCCAAGCGAGGTGGACAGGTTCTTCAAAAGCATCGACTTCGGAGTCACATACGCTAACAGAAAGGGCGGTGCCACAACAGGCGCGTGGCCTGGCTCCCAATCGTTCGGCGGCTGGAAAGGAAGCGGGGCAACAGGCAAAGGAGTCGGCGGACCATACTACCTACTCGAATTCATGCATGAACAAGCCCAGACGATAGTCAAAGACGACTAAGCAGCTAATCGATCTATCTCGTCAAGGAACATCTCTTCCTTTCCTACAGGAAAGACTCCCGATGCTGCAACGGAGTGTCCATCTCCGAAACCACCAACCTTTGAGCAGGACTCAGGAAGAATCTTAGAGAGCGAGGGTTTCTTTCCTTTCTCAATAAAGCTCGCAAGTATCTGAGGGGGTCTTCCTGAAACCTTCACCATTGAGGAGGATAGTTTTCCCCACCCGGGAATGTCTGGGGGAACATTCATCATTCCGATTAGGTACTTGACGGGGTTGACGCCTCGCTGGTAGCGAAGGTACGAACAGAAGCTTCCGACTACCTTTCCTCCCATGTTTTTGTAATTGTCGCGGGCATGAAACCATTGGATGTTCTTCTTCTGCGATAGACCATCTCTCTTTATGATCGCGAGCATTTTTCGGTTGGCCTCTTTTCGCTCTTCTTCGAACTCCTTTGCAATCTCCATCGTTTGGTCGCTGAATCCTGTCGTACATGCTTCGATTCCCTTCTCAGGGCCGTTTCGGTAATATCCAACTGATCCGAGAACGTTGAGAAGGCTTGAGGCTCGTGTTCTCGTGAGATTCATGCCCTTAGCCTCGATCCTTAGGTCCCCCTTGCCAGAATCCTGGACCAGTCCCAAGTCCTTGGCGTCTTTCATCGCGATCAGGTTGAGCCCTTGTGTCTCGCCGGGAAGTTCCAGAGACCCTATTGTCGCCAGATGGGCATAGTTCGACAGTTCGGGATCGACCGTTTTGCAGAACATGTATGCTACTGTTGCGGAGGAGGCGT